>Ga0184612_10000692_pt1 | contig 15788 bp, 15 predicted proteins | sample PLM3_60_coex_FD_133163 | JGI IMG/M metagenome (GOLD analysis project Ga0184612, IMG submission 133163) | Groundwater sediment microbial communities from an aquifer in East River, Colorado, USA - PLM3_60_coex | ecosystem: Environmental > Terrestrial > Soil > Riparian zone | place: USA: East... | reverse complement strand
TGCCCCTCGTCCGTCCGTCATCCCGTACCAGGAAATCGGAGGTGTGTCCGCTCCCCCATGACAGGACCATGAGGAGCACGGATCCGACGATCACCGCTATCCAGATGAAGCGTCGCACGAGATATCCCCGCCATGATCACGGTCGAACAGGGTTGGCTGCATGATATTATTCGTCCCCCCGACCCACCGAGCGACGACGCTTGACCGACTGGCGGTGCTTTTTCTCAGCCAGCCGGCGCTCGACGGCCTGCTTCGACGTTCGGGTTGGCACGCGCGGGCGCGGCACCCGGTTCAACAGACGGAGCCGCGCGATTAAGCGACCAAAGGCCGTGTCGCGGTTCCGATGTTGCGATCGCGAATCCGCCGCCACGACCCGCACGCCGGAGGGCAGATGTACCAAGCGAACCGCCGAGTCCGTCACATTGCGATGCTGCCCGCCCGGTCCACCGGCTCGGAAGGTCTCGATCACCACCTCACGTTCCAGGACTGCGCGGTCTAGGCTGTACGGAGGCTGGAGAGACCGTGGCGTGAGTTTCATCCTCCAGATTCAGGGCCAGCCACGGAAAGCGCGACAAGCACCATCAGGACGGCTAGCCCCGATCTGAAAGTCCTTTCACTACGACCTAGTGACGGTCCAGTTTTTTCGGATCGGGGCTAGTGTTTCGTTCCAAATCTCTCCAGAAGGCCAACCATCAAAAGCGGCCAGACTACCGTCGCATCACTCAAGACCTCGGCATAGCGACCGCCTTCCTCGGAAGGAACGAACTTGCCCCAAGAAATACCCTCGTTGTACGTGCAGCCGCTGAGTCCGCCCCAATAGTCAGGCTCAGGACAAATGCGGACGCCGTACTGAAAACGTGGAGGCTTCACGTTCAACCCCAAACGCAGATTGCCGATCTCGATGTAAGGCGCGACCTGTTGCGCCCAGTTTCGCGGCACGCCTCCTCCTATTGTGAAAATACCCAGCCGCTTGGCCGAAAGCAAGCGATTCGTGAAGCTGTTCAAATCCAGGTACGGGTTAAAGGCAGGTTGCGTCTGGTGAAGAGCGCGCAGCACGCCGAGATCACCGTCTCGGGTCTGCGCTTGCCCGCGCGCCCGATCGACGTTTTGTCTCATCGTCCATGTCGCCACATCAAGACCCATCTCGGAATCCGTGAAAGCCGGGATATAGACAGGCACCCCTTTCAGGTACGCGCTTTTCAGGATGCCGGTCCCTTCAAATTCATCGGCCAGGGTCTTCCCCAGCTCCCGAGTCAAGACCTCAGAGGATAGGGTGACCTCGGGATCGAGCCGTTTGAGCGTTTGCGTGACGACATGCTCCACATAGTTGAGGTTCGCCTCCATCTCCAGCGTGTCATAGATACGGTTGTACCCTTTCCTGAACAGCTCCTCGTCGCGCATGGAGGGATGATGGCGATAATGCGTCTTGCCGACCGACTCAGTCAGGCCATGCGCAATCAGCGCGCCGGTGGACACCACGAGTTGCACCATGCCGTGATCAATCATACTGCTGATGATCTTCCCCATCTTGGCGATGGTCATCGCGCCGGAGAGAGTGAGCACGACGAAGCAGTCAGGATCCCCGATCATGGTCGTTAAGACCTCGTACGCCTCCCCCAACCGTCTCGCGCCGAACGCGGTCTTGCGCATGGCGACCAGCAGGTCGGAAAAGGATCGCACCTTTTCTGGATCAAGCGGTTCCAGAGCTTCCAGTCCGTCCTGGGCTCCATCGTGATATTCACGTGGCTGCATGGAACGTCGCTCCTGAAAAGGCGGCACGCGCGCCTTACTTATACACAACCCTCAAATTTGCGTCAATTCCACCTTACAGTCTCTTCGCCGCTCCACCCAGGACCGGCCTGTCGAAGAGCCCGTCACCAGTCAGCCGATGCATTGGCAGGTGCAGACATCATGGGATGGATACACACAAAGGGATGGTGGTCCCAACGGGATTTGAACCCGTGTCTGAGCCTTGAGAGGGCTCCGTCCTAGGCCAGGCTAGACGATGGGACCAGCCGGTCTTGATGAACAGCTGAAGCGCGAATGGAGTTAGATTAGGAAATCAGGGAGGGGCCGAAGCGGCGCCACTCCGTTTCAAAGCGGTAGGAACAGTATCACAGGGCTGATCGGATTGCAATTGGCCGTCGAGCTTCCAAGCTCTGAGGTCTCGCACCTAGCATCTGGATTTTCCCAAGGTGATGGTGTATTGGGTAGGCAAGCAGGGGGCGAGGTGGAGCATGCCGGTGCGGCGACCTATTCTGATAGGTCTCGTCCTGTTCATATGGGGATGTGGAGAGGCGCGTCCCCGACAGACTGGTCAACAACCTCAGGCATCCTCGATGATCTGCACCGCCTCAGCGAAGGTGCTGGTGAAGTCCACGAAACCGACTGTGACCGTCTCCTACACGGAGCCGACGACAACCGTGGACGGCACGCCTCTCATCGCGCTGGACAAGACAACCATTTACTATGACCTCGGGAATGGTCCCGTCAAGGCGATGGATGTGGCAGCGACGAAACCGACAGGGGGAGGGCAGGTATCTCAGACAGTCAAGATTCCGATTGGGCCCAATGAGGAAAAGCTCATCACGATTTGCGTGACGGCAACCAGCAGGATGCGGAACGACGGACCTCCGAAGCTATAACACTCATGGGCCAGCTGCCCATCGCTGATAATCCTTTCATCCTATCTGTTGCGCTTTCTCGATCTTGGCCCAGGAGTCCCGCAACGCGACGGTGCGATTGAAGACGAGCTTGCCGTTGGCTGAGTCCGGATCCGCGCAGTAATAGCCCTGCCGCTCGAACTGATACCGGCTCCCTGACGCCGCGCCCGCCAGACTCGGCTCAACCTTGCAGCCGGTGACAACCTCCAACGAGTTCGGGTTCAGGAACTCGGTGAACTCGCGCCCCTCCTCCTCACCGGGGTTGGCCGTGATCAAGAGATGATCGTACAAACGGACTTCCGCGTCGAGCGCCTGCTTCGCGGAGACCCAGTGGATGGTGCTCTTCACCTTGCGCGCGGCGCCTGATCCTCCGCTCCTGGTCTCCGGATCATAGGTGCAATGCAGCTCGACCACCTCGCCGGTGCGTTGGTCCTTCACGACCCCCACACATTGAATGATGTAGGCATAGCGAAGACGCACCTCCCGACCTGGAGCCAACCGGAAAAACTGTTTCGGAGGATCTTCCCGAAAGTCTTCTCGCTCGATGTAGAGCACGCGGGAGAACGGCACTTTCCGTGATCCCATGCTCGGATCTTCCGGATTGTTGACCGCCTCCAACTCCTCGACCTGGCCTTCCGGATAGTTGTCAAGGACCAGCCGCAGGGGCCGCAAGACGCCCATCACGCGCGGCGCCCGCTTGTTCAAATCTTCCCGGATGAAGTGCTCGAGCAAGGCCATCTCGACCATGGCATCCCGCTTCGCCACGCCGATATGCTCGCAGAAGGCGCGAATCGCTTCCGGCGTGTAGCCCCGGCGCCGCAGCCCCTTGAGCGTCGGCAGCCGCGGATCATCCCATCCCGTGACCCGGCCCTGTTCAACCAGTTGCAGCAGTTTTCGCTTGCTCATGACCGTGTGCGTAAGATTGAGCCGCGCGAACTCGATCTGCTGGGGATGGCAGGGCGCGTCGGCTCCTTCTACGACCCAGTCGTAGAGCGGACGGTGGTCCTCAAATTCCAGGGTACAGATAGAATGGGTGATCCCTTCGATGGCATCCGAGAGCGGATGAGCATAGTCGTAGGTCGGATAGATACACCAGGTGTCCCCCGTCCGGTAATGGGGGACCCGCCGAATGCGGCACAGAACCGGATCCCGCATGTTGATATTGGGCGAAGCCATGTCAATCTTAGCCCGCAGGACATGGGCGCCATCCGGAAATTCCCCGGCTCGCATGCGGGCGAACAGATCCAGGTTTTCTTCCACTGATCGCGTCCGGTACGGGCTGTCCTTCCCCGGTTCCGTCAACGTGCCCCGGTAGGCTCTGATCTCGTCGGCGCTCAGGCTGTCCACATAAGCCTTGCCCTTCTTGTTCAAGTGCACCGCAAACTGATAGAGCCGCTCAAAGTAATCTGAGGCATGGAAGAGGCGATCCCGCCAATCGAAGCCCAGCCACCGGACATCCGACTGGATCGACTCCACATATTCGACGTTCTCCGTGCTGGGATTGGTGTCGTCGAAGCGCAGGTGGCAAATGCCGCCGGGATTCTCATTTGCAATCCCAAAATTGAGGCAAATGGACTTGGCATGCCCGATGTGGAGATAGCCGTTGGGCTCAGGCGGAAAGCGGGTCACCACACGGCCACCGTGCTTATTGCTCTTCAGATCTTGAGCAACGATCGCGCGAATGAAGTCCGATGGAGCGGAGGGAGCCCCGGGCATGCTCATCGTGACGACCTCAGTGCCTCCACGGCAAAAAATGACGAGAGCCGGCTTTTTAGGGCCGGCCCTCTCTTATAGCATAATAGGATACAGTGCGTGGCTGGGGGACTAGGATTCGAACCTAGGTAGTCAGATCCAGAGTCTGACGTCCTACCACTAGACGATCCCCCAAGCGCAGATGCAGCCTAATATAACGCCTGCATGGAGTCAAGGTCGAGCGGCCTTGGCCCGTTCAATTCCTCTCCGCAGCCTGGCCAGCGTTCGCTCCCGCCCCAACAGCTCCATCACTTCGAACAATCCCGGGCTGGCCGTCCGGCCGGTCAAGGCGACTCGGACCGGCTGGGCCAACTGCCCCATCCTGAGGCCGTGCTCGTCCAGCACTTCCTTGAAGGCCTTCTCCAGCGCGGCGTGCGAGAACTCCGCGAGCGCCGCGACGCGATCGGCGAACTTGGACAAAGCTGGCGTGATGTCCGGTGTGAGATGCTTTTTCGCCGCGTCCTCTTCGATAACGATGTCCCGTTGCACGTAGGGCGCCGCCATGGTTGCCATCTCGACCAGTGTCTTGCACCGCTCGCGGAAGGCCACGACCAATTGTTCCAGCCACCCCTCCGGCATGGCGTTCGCCTCGGCTCCCAGACCGGCCTGCTCCAGGAACGGCTGCAACAGCGTGGCCACCCACTTGGGGTCGCTGGACTTAATGTATTCCGCATTCACCCAGACCATCTTTTCCGGATTGAACACGGCGGAGGACTTCTGCACGTGTTCGAAGGAAAACTTCTCGATCAGCTCCCGGCGCGAGAAAATCTCCTGGTCGCCGTAGGACCAGCCGAGCCGCACGAGATAGTTGACCACCGCCTCCGGCAGGTAGCCCATGTCGCGATAAGCCAGGATCGAGGTGGCCCCATGTCGCTTGGAGAGTCTCGTCTTATCCGTGCCCATGATCATCGACAGGTGCCCGAACCGAGGCACGTCGAAGGCAAGCGCCTGAAACATTGGTATTTGTCTTGGCGTGTTCGTGAGATGATCATCACCTCTAATCACATGGGTGATGCCCATGAGCGCGTCATCGACCACAACCGAGAAATTGTAGGTCGGATAGCCGTTGGAACGCAGGATGATCAGGTCGTCCAGAAGGTTGTTCTCGAAGACCACCCGCCCTTTGATCAGATCGTCAATGACGGTCTGCCCCTCCTGCGGGGCCTTGAAACGCAGCGCAGCCTCGCTGCTTGGGTTCGTGATGCCACGCTCGCGGCATCGGCCATCGTATTTTTGTTGCAGCCCCTTGGCTTGAGCCTCCTTCCGCCGAGCCTCCAGTTCTTCCGCACTGCACATACACCAATAGGCCTGCCGCCGCTCAAACAGCTTCATGGCGTGCTGGCGGTAGAGATCCATGCGCTCCGTCTGTCGAAATGGACCTTCATCCCAGTCCAATCCAACCCACCGCAGTCCCTCGAGAATAGCCTGGATGGATTCCTCCGTCGAACGGCTCTGGTCCGTGTCCTCGATACGAAGGATGAATTTGCCTCGCTCGCGCCGCGCGAACAGCCAATTGAACAGGGCAGTTCGGACCCCGCCAATGTGTAGAAAACCTGTCGGGCTGGGAGCAAACCGTACCCTGACTTCGGTCATGCCATCTGCTCGCTCAGGAGTTGGGGAGTGATCGTGCTAAGGAAAAAATAATGCGTTTCGTCAGCGGGAGGTGCCGTATCTATAGCACGCCTCGTAAGGGGTGTAAAGGCGGAGGGAGACTTTCCAATGCGCTTAGCGTTCTGTTATAGGGAAGCAGAGGGAAGTGACCGCCTGCTAAGAGGTGAGGGACAGCATTCATGGCTCAGCCAACGCAGCAAGCCCAGGTGGTGAGCGTCCGACCTCTGAGTCCCACCGTGCGGGAGTTGGTTCTCTCGCCGTTGGAACGGACGCTCTCCTTCAAGCCCGGCCAGTGGGTGTCCCTGAAGCTCCCGGTCGGCGAGCACCAACCGCTGAATCGCGCCTACTCGATGGCCGAACCGGAAACCGCATCTGGCCATCTTGTGCTAGCGTTCGACCGGGTCTCCCACGGTCTGGGGTCGGAGTATCTGTTCACGCTGAAGGAGGGGGACCATGTCGTGCTCTCAGGTCCTTATGGCAATTTCGTGGTGCCCGATCCACTGACCAACGATCTGGTCTTCGTCGCACGATACACCGGCATTGTTCCGATCCGCTGCATCATCAAGCACCTCTTTGCCGCCCCCCAGGCCCGTGAGGTGACCCTGATCTACGGCGCACCCGCTCGCGCGGAACTCATCTACCAGGACGAGTTCACAGCGCAGGCCGCCACCCACCGGAACTTTCACTATGTGCCGACCATTCTCAATAGGCAGGAGGCTGGTAGCGAGTGTCGGCCTGAGGCCGAGATTGTTGCCTCACTCTTCGGCAACCGACGAGACCTGTTCCCCATGATCTGCGGGGTCAAAGCGTTCGTCCGCCCCTTGCGGGCCCATTTTACCGAGCGTGGATTTGGGCGGCGGGAGCTACAGCACGAAACCTACGATTGAAAATCAGGCACTCAGTGGCCTTCCTTGACCAGGTTTTTGTTCACGGCGGGAATTTCGACGACGATATCCATAGTTCCATTCGGCACGCACTGGCACCCTAACCGCGACTGCAAGGTGATGGCCGGGGCTTCGTCGAGCTGATCGAACTCGTCATCCGTGCCTTCGTTGCAGGACTCGAGGCCCTCTTTCAGAATGACGTGACAAGTGGAGCAGGCACAGACCCCTCCGCAGGCATGCTCCAAATCAATTCCATTCCCCAACGCGATATTCAGGATGCTCCCAGGCAGGCCGGTCGGGCCATAAGGGATTTTGTCCGGGTCTACCTCAACCTTAACTGTTTTGTCGGTGGCTACGAAGGTGATCGTGTACGCTTTCGTCGGTAATTCAAACTCCGTCTTTTCAATATAGGGATTCGTTCCACCCATAGAGGGCTCCCTTCCTTGTCTGAACGCAAACACTGTAACACATAAGACCGGCCAAGTGCACGCCCTATTTGCTTTCATAACTATATGTATTTAAATGATTTATTAGCTGTTGACAGTGTTCAAACGACAATGGTACAGTGAATCCGACCATTTTGATCTGCGATAGGTTCAGTCGGCGACTCTTTTACTCGGAGAACGAGTATGTTGAAGTTCTCAAAAAAAGCTGACTACGGATTAATGGCACTGCAGTACATCGCGTCGGTGCAATTCGGAGATGTCGCACGTGCTCGGATCGTGAACACCAAAGAGATCGCCGAAGAGTACAACATCCCCGTGGAGCTCCTGGCCAAGGTCTTACAGACGCTCGCAAAAAGTGGATTGATTGAAAGCCATAACGGGCCCAAGGGCGGATACCTGCTGGCGAAAGAGGCGGGCGCCATTACGATTGCGCAGGTCCTCGAGGCCATTGAAGGCCCGCTCGGGATCACGGATTGCTACCATGAGAAGGATGCCTCGTCCTGCTTGCAGCACGAACATTGCACCATCCGGACTCCCCTCCTCAAGGTGCAAGACAGCATTTATCAACTCTTGAACAGTATGACCGTCGAAGACATGATGGGCGGAACCCCGTTGATTACCGTGCAGTCGATCACAGCGGCAGAAGGAGTCGAGCGATGAAATTTCCGATGTATCTGGACAATCATTCCACGACGCCAATGGATCCCAGGGTCTTGGAGACTATGCTGCCCTACTTCGTGGAGAAGTTCGGCAATTCGGCCAGCCGGAACCATGCCTTCGGGTGGGAAGCCGAGGAAGCGGTAGAGAACGCACGGAAGCAGATCGCTCGGTTGATCCATGCCGACCCCAAGGAATTAGTCTTCACCAGCGGGGCAACTGAATCCGACAATCTGGCGCTCAAGGGCGTAGTGGAGATGTACCGCGAAAAGGGCGACCACGTCATCACCAGTATGACTGAGCACCGCGCGGTCCTGGACACTGCCAAGGCCCTTGAAACGAAACGGGGCATCAAAGTGACGTACCTGCCGGTTGACAAGACCGGGATGGTCAGCCCCAATGATGTCCGAAATGCGATTACCGATAAGACCGTCCTGATTTCCATCATGCTGGCCAACAACGAAATCGGGACGATCAACCCGATCAAGGAGATCGGGAGAATCGCCAAGGAAAAAGGCATCTTGTTCCACTGCGATGCTACGCAGGGTGTTGGAAAGATCCCCGTGGATGTGCAAGAGATGGGGATCGACCTGATGTCATTCACTGCCCATAAGATTTATGGGCCCAAGGGAGTCGGAGCGCTGTATGTCCGAAAGAAGGGGCCACGTGTCCGGATCGCTCCGATTATCGACGGCGGAGGTCATGAGCGAGGGATGCGTTCCGGCACGCTTCCCGTTCCCTTGATCGTGGGCTTCGGAAAAGCTTGCGAGTTGTGCGAGCAGGAGATGGCTGCCGAATCAGTCAGACTCGCGACGATGCGGGATCGCCTCCAGGCTGGCATCATGAACACGCTTGATGAGGTCTACCTTAACGGCCATCCAACCCAGCGGCTGCCTCACAATCTCAACATTTCGTTTGCGTATGTCGAAGGCGAGTCGCTGCTCATGGGCGTCAAGGAGATCGCGTTGTCTTCAGGATCGGCCTGCACGTCAGCCACACTTGAACCGTCCTATGTCCTTCGCGCACTGGGCGTGGGGTCCGACCTCGCCCATTCCTCTATTCGGTTCGGGCTGGGTCGGTTTAACACCGACGAAGAAGTGGAGTACACGATCAAGCGCATTATTGAAACCGTGACGCGGTTAAGGGAAATGTCCCCGTTGTACGAGATGGCCAAGGAAGGGATCGATCTAAAGAACGTCCAGTGGGCAGCTCACTAACAAGCAACCTACGCTGAATAGGAGTCAAGAGAGGGAGGACCGAAACATGGCATACAGCGAAAAAGTCGTTGAACATTTCAATCATCCCCGCAACATGGGGAGCTTCAAGAAGGACGAAGAAGGGGTGGGCACCGGCATTGTCGGCGCCCCTGAGTGCGGCGACGTCATGAAGCTGCAGATTAAGGTGCAGGGCGACAAGATCGTGGACGCCAAGTTCAAGACCTTCGGGTGCGGCTCGGCCATTGCCAGCTCGAGCTTGGCCACCGAATGGATGAAAGGCAAGACGCTCGAGGAAGCCGGCAAGATCAAGAACACGGATATCGTGCAGGAGCTGAACCTGCCGCCCGTGAAGATCCACTGCTCGGTGCTGGCCGAGGATGCGATCAAGGCGGCCTTGACCGACTATAAGAAGAAGGCCGAACAGCCCAAGTAAATCGGCCATTGCCCAGTACAGAGGAGCGAATTATGGATTCGACGGAGACGACAAACACTCCTGTGGTCACGATCAGTGAGGCGGCGCTCAAGGAAGTCAAGCGCCTCATGAATGTGCAAGGCATCACGGAAGGTGGCCTTCGGCTGGGGGTCAAGGGTGGCGGATGCTCGGGGTTGAGCTACACCGTCAACTTTGACGAGAAGATCGGCCAATACGACACCGTGTCCGAAGTGGACGGCATCAAGTTGATCGTGGACGCCAAGAGCGCAATCTACCTGCAAGGAACCCAGCTCGACTTCCACAAGGATCTGACTGGCGGGGCGTTCAAGTTCGTTAACCCCAATGCACAGAAGTCTTGTGGCTGCGGTGAATCGTTCTCGGCCTGACCGTCCCCCCAGGCGCACTCCCTTTCCAATCCGTCGAAGATCTGAACGGGCATGGCGCCGTGGCCATGCCCGTTGTCTGAGTGGAGCTTTCTGAGAAGAGCGTATGGACCAGACTCACAAAATGCCTGGCAAACGCGCCGAACTCCAGATGGCTCGGAGCATGTGTTGGCACTGCCAATCCGAGGTTCATGGCGAGTATTTCTGCGTGCAGTGCGTGAAGGTCCAACCCGTGTCCAAAGAACTGGACTACTTCACGTGCCTCGGGCTGCCGCGCCTGCTTTCGATTGACACCGACACCCTGGAGGCCAAGTTTTACGAGCTGAGCCGGACCTTTCACCCGGACTTTTTCCAGAACAAGACCGAAACCGAGCAGGCCATCAGCCTGGGGAACTCGGCGCTGCTCAACACCGCTTACCGGACGCTCAAGGATCCAATCAGGCGGGCCGAATACCTGGTTCAACTGGAGGCCGGCGCGGCGAAAGACATCCGGACCTCGCCGCCCGCCGAACTGTTCGAAGAGATCCTGGCTCTGCAAGAGGATCTTGAGGAGTTCCGGGCAATGTCGCCCGACCAGGATCCAGCCCGCGTGGAGCAATTGCGCGACGACCTCAAGGCAGACCGCGAGCTGCTGGAGCAACGTCAGAAGGACATGGAAACCCGTCTTTTCCAATTATTCAAGAGTTGGGATGCCTTACAGAGCCAAGCGCAGCCTGAAGGCCAGCTCCGGGACAAGAAAGAAGCCCTCTTGAAGGAAATGCGAGAGATCCTCTCGAACCGGACCTATCTCCGCAACATTGTCACCGACTTGGTTGACACCATCGGGTAAGGAGAGCGGTATCGTACACATGGCACGAATCGTCGGCATTGACCTCGGCACGACTAACTCCTTGATCGCCTACATGGACGGCCAGACCCCGCGAGTCATCGCTGGGCGCAATGGCCGGACGTTGGTCCCGTCCGTGGTCGCCATGACGGACAACGGCCTGATCGTGGGGGACTCAGCCAAAGAGCACCTGGTTCGCAACCCGGAGCGCACCATTTACTCCGTGAAACGATTCATGGGGAAAGGCCTGGAGGACGTGTCCGAGGAATTGAAGTATTTCCCCTACACACTCCACGAGCAGGGAGGGGTCATCAGGATTCGCGTTGGCGAGAAAACCTATTCTCCTCCCCAAATCTCAGCCATGATTCTGAAAGAACTCAAGCTTCGGGCTGAGGAACACCTAGGCGAAGAGATCAAGAAAACCGTCATCACCGTCCCTGCCTACTTTAACGACAGCCAGCGTCAAGCGACGAAGGACGCGGGATTGATTGCCGGTCTTGAGGTCCTCCGCATCATCAACGAGCCGACGGCCGCGTCTCTCGCCTACGGCCTCCAGAAGAAGACCCAGGGAATCATCGCTGTGTATGATCTCGGAGGCGGGACGTTCGATATCTCCATTCTCAAGCTCAAGAACGGGATCTTTGAGGTGCTGGCGACGAACGGCAATACCCACTTGGGCGGTGACGATTTCGACCGGAAGATCCTGGACCTCTTCCTCAAGGAGATCAAGGCGCGGCATGGCCTGGATATGGAGCCGTATCCGGATATGATGCAGGCTATCCGTCTGGAGGCTGAACGGGCGAAGGTCCGCCTGTCGGATGGACAGAAGACGACAGCCGTTATTGAGCTCCCCGCCGGAAAAGGCGAATTCCGCTTCGAGTTGACCAGAGACCAACTCGAAGCCTTGACGCGCGACCTGGTGGAACGCACGATCGGTCCCTGCCGCCAAGCACTCAAGGATGCCGACTTGAAGCCTTCGGAGATCGACGAAGTCGTCCTGGTTGGTGGATCCACCCGCATGCCCCTGGTCCGGCAACGGGTGCAGGAACTATTTGGCAAGGTTCCTCATAGTGAGCTCAACCCGGATGAGGTGGTGGCGCTCGGCGCAGCCGTCCAGGCCGACATCTTGAGCGGCGGCACCCAGGACATGCTCCTGCTCGATGTCACCCCGCTCTCGTTGGGAATCGAAACGATGGGAGGCGTGGTGAGTCCGCTTATCCGGCGGAACACCACGATTCCTGCAAGCGCCAAGGAGATGTTCACCACCTACGTGGACGGCCAGACCTCAGTGGACATCCATATCCTGCAGGGTGAGCGCGAGCTGGCCAAAGACAACCGCAGCGTGGCGCGGTTTCAACTGAAGGTGCCTCCGCTGCCGGCGGGGATTCCGCGCGTGGAGGTGATGTTCCTGATCGATGCGAACGGCATCCTGAACGTGACCGCGAAGGATGTCAGAACCAGCCAGAGCCAGTCCATCGAGGTCAAGCCCTCCTACGGGTTGTCGGACGAGGAAGTGGAACGCATGATCGGCGAATCATTCAAATTCGCGGCTGAAGACCTGAAGGCGCGCCAACTCATTGAAGCTCGGACAGAGGCAGTAGCCATTCTCAAGGCCACCGAGAAAGCCTTCAGGCTGGGCGGCCATCTGATCAGCGCCGAAGAGACCGCCGCGATCAGGGCATCCTTGGCCGCGCTGGAGAGCGCCAGGGCAGGCGAGGATCACCGGGCCATCCGGGCCCGCATCGGCGATGTGGAGAAAGCCACGCACCACCTCGCCGAAGTCCTGATGGACACGACCCTGAAGGAAGCGCTTCAGGACAAGAAACTCACGGACCTTTCATAGCGGAACACGAGCTCTATGGCGATCAAGAACATCCCTGTCCAGCCGGTCATTGAGCAGCCCCGTCCACTGACGGAAAGGGGAACTCTGTTTACAATCACATTTCGTCCGCTGAACGTCACCGTGGAAGTGCCAGAGGGGCAGAGCATCCTGGAGAGCTGCGAAACCCACCGCATCCCGCTCGAGCACAGTTGCGGTGGAAACTGCGCCTGCTCGACTTGTCACGTCATCATCCGAGACGGCCTCGACCGCCTCTCGCCCCCGGAGGACGACGAACTGGATCAATTAGATGAAGCAGAGGGGCTGACCTTGACCTCTCGGCTCGGATGCCAGGCTAAAATTTACGGGGACGTCGAGGTTGAGATCCCGCTTGAGCGGCAGGCCGTCAGTGCAGGCGCCAACGAGATGTTGAGGACCGCTCATCAACCGTAAGAAGGGACCGACCAATGGATTTGACCTGGCATGATGCGGAGGACATCGCGATTCGGTTGCTGGAGACCCACCCGGATACCGACCCGCTGACCGTCCGGTTCACCGACCTGCATACGTGGATCACGGCGCTGCCGGAATTTAGAGACGATCCCAAGAAGTCGAACGAGAAGATTCTGGAGTCCATCCAGATGGCCTGGCACCAGGAGTACCAGGACTCACATTCCTGAGGTACCTCCTCCGCTAAGCACCCCCTTGCGTTGTCCTGGCACTAGCGCGGCACACCGGCCACCGGAACCTGACCGTCCTGCACCTGATCGAGTTTATAGAAGTCTGTCGGATCAATCCGCACAGGCGTAGACTGCGTCGGCTCGGTCCCCTTCGAGAAAAGCTCGACGACCGCGCGATCCCCTTGATCCGAGGCCAAGAGACCGGTGCTCGGATCAACCCGCACGAACTGGATGTCATCCGGAATCTCGAACGGCATCACCTGCACTTGTTTCAGCGCCTCGGTCATGAATTCAATCCAAATTGGCAAGGCCGCATGAGCGCCGGATTCCGTCTCTCCTAATGTCCGAATGTCGTCAAAACCCACCCAGACGCCGACAGCCAGATTCGGCGTATAGCCGATGAACCACGCATCCGTGTAATCGTTGGTTGTGCCCGTCTTGCCCGCGATCGGCCTGCCGAGGGATTTCGCCAACTGGCCTGTCCCTCTCTGAATCACATCCTCCAACATATTGGTGATCAGATACGCGGTTTCCTTTGACAGCACTTGCCGTGGTTCGAACAACGTCTGCTCCAGCGCGTGGCCATTGGCATCCTGGACAGTCGCGATCGAGTAGGGGTCGAGCCTAATACCCTGGTCGGCGAAGACTCCATAGGCAGACGTCAGCTCGAGCAACCCGACGCTGGAGGATCCCAAGGCCAGCGACAGATCTTGATTGAGCGGACTGGTGATTCCAATCGACTTCGAGAACTCAATAACGGGACGGATGCCGACCTTTTCGAGCAACCGGACCGTAGCCAGATTGCGGGAATGGATCAGCGCCTCGCGAAGGCTGATGACGCCGAAGAATCGTTTTTCGTAATTATCCGGTTTCCAGATTTTCTCAGAGTCCACCTCTTCATAGACGACCGGGGCATCCACCACTACAGTGGACGGGCTCGAACCCTGATTGAGCGCCGTCGCGTAAATGATCGGCTTGAATGCGGACCCGGCCTGGCGATGGGCAATGACCGCCCGATTGTATTCGCTGCGCCCGAAATCGTACCCCCCCACCATGGCCCGGATCGCCCCAGTGCGCGGATCAATGGCCACCAGCGCCCCTTCAACAACCGGAGTCTGCTCAAGCCGAAACTGCACGCCGTCGCGCCCCACCTTTTTGACCGCGACCTCGATCACGTCTCCAGGTTTGAGCACCTGTTTGGGACTCGGGAGCACCGTGACGTCTTTGGTCAGATCCCGTCCCTTCAGCCGGCGGCGCGCCCACGCCATATCGTCGAACGCCAGTCGCCCCTCGGTGGAGCCGGCCAGCACTAGCACATGATCCTTCCCCACCTTGGTGACGACGCCCTGCAGCATGTCGCCTACTTGGGGCGCAGCAACCGGCGGGGGCGCGGCCTTGTCTATCAGCGTCGTAATCTCCTTGTGGTCGAGGGGGCCACGCCATCCTTGCCGCTTGTCCAATTGGTGCAGTCCGTTATGAATCGCTCGCTCCGCCGCCTTCTGCATCTCCGTGTTCAAGGTCGTAAACACCTCAAGCCCCCCCTTGTACACCATGGTCTCGCCGTATTTGGCCACCAGGTGCTGACGCGCATTCTCAATGAAATAGGGGGCGATCTGCTCGGACCCAGGGCGGCGGAAGGATAGCAGTTGTGCGGCGGCCTCCTGCTGTTCGGCCGCGGTAATGAACCCGGCCTCCTCCATCCTGGCGAGCACATGCTCCTGGCGCTTCTTGGCCCGTTCAGGATACTTATAGGGAGAGTAATTGTTAGGGGACTTCGGCAGCCCGGCCAGCAAGGCCGACTCCGCCAAGTTCAGTGCTCCCGGATCTTTCCCGAAATAGGTCTGGGACGCGGCGGCAACGCCATAGGCCCCCTGCCCGAAATAAATCTGATTGAGATACATTTCCAGGATCTGCTCCTTGCTCAAGATCACTTCGATCTTGTAGGCCAGGATCAACTCCTTGAATTTCCTGACGAACGTTCGCTCCGGCGACAGAAACAGCGAGCGGGCGAGTTGCTGGGTGATGGTGCTGGCGCCCTCGACTCTCCCTCCCCGTCGCAGGTTGGTCAAGGTCGCCCGCAGGATCCCGATCACGTCCAGGCCCGGGTGCTCGAAGAAGCGCGCATCCTCCACTGCGATCACCGCCTGCGTCAGACTCTGCGGAGTATCGGCCAGCGGCGTCAGGAGCCGGCGTTCAATATAATACTGGCCGATGACCTGGCGGTCGTCGGAATAGACACGGCTGACCAGACTGGGCTGGTATTCCTGCAAGGAATCCAGCGCCGGAAGGTCCTGGGAAAGGTACCAGAACCCCCCCACCGCGCTGCCGACAACGAGGACGGTCAGGACTCCCAGCACGTGCAGGGTAATCTTCCACCACGGCCACCGCCGCGAAGGCGGGCGCAGCTCCACAAACCG
>Ga0184612_10000691_pt1 | contig 15794 bp, 16 predicted proteins | sample PLM3_60_coex_FD_133163 | JGI IMG/M metagenome (GOLD analysis project Ga0184612, IMG submission 133163) | Groundwater sediment microbial communities from an aquifer in East River, Colorado, USA - PLM3_60_coex | ecosystem: Environmental > Terrestrial > Soil > Riparian zone | place: USA: East... | reverse complement strand
TCGTGTCGCACGATCATCTGATCGCCTTCGTGGAGGAACGACAGCTGCTTCTTCTCGGAGTCGAACACCCGTCGCAGGCTCACGATGCTACGGCTCACTTCCTCGTAGCCGCGGTAGCTGCCGGCGAGCCAGGACGTCCCCGGCAGCTCGAGGACCACGTCCGAACGCATCGACCCTTCGATGGTCGCGAAGTCGCGACGCATGAAGGCATCCATGTTCCGGAGGAACATGGCCTCACGCTCGCCCTGGATCCCGGTCCTCGACCGCGTGTCCATCCTTCGTGCATCGGCTCCGGTGGAGATGGGGTTGAGCGAGGCCGACGAGGGATGAGGCGCCTCGGGCTCCTCGCCTCGGCGTTCGGACGGGTCCGAACGGGTCCGAACGGGGCCTTGACCTGCGCGTTTCCAAAGAGCCGGCGGCCGGATTCGAACCGACGACCTGCTGTTTACAAGACAGCAAGACGAGTCCTTCACCTGCAGAGACGGTTTCCGCCGACGCATGTCCATGTACGCGGTGGACATGAGTGACGTTGCTCCGTGTACGTCCACGGCGGGTGAGCGCGTATCGCTACTCGGCCATCACCTTCTCGGCGGCCTACCACTCTTCAATCGACCGATCGTAATCTTCTGAGGACAATCGTCGCACAGCTTCCCACCACATAGGAGAGCCATAGATGCAATCGATGGCACGATAATCGAGCCCAGCCCAATCGGGATCGGCTCCTTCCGGCAGTCGGGAGGAGCGACGGGGAGAAGCTTCGGGGGAATGCGAACCTCGACCGACCAGCTCGCACTGACTGCATTGGGAATCACCAGCCTGAGCCCGACCCGTCGGCGCCGATGACCCAGACCTGTGTGATATGAAGCGGCGCAAGGTGTGAGCCGTCCGGGGACCACGTCCACCCACGTGGGCGAATCGGTCCACCTCGCCCGGTTCGCCCGGGCCGGACAGCGTCCGAACGTCGGACTCATCGACTTTCACGACGCTGAGGCTGTGGCCGTGATCGATTTGTCCGTGGAGACTAGGCGATCGGTGTCCCATCGGGATACGGCGTGCGCGTATAGGTACGTTCCCCGTCACATTGACCAGGACCCGTGGGGCTCCTCCCTGTGGGTGCTCTCCTCGGCACATGCGCGATGGTGCATCAGTTACGCTTTGCTAACCGCCCGACGCAGTGCATCGACGACGTGTTCCACTTGCGACTCACCCAGATTGTTGTGGAACGGAAGCGCGAGCGTTCGTTCGGCGATGTCTTCCGTCACCGGCAGCATCCCCTCGTGCGTCCCGAGCATCTCACGGACGTACGGCTGGAGATGGAGTGGAGGGAAGTACACCCGCGTCGGGATGCCGTCCGCAGCGAGCGCGTCGACCACGGACCGGCGGTCGACACCGGGTGCGAGCCGGACCACGTAGACGAACCAGCTCATCGTGACATCGTCCCGAACAACCGGACAGCGCACCCAGTCGAACGAAGAGAGGCGCTCCGTGTACATCGCTGCCACAGCCGCCCGCTTGGCGAGGAAGATGTGCAAGCGGCCCATCTGTGAGATGCCGAGGGCGGCCGACAACTCGTCCATCCGTTGGTTGAATCCAAGGCGGGCGTGGTGAAGCCAAGGTCCCATCTCCGCGCGACCCTGATTGCGAAGACTCCGACAGCGCTCCGCGAGCGCTTGATCGTCCGTGACGATCATCCCACCCTCCCCGGTGGTGATCTGCTTGTTCGGGTAGAACGAGAAGCACCCAGCAGCACCGAAGCTGCCGACGGGGCTGCCCTGGTAGGCGGCGCCGATAGCTTCACAGCAATCGTCGATGACCGCCAGATCGGAGGCGACCCGGCCGATCTCGGCCCAGTCAGCAGGGTGTCCGAACACATCAACCGCCATCGCGGCTTTCGTCTTAGGGGATCGTCGAGCGTCGATGCATGCAGGGTCAACGGTGTAGGTGTCGGGGTCAATGTCCACGAACACGGGTGTCGCGCCTTCGTACAGGATCGCGTTCAGGCTCGCGACGAAGGTGAAAGACGGGACCAGCACCTCGGCGCCCGGCCCGACCCCGAGAGCGCGAACTATGAGGTGCAGACCGGCGGTTCCCGAGCTGACGGCAACGCCATGAGCTACGTCCGCAACCCCGGCCACGAGTTCCTCGAAGCGCGCAGCCCGTGAACCCAGCGCGAGGACACCTGAACGGAGCGCCTCGAGGACAGCGGTTTCGTCGCTCTCGTCGAGATCGGGAGATGACATCCGTATTTCCACCGACCCTCACCTCTCTCTATCGGTGCACGTGACGGCGGAGTCACGCCGCTGGCATAGTAGTTGCCTGTACAGGTTCGAGGTGCACCCATATGATGCGACCGGAGGACCATGAAGGGCGTCATCATCGTGGTCTCGCATCCCGGGACCGTTCGAACGCTTCTGGGGTACCAGCGGGCCGTTCTGAGCCAGACGTATCAAGTATCGATGGGTCGCCAAGCCACCGACGCGACGGAGCGAGTCAGCGCGACGAGAGAACAGCGCGCACAGGTCGACTCGTCTGGAGAAGGGGGGAACGTTCGTCCTAGGAAAGAGTTGTAGTCCTCGCCAAGTACTGAGGTGATTCGCGTTCCGCCGAGGAATGGATGGTTGCCGACCATCGCATCGAATCCTCTGTCGGACGAGAACACCTCTGGGAACGCAAGAGGCCACGGACTCACTGTGGCGCAGACTGGATGGTTAGATGGGTCGGACTCGGAGACAAGACTCCCGTGTTGAGGGTTCACCTCATCCGGGGAATCTCGCAGTCGCGCTGCTCGACTCCGCACGCAGGGATCCCGATCGGATCGCCGTCGTCTCGCCCGAGGGATCGTGGGACTACGAGGCGCTGGCCGGTCGTGCCCTGGGCATCGCGAGGTTGCTCCTCGACGCCGGCGTCGAGCCGGGCGATCGGGTGGCCATCTTCCTGCCGAGGGGCGGCGACGCGTCCGCCGCGTTCTTCGGCACGCTTGCCGCAGGGGCGGTCGCCGTGTTCGTCAACGAATCGCTCAAGCGTCGCCAGGTGGAGCACATCGTCGGCCACTCCGGTGCGAGGGCGATGCTGAGCGCTGCCGAGATGCTGCGTCGTGTCGGGGGGTTACCGATCGCGAACTCGATGCTACTGGATGTCACGGCCACGGACACCGACCTCAGCGTCGATCCCGTCCCTCGGATCGGCAGCGACGTGGCTCAGATCATCTACACCTCGGGGTCCACGGGTCTCCCGAAGGGCGTCACCCTGTCGCACGCGAATCTGTGGGCGGGAATGAGGTCGGTCGTGGAGTACCTTCGCATCTCGTCGGACGATCGTATCGCGAGCCTCCTGCCGTTCAGCTTCGACTACGGTTTGAATCAGCTGCTCTGTGCGGTGGGAGCGGGAGCGACCCTCATCGTCGATCGCTCCCCGATCCCTGAACGCATCATCCGGACCCTTCGAGAGGACCGCGCAACGGTCCTGCCTGCGGTCCCGCCGCTGTGGCTGCAACTGCTGAACGTGGGCTCGTTCCGGGAAGAACCCGTGTCGTCGCTGCGGATCATGACGAACACCGGAGGCCCGCTTCCCACGGATGCGGTGCGGATGCTCCGCCGAGCCCACCCTCAGGCCGACCTGTTCCTGATGTACGGCCTGACCGAAGCCTTCAGGAGCGCTTTCCTTGATCCGCGGGAGGTGGATCGAAAGCCCGATTCAATCGGTCGCTCCATCCCGGGGGCTGAGCTCCTGGTGCTTCGGCAGGATCACACGTTGTGTGAGCCCGGGGAAGCTGGGGAGCTCGTGCACCGCGGTCCGACCGTGGCCATGGGGTACTGGAACGATCCGGAACTGACCGCGTCGGTCTTCCGGCCACACCCATCTCGACCGGTCGGCACGCCGGACACGGAGCGGGTGGTCTTCTCCGGTGACATCGTCTACCAGGACGATGAGGGCGATCTCCACTTCGTCGGTCGGCGCGACACGCTGATCAAGACGCTCGGATACCGCGTGAGCCCCGATGAGGTGATGGACGTGCTGTATGCATCTGGCGAGGTTGCGGAGGCGGTGGTCACCTCCGAGCCCGATGACCGACGCGGAAGCCGGATCGTTGCGTTCGTGGTCCTCACGGACGACGGACGGGTCGACCGATTGACCACGTTCTGCGCCACGGAGATGCCCCGCTACATGCAGCCGGCACGGATCGAGGTCCGCGCCTCGCTGCAGCGAACGCACAGTGGGAAGTACGACGTCGCAACCATCGCCGGAGCCGGGCACCCGTCGTGATCCCGCCTGACCTCCAGGCGATGCTCGAACCGCTCGAACGCTTCGAGGACATCCGACGGAAGGCCACGCGCCTCGGCCCGGGACTGTGCGACCTTGCCTATGCGAATCCATATCGGGGGGTGCAAGAGGACGCCAAGTCGGCGATCAGGGACGCGCTGGAGGAAGACCGGGTGCTCGGGCTTCAGTACAGTCCGTTCGGCGGTCACACCGCGGTCCGGCGTGCGGTCGCGGACAACCTCCGCGCGATTCACCGGATGGACTTCGCCTTCGATGACGTGGTCCTGACGTCCGGAGCCATGGCCGCCCTGCACATCGCTCTCCGCGTGTGCGCCAGGCCTGGAGGCGAGGTGGTCGTTCCGACTCCTTGCTGGCTCGACTATCCGTTGTACGTCCGGGCGATCGGCCTCACACCGATCCTGGTCCCCTCGTCAGGGGGCTCGTTCGACCTGGACGTCTCGGCGATCGCCGACGCAATGACCGAGCGAACCTGCGCGGTCATGCTCAGTCACCCGGCGAATCCGACGGGCCGAATCTACGACCGGGAGGCACTGCACCTTCTGGCAGGATCGCTTGCCGATGCGCGGCGCTCGGGGGCCGAGATCACGCTCATCGCGGACGAGAGCCACCGGGACTTCGCGGACCCCCTGGAGTACGCGAGCGCGGCAGAGGTCATCGACCGGACACTCATCGTGTATTCATTCGGGAAGTACCACTTCCTCCAAGGGCAGCGCGTCGGCTATGCCGCCGTCTCTCCCAACCACCCATCCAGGGAAGACGTCTCACGGGAACTCGTCCGATGGACACGGATCCTCGGCCTGGCCACACCGACAGCTCTCATGCAGCGCGCCGTCCCGCGGCTCCTCGGGCTGCGGCACGACCTCGGTTGGCTGTCTCGATGGCGTCGTCGTTACGTCGACGAGCTGACGGCTTCCGGCCATGAGGTGGTCCGCCCCGATGCCACCCTCTTCCTGTACGTCCGAACCCCAGGGGCGCGCGGAGACTTCGGATTCATCGAGGAGCTGGCCTCGGCCTCGGTGCTCGCGTTGCCCGCGCCGATCTTCCACCACGAAGGCTTCTTCCGGCTCTCGCTGACCGGCTCGGAAGACATGCTGGAACGAGCGCTGCCGATCCTCGGGAAGTTCGGGCGAGGATGAGCGAGATCCGAGTCGAGGGGGACCTGGATCTGAACGCCGCGTGGGACGGAACACGCTTCTACGACGAGTCGTTTCTGTCCGGCTCGCCTGTGACCACGAGGCTGCGGGGGGCCGCCGCCTGGGTGAGTGGCGACGACGCGACGGGGTGGCATCTCGGCAGGGATCCGCTCGGCATCAACAAGCTGTTCTGGGTCCGCGATCAGGACGGAACGATCGTGATCGCGGCCCGTCCCCGTAGGCTGGTCGACGCGGGGTTCGCGTTCGATGATGTGCGGGCCCTGCCATGTGGCGCCGCGATCGATCTCGCTCGATCGAGCCCGGAACCGATCGAGCGTTCGATCGCCCCGGCCTCCTGGTACGAGGGCGGTGCCGGCGAAGGTCGGAGCATCGAGGCCATCGGGTCGGAGATCCGCACCACGCTCTCGGAATATCTGGGTGCGATGGCGTCGGCGCTGAAACCCCAGCACGTGTATGTCTGCCTCTCCGGGGGCCTCGACAGCTCGGGGATCGCGGGCCTGGCCCGCGAGGTGTTCCCCTCGGTGATCGCGGTGAGCTTCGACCTCCGGCGCCCGGGTGGCAGCCGCAGTGACGACCGGACCGCAGGTGCACGGGTCGCGGCCGATCTGAAGATCTCGCTGCTGGACGCGACGGTGACCGGGGAGGATCTACTGGACCACCTGGACATGGTGCTCGTGGAGGGCATCGACTGGCGGGACTTCAACGTGCACGCCGCCCTCGTCAATGCGGCGCTGGCCCGGACCATCGCGGAGTCGGCAGCTGCGGACGACTCGTCGATCGTGCTGACGGGCGACCTCGCCAACGAGTTCTTGGTCGACTACGAGCCTGAGTCGTATCGAGGCTCCACGTATTACCGGCTTCCTCGGCTCCGACCCGCGATGCTCCGGGCGTCGTTGGTGCGAGGTCTCGATACATGCAATCGAGAGATCGGGGTATTCGCTGCCCATGGCCTACGAGTGGTTCAGCCGTACGCCGCCGCGGTCGATGCGTACATGTCCCTGCCCGAGAGCTTCTTGGTGCGTGCGGACCGGAAGCCGGCGCTCAGTAGATCGATCTTCGGCACACTGGTGCCCGAACACGTCTACACGCGCAAGAAGGTCCGGGCGCAGGTCGGATCCACTTCCGGTGGGGGTGTCCTCGGGCTCTGCCTCGACCATGGGATCGATCCGGGCTGGCTCCGACGCCGCTTCTGTCGACTTCACAGGATCGAGGACATGGCTGAACTCGATCGGTTCATGAGGGCCGGCCACTATCGCACCGAAGTTCCTTCGCTGTCCGGAGGCTGATCGATGGAGCTCTCCGACGTCCAGGATCGTATCGAGAGGTTCATTCGAGAGAGGTTCGCGGTCAGCGACGGCGACCCGCACTTCGATCGAACGATCGACCTGTTCGAGTCCGGCTACGTCGACTCCGTCGGGGTCGTGGAACTCTTGGCGTTCCTCGCCGAGGAGTTCGGCGTCGAGGTTCCCGAGAACCTGCTCTTGTCGGAGGATTTCACCAACGTGGACGGGATCGCTCGAATCGTGGAGCAGCTGCGATGACCCGAAGACTCATCGTTCCCGCTGACGGATGGCACTTCTCAACATGGCGGCCGGCAGGCGATCGCTGGACCATGGCAGAACATCACCCCGCTGTCCCACGAAGACCTGCCGGGGCTGGGTGTCCTTCATGATCAGGGAACCTGCACCTACGAAGCTCTCCCGCCCGAGCGTGATCCCGTCCCTCACCGTCGCGCCCGCCCCGAGGATGCACCTGGGCTCGACCGTCACGTTGCTCGCGACCACGACCTGGGGTGACAGGAAGCAGTCGTCACCGACGACGCTGTGGTGGCCGATGTGGCAGCCGCTCCACACAACGACATCATGACCGATCCTCGCGAACGGCTGGATGACGGTGTTGTCCTGGACGAAGCAGTTGTCGCCGATGTCGAGTCCAGGCCACGTGATCGCCCGAGAGCTGACGTATGAGATGAGTCCGTACCCTCGTTCCTTTGCAGCCCGATACTTCGATCTTCGGAGTCCGTTCATGTCTGCACTTCCGATCGCGATGAACATGTCGAAGTCGTCGGGCGGAAAGCGTGTCTGGATCTCTTCGAACGGAACGATCGGCAACCCTCTCATGGCGTCGGCGGTGATGTGCGACCCGTCGACTGTGAATGCGACGATCTCGTGTTCGGAGTCGTGGGTCAGGTAGAAATGGGCAAGGTCTGCGACCTGACGATCCCCGAACAGGACGACGCGACTCATCGAGGCGTTCCGGGGAGGTCGTCGACCGCGCCAGGATCCTCGTACAGCGTCACGCCCGATCCGCGCAGCACCATGGGGATGCTTCGCGCGATGATCTCGAGGTCGAACGCCAGCGACGCGCGCCGGACGTATTCGAGGTCGTACTCGATGCGCATGCTCCAGGGCACGGAGCTGCGGCCGTGGAGCTGGGCCAAACCCAGGATCCCGGGCTTGACGAGGAGACGAGCGCGCTGCTCCGGCGTGTATCGCTCCACCTGAGAGAGGAGGGTGGGCCGGGGACCCACGAAGCTCATCTCCCCTTTCAAGATGTTGAAGATCTGCGGTATTTCGTCGAGGCTGGACGCCCGGAGGAAACCTCCGACCCTCGTGACCAGTGATGTACCCGCTGGGACATACCCATGACCGATCTCCCAAGCATCCGGAACCATCGTTCGAAACTTCCAGATCCGGAAGAGCCGTCCGTTTAGGCCTACGCGGGTTTGTCGGAAGAACACCGAACCTCCGTCATCGATCCGGATCGCGACGGCGATGGCGGCCATCAGGGGGGTGACCAGGGGAAGCAGGATCGCCGCGGCGATGCGATCGATTGCGTACTTGAGCCGGAGAGGCTCGGGGCCAAGGGGAGTGTCATCCATCAGTAGCCCCGCCCACCCTATAGCTCGGGAAGTAACCAGACGTGCCGCTCATCCCTGTGAGTCGCCGATACACGTCCACGTCGTGGATCTGCTTCCCAGTGGCAGATTCACGCAAACCACCGGGGGCGAATCGCAATTTGAAGTGGAGGAGCGAGTCCGCGGATCCCCCGATCCCGCCTCCGAGATGGAACACACGGAACCCTTCCTCCTGTGCGGTTCGGGCGACACCGACGAACAGAGCTGCCGTCGCACCGACCCGGCGTCCTTCTTCCGTCGACGCGCCGAGGTGATAGTGGAGCCAAGGAGGCGTTCGAAGCAGGAGTGCCGCGGCGAGAACCTCGCCCCCTTCATCGGAGATCTCAGCCAGCGATAGATTTGGTCCAAGTCCGGTTCGAAGGGAGTGCCAATAGGCATCCGGGAAGTGGTAGAAGGCACCTGCGCCCACCCTTTCCATCGTCGACTCGTAGAGGGCTCGGAACCGGGCCATGCCGTCCTTCTCCACCTGCCGTTCCGCGACTCGCAGCCCTCTGCGATCGCCCTGCTTGACCGATCGTCGATGATGCTTGTGTAGCCGGTCAAGGATGTCGCGGTCCGGATCGATCCGCCACCCAACGGTTCCGGCAAGGGATTCGACCCGCATCGAGGGGGCGGCATGGCGTTGGTTCTCGTACAAGGGGTGGAACCGGATGAACGTGCTGACGATCCGATTGTCTCTGCACCACCGCTCGTACGCTGCATGGAAGGCATTCCAGGGAGGTGCCGCGCCGAAACCCACGGGGCCCCCGTATCCGTACGGCGAGGTCACGTCACGAAGGCCATCCTCATCAGGGATCGGACGAACGAGAAGAGGGAACGCTACCCCGCTGCCCCCCGACTCCTGCACCAGGAGTTTCGCTTCACCGGCATCCAGTTCCGCCGAAGCGACCAGATACGGTCTGCTCAGGTATGCGTCGGTGAGTCCGTGAAGGTCGAGTCGCTCGTCCCACTCCGGCGGAGGGATCTCTTGCAGCAAGGCATCTCCTTCAGTTGCTTCTTACTGAATCGAGTCGCGTCGCCCGTCGACGACCGGCACGCTGCCCGGATCTGGTTCGGAGACGCGCTCTTCATGGGTGATGTCGCGTAAGTGCCCTGACTCGTTCGTGCGGAAGTACGACGAGTAGCGGTGAGCCCAGGTCGCTCCCCAAAGCGGGTCATGCAGTGTTCGCATCCGATGCGCCGGACGTTGCGTCAAGGGGTTGCGGGCTGCGCCGTGCATCTGACACAGTTCTTGGCCAATCAGCTGCATGTTGCTTCCTTCGATTGACTGCCCGATAGAGTTTCCGGGTGGCACGACTTGGTCGCACATAGAGGATGCCGCCAACGATCCGCCCACCGAAGAAGCCAATCTGTTCTCGTACTCTTGTCACGTCGTTCCGCAGCGTTCGACCTGCATCCGCCGTTACGATCACTCCGTCCGTGGACGGTACCAATGAGAGGGTGTCTGCTACCCACGCGGCCGGGGGGGAGTCCAGCAGGATGAGATCGAATCTCGCACGGATCTCGTTCATCACTTGCGCAATCCCGTCGGCGTCTGGTACCTCCGAAGCCATGTCCGAGGTCGGGCCACTTGGGATGACGAACAGTCCCGGCGTCGCTGCGCCCTGTACTGACTGGTCGATACGGACTTGATGGGTCAGTAAGCTCGTCAGGCCCGCTGTGTTCTCGACGCCGAGGAGCCGATGGAGGGCCGGAGTCACGAAGTTGCCGGACGCGGCCACCACACGCCTTCCCGGTTGAGCTAGCGCAATCCCAAGCTCAGCTGTGGTCCTCGTTGCGTCCCCATGGTCGTCCACTGCCACGACGGCGAACACCTTCGAACGGCCTCCACCAGCGATGTGCAGAAGCATCGTTCGGGCGACGCGATAAGCCATCGATGCCGGGCTTCCGGGTGCTGAAAGCCCAGAGGTGAACTCTCGTCTGCCTGGGCGTCGCATATCATCGGGCACCACGGCGAGAACTGGTGCTCCGAGGGCATCCGCGAAAGTCTCGCCATCCGTTACCGGCTCGACCAGCCGCTCCCGGAACAACGCAAGCACGACACCGAGAAGGGCACCGAACATCGTCGCGAACGCAACTACAAAAACATAGTCTCTGTTCGAGGGTCTTGTGGGCAGATCGGCCGAGCGCGACAAGACCGCGGCATCCAGCGAAGCTCCTGGGAGCGAGAGCACGTCGGTCAGCGCCGCCACAGTCACCTGTCTTTGCTCGGCGATCTGCTGCCGGATATCACGTCGATCCTCAGGCGCGGCAGCTGTGAGCTCCTCTTGGAGCTGTTGGCGCACCCGATTCGCATCCTCGATCCTCCGATGCGCATTAGCGACTTGGGTCTCGTACAGCAGCTTGGCCCGAGCGACGCGATCATCGACGTACGCTTCGGCGAAGGCTTGCGAGCAAGCCCGTGCATCGGTCGCGGATGCCCTTGAGCACGAAATCTCCAGGTAGGTGGTGTTCGGTCTGATGCTCACGTCCACCCCTTCCGTGGCGCGCCTCAGATCCGAGGCCGATCCATGATCGAGACCAAGCAAACGGGCTGCGCGGGTAGTGACCTGCTCTTGCGTCACCCGAGCAGCTTCGGTCTCCATGTTGACGATGGAGCTCGACCCGACAGGCTGGAGCTGTTCATCGATGGTCAGCGGTCGAACCTCGACTTCAGCTTCGGACACGTAGCGAGGCGGGCTCAAGCTGATAAGTACGACGGCTCCAGCGATCACCAGCAGGGCGACGGCCACGATCATTGACGCACGCCTTCGAAGGACGCTGAGGAATCCGCGGAGGTCCAATGTATGGGCGTCCAGCTCTGGTTGCATAAGAGATTACCCTACATCGCTAGAGGCATAGGTCCCCTCGGCTACCGGCGATGATGTCTGGACCGACCTGAATCCGGGGACCAAGACCCTGAGGCCGCGCTCGAACTCACGCCAATCGCAGCGCTCGGCCGCGCGGATCAGGCGATCGACCTCGACCCGTGTCCGTTCCGCGATCGGCGATTCGGGGCGGGCAACGACGATGTGTTCCGAGCGCGTCGGGCGTAGCTCCTCGCCGTCGGCGAACAGTTCCTCGTGGGGCTTCTCTCCCTCCCACCGACCTGTAAACGCGATCTGGATCCCTTCCTCATCCCCTGCGGCGAGGCGGATCATGGCACGCGCCAGATCGATGATTCGGACCGGCGTTCCCATGCTGAGCACGTACACTGCACCGTTCTCGCCCATCGCCCCGGCCTGAATCACGAGGCGACTGGCCTCTGGGATCGTCATGAAGAACCGGGTCATCTCGGGATCGGTCACCGTGACCGGTCCACCTCGTCGGATCTGCTCCTCGAACGTCCGCACGACGGACCCCCGACTTCCCAGCACATTGCCGAAGCGCACGGACACGAAGCTCTTGCCCGGTGCAGCATCTGCGGCGACCATCCGGACCACGAGTTCAGCGAGATACTTCGTCGCTCCGAGCATCGATGAGGGTCGAACAGCCTTGTCTGTCGAGACGTGACGAAGCGATCAACTCCCTGTTTGACCGCCGCCTCTGCATGGTTCCGCGTTCCGCCCACGTTGTTGAGCACTGCCTCATCAGGGTCACCTTCCATCAAGGGCACATGCTTGTGCGCGGCCGTATGGAACACGCCTGAGGGCTCGAATCTTCGCATCACGTGATCGACCTTCGTCCGGTCTCGAACGTCGCCAGTTGCAATGGTGGACCGAAGGTCCGGCATCGAGACGCGCAGTTCGTGACCGCTAGTGGAGGGCGTTCTCGCCGTGACCGAAAAGGATGACGCGGGACGGTTCGAATTGTGCGGCTTGTCGAACGAGCTCCGATCCTATCGAGCCGCCCGCGCCTGTGATCAACAGGGTCCGATCGTTGATGTAGGAGGCTGGCAGAGCCAGCTCGACCGGTCCCTGCAAAGTAGGTCCTCCACTTGCAGGGCTCGGATGCCCGCAAGGGTCGCTTCTCCAGTAAGGACCTGTGTGATCCCCGGCAGGATCCGGCAATCGACATCGGCCGACCGCGCGAGCTCGACGATCCGCCGCGTCGTTCGGCCCCCCGCCGAGGGCAGTGTGATGAAGACCTTCTGGATCTCGTGATCACGAACCACCCGAGGTAGGTCGGCGACACGTTCGAGAACCTTCTTCCCCGCGATGCTGAGTTGTGTTTTCGCGGGGTCGTCATCAAGGAAGCCTACGACGGTGAATCCGGACTCAGGTCGACGCCGAATCTCCCAGCCGACCTCGGTGCCGGCCTCGCCGGCTCCGACAAGGAGCAGGTGACGTGCGGACTCTCCAAGCATCGAGTTGAGCCGCCTTCTTCGTCGCGATTCGCGGTAGCGCACCCCGAGGCGGACCGCCACCATCGCCAGCAACGCGGTCAGGCCCTCGATGATCGGAACAGTGCGTGGGAATGCGGATCCCGCCCTGTACCACATCGAGCCCGCGGCGAACATCGCCGCGGAGCCGACGGCGATCACGAGCGCAAGCCGACAGAGATCCTCGACGGTCACGCGGCGCCATACCTGGCGATAGAGGCCGAATCCGACAATCAACGGTAGCTTCACGAGAACCCCAGCCAACGCATACCAACCGATCAGGGGGACCAGATCGATCCAGTGGTTCGGGAAACGGAGTTGGAACGCGATCAGGGCGGCCGTGGTCCACGGCGAGGTCGATCGCCCCCTTGAGCCCAAGCCGCCTTGGCCCGAGTGGGGCCGCTCGTTCTTTGACCGTATCGACGCCCATAGGATCCGTATAGCCGCGTTCCCGCATACGACCGGCTCGCCATTCCCTTCTCCCCCAATCTCCGTTCCCGCCACGTAGAATTGCCGAACGCCAATGGACCACTGCATGTGCAGCATCTTTACTAGTACATCTGGTGCGTCCTTCGGGTTCGATCACGCCCAACGTTCATGTGCCCATATCCGGGTAAGACTCGACTCGTGACGGGTCAGGTATCGTCCCATGTGCCGTGCCTCAGCAGGGGTGGCGACTTGACTGCTCCAGGATTCCAACGCGCGTGACCGACAACGGAGGGCTGCTCCACGAGGATAGTGGGCGGCTCAGGCGGCGATTCCTTTGGGGCGCAACCTGGCTGCTGGCCGGCTCGGCGGCCGGTCGGCTCATAGGCCTCATCGGAACCGTGGTGGTCACGAGGCTCCTGCTGCCACGCGGCTTCGGTCAGTTGAGCTTGATCCAGATCTGGGTTGCCTTCCTGGCCGGCGTCGCGGGACTCGGGATGAACGTCGCCATCACCAAGACCGCTGCGGCCGCCCGAGCGACGAACCTTTCCCAGGTAGGGCGGCTCATCGGACTCGCGATCCGCATCTCGGCTTTGTGCGGAGGTATCGTTGCGATTCTGGTGCTTTTCTTCCGTGGACCATTGGCTGAGATGCTGGGGGATGACGAGCTGGTCGAACGTCTCGGTCTGGCGTCCTTAGCTGTCGCGGCGGGCGCCATAAGCAGTGTGGCGCTGGGAGCACTGAGTGGCTTGGAGGCGTTCCGTCCGGTTGCGATCGTCACATCTGTTCGAAGCGTCATCAGCGCCGCGCTCATGGTCATCGGCGCCTCGTGGCTTGGAGTTTCGGGCGCGGTTGCGGGCTGGATGATCGGCGAGTGCGTCGCGGCAGTTTACTCGGTACTCGCGCTGACCCGATGTTGTCATCGCCTGGGCGTCCCGATGTCTCGGGCCGGCACGCGGGATGCGTGGGGCCCCCTTTGGCGGATCGGGATACCCGCACTGGCTGCCAACGTAGCCGTCGTCTTCGGGTTGGCCCTGGGTCAACGTCTCTTAGCGGAGCAACCTCTCGGGTACCAACACGTTGCCGAGTTCAACCTCGCCTATCGGTGGAGTCTGGTTGTCCTGTTCATCCCAGCATCGATCACGCCCGTCCTCCTGCCATTGCTATCGAACCTACGCGCAACGCGAGCATACAACTCGTTCGTGCGGCTGCTCCGGACGAACCTATGGCTCACAACCATGCTCACGGCGCTCCCCGCCGGCATTCTCGTGGCGTTCCGTGAAGTCGTCCTTGGTTTGAGCGGGAGCTCATACGAATCCAGTTCTGCCACATTCGTGCTTCTCATGCTTGCGACCGTCCCGACAGCGCTGAACTCGATACTCTCGAATGCGGCGCTCAGCTTGGATGCCGTCCGAGCATGGCTCGTGAGTGATGTCGCCCTGGCCGTCACGGTGATCGGGCTCGGCTGGGTTCTGATTCCCCGCGACCAAAGCGCTGGCCTCGCTCTCGCCTATGCCAGCGGTTATGTCGTCACCTGTATCGCGCTCGTTCTCCCAATCCGCACGCGCGTGCAGGCGCTCGAGGCAGCGCGCTAGGAGGATTAGTGCGTATCGCGATCGTCGGTGGGATCTTTGGTCAACCTCCGGCCTACCGAGCGGCGGTTCGCTGGGCGCCGGAGACGATCTTGGTCGACGGACTCCGTCGACGTGGACACGAAGTAGAAGCCATTCCGCACACGAATCGCGTCAGTCTCTCCGGATTCGACATCGGTCATGTGCACCACCTTTCATGGGGTGCGATCGCCGCCTCCACCGATCGGACGAATACCCCGTTTGCGTTCACACTTCACGCCTCACGCCCGCCGCGCCGCCGTGCGGCAGCGTTCGTTATGGCCCGCGCAGACGGGGTCGTTGCGCTCTGGCCGGATCAGGCCGATGCGTTCCGTCGGCGCTACCGCCTCTCCGGCGCAGAGGTCGCGGTGATTCCGAACGGAATCGAAACGAAGGCCTTTTCCTTCACCCAGCCAGCGCGATCGGGCAACGGGCCCTGGAAGCTGCTCTTCGTGGGACAGTTGATCCCTGAGAAGGGTATCGACCTCCTCCTCAGGGCGATCGTTGAGCTCCGGGCACGACACGAGATCATGCTCAGCCTCACATATCACGTGGACATCATGGAAGAGCAGCTGCGGGCTCTTTCTCGTGAGCTCAAGGTCGACGACATCGTCCGTTTTCTCGGACGGACACCACAGGAGCGACTCGGCAAGATCTATCGAGACTCGCATGTCGTCGTCCTCCCTTCTACTGGTGGGCATGAGGCTCTACCGAGCGTGCTCACCGAAGCCATGCTCACAGGGGCGTTCCCGGTTGCGACGGACCTTGGTGGGATCCGCGACCAAGTAGATCGATACGGCATCGTCGTTCCGCCGGGCGATGTACACGCCCTTGCCGGCGGCCTCGACCTCGCGATTCGGTCGTTCTCCGTCCACCGGGCCCAGGCGGAGGAGATGAGCATGTGGGCTTCGAGGAGGTTCTCGGTCGACCAGATGGTGGCATCCCATGAGCGGCTTTACAGGACCATCCTCGACCGATGTGTTGCCCGTCCGCGCCGTCATCGCGCGCGAGTCAGGGTTGGGACGGGGTTAGGCAGGCCAGCGCTGGTCCTTCGGCATCAGCTTGCGAGGTCGCCCGCGGATCTCAACACGAGGTACGCGTCGTGA
>Ga0184612_10000690_pt1 | contig 15796 bp, 14 predicted proteins | sample PLM3_60_coex_FD_133163 | JGI IMG/M metagenome (GOLD analysis project Ga0184612, IMG submission 133163) | Groundwater sediment microbial communities from an aquifer in East River, Colorado, USA - PLM3_60_coex | ecosystem: Environmental > Terrestrial > Soil > Riparian zone | place: USA: East... | reverse complement strand
TCCCGTTGTCGGAGACCCAAACAAGCGCACAAGGACATTATTCCTTTGACTTTCTCTGGATAATGTTCCTATAGTGACGATCGCCGAACTCGCGTTCGGCCTCGATGTTGGACATTGTGTATCCGTTATTTCTCAACCGCCTCGGCTGGCGGTCTTATTTCCATGCCCGAACACCGGCACGCCGCTTACTCCTGCGCCGGCCCCCTCCCTACCCCCGGCTCAAGGCCGGGGCAGGCTCTCCCCCGCCAAGAGGCGGGGAGGGGTGCCGGGTTTGGATGTTCGAAGGGATGGAAGGGGAGGGGCGACGCACCGGCGTGAGAATTCCCTTGCATAGCATCGTTCCCGAAAAATCACTTTTCCCAGAATCGCATTTCTCACCAGAATCGCTATCTAAGACAATCGCTTGCGCGCGCGGAAAATAGCGCAAATTGCACAAACTACCCGGGCCGCCGCCGCCTCACGCCAGGCGGCGGAGGAGAGCGAGAAACCGCTCCTGCTCCTCGCCCGTCAGCGGCGCCAGGGTCTTCTCGGTGATGTGGGCGGCGCGGGACAGCGACTTCTCCACCAGCCGGCGGCCCGCTTCCGTGAGGGCGACGACGCGGCGGCGGCCGTCGCCGGGATCGGACCGGGTCTCGATCAGATGCAGCTTGGTCAGCCGGTCGACCACGCCCTTGATCGTGGCCCCGTCCATGGCCGTCAGCCGGCCCAGCAGATTCTGCGACGTCGGCCCGCCTTCGTACAGCTTAGCCAGCGCGGCCCAGCGGGTCGGCGTGACATCCTTGTCGATATGGCCGGCGAAGATCGCCACATGGCGCTGGCTCACCCGCCGCAGGATGAAACCCACTTGCTCCTCAAGCCGGTAACTCGCCGCGCCATTGCGCCGCCGCTGCCGCGTCGCCGCGGTCGCCGAATCGCCGGCCGGCACTTCCGGCTCAGCGGAGACCGTCTTCGCCCTTGATCTCATGCTTCTGCAATCCGCCGACCCGCGGCAGCGGCCGGCCGCTGTCGGTGACGGCTATAGCGACGAGGATTTCGTTGGCCCGCGGCGCATCGGCCACGCGCACTTCGACGGCGTCGAAATGACTGCGCACGAAGGCGGCATCCTTGTGGCCCAGCGGCACGTCGATCGGCGTGCCCGGCCCGCCGCGCTTCTTGGCTGAGGGGATCAGCGCGGCGCCCTTCTCCAGCACGGCGCGCACCGGCTTGCCCATCTGCGGATGGAGGATCGCCGCCGCATGCTCCAGCTCGCCGTTCTCGCCGACGATCGCCGCCTTGCCATAGCTCTCCGCCTTGCCGCCGGGGATGCCCAGCGCCTCGACGCAGCGCTTCGTCAGCAAACCGCCCAACTCCTCGCCGATATCCATCAGCGGCTTCAGCTCCTGCACGAACTGCCCGGCATAGGGATTCTCGATGACAGCGATGGCCGTCGCCTTGCGCGTCGGCGGCGACACGGGCTTTCCCATCTCGGCCTGCGTCTCCTCGACGCTGACGATGATCTTGCGGATCTTTGCGCTCATCTCAGCCCATCCTCTCCCTTGATCTCGCTCGCCTTCAGCCCGCCGGCGCGGTCATGGACGCGGGCCCCCGTGCTCATCGTCAGGATGAAGACGATCTCGTGATCGCGCGGCGCATCCGGCAAGCCCACTTCCATGGCGCCGAAATGGCTGCGCACGTAGGCGGCGTTGATGTGGGACAGCGGCACGTCGAGCCGCGCGCCGGCGCCGCCCACCTTCTTCGTCGAGGGCACGATCGCCTTCGTGCCGCCCAGCACGTCGCGCATGCCATAGCCGCCGGGCGCATGCCATAGCGCGCCATGCTCGATCTCGCCGGCCGTGCCGACGATGGCGCCCTTGCCGTAAGCCTCGATCGCCTTCGGCGCCACGCCCATGGCGGCGATCAGCCGCTTCGCCATCTCGACGCCCAGCGGCTCCAGATCCTTCATCAGCGGCTGGATGTTCGGCTCATAGCGGCCGGCGTAGGGATTACGGATCACGGCGAGACATGCGCCCTGCTTGAACGGCTTCACGGCCACAGGCCCGCCCTCGTGGAAGACTTCCTCGACGACCGTGGCGAACTTGCGAACTTGGATAAGCGACATGAATACCTCAAGCGGCGCGCAGCAGACGGATGTCGTTGCTGCAGACGAGGTGATGGCCGCGCAGCAGCAGCACCGCGCCGAAGATCAAACCCGCCTGGCGCAACGCTTCGCCCTTGACGGCGCCGGCCTTGAGAGCGGCGCGGATTTCCGACTCGAACAGCTTGCCGACCTTCACCGTGACCGGCCGTTCGCCGAGATCGCTATCGGGATCGATCTCGCTGGCCGGAAGGCGCTGGATTGCCCTATGGCCCGGCAGATCGACGGCGTTGGCGATGATCGTGGCGGCCGCATCGGCGGCGGCGGCATTCTCGGCCAGCACTGTGACGGCATCGGCGATGCCGAACGAGAAACTGCGGCCACCCGAACCCTTCGTTGCCGCGCCCGATGTCGCGATGCCGCGCACCGGCATGTCGGCTGTCAGCGTGACCGTGCCGTCGATGGCTGGCGACCGCAGATTGCCGACCACGCCGCAGGTCAACCGCTCGCCCGGCGCCAGATGGAACGCGATGTCACCGCCATCGTTGACGTAAGCCTTGGCGAGATCGCGGCCCGCCAGCATCGCCGCCAGCACATGATCGGCGACGGCGCCCGCCACCGCCGCCATCGGCGTGATGAATTCCGCTGCGTAGGGCTCGCAGGCGACGCGCATGCGCTGCGCCACCGGGCCTTGCGGGCCCCCGCCCTGACGCTCCCCCGCTTCGCGGGAGAGGGGAGATCGGAGGACTGGCAATTCGCGCACCAGCGCCGGCAGCACATCGGCGAACGCCGTCGTCGCCTGCCGATACGCAGCGGCGACCTCGCGCGCATCGCCCCAGGCCTCGAGGATCAGATCGATCGGCCCATGCTGCAGATGCAGCCGCTTGCCGTCGGGCAACAGGACTGCCAGCGGGTTCATCGCCCGGCTCCGATTTGCGGCGTCAACGGCCAGGGATGCGCCGGCGTCCAGGGGATCGTCTTCACCCGCTCGACACCGCGGATCGACTCGACGGGCCGGATGAAATCCCCATGACCACCCAGCGCGAGATAATCCGCGCGGCTCATCGTGAACTCGATCGGCCCGACGATGGCGGGCGTCGGAACATAACCGAAGGCGTTGTCGGGCATTGTCGTCACATCGACCATGTAGGTGATGCCGCCGCCGGGCCAGACATAGACCGGAGCACCACCCGAGGTGACCCGCGTGATCGCCTCGCGCACCGACCGCGTGAGCCGCACGGGATTCTCCGTGACGCCCGCGCGCAAACTGCCGCCCGCGCCGGCCATGAACAACACCGTGCACAGCGCCGGCTCGCAATTCTCGCCGATGCGTTCCACCACGATCGAGATCGCCGCCGGCATCTCCGCCGGTTGCGGTTTCAGATCGCCGTCAAGAACGAACCAGGCCGCATGCTCGCCCGTCGTCGAGACCATCAGCAGCCGCAAGCCCGGCCAGGCCGTCTTCGGATCGATCTTCTCGATGATCCCCAGCGGCTCTGTGATGTCCGTGCCGCCCCAGCCGGTGCCGGGATTGGCCACTTGGAAATAGCGGCCAGGCGTGGATTTTCGGCCGCGCACGCGGATGCCGGCCGGCCGCATATCGAGGAACCGCCCGGCTTGATGCTCCGTGAGAACGCCGGTGATGTGATCGTCGACCACAATCACCTCGTCGGCATGGCCGTGCCACTGCTTGGCGAAGATGCCGATCGTCGCCGAGCCGCAGCCGACCCGCATGCGCTCCTCGGCCGCGCCGTTGATCACCGGCGGCCTGCCGCCCTGCACCGTCAGCGTCGCACCGCCATCGACCGACATCTCGACGGCGCCCTTGTTGCAGAGCGTCAGCATCGTGTCGCACGCGATCACGCCTTCCTTCTTGCTGCCGCCGGTGAGATGGCGCACGCCACCGATCGCCAGCATCTGCGAGCCGTATTCGGCGGTCGTCACATGGCCAACCTGCTCGCCCTTGACACGGACGGCCGCCTGCTCCGGCCCTACATAGCGGTCGGTGTCGATCTTCACCTTAACGCCGCAGTAGGAGAAGATGCCCTCGGTGACCACTGTGACCATGTCGACGCCGTCGATCTTGGACGACACGATGAACGGCGCGGGCTTGTAGTCGGGATAGGTCGTGCCCGCGCCGATGCCGGTGATGAAGCTGTTGGGCCCGGGCACCAGCGCGCCATCCCATTTGCCTTCCATGAATGGCACCATGCGGCCCTCCTGGTCGATCGTGCGCTGGGCCACGACGAACGGATCCATGCGCGCCAGCTTGCCGCCGATATTGCCATAGCGATCGCAAGCCCCGGTCTTGCCGAGCCGGATGCGGCACAGCACCGGACAGGCGTCGCAGGTGACAATGTCGTCGCTCTTTGCCCTCGCCGCTGCCAGTGCCGATTCTTCCGGCGCGTCGGTGGAGGCGACGGGATCGTGATCCATGCCGCTCATGATTTTTCCCCGCGGCTCAGGATGGCGGCGCGCACCCGGTCGGGCGTCGCCGGCACGCGATGGATGCGCACGCCGATGGCGTCATGGATCGCGTTCATGATCGCCGGCGCGGTCGGGATCAGCGCCTGCTCGCCGATGCCTTTGGCGCCGTAGGGGCCGACCGGCGACGCATCCTCAATGAGGATCGATGTCACCGGCGGCATGTCGCCAACGGAGGGGATGAGATAATCATGCAGATTTTCCCCACGGCCGGGCGTGAATTCCTCCATCAGCGCGAGGCCCAGCCCTTGCGCGATGCCGCCCTCGATCTGCCCTTCCACCAGCGTGGGATTGATCGCGCGGCCGACATCGTGGGCGGCGACGAGATTCAACACCTTCACCGTGCCCAGCTCCATATCGACCTCGATTTCCGCCAAATGCGCGCCGAAGCCATAGACGGCGTAGGGAATGCCCTGGCCGTTCTCATCCAGCGGGCTGGTGGGCGGATTGAAGGTTTCCTCCGCCTTCAGCACATAGCCGCTGTTGTCCAGGGGCATGTCGCCGAGCTCGAGCGTGTGATCGCGGTCGCCATCGCGCACGACAACGCGGCCGTCGCCGAATTGCAGCCGCGCGCCATCGCCGGCATTGGCGGCGCGCAGGATCGCGGCACGCAGCTGCCGGCCCGCCAGCTCGGCCGCCTTGCCGGTGACGAAGGTTTGCCGCGAGGCCGAGGTCTTGCCGCAGTCGGGCGTGAGGTCTGTATCGGCAGAAACGAGATCGATACTTGAGATCGGCGCGCCGATGGCGTCGGCACAAATCTGCGTGACCACGGTGTTGGAGCCCTGGCCGATATCGACGGCGCCCTGATGCAGCGACAGCCGGCCATCCGCTTTGAGACCCACGCGGATCGTCGAGGGATTCGGCAGCGAGGTGTTGCCGCAGCCATACCACATGCCGGCAACGCCGACGCCACGACAAATTTTTGCGCCGTTGCGATCATTGAAACTCTTCGTCGCCGCGCGGCTCTTCTGCCAATGGGACCGCAACGCTTCGAGGCAGGCGCGGATGCCGACGCCTTCGCCCAGCACCTGCCCGGTTACCGTCGGCTGATCCGCCCGCAGCGCATTCCGGATGCGGAACTCCAGCCGGTCAATGCCCAGCCTGTCCGCGAGATCGTCGAACAACTGCTCCTGCGCCAGCGTCGACTGGGGCACGCCGAAACCACGGAACGCACCTGACGGAACCAGATGGGTATGAATGGCTCGGGTCAGCGCGCGGTAATGCGGAACAAAATACGGCCCTGACGCATGCACGGGCACGCGGTTCGCGACCGTCGGCCCCCAGGAAGAATATGCGCCGGTGTTGAAATCGCCGGCGAAATCGATGGCCTGCAAACTGCCGTCGCGAGATGCGCCCACGCGCATGCGGATGCGCGAGGGATGGCGCTTCGTCGTGCACATGATCGATTCCGGGCGCGTGTAGGTCATTCGCACCGGCCGCTTGGTCAGCCAGGCCGCGAGCGCAATGAAGGGCTGCACCGACATGTCGAGCTTGGAACCGAAGCCGCCGCCGACGGCGCTTGGCAGGATGCGCACCGATTCCGCTGGAATGGCAAGCAGCTTGGCGATGTCGTCACGGTTCATGTACGGCGCCTGGGTGCAGACCTGCAGCTCCAGGCGATCGCCAACGCGGCGCGCAAATCCGGCTTCCGGCTCGATGTAGGCATGCTCGATGAAGCCGGTTTCGAAGTCGCCTTCGACCACGGCATCGCATTGCGCCAGCGCCGCCTCGACATCGCCTGTCACCACGCGGCCACTGGTCAGGATGTTGCCGGGCCGGTTGGCCTGCACCAGATCGGCGCCTTCGGCCATCGCCGATTCGATCGTGCGATAGGCCGGCAATACATCCCAAGTGATCGGAAACGCGGCGAGATCCAGAGCCTCGATGGCCGCCGGCTCGCCGACGACAGCAGCGACCGCATCGCCGCGATAGCGCGCCTCGCCGCGCGCAAAAATCGTCTGATCGGCAAACGGCGCGATCGGCCCGTAGCACTCCTTGCCCGGCACATCCTGGGCGGTCAGCAGGCGGAGAATCCCCGGATGATCGGCGACATAGCCAGGAAGATCGCCGAGCACGAAGCGGGCGTGGTCATGGGGCGAACGCACGACCCGCAGCAGCAGGCAATCCTTCGGCACTTCGTCGGCGCCGAAGATGTCCGTTCCATCGACCTTGCGCCGCCCGTCCAGCCTGATGATCCGCGCGCCCACGGCGGCGCCGGCTTGCGGCGATGCCTCTGCCGCGCCATCGCCTCGCGCGCCCAGGATGGCGGCGACGATCTTGCGATAGCCGGTACAACGGCAGAGTACGCCGCCGATGGCGTCCATGGCCTCGGTCTCGGTCGGCGCCGGATTGCGCTCCAGCAGCGCGGTCGCTGCCACGACCATGCCGGGCGTGCAGATGCCGCATTGCGCCGCCCCATGGCGCAAAAAAGCATCCTGCAGACGGCGCGTCGTGGCGGAGTTTTTCGTCAGCCCTTCGATGGTCTGGATCTCCTGCCCATCGATCTGCCCCAGCGCGATCATGCAGCTGCAAGCCGGCTCGCCCTCCACCAGCACTGTGCAGGCGCCGCAGTCGCCGGCATCGCAGCCCACCTTGGTGCCGGTCAGCCCGAGCTTCTCGCGCAACACCTGGGACAGCCGCGCGGCCGGCGGTGCGCTTACATGCACCGGCCGGCCATTGACCGTGAAATCCACCGTGCCTTGCGCCCGATCCATCGCGCTCACCCGCCCACGCATTGCTCGATCGCCCGCGCCACCAGCGTGCGCGCGGCATCGCGCCGATACTCGGCCGTGGCGCGCACATCGTCGATTGGCGATAGCGCGGCCAGATGCTTCGCCTGGACAGTATCGCCGAGGCCAGGCTTGCAGGGCGAGCCGCGCAGCTGCTGTTCTAGCTCCGGCAGCCGCTGCGCCACGGCAGAGCAGGAGCCGACGGCGATACGCGCCTGGGAGACGGCGCCCTTGCTGTCGCGCTCGATGACCGCGGCCACCATGGCGATGGAGATGACCAGATAGCGCCGCGCGCCCAGCTTCAGGAAGGCGCTGGGTCCGTCGATCGTCCTGGGCACAATGATGGCCGACAGAATCTCGTCCGGCCGGCGCTCGGTCTTGCGGTTGCCGGTGATGAAGACCGCCAGCGGCAGGCACCGCGTGCCGGCGCGGGAGACGAGCTCCACTTCGGCATCCAGCGCCAGCAGTGGCGGCACGCCATCGGCCGCCGGCGAGGCGTTGCAGAGATTGCCCGCGACCGTGGCGCGGTTCTGGATTTGGATCGATCCCACTTCCCGCGCCGCCGCCTTCAGGGCGTCGAAACAGCGCGGCAGAGGGGCGGCGAGCACCTGCGTCCAGGTGGTGCGCCCGCCGATGCGGATGTGATCGGCCGCCGCGGCGATGCCGTCGATCTCGTCGATGGCCGTGATGTCGACCACCGGCGCCGACACAATGCGGCCCACATGGGCCGGATAGAAATCCGTGCCGCCCGCCAGGATCTGCACATCCGGCGCATCCAGCGCCCGGACGGCTTCATCCAGGGTGCGCGGTCTAACGTACATCTGTCCCACGGTGTTGCATCGGCGCCGTCCCAGAGCCCCCTTATGTCGGGGTGATCATTCGTATGCAAATGATCTCCGCCTGCCCCGGCGGTGTCAAGCAAAGGCGGTGAAAGTTCGGACTGGCACTGTGCGCGAGGCTAGGCAAGCATGGCTGCCGATTCACCATGACAGCATGCCGAACCTCCGTCAGTTCCCGTACCGCGGCCTTTGCCGCCTTCCTGTTGAGCACAGGCACGCTTTTTGCCCCATCCGCAGCGGCGCACACCACCGAAGGCGGTTTCGTGCTGCTCTTGCCGACCGGCTACTACATCGCCGGCGGCACGCTCGTCGTCGCGGCGACGTTCCTGCTGCTGCTGTTGGTTCCCGCGCGGCTGTTGCGCTGCATGGCCGAGACGCGGCTCCGCCTCGGCCGGCTCCCGGCGCTGCCGGGCCTTATCGGCAGCAGCGTTTCCTTTCTGCTTCTTGTTGTCCTGCTCCTTGCCGGGCTGTTCGGCAGCCGCGATCCCCTCGCCAACCCGCTGCCGCTGACCATCTGGACGTTGTTCTGGGTCGCCTTCGTGCTGCTCCAGGCGCTGCTGGGCGATCTCTGGGCCGTGATCAATCCGTGGATTGCGCCCTACCGACTTATTCTCCGGCTGCTAGGGCGATCCGGGACCGACGCGCCGCTGCTGCGGTATCCGGAGTGGCTCGGGTATTGGCCGGCGGTGCTTGGATTTCTCGCCTTCGGCTGGTTCGAGCTGGTGGATATCGCTCCGGCCGATCCCGCACGGCTCGCCTTTGCGGTGATCGTCTACTTCGACATTACGATCATCGGCATGATCCTGTTCGGCGAGCGCAATTGGCTGTCGCGGGCCGAGTGCTTCTCGGTTTTCTTCGGTTTCGTTGGTCGGTTGTCACCCTTGCAAGTATCGGAGCGATCGGAACTGACTCTCGCCTTTCCCGGCGCGCCCCTGGCGCGGGCAGATCCTCTGCCGGTCAGTGGCGTTCTATTCGTGCTGTTGACGCTGGCCACGGTTTCCTTCGACGGCCTGGACCGGACTTTCTGGTGGCTCGATCTCGGCGGCATCAATCCGCTGGATTTTCCCGGCCGCAGTGCAGTCGTGGGACAGAACAGCCTCGGGCTTCTGGCGATGTGGGGCGCGCTGGCAGGCGCCTACTTGCTCGCGGTCTGGCTCGGACGCCGCCTCTCGGGCGATGGCGCGGATTTCAAGACCGGGCTTGGCGCTTTCGTGCTGTCGATCCTGCCGATCTCCCTGGGCTATCACTTTGCCCATTATCTGACCACGCTGCTCGTCAACGGGCAGTATGCGGTCCTGGCGCTAAACGACCCGTTCGCCCTCGGATGGAATTTGGTGGGCCTCGGCGGTGGCCACGTCACGGTCTCGTTCCTCAACAACCTGGATTCGGTCGCCGTCATCTGGAAGCTGCAGGCAGCGGCCGTGGTCGGCGGCCATATCCTGGCGCTGGCGGTGGCACATATGGCTGCGGTCGAACGGTTTGGCACGTCGCGCGCCGCCTTCATCAGCCAGGTTCCGCTGGCCGTACTGATGGTCGCCTATACCCTGTTCGGCCTCTGGCTGCTGGCGGCGCCGACGGCCGGCTAGAATCGGGGCAGTATTGTTTTTTGAAAATGCGCGTGATTTATTTGTATGCAAATGGATCGGCGGAATCCTATCCGCCCATAAACGGGGAGAGGCGAAAATGACGGCGACCAAGACGGGCTCGACAGGTAAGAGAACGCTCCTGACCTCGCGGCGCAAGCTGATCAAGGGCCTCGGTGCGGCGGCCGGCGCCGGCGCGGCGCTCGGTCTGATGCCCGGCTCCATGCGCTACATCCAGGCGCAGAGTTCGGCGCCGATCAAGATCGGCTTCCAGGCCCATCGCACCGGCATCGGCGCCTCCTATGGCCGGTGGTACGAGCGCACGTCGAACGCGGCCGTGAAGGCGATCAACGATGCCGGCGGCATCAACGGCAGACCGATTGAGTTGGTGATCGAAGATGACGGCACCGATCCCAAGCGCGGCGCCGAGGTGGTGGAGAAGTTCGCGACCGAACATAAGGTGGACGTCGCGTTCGGCACGCTGTTTTCCCATGTGGTAATCGGCTCGGCCCCGGCGGCGGGCGAACAGAAGCTCCCCTACTTTGTGGTCAGCGAAGGGCATCATGTCGCCTCTGGCACGCTGAACCGTTATGTGTTTCAGCCGGGCATCACCGACGTGCGCTCCCAGGTGATCTCGCTGGCGCCCTGGATCTCCGGCAATCTCGGCAAGAAAGTCACGATGATTTTTCCCGACTTCGCCTTCGGGCATGATCACCGCGACTATTTCTCCGACGCCATCGCCAAGCAGGGCGGCGCGATTTCGGCCCTCATACCGATTCCGCCGACGGAGACCTCCTTCACCCAGTATTTCGCCCAGATTCCCGCGGATACCGAAGTGATCTATCACGTCATGGTCGGGCCTGGGGTGCTCACCTTTGTCAAGGAGATGGGCGAGCATTTCGGCTCCAGCCGGCCGCAGGTGTTCGGCTTCATTGATTCGCTCGAGGCGGTCGATATGGCCAGCCCCGGCCTCGAGTTCCTCGAGGGCACCTTTTTCTGGGAAGCCTATCCGCGCTACGCCCAGGCGGACCAGACGGAATTCGACAAGGCCTACCGCGCCGCGGTCGGCGTCAATGAATCTGGCGCCGCTGCCGAGGATCCCAAGGATGTCTCCACCTATTCCCACATGTTCGGTTGCTGGGAGACGCTCTACATCATCAAGGCGGCGATGGAGACAGCGGGCTATCAGGATGCGGGCCAGAAGCAGGCGCTGATCGAAGCGGTCGAGGCCATCACCGATATCCCCGAGGATGCCGAGCATCCTCAGGGCGACAAGAAGTTCAACGGCGCGATCCATCAGGTGTTCGGCCATCAATCCATCTCCAAGGTGGAAGGGCAGAGGCTGACGGTGGTGCATCGCACCGCCATTGAGGACGGGCTCTATGAGCCCGAGGCGGATTACACCAAGCAGGCGCTGTGACAACGCTTTCCCTGCCTTAAGCGACCGCGCGTTGATGAATCTCCATTGACGAAAGCGTGCGCTCCAAAGAAATCCCTCTCCCCACCGGGGGAGAGGGGCGGGGGTGAGGGGGCTTCGCGCGCAGGCGCCCAGGGAGTCTCCTCGCGACACGATGATGGCGCGGTCACTGATGTCGATCTCTCGCAGCTGCCGCATCTAGCCGAGGTAAAGGACTCATCGGTACGCTCCCGCGCACGGAATCCCTCACCCCCTGCCCCCTCTCCCCCAAGGGGAGAGGGGTATTATATTGAATTGCGCTGCTTGATTGCGCTGGTTGCACAGGCGTCCTGCGCCGCCGGCCGGAGCGCTTTGCCATGAGCTTCGGCCCGAAGCTTTTCCTCGCCCTGATGGAAGGCACGGTGTCCGCCTTTGTGCTGGCCCTGACGGCGCTGGGTCTTTCCATCGTCTTCGGCGTCATGCGGGTGGTGAATGTCGCCCATGGCGAGTTTTTCATGCTGGGCGCCGTACTGGCCTGGGCCTTCAGCAGCCTGATTCCGGACATGCCGGCCGCCGGATTCGCGCTGGCGCTTGCCGGCAGCCCGATCATTGTCGGCGCTATCGCCGTGTCGGCCGACCGGCTCGTGCTGCGGCGGTTGAATTACGGCCCGGAGGCGACCATCGTCGCCACCATCGGCCTGCTCTACATCATTCAGCAGATCGTGCTGATGACCTACGGCCCGGATGCGCGGCCGGTGCAGCCGCCGATCAACTTCCGCATCGTTTTTCCGTGGTTCGGCTATTCCGGCTACAAGCTGGTGGTGGTCGCGGCCTCGGCGGTTCTGCTGGCGGCAACCTGGTTTGTGATGATGTGCACGCGGCTCGGGCTGGTGATGCGCGCGACCCAGTTCGACCGCGAGACGGCCCAGGCGTTCGGCATTCCCGTCGATCGGGTTTATTCGCTGACCTTTGCGCTGGGCGCGGCGCTGGCCTGCATTGCCGGCGTGCTGATCGTGCCGATCCAGCAGGCCCACTATCTCATGGGCCTCGATCCGCTGCTGCTATCGTTCATCGTCGTCATCGTCGGCGGCCTCGGCAGCCTGCGCGGCACCGTGGTGGCGGCCTTCGTCATCGGCATCAGCGAGGGCGTGATTTCCGTATTTTTCTCGGCAACGCTGGCCAAAATCATCGCCACGCTTTTTGTTGCGCTCGTGCTGATCTTCCGGCCGGCCGGCCTGTTTGGGGGCAAGCGGTCATGAACGACCCAAACATGCGCCGCGCCCTGCTGTTCCACCTGGGGGTCGTCCTGCTGCTGTTCGTACTGCAGTTCGTGCTGCCCGCCTATCATCACACGAACTTCGCCCGCATCATGGTGCTGGCCTGCTATGCGATCGGCTACAACATCCTCGTCGGCTATACCGGCCTGATGAGTCTGGGCCATGCGATGTTCTTCGCCGCCGGGCTCTATGGTGCGGGCCTGACGATTCACTATTTCGGCCTGCCGGCGCCGGTCGGATTCATGCTGGGCATTCTCGCGGGCACCGGCCTCGCCATCGCGGTCGGGCTGGTGGCGCTGCGCACCAGCGGCGTGTCCTTCATGATTGTCACCATGATGATCGCCCAGGCTTGCTATCTGGCCACGCTCTATTTTGGCAGCGTGACCCGGGGCGACGAGGGCATCGTGCTCAGGCCGGAGGCGCGCCGGGGCATCTTTTTCAGCCTGCCGTTCGATCTCAGCAATCCGGCGATCCGCTTCAACCTCGCCCTGATTTTGTTCGCGGTCTGCATCTTCGGGGCGCTCGCCCTGGTGCGCTCGGAATTCGGCCGCGTGCTGGTGGCGGTGCGGGAGAACGAGGAGCGCACGCGGTTGCTGGGCTACGACACCAACCGGTACAAACTCCTGGCGCTGGCGGCTTCCGGCGCGATGGCCGGCGCCGCAGGCGCAATGTACGTGCTGCTGTTCTCCTATTTCGGCTCTACCTTCGCCTCGATCGAATACTCGATCTTGCCGCTGCTCTGGGTCCTGCTCGGCGGCGCGGGCACGGTTGTCGGGCCGTTCGTCGGCACGCTGCTCATGTTCTATATTGCCGAGTTTTCCAGCGAATACACCTCGGCCTACAAGCTGGTCGTCGGCGTGGTGCTGGTGCTGCTCGTGCTGTTCTTCCCCAAGGGCATCGCCGGCAGCTTGCGGGAGCGGTATGCGCCATGGCTGCCGTGACGCTGCTCACCACGCAGGGTCTCAGCCGCCAGTTCGGCGGCCTCAACGCCGTCAGCAATGTGGATTTCACGCTGCAAGCCGGCGAGATCCGCGCGATCATCGGGCCGAACGGCGCCGGCAAGACGACGCTGGTCAGCATGATCTGCGGCCGCATCGCGCCGACGGCGGGACGGATCGCCTTCGAGGGCCAGGACGTTACGGGTCTTCGCGATTGGCAGCGCGTGTCGCGCGGCATTGCCTACACATTTCAGATCACCAGCATCTTTCAGAACCTGTCCTGCTACGACAATGTGGCGCTGGCGGCGCAACGGCAGCGGCACCGCCACGCCGATCTGCCGCACCGGGTGATGGATTCGCTAGATCGCGTCGGGCTGGCGTCGCGTAGTAGCGCTATCGCGGGTACGCTCTCCTACGGCCATCAGCGGCTGCTGGAAGTGGCCATCGGGCTCGCGCTGCAGCCGAAGCTGCTGATACTGGACGAGCCGACCCAGGGCCTGGCGGAAGACGAGATCGTCGGTTTCTGCGCGCTGGTTCGGGAGATTGCCGCCAATGCCACGGTGCTGCTGATCGAGCACAACATGCAGGTAGTGATGGAACTGGCACACCGCATCACCGTCATGAACAACGGCAGCATCCTGGCCGAAGGCGCGCCGGCCGAGATCCGCGCCGACTGCCGGGTGCAGGCGGCCTATCTCGGCACATGACGCTGCGAATCGAAAACATCGATTGCTATTATGGCCATGTGCAGGTGCTGCGCGGCGTCTCGCTCGAGCTCGCGCCGGGCGAGGTGCTGTGCCTTCTGGGCCGCAACGGCGCCGGCAAGACGACGACACTGAAGGCGATCATGGGCCTGGTGCGGCCACGCTCGGGCCGGGTCCTGCTTGGCGACACCGATCTCACGGCGTTGCCCGCGCATGAGGTGCCGAGGCACGGCATTGCCTATGTGCCCCAGGGGCGCCGCCTGTTCGCCGAGCTCACCGTCGAGGAGAATCTCACCATCGGCCTGATGACGCGCAATCATGGGCAGGCGACGCGCGACCGCGTGCTATCGCTGTTTCCCGTGCTGCGCGAGCGGCTGCAGCAGCGCTCGGGCACCCTCTCCGGCGGCGAGCAGGAGATGCTGGCGGTGGCGCGCGCGCTATGCCTGGAACCGAAGGTTCTGCTGCTGGACGAGCCGACGGAGGGGCTGATGCCCGCGATGATCGCGACGATCCTCGATACGGTGAAGGCGCTGCGCAGCCAGGGCGTCGCCACCATCCTGGTGGAGCAGCGGGTACAGGCGGCGCTGGCCGTCGCCGACCGCGTCGCCTTCATGGAGCATGGCCAGCTGCGGCAAACCGCGACGCCGGATGCCCTGCGCGCCGATCCCGCGCTGCTGCATCACTATGTGGGCGTGGGGTTGCGGGAGCTGAGCGCGCGTTAGGGCGGCTGTACGGCCTCATGCGCAGCTGAAGCAGTCACCGCTTCCGATTTTCGACGAGATCGACTTCACTGCTGTTGAAGCCAAATTGCGCCATCATGGCTTTATGCGCTTTCGAACCCAAGAAGCCATTCAAAGCATCGTCTACGGATTGCCTGAAGGCATTGTCATCCTTGGCAAAAGCAAAGCAACCGTAGGAGGGTTCCTTTTCTTCTGGCAGAATGCAAACGACCTTGAGCCCGCTTTTGGGATGCTGCTCGATGAACCCAAAGTGAGCGCGCGCGACGCTTGCGTAGACATCGGCTGTTCCGCGCACAACGGCCTCAGCTGCTTCGCCGTAGGTTTCGAATATCTGGATTCGGGCATCGGGCACTCCGAATTGGACTGCCGATCCATGCTGAACCTGGTCGTGGATCACCGCGAGCCGAACATCGCGATTGTCCGCAATGGAGCGATAGCCCGTAAGCCCTTTTGGATTCCCGTTCTTGACGAGCAATCCGTCAGATAGAGCCCAGATCGGCCGGCTGAATGCAGCTTTCTTCTTGCGTTCCTCGGTGACAAACAAGCCCGTGGTCATCCGCCAGCGGCCGTCTGCAACCCCTGGAAGCAGCTCTGCGAATGACGTTTCTATCGGCTGAAAGTCCAACTCGCCGATGTCGGCAAGTAACGTTTTGGCCAACTCCACATCGCAGCCTGTGACTGTGCCGTCGTTCAGGCGATAGTTGAACGGTGGCTCAATGAGAAAGCCAAACCTCATTGCGGGCATCAAACGTGTTGCGTGGGATTGCGCGATGTGGGGGCGTGTTAGGCCGCCAGCTCTGTCGTATTGCCGAGCGTGACGCCCGCCGCGCGCATCTGCTTCTGCGCTTCGGCGAGCGAGCCCTGCAGATCGATGGCGCGGCAGCCGTCGAGCAGCACGCTGGTTGAGAATCCCAGCCGCGCCGCATCCAGCGCGGAATAGGCGACGCAGTAGTCGGTCGCCAGGCCCACCATGACGAGGTTCGTCAGACCGCGTTCCTTCAAATACCCCGACAACCCAGTCGGCGTCTTGCG
>Ga0184612_10000688_pt1 | contig 15801 bp, 29 predicted proteins | sample PLM3_60_coex_FD_133163 | JGI IMG/M metagenome (GOLD analysis project Ga0184612, IMG submission 133163) | Groundwater sediment microbial communities from an aquifer in East River, Colorado, USA - PLM3_60_coex | ecosystem: Environmental > Terrestrial > Soil > Riparian zone | place: USA: East... | reverse complement strand
TACCAACAGTTCTGAGCCGCATGAGGTGATATGCGCGACTCCTCCCGCGCGTACACCTCATGTGACACAGAAAAATAGGGGTGCGGAAGGCAGACCTCCCTGCCAACCGCACCCCGTCTATCTATCTTAGGCCCTCGTTCTTCATCCTCCCACGCCCAAGGTCTTACCAACAAGAACAAGCGTGGTGTAACCGATGAGCCAGAACATCACGACAAACAAGCAGAGTTTGCGCTCAAGGTCAGGCTTCATTTGGTACCACTGCTCCTCCTCATGCACAACTCCAAGGATCCCACCCGCCGAGATGCGCCATCCGGATTGATACGATGACGTTCGGACGTGGGTTGTAGACTGAACTTTGAATCTCCCAGCTGAGCGCTTGCCGTGTGTCACGGCGCCGCCCAGGCCAGTACTTGACGGCTTGCTGGAACGTACCAGCGTACCCGTCCGTAGAGTGATCTAGCAGGTCGTCTCCTGATTCACAGGATGCGACCTGTATTGCTTTTGTAACGCCTCCGGGGACTGGCCATTTCGACTCGGCGCAGCGAATCATTTGCTTAACGTTCCACGTCGTCCAGGCCGGTGACCCAGTGTTCATCCTACATTCCTCAAGCCTCCAGTTAGAGGCTAGTGCCGGTGCCGCTATTGTAGATACGAGTACGATCATTAAAAGAACCTTTAAGTACCTCAGCATTCTCACCCTCTTTCAGGAGCCAGTAGATCAGAGCAGCTCGTACTTTGATTCCGTTCTTGACTTGACTTTCGATAGCCCAAGCGCGTGGTGAATCGGCGACGTCCGAGTCGATCTCGACGCCACGGTTCATGGGGCCCGGATGCATGACAATGGACTGACTAGGAAGCACATCAAGCCGTTCTTTGGTTAGACGGTATTCGTACTTGGGACTGTACTCCGTCTTATGACGCTCGCCTTGATAGCGCAGCATGTAGCAGACGTCGAGATTCGGGAGCTCCGCGTCGAAGTCGTAGCTGACGTGTGGTCCTGGACGAGACGACACAAGTTCCCTTGGACCAATGAGTACAGCCTCTGCACCCATCTTATTTAGTGCTAGGTATAGAGAGTGTGCGACCCGCGAGTGCTTGATGTCTCCGACGATACCGACACGTAACCCAGCTATCCGTCCCAGCCACTGCTTCATCGTGTACAGATCCAACAGGGCTTGTGTCGGATGTTCGTGTGCCCCATCACCGGCGTTAATCACGCTACAATTTACCCAGTTTGCAATCTGCTGCGGGACTCCGCTGCTCGAGTGGCGTATTACCAAAACATCTGCGCCTAGTGCTTGCAGCGTAAACGCAGTGTCCTTCAGGCTTTCTCCCTTCTGTTCACTAGAGGTAGGTGCATCGAAGGTGATGATGTCAGCTCCTAGCCGTAGCGCTGCCAGTTCAAAACTCAGCCGAGTTCGAGTAGAGGGCTCATAAAATAAGTTGGCTATGATGCGTCCTCTTAGCAACCTGTATGCGGGAGAACTAGCTAAAGCAAAAATCTCTGTGATCTGTTCTGTGGACAGGTCGTTGATAGACAGCAGATTCATTCGTGTGCCTTCCTCAGATTCTCTAGGCTTAGTCCAACGGCTTCGACCTTGTAATCCCGGATCATCATACACCACTTGTGTTTAGGCGGTGAATCCGGGTGTACGCACGACGGAGCAGGATCGCGTACGGCCTGCTGCGTCGTGTATCCGCATACTGGACACTTAAAGCAATAGATCATCTTTCTTCGCTCTCATCCCATATTCGTTTTGATCGACGCTTGTTAGGCAGGATCGTGATGAACCTGTTACCTATATGCAGACGCATAGGCATTCCGTACTGGAAGTAGTGCCGCCAGCACTCCCGGTCCACTAGACACAGGTGCAGTCTCATCTTCTCAGCGCTTCTGCGGAATCTCGCACCGGTCATCGGCACAATACCCTTCACTAGTAGCGTCGCCCTGTGATCCCTCGAGACCATCCCAAGGAACAACACCGATCTTACTCATTCGGTTATCGTGCTCTTCCTTCGTTATTCGTTCGATTGGCATCTGCTTGTATCCGTTCTCGCGGTCGGGTAGCAGCGACAGGGATTTCACCTGCGGTGCGAACAGCGCCAGGACACGCTCGACTTCGTGCTGCTCCGATGGCTGGACGCTAAGGGTGTTGCTCACTGCGTTGTCTGCCCAGCACCGCTGCAGCATCGACACTACCGCCGCCTGTTCGTAGACCGAGACGTTCTTAACCGACCGCGTTCGACCCTGTCCATACCGCAACGGGAACTCGAACACCTCGGTATTGTCTGAGACGACGTCAGGCTCATGTGGCACTCCGGCCGCGATGAGAAGACCGGAGACAGGCGAGTCTTGTGCCACCCGCATTCGCCGTAGCACGTAACCACCCAAGGGGAAATGTACACCCGAGGACACACCGGCAAGTAGTGATACGGTGCCACTGGGCTTGACTGTGGTGACCCGTATGCTTTCAGCCACTCCCGCTTCACGGGCAAGTCGCTTATTCTCCAGACGAACCACATCGTACCCCCGGTTCAGCGAGTCGAAGACGTGCGGGACGGAAGTCGAATCCAACCAGTCTGCGACCCCTGATACTGATACTCCGATACGTCGGTTACGGCTTGTGACCTCGTTAGTCTGAGCTGAGTGACTTCGTAGAAGAGCCACGGTTGACGCGTAGAAAGTCGCAAGTTCCAGTACACGGTTCAGCTCCTTAGGGTCACATCGGGTAGGAAAGACTTCGACTAGATTACACAGTTCGGTACTCTCGAGCGGAATCTCACCGCACGGGTTAACGGCGACAGCCGCATCTGGCATCCTGTCACCAGTCCTGCCATACTTCGAGACGTTGATCATGTTCAGAATCCCTGGCTCGCCGTTGTCCGCTACACGCTCTCCGATCTCCGGACTTGTCAGCGTCATGAAGTCTTCACTGGTCTGGAGCGCTACCGAGTTGTTGCTCATCCACCCGATGTCTGATCGGTCGGGGTTCGAATCGTAGTTCTTGAGATTCAAGAACTCCTCGTCATACGGAGAGCCAACTGCGAGCTCTGCCGACCTTCGGACATTGCCAGCGACGACGCAGGACCCGATCGCGTTCATACAATCTGCAATAAGGCGTGTGTCGGACGTCTTCCCGCCTGCTCGATCATTGAGATAGTTTCGGAGTCGATTATGAAGCTTACGTAGCGGGGCTGATCCTGCGGAGACTCCTCCGAAACCATGAATAGGCACTCCAGCCCTTCGGATGTTCGAGTAGTCGAAACCAACCGGGCGTCCACCACGTTCATAGGACTGGATGAGTCTCTTGACGGACTCTGCCCACCCTTCTTTGGTGTCTGGGATGACATAGACCTGCTCTTCTCCCTTCGGTGTTTTCATCTGGTACAGGTGCGCCTCGTGAGTCGTAAAGCCTACACCGACACCACACATCAAACTGTCCATCAGCCAGCGCGCAGGCAAAGCCAACGATCGGTGGACTGAGACAGCGCCACAGTTGTTAAGGGCATGACTCCCGCGGTCGTAGACATAGTCTGTACCCATAGCCCACAGCCCACGTCCAGGTGGCAGCAACTTCATGTCGTGTACCGCGTACGCTAGCTCACGTGCCAGAGGTGTACGGTGTTTGTCTGACCACTTCTTGCCGACGGTGTTAACGAGCCAGTCCTTACGGATGCTCATCACGCCCTCGATGACGCGGATCACGGTATCAGCCCACTGCTCCTGGCCGTGGCCGTTACTGCGGCTGTAGGTCCTATAGTAGACAGCCTCGCTTAGTGGACCAAATCCCCATGGGACAGGCCTAGCGCGGAGTTCGTTCTTGACACTCTGGGGTAGCTCATACCTCTCCTGTACTATCACTGTTGATCTCCTGCTCTTCCTCCGCGGCTTTTGCTTCCTCAATAGTTTCTTTGACTTCACCTTCGGGATCAGGTGCTGGTGCGGCCTGATCCATAGAGATGCAGACAGGACACGTCTGTCTCCCATGGCTCTTCGGGTGTTCCTTGACTCGGATGTGCTGGTGCAGTGACTCTAGCCGGATGTTGACCTGCTGGAGCTGGAACGTGATCTGTTGCAGCATGAAGAAGTTCCCAACCTCCGCAGGGACTTCTTGCATCGTACCATTAGGGCCGCTGGGAATAGCCACCATTGGCTGGCTTGATCCTATCGTTCCGGTCGTTAGTAGCTTCTGTAGTTCTCTATCGTTCACTTCTCTCCTCCTTTACCATTTACGCCCTCTAACTGCGTCCAGTGCTTCTTCCGGACTTAGCGACGACAGATAGACCGACGTCGTACCCAGTGACGCGTGGCCTAACAAACGCTGGATGTGTGGCATCGGCACACCCTCTCTAGCGAGCTCGACAGCGAACGTATGCCGGAAGCCGTGTGCATGGATGCGTTTTCGAACGCCAGCCTTGGCTGCGATGCGAGGAAGCATCTCGCGTACGTACGCTTGCTCGAGAGGTCCGAATTTGCGAGTACAGAACATCGGACCCCACTCGTCTCCGTTCCGCGTTCCTGCCCAGGCTTTCAAGACATCCATGCCCTTAGAATCGATACCGACAGTCCTGGCCCTGTCGCCTTTCCCATGCAGGACGCGGATAGCCTGGTTCGTCCAGTCGATGTCGATCTGCCGAAGCGACAACGCCTCCGCCAGGCGGAGACCAGCGCGCCACATCACTGTGATCAGGGCTTGGTTACGCAGCCCAGTCCAGGACTCACCGCAGGCCTGCAGTATCGCAAGGCACTCCTCGCGCGTGTAAGACTCTGCGGGGTACTTCTTACCTGTCATCTCCTGAGCCCTTCAACGTACTTCCTCCACTATTTCTCCACCATGCACAATCACTGGTCGGGACCACGACACGAACGTCTCCGGCTCACGAATCCCTGTCTTCTGTACTCCGGTTGCGCCCGCCAGTTTCTTGGCTGCGCACTCGAGGGCAACAACTTCTGCACTCTCGAGTGATTTCGCACCTTGGACTAAGTATGTGGTGCGAACGCATCGTACGAGCTCGACCTCGACGTTCATCTCATCACCCCTCGAACCAGATCGTGAGCCACAACCGCGCATCGTCTGAATCCCACGTAGCACCGACACCGATGCGGTGATACTGTGGCTTGAGCATGTTTGCTCGATGCTCGGGAGATTGACGAAGCGATGCTAGTAACTCAGACAAAGCACCACCGAACACCCCTATGTTCTCTCCTGCGTAAGACCAAGTTCCATCATACGCCTGAGTCATCTGCAGTGTGAGATCAGTAGAATGGACAAAGTTTCTAGTACGTGCCATCCAGTCGGAGTGATCCTGTGCTCCACGATTCAACTTGCCTACCATGTCTAGAGGGCGTAGCCCGTATGTTGCCCGCAGACGATTCGTGTTGTCTACGACCTGGTGACGCACCTCGACTAGCCCGTCGTGCTCCGTTACAATGGCCAATGGGCCAGTGCGAGGGGCTCGATGACCAGTCACCAAGACGATACCGAGGATCGCAATGACCAGTATGGACACAATCACTACGATCCTCGGGTATCGAATCATTCTACTCGTCATCCTTTCTTCTACCAAACCATAGCAAGCCACTTCCACCCGTCAACAGGACGAGGGCAACGGCACCGATCGGCACGACGTTCTCAACTCCCGTGAAGGCCAGCTTCGAAGTCTGTGGTATCTTCTTGTTCGGTCCATTCGCCTCGTTCGATGGCTGTTGCTTCGGCGGTGAGACGGTTGTCGCGCCTGGTATTGGTGCCGTCGTGGTCGTGGTGGGGGTATCCGTCACCGTGGACGTGGGTGGTGTTGAGATGGTGGTCGTTACGGGCGGAGCCGAAGTGGACGGCGTCGTCACTGTGGTCGTGGTAACAGCCGTCGTGGTCGTCTCCGTCGTCGTCGTTTCGGTCGCCGTGGTAAGGGTCTGCGTAGGCGTCGTAGTCAGACAATGGTCTTCGTTCACTCCTCCCTCATTCGGGCCATGTTCGTCACAGTCCTGCCCGTGTGTGGGCTGTGGATCTGGGACGCATGTCTGCCCTGAGTTGCCGTGGTTGCAATCACCTTGTCCCGGCGGTTCAGTTGGCGGATCTGCCATAGCAGCAATCGGCAGTGTTACCGTCGCTAGGACGGCGAACGCAATCAGTAGTTTCTTCACTCTGTCTCCTTACTAGTACGGATGCCTGTGATTTGATGCCCGTGCTTTTGCGCGCGGGTCAATAGTGCGCTGAAGATGAAACTGACGTCGTCCTCTTCAGCCCATGAACTAAGATCCTCTGGCCAGATGGTACTCTCTTTTAGCATCACCCCTATCTCGACTTTGATCATGACTCAGCCCCAGTCACGTCGTCCGGTGGATTTGAGACCTCAGTCGTCTGCTGTACGGCCTTCATGAGGTGGTCTAGGTTTCCGGCTTGCATCCCCATTACTATCATAGAAGTCAGCGTCTCTATGTCTCGCTCCGGGTCCTTTAGAGTCTCGGAGATTTGAAGCATGACCTGAGCCATCTGTTCCATGTTCTGAGCGTGCATCTGTCGCTCGCGATCGGTCAGCCCGATGATAAGTTTACCATTCATTGGTCTCCCATCTCCTTAAGCTCGTTGTCCAGGTTCATCGCTGCTTCGGCCGCCCAAGAGGCCACGAACTCGTCCTCAGTAAACCAGCCATCTTCGATTAAAGCCTCTGCCATAGGCCCTGTACCCTCAGACACCATCTCAGGAGTGATGTCGTCAGTTGGAACTCCCTGCCGCTGTAGGACGCGGGCAGTCTGGAGCGTGACGAAGGTTGGTATCGTCATGGCGTACAGCTTTCCATTGCCATGAGCATAAGTAATCAGCCGGTCTTCTTGGGGCTCCAGCTCTTCAATCCGGTGTCTATCATCAAGTTCGTCCATGCACGCTCCACCTCCTCGGATAGTTCGTCTAGGTTCGATGCGATTAGGCGTCGGTCGTCGTTCAGATCAGCGATGTATCGTTCGGACGGATGTTCTCGTCCGATTCCGTTGTCAAACGGCTTGTAGAAGTCCTCGGTTTTTTCCAGCCGATTCACCCGCCATAGATACCCGCCCCGGCGGTGGATCCAGTCGGCCTCGTTCGGGAACCGAACGTCTGTGACTACGACCTTAGCTCCATACGCAATCCCCTGTCTATCCGCCTGTCCATCTTTCTTCAGCACGAGCTCAAGCGCTTCGATCCACGCATCCTCCCCGACATGCTCTCGCACCCCTTCAGTACCGAGGACCTGCAGGAACCGGCGAACTTCTCCGATTTCCTTGGCCTTCTCCCAGCCCAAGAATCCGACAACTCCTCGCAGACGCTGGGGGTGTCGAGGAAATGGATACGACTGGACGATTGGATTCAACGCCAGAGCCATCGACTTCAGTTGGTCTGCAAACGCGTACCGCTTGAAGCCATAGCGCTCTGCCAGGACCTGGCCTGTCGAGTCCTTGCCGTGTTGAGCGAATCCGGTGACTCCAATCAGCATCATCTCACCTCGACAATCTCTCCGCGCTCTATCCTTTCAAGCACTATGATCAGCAACTCCGGAGGCCAGTGTTCATGGACAGCCTGGACGTATACGTTCACCATCTGCCCACGTTTGGTCCTATCCTCTGTCATAACACGTCCTCCGCTTCCAGCTCGATCGTTCTAAGCACCGAAGCCCAGTTGTTGGCACGTACCATGTGATCAGGCAGCGGTTGATATCTCGCGATGTGTGCATTACCTGGACGCGTAAACAGGATTGCCAACCTGCCGGTTTCAGCCCACTCAAGACAGTTTTCCCATTTGTCGTCGACGAGGACGTCACCGTCTGGTGACAACTCTGCCTTAGAAGTGTCTCTCATCGGAGCGAAGGTGACCTCATCAACACGAGGCTTGTATTTAGCGAACCATACCCAGACCTGATCTTCGGCCCATTCCGGCTTAGCCGTTACGACCTGGATCCAGTGGCCTGCAGCGCGGAGAGTTTCGATACCACCAAGCGCTCCTGGAACAGGCTTGAATTTCTCACCCCACAGCCATGCGTGATCTTCGAGCCAGGCCCACCAGTCTCTACCTATGATTGGGTTGAGATACGTATCTAGGTGGTACTCTGTCTTGTTTCGAATGTCGAAGGAGGTGTCGAAGTCTCTGTTGACTGCTTCGATTACACCACCCTCGAAATCGAGGACGACGTCATCCAGATCTAGTACGACGTGCAAACCCTTATCGTCCATCGGGTGCCTCTCTGATCGTGATCTCGATTACCTCTCCATCCGGACGTGTACGTCCTGACAACACCTTAGCTAGTGCGTGATAATCGCTTTCAGCGGACACTAACTGCTCGAAGGTGAAGTACGTGTAGTCCTGCATCATCTTCAGCTTGACGTTGAACTCTTTCGGTCGAGTCATCTCTCCTCCATCCTTGTTATACCGATGACCGGCAGCACATTCGATCTTCAGGACTTCGAACACGGCATCTGACCCGTCGTAGTCGACGCCAGTCATCAGCGCAGAGCCCGTGGCTTCGGCGGGAGCTCCGCACTCTGCGCACTCAATCATGCTTCCTCCTCTTCTTTTCTCAATTTCTTAACTCGCTCTTCTGCTGATTCTTGCGTTCGATGCTCTTCTATTACGAACAGATCTCCGCCGACATTTGCTCGGCACACCTGATACAATAGTACTTGCTGAACGAAGTAACTACTGCGATACTTCTTGTTAGTCATGTCGTTCCCTTCTTAGGCTTCAGAGGTAGTTTCTTAGTTGCAACGTCACCCAGCAATTTCGTCGCCCGCGTCGCATTATCTGCCTTGTGCCACCACCCATTCAACAGCGGATGCGGAAATGCGATCATCGGGTGAGGGTTGCTGGCTCTTGAATACCACTCCAACCATTCGGGCTCAACGATTCCAAACGCTGCACATACCTTCACTCCGAGCAAGACCAATGGCTCGTTGGCATTCGGTCTGTTGATTACCCACCAGTGGGCACGTGACCGTGCGACGCGAACACTCCAGTGCGGAGGTTTTGCACCATGTATCTCCCAGTACGGCAGACGCTCTGGATACATATCCAGTAGACGCTGGCCTGCCCATGTCTCGTAGAGCTCGTTGCCGTAGGCGTTCGGAGAGACGTCGACGATGGTCAGCGCACGTAGCAGATCACTCATTAGCATCCCAGCCTATCCAGAAGCCACAGTACGCCGCGTTTAACGCGAAGATGGCAACGCTAAGCCTAGGCAGATTGGGAATGGTCGCAAAGTAGATGCTAACCAGAACTACTACAATCCATGGTATACGTCTCATCAGTCCTTCCCCTCCGCCCAAGAGTGTACGATCTTAGGCTCGAACTTGAGTGGCACCGACAACCTAAACCCATGCCCGATCTCAGCAGTAGCCTGAAGCATGCGAAGGACTCGGCTGTTGACCTGCCACGGGAGGGCCTGCCACAGCATCTCGTCGTGGACCTGGACTAGCAGCGCCAGTGGTAGTCGCTGAGACCTGACCATCGTTCGGTTCACTACGTCAGCAGCGCTGCCCTGGATAATACTGTTCACGGCCTGTCGAGCACCTGTACCGATGTCTCGCCAGCCTTTAGCATTTGTGTCACGGCCGAGGTGACGTTTGTGTCCAGCGAGCGTGAGAACATGTCTCGTCCTCTGCGCTTCGGCGATCGTGTGCTCCTTCCACTCGAAGAACACCGAGTAGATCTTCATCAACTCATCCAGCGTAGCCTCGACCTCAAGCAACGGCGTCGGGAACCCAGCCTCCGCCAGCACTTCCCGCAGCTTCGGCGCCTGCGCACCGTAGCCCATCGCCAGGATGTATGTCTTCATCAGGAATCTCTCGCGATCAGCTTTTGTGAACTGCCGACCGAAGACCATCTGCGCAGTCTCGAGGTAGATGTCCCTGTCCTCTCGGAAGATTCTTAGAAGCTGTGGATCTTGAGAGAAATGCGCTTGCAGTCTGGGTTCGAGCATCGAGTAGTCACCGTGAACGAAGACTTTCCCTTCTGGTGCAACGAATAGGCTTCGGACAGCGTGGCCAAGTTCCCCTCGAGCTGGTTGATTCTGGAGGTTAGGCTTGCTGGACGATAGTCGTCCGGTCTTCGTACCTGTCTGGTTGAATCCACCGTAGAGCCTCCCGTTGTGCTCTCTATCAGGGATCGGACGTAGGAACGTCGTCACCACCGTCTCCCGCTTACGGAGCTCGAGCAACTTACTGATCCATGGATCGTCACCGAAATGGACGAGCAGAGTCTTCGAATCTGTCGACGCCGCACCCTTCTCCGTCTTCTTGTGGACGCGTAGGTTCCGGCCCTTGATAGGGTAGTATCCCTGCGCATAGATTCGTCCGACCTTTGTGACTAGGAATTCAAGAGGAAGGCCAAGCCAAGCGACGTCACCTGTCTCTTTGTACGATGTACGTTGTTCCTTAGTAATAGCAAACCTGTCAGGGATTCGAACCTCTGGCCCGAACAGGTACTCACGCATCAGCTTGTCGCTTGCGAGGTTGAAGTTCTCTGGCAGCCCAGCCATCGAGTGGAGGTCGTAGTCCAGATCCTTCATCTCGAGCTCGAGTTTGTCGCACATCATCTGCGCTGCCTTGACGTCGATCGGCATCCCACGTGTCTCCATCCCCACTAGGACTGGACCGAGTGGGACGCACTCGGACTCCCAGTATTTCCGGACACCTTCCGCATCCATCAGCTTCAGCGCACGCTCAAGCAGCCTACCGGTGCAATCCAGGTCTCTCTCGTTGTACGCCTTCAGCTGCGGCCACGGTGCGTCACGGAGAGGGATCACGGTACCATCGTCGCACGAGAAGAACAGGTTCTTGCCGACACGATTGATCCGTTTGTCCATGTCCTCGTCCAAGTACAGCTTGACACACGTCTTGAGGCTCAGATCCGTCGTCTCGTCGACAGCCCAACAGGCGACCTGGACATCATACAACGGCCCACGGATGTCCCATCCCGACAGGCCTAGCCACCGATGATCGGCCTTCGTGAACGTGATCTTGCCGATACTAGGGTCGGCGAGCTCGCGCTTCACGTCGGCGGGAACCTTGTCTGGCTGATACGCTGTGCGATCCCAGCCGACGGCCAGCAGCGTGCCTGCCCAAGGCTCTCCTTCAAATTCAATGTCAAGGACCTTAGCGTTCATCTTCTAGACGCCCACGATAGGTCGTGCTCGGCGGCGTTCATCACCAGCAGTGCCAACTGATAAGGTATCTCGGCACGGACAGCAGCACCAACCTTTCCCTGGATCGAGCCAGGCGTTCGCGATCCGCGCGGAGCCGAGACGTGACACGGCAGGCCCGTCACCGGATCGCAACGCCACGGTACGCCGTCGACGTCAACGATAGGTCCACGCCGCGAGTCGCAGGCTGCGGGAAGTTCGAGTGACGGTGGGAACCCACCCCAGAGATCGGTCGGCTTCTGATTCGTTTGGCCGAGTCGGCAATAGGTTACGGTTCGTCGTTCCAGATTCTCGACGACCGGGAGTTTCCGCAGTTTAGCACGCGGGTTCTCGATGATGAAGAACTGTGGCTGCCAGATGTCGAGAAGGAACCGAGTCCGTTTGACCAGCGAGAGTGCGAGCCGTGCCAGGTCAGTCTTCGGTTGATGAGGCGGGTCGTCGTCAGGACGCGTCCAGTTCTTGCCGATGTTCATGACAGTGAAGCCCTCGCACGGCGGAGAGGCTAGGACGATGTCGGGCTGCCAAGGCAGCGCGTCCGGCTCGAGCTTCAGGATGTCGATCGCAAGGTCGGGATTGAACTGGGGGTCAAGATCCGTCGTCCAGACCTCGTGTCCGGCCGCGGCGAACGGTGCCGACCACCCCTTTAGGCCGCAGAACAAATCGACAATCTTCATGGATGTACCCCGATGTCCTGACCGCACTCGCAGCACGGTGACCCACCCTGCCACGTGCAGGGGCATCCAGGGCAGTCAACGTCGGCCGGGTCAGGGTGGTATCCGTCGAACGCCTCGGTGAACAGGTCGAGCAGTAAGCGCGTGTCCGTCGCTACCTGTGGGAACACGGCCGAGCCGGGGTTCTCAACGAGGTCGTCGTCGAAGTCGACGATGATCCCGGTGTCGATGAGTTCACGGACGTGGCAGGATAGGGCGATCGCCCGGTCGAACGCCGTCGAGATGACGCGGTGCGCCCCGGTCAGGTCGTAACGGTCGGCCCGCGTGGCACCCGCGCCAAGTTCAGCAATCTCGTTTTCGTCGAGTTGATCTTCCGGCTCGAGCGTGGAGGCCAATGACTCGAGGTCGTCTATGGCCATCCACACCTCACGGATTGCCTCGGTAAGGTTCATCTTCTCTCCTCTCAACAGGTTCACTATTTTCATGCCGGTTCTCCTGTGATTACGAACTTCCTCACTCCTTTGGCAACGAGAGAGTGCTGGCAATCTCGGCACATCCAGTCGTGACCGAACAGATAGGCTACACCTTCCTCCAAATCAGGGGGGAGTATAGCTGCCACCTCCTGCTCGGCGTGTTTCGGTGGACCGCACAAATCGTAACCCTCTCCTGTGGGACATCCGGCGGTGACGCGAGGACAGACTTCAGCGTCTCCGACGTGGCAGCTATTTGTCGCTTCGAACAGCTCGTCTTTGTCTTTCCCGATTACGATGCACCTAGTCTTCTGTTTCAGACATGGATGCCACCCCTCAGTCATTTCTTCCTCCTCAGCACAGCGCGAGCCGGTGGTCGACGAAGGTAGTCGTAAACGGCCTTAGCTCCTTGCAGCGTAGTCCTGCCAATCTTGAACTTGTTGCAGTTGTAATCGACGAGGCCTCGGACGTATCTTCTCCGCTCTTCTGGCGGCATGCGGTCCCAGCCGAAGACATGCTCGTGATCAACGTGCAAGTTCTTATCATCGCGCGGTGGCCGACGGCACAGGGCGCACGTTCCACCCTGTGCCTCGAGGATTGCGTCGTAGTCCTCTTGTGTGATCCCGTATGTCAGCCAGAGGTACCTGTCTCGACGAGTCACGATGTACTTATGCGGGTGAGATTGTCTTCTACTCGGAATCTCAGCGGATATATCTCCCGCTGGTCCTTAGCATACCGCTCAGCGTCATGCCGAAGAGCAAATGACGCCACGACAACTTCACCAGTAGCGATTTCCTGGTAGACTTCATACCTTAGTACCACCTCTTTGTTCATGCTCTCCTCACGATCCGACGTCGATGTCTGGGATGATGGTGCTGGGCTTGAAGATAACCTTGTACTGCGCGGACGACACGTTTGCAGCCTCTAGCTGCTCTACGAAATACGTGACGTTATCTGACAGGCCCAGGAAGCTCTTCTTGTATGCATTCGGCCCGACCTTGCAGACGACCGTCAGCGAGTACGCTCCGTCGTTGTTGCCCAGCGCGCATAGCCCTTCGATGACGAGCATGTACTCGCCCGTAATCCCGTTGTAGAACACGATCCGGCGAAGGATGTGAAACTGGTCCGCCTCTGTCGACAGGTTCTCCGACACGACGTCCGAGTCGTGCGACGTACATGCTGACAGCCCAAATGAGAGCAGCAGACCGGCGACGATGCCAACTGCAACGATCTTCCACGTCCTGATCATTTCTCCTCCTAATCCCAAGTTGCTTCTTCAGCGGCTGTCTCAGCGTCTGTAAGCTCTCGATCGTTCTCGTCTATGACTTCGATGTCAAAACCGTAGCCGTAGTAGAATGGGTTCCCAGACGACCAACCGACGGTGAGTTCCAGGACGTCGCCCGCGTCTGCGTAGATGTGCCAAGTACTGTACTCGTCGGTCGTTCCTACGCCGGTGATGACGTGATCTACTAGCTCAGGATGCAGCAGGAAAGCTTCGAGCTCGGTGTAAGCGCAGCAATCAGAGGTATCACGTACTGAGACCTGTCGTCCGTTGTCGAGCGTAAGCCGAAGGCTTGGTCCGACCTGCCAATATCCAGTACCATCACTCATCTTCTCAGCAGAGACGATCTTGTGGCCGACTACGTTATCAGCCAGGGTTGCTACGTTCCCCGGCATCGTACCGTCGTCTTCCTCTTCGCTAAGAATCTCTTCCGGGTAGTTCATCTCTCCTCCTCATATGATCTCCCACGTGATCCACAACGGCCCATCGAACCCCCGTCCTCCGCGCACCGTACCTCGACTCGTCGGAACGAACTCGCGAGACGACTTCAGGTTCTCGATCAGCAAAAAGTATGGCTCACCTGGACGCCATTTCTCGTCACCATCCTGAGTCACTCGAAGGTAGAGATCGGCCCATGCTTTCTTCGATGACCCGCCGTGGGCCTTGACAGCTTTCGGATCTTCCTGGTGGTCTGTGACTACTACGGCTGGCCCGTGGTCTGCGATCTCCCGTGCTACGACACCGACCTCACGGACTGGTGCGTTCCAGCCATCGGCAGCGGCAACCTCCCCATACATAGCTGTGAAGGTGTTGAACACGACCAGCGCTGGCTGCATATCCTCGACCTGCGCCATGATCTCTTCTCTAAATCCTTCGACACCGAACGTCAGTGGGTCCTCGGGGTTCATGCCTAGGATCCGGACGTTGGACCAGTCGCTCTCAGCGCTCTGCAACCTCTCGACCTCGAGCTCCGGAGCCTCCCAATCAAACATCAGCACCCTCTCGCCAGCCCTAGACAGCTTAGATGCGACATGGTCCAACACGATCGATTTGCCCGACCCCGATGGACCGAACATCCATGTCAACGCCCGCTCGTACAGGAACGGCTTGTAGATGAGTCTCCGGACTGGCTTGATCCTCTCTGGTGTGTACGCAACGAACGCAGGCAGACCGCGGCGTAGGGTCTTCGGTATCGGCTTCTCCGGGGCACTCCGCGGCTGCCGCATACCGGCGAGGTAACCCGACTGCAGAGTGCCATTGATCTCTTCGTCATCGAGTCCTGTTCGCTCCGCTACCGTACGCAGCTTGTCTATGACACTCGCCGTCAGCTCGCCGCCTGCGACTAGCTGGCCTAGCGCGTATGCTGCTTTGTTCAACGTCTCGTTTCGCTCACCCTCGAGAGCTATCGCCATCCTGCCGAGCTCACTCTCGAGTGCCTTACGCCCGTACTGTGACCCTAGTTTGAAGCCGTCATCGATCTCGACTACCCCACCTCGCTTCAGGCGGTCGAGGATACAGCCTGGCAGTGGCAGGATGTCTGTCTCGTTACGCCATCTGTATCCGCCGTTAAAGCTAGGCGGCAGGATGACGTAGCCCCGTCCCGGCAGTTTGACATCGATGCCCGGTGCTAGCTTTCCCTTCAGCTTCTCCTCTCCGTCGTACTTGTAGTATGCGTGCGTCCCACCGCCAGCTGTCGCTGCAACCAGCGTGTCGCCGACCGGGTCACATCCGTTGTCTCGCAGGATCTTGACTGACTCGTCGCCGCCATTGCGTGGATCGATGTCGATGACGATGATGTCATCTGGGACGGCGAATGCGACACCGGCTGCCTTTGTCCAATCGAACTTCGATGCGATCGGGCTTGCGTCCTTAAAACCATGTTCAGTCTGGGGTGTCTTATCCGGGCCAACTGGGAAGATGCTCCACCCGCGATCGGCATACGTTGTTGCTGCTGCTCGGAGTGCATCACTCACCAGCTCACCTATCCTCGAATGTTAGGGACGTCTCGAACGAAGTACGACTCGTGTGACCAGCGTATACCACCAAGATCCCGTGCGACATCGTTGAGCTCAGCTTCTCGCGTAAGCGATTCCTCGTACGTATCGAAGAAGTCGAGGCTGATGACATCGACATCAGCGCCGAACCTGTATGCTTCACCGAACCGTTTCTCGAGACCTTTCTTCGTTGAGATGCCTCGCTTCAGCGCACCCATAAC
>Ga0184612_10000686_pt1 | contig 15828 bp, 23 predicted proteins | sample PLM3_60_coex_FD_133163 | JGI IMG/M metagenome (GOLD analysis project Ga0184612, IMG submission 133163) | Groundwater sediment microbial communities from an aquifer in East River, Colorado, USA - PLM3_60_coex | ecosystem: Environmental > Terrestrial > Soil > Riparian zone | place: USA: East... | reverse complement strand
GCGGCGACCTCAACGACCACCTGGTAAGCCGTGTGCGGGAAATCCGCATGCACGGTTTGAACGGGGGTCTTACCCACATCCGGCCGGTCACTCGGACCGGAGACAGTAGGATCTACCAATGAAGGTCAGCGCCGATGCGCTGCCTACTGTTGTATGGAAGTGACCGGGAATCCACGAAGTGTTGTGTACCATCGCATTCATGCCGAACGAGGCGTTGATGGCGCCGCCCCACCCGCCGATCGCAAAGAGCAGCATCGAGAGGATCACACTCGAGACCAGAGGATCACCCCAGGGGAGGCGCGCGATCCAACCGAATAGCCCGGTGCCGCCGCGCGCTCGCCCCGCCAGCTCCAGCGACGCGATCACCGTGAAGGCGGTGACGAAGCTGGGGTACAGAATCCAGAGCGTGTTGAACGTGTGCAGCAGCTTCCACCCCGACGGGATCCCCGGGTCCATGAACTGGTGGTGGAGTCCCACGGGCGTCGAGAGCAGGATGAACAGCACGAACACGAGGCGACCCAGCGGATCGCTGAAGAGCCGGCCCCCGGCTGCTCGCGGCAGCAGGGTATACCACACGACGTAGGCGGGAAGGAGCCAGAAGTACACGAGCGGATGGCCAAACCACCAGAAGAGCATCCGCGCCAGCACCGGATCCACGGTGTCCGTGAGGCCGAGCGACCACGGAATCAGCTGCAACAGCATCTCCGCAGCGACGCCGACCGTTGCGAGCAGCCACACGATGATCGTGGCCGCGAAGCCGTGCATGGCCAAGGGAATTGCGCGCCCGGGATTCTGCTTGCGCCACTGGCCGAGCGCGATGAGCATCACCGCCGACCACCCCCATGAGCCCACGACCACGAGCGTCAGCCCGACGTAGAACGCGGGATGGGCCTTGAGCGGCGGGTAGAACGTGTAGAGGACGGTTGCCTTGAACGCCAGGATCGCGACGACGGTTGCGAGTGTGCCGGCGACCGCCAACCAGAACGATCCCCACGCCAGGGCGCGGAACGGCACCGGCCGCTCGAGCGTCCGTTCGGCCACGACGTATCCGAATCCCATGATGAAGAACGTCGTAAAGACGAGCGCCATCAGGGTCCCGTGCGCCGTCACCGACATGTAGTACATGTCGGCGGACCGGAACGGCAGATCGAGATTGGCCCGGGACAGCGCCTGCATCAGGGCCATGGCCGCGGCGACGCCGAACGCTGCTATCGACACGCCGATGTTGGCCAGGGCGAGACGGCGGATCTGCAGGGGCTCCGCATGGGCGGTTGCCTGAACACCTCCCGGGTCGACCGTCGTCTCCATCAATGCACCTCCGCGTGTGCAGCCGAGGCACCTGGGACGGCCGCTGCACCTTCACCGACGATGATGCGGGCGTGCATCGCGTGGTGGCCGTTGCCGCAGAACTCGTGGCAGACCACGAGGTAGTCGCCGGGCTTGTCGAACGTGGTCGTGAACTGGCTGATGTACCCGGGCATCAGCATGGTATTGGCGTTGGTTCCGGTCACCAGGAAGCCATGCGTGACGTCCACGCTCGTCATCCGGAAGCGGATGCGCCGCCCCGCCGGGACCCGCACCTCGTTCGGCACGAAGGAGAACATCAGCGCGGCCATCTGGACCTCGATCGTGCCGTCGGCGAGCTCGGTCGGTGTGCCGAGCCGCGAGAATCGAGGATCCTGAAACGCCTTGGTCGGATCGATGGTCTCGACATGGCTTGGCGGGTGAATGCCTTGCGCGAACGTCGAGACTCCAACGAAGGCGATGAACACCACCACGACGAGCGCGGCCGCCCACATCCAGATCTTCTCGTAGAAGTTGATGTTCATGGCGTGACCCGCCCTCTCGAGAGGAACACGAACAGGTACATCGCCGCCCATCCGCCCACAAAGAGCAGAGCGTAGATGACGACGATGGCCAGCGTGCCGGAGGGATGGCGGGATGGAGCATGATCGGTCGGCTGCATAGCACCTCGCGCGGAACGGTTGCAGTCCCGCCGGTGCAAGGAATGCACCACAGATCAACAGCGGTCAGGTTCTGGCGGCGCGGCGACCGATCAGACGATCGATGCAAATCCGGTAGACAACCGGAATGGGGTGCGCACAGGATCGCGGAGAACTCCCCACATGTTCGTGAAATATTTCGCTGCGAGAAAGCCACAATCGACGGGCTTGCACGCAATCGGCGCGCATTCCTCCATGCTGCGATCGGCGGCTGAATTGCAAACTGCGATGTCCGCTTGGAGAACCGAGGCGACATATGACCCATCGGATCGTGGTGGCAACGCTGCGCTTTGAGCAGCGACCCACATGGCTCCTCGGGACAAATCCAAGATCGAACGTGGCATGAAGAAGAAGTAGGCCTCGCATGCAGAGACCGTGGCTCGTGCTCATGGCGGGATTGATCGTCGGGACGACGCTGACGGTCGTGGGCAGCGGTTCCTTGAATGAGCAAGGCGCGCCCTCGACGAAGACACGGGAACCGGTGGTCACGCCGGTCGCAGGTCCCAGTTGGCTGAACCGCCTGGGTCTTACATACCGCGAAAGCTCCCTCGGTCGTAGCGGGGCGGCGTACGGTCCCCCGCCCTCGCCACCCACGTACGGTCCGCCGCCCACGCAACGACCGTCGCAGTCGAGCGCGGCGCCGTTGGCGGTTGGACGTCCGGTCGTGCTGAGCGGCGCCGACCTGTACCGGCTCAACTGCCAATCATGCCATCGGGCCGAAGGCACGGGGTCACCCCCGGAGATCAAGTCCGTTCTTGGGCTCGTGCAGGGATCGTCGCTCGAACTGGTGCGACAGCACTTACAGCAGGAGGGGACAAAGGCCCCTCGATCGGCGGCCCGGGTGCAGGCCAGTCGAGCGCGGACCGACCTCTACCAGCGAATTCAGAAAGGCGGGCAACGGATGCCGGCGCTCGCGCACCTGCAGGAAGCCGACATCAACGCAGTCTACGCCTACCTGACACAGCTCGCCGGTGCCCCCGACGCGCGACCGCAGTCGCGCCAGACCACAAGCTGGGCTCGCCTCGGAGAGCACGTCGTCAAGGGCACCTGCCACATCTGTCATGACGCAGTCGGTCCACGCCTTTCCGGACAGGCGCTCCTCGTACAAGGAAAGATTCCGCCGTTTACAACGCTGCTCGAGGACAAACCAGTCGTCGATTTCGTGACGAAGGTCCGCAGCGGCGCGCCTGTGATGACGGGAGATCCGGCCTTCCATTACCGCGGACGCATGCCGGTGTTTTCCTACCTGCAAGATGTGGAAGTGGCGGCCGCGTACATGTTTCTGGTCGACTACCCGCCGCAAGCAGGAGACTCCAAGCGTCGGTGAGCCAGGCCGTCCCTGAGCGTCGCCAATTCACGTCACCGTTCGCTGTCGAGCATACGCATCTTGCGCATCTTGATGCTTCGTCGTCGCGTGTACCGGCACGAGTGACTCACACGCTCTGTCGGACGTCCTGACAAAAGAAGGAGGCAACCGTAGTGGCAGTGCTCTCAGCAAGAACTGCTGAATGCGCTGGCGTTGCCCGCCGACTTCGCCGCCGAGACGCCTCGTGACGCGGGATCTTCCCAGCGAGCAGGAAGAACTTCGCGAAGGCCCGGAGGATCGTCGACCGATCAACAGCGGTCAGGTTCTGGCGGCGCGGCGACCGGTCATGCGATTGATGCGAATCCTGTAGACGACCGGAATGGGGTGTTCGGACGACACGAGCTTGCCGGCGCCCGGCAGCCACCATTCGGGTCGTTTCTCGAAGAGCTCGCGGGCGCGGTTCCTCGCACCAAAGTGTGAGAGCGAGTCGGTGAGCTCCTGATATCGACCGAATGCGACCACCGTCGTCCAGTGCGTCTTGTCGGTGATGTCGTCCACTTCGACGCATACCTTCGGATTTGCTCGCATCCAGTCGATCTTCTGGCCGAGTGTCGAAAAGCTATAAAACCACTCCTCGTCGAAGTCGAAATGAATCGGCACGATGTACGGCTGATCGTGGCGGGAGCAGGCCAGCCTTGCCAGGTTCGTGCGTTTCAGGATGTCCCGGCACTCATCCTCGGTCAGCTCATGAATCAGCATGCGTCCTTCGCCCCTACTTTACACAACTCACAAGATACATGACCGCGGAGAATTCCCCACATGATCGTGGAATATTTCGCAGCGAGAAAAAGCCGCAATCGAATCGATGGGCTTGCACGCGATCACCGCGCAGCCTCCATGCTAGGATCGGCGGCCATATTGCAACTGACGATGGATGCTTGAAAAGCGAGGACGAATCATGACGCATCGGATCGGAGTAGCAGCGTTGACCGTCGTGACACTCTGCATCACGACCAACGTGGCCGCTCAGGACAAAGCCAAGATCGAGCGTGGCATGAGAGTATACGAGCAACAGAAGTGCTCGCTCTGCCACTCGATCGAGGGCAAGGGAAACAAGGCATGTGCACTCGACGGTGTCGGCAGCAAGCTGACCGCCGACGAGATCAGGCAATGGCTCGTGAAGCCTGCCGAGATGACAGCGAAGACCAAGGCCACCAGGAAGGCCGATGAAGGCCTACGCGTCGCTACCCGAAGAGGATATCGCGGCGCTCGTCGCGTATTTGGAGAGTTTGAAGAAGAAGTAGGCCCCACATGCGGAGACGGTGGATCGCGCTCATCGCGGGATTGATCGTCGGGACGACGCTGAGAGTCTGGGGCGGCGGTTCGTCGAATGAGCAAGTCGTGCCCTCGACGAAGACAAGAGAACCCGTTGTCACGCCGGTCGCAGGTCCTAGTTGGCTCAATCGCCTGGGTCTTCGATACGGCGAGACGACCCTCGGCCGCAGTGCGGCGACGTACGGTCCTCCGCCGACTGAACGACCGTCTCAGCCACGCGCGGCGCCGTTGGCCGTTGGACGTCCGGCCGTGCTGAGCGGCGCCGACTTGTACCGGCTCAACTGTCAGTCCTGCCATCGGGCCGAAGGCACGGGGTCACCCCCGGAGATCAAGTCCGTTCTTGGGCTTGTTCAGGGGTCGTCCCTAGAACTGGTGCGGCAGCACCTGCAGCAGGACGGGACAGCGGCCCCTCGATCGGCGGCGCGCGCCCAGGCCACTCGAGCGCGGACCGACCTCTATCGTCGAATTCAGCAAGGCGGGCAACGGATGCCGGCACTCGCGCACCTGCAGGAGGCCGACATCAACGCAGTCTACGCCTACCTGACACAGCTCGCCGGTGCCCCCGACGCGCCGCCGCAGTCCACGCAGACCACGAGCTGGGCCCGGCTCGGAGAGCACGTCATCAAGGGCACGTGCCACATCTGCCATGATGCTGTCGGTCCGCGTCCTTCCGGACAGGCGCTCGTCCAAGGGACGATTCCGCCGTTTACGACGTTGCTGGAGGACAAACCCGTCGTCGATTTTGTGACGAAGGTCCGCAGCGGCGCGCCTGTCCTGATGGGAGATCCGGCCTTCCATTACCGCGGACGCATGCCCGTGTTCCCCTACCTGCAAGATGTGGAAGTGGCGGCCGCGTACATGTTTCTGGTCGACTACCCGCCCCAAGCGGGAGATTCGAAGCGTCGGTGAGCCAGGCAGTCCCCGGGGTATCGCCAATTCACGTCACCCCTCGTCCAGCAGATCCATCTGATGTAAGCGGGTCTTGATACCCGCCAGCAGAGTCAACACGCCGCCATCGACTGCGGAAAAGTGCGTCCCCCTCGCGAATTCTTCAGCATCGCGGTGCCGGAAGTGCTCGGATCGTGCTGCTATCCTCATGACTCTTCACCGGTTTAGCGTTGGGGCCGGACCTGCCATCTGGCACTTGCTGTGCGTGTCACGACATAGAGGTCAATCATGACGGCGCTCGACCGACTCGTTCCCGGACCACACTTGCTCGAGATCGACCGCATCGACGTGGCGGCCCCGGCAGCTCGCGTGTGGGAGCGTGTGCGACACGGCGAGCTCGCGCACTCGCTGCCCATTCGCGCTCTGTTCGCGATGCGCGGCCTGGCGAGCGGCCAACGCGCGAATCTGTGGGCGTCCTCGACGTTCCGCATAGAGGACCTGAAATCCACCGTCGAACGTCCCGGTTTTCAGATCCTCGTTGACGATCCCCCGTATGAAATGGCGGTCGCCGCGATCGGGAAGGTGTGGCGTCTCGACATCCCATTCACGCATGTAGCAAACGCGGATGAATATGCGGCGTTCGCGGAGTCCGGCTTCATCAAGGTCGCCTGGGTCGTCCGAATCTTGCCACGCGGTGAGCGGCACAGTCATATCGAGCTCGAGCTGCGCGTTGTCGCGACGGACGTCCGCTCGTGGCGGAGGTTCCGGCGCTACTTCCGTTTGATCGGCCCCTTCTCGCGTTTCATCCGTCGTTCCTTTCTGCGTTCGCTCGCGCGAGGCACCGGCATGCTTGATAAACGCAGCAACGAATCGCCGCCGGTCAGCGACGTCGGCACATCGCCCGACAGTTGGCCTGACGTTCTGGAGGGCATCTCTGGCGCCTCGAGGATGGCTCTGGCGGTGGTCACGCCGTTCCTGCGCGGCCGCCGCGCTCACTGGGGGCTCGATCCAGACACGGCGGCGCGCGCGCTGCCCGGCGACCATCTGATTCCCGAGCCTCGGTGGAGCTGGACGCACGGGATCGAGATCGACGCTGCGGCTGACGACGTATGGCCGTGGATCGTCCAGATCGGATCCGATCGCGGCGGCTTCTACAGCTATCAATGGCTCGAGAACCTGGCTGGTTGCCGGGTCCGGAACGCCGAGACCGTTCATCCGGAGTGGGAAATCAAGAGCGATCAGGGGCTCGTGCTACACCCCAACGTCCCGCCGCTGCGCATCGTGTCGCTCGAGCGCGGTCGGCACCTTGTCGCGCACGCGTCCGCCGACCCGAACGCTCGCATGAACGGCAAGCCGTGGGCCGAGGCGAGCTGGCTGTTTCTGCTCGAGCCCATCGGGCCGAGCCGCTGTCGCTTTGTCAGCCGGTATCGTGTGGCCAGCTCGAACGACCTGACCACACGACTGTCGTTCGGGCCAACGTTCGTCGAGGCGATCGGCTTCGCCATGGATCGCCGCATGCTGCTCGGGGTCAAGCAGCGCGCCGAAGCGGCTCCGCGAAGGGTGCTTGCGGCGTAGCAGAGAACCGGAGAGTGCCACGTGCGAATGCTTCTGGCGACCATACTCATCGGACACGGCGCGGCGCACGTCGTTGGCTTCGCCGTTCCCTGGAAGCTCGTGTCGTCGACTGAGGTCCCGTACCGGACGACGGTGCTCGCCGGGGCCCTGGACGTCGGGCCGGTCGGCGTGCGCGTGCTCGGCGTGATCTGGCTTGCGGTCTCGATCGCGTTCGTCAGCGTCGCCGTCGGGTTGTTACAGCACACGTCATGGTGGTATCAGGAGGCGCTCGTGCTGGTGGGCGTCTCTCTCACGCTGTGCGTTCTCCACCTGCCAGAATCGCGTCCGGGTCTCATCGCGAATGCCTTGGTGCTGGCGCTATTGATCGCGGGCGGAGTGTGGGGCTGGTATGCGAACGCCGCCATCGGACCGGCATAAGCATGTGGGTGAGAGCTTTCGCCGTGTGGCTCGTAATCATCGGCGCCGAAGTGGTCCAGGGCGTTCTCAGGACCATACTGCTCACGCCGCTGATCGGGGATTTCCGCGCTCGTCAGTTTGGTGTCGTGACGGGTTCGTTTGTGATTCTGGCCATCGCCTATTTGTCTGTGGAGTGGATCCGTGCGCCGACCGCCGGCCTCCTTGCTGCCGTCGGCATTGGCTGGGTGGTGTTGACGCTGGCGTTCGAGATTGGCGTTGGGCGCCTGGTGCTCGGCTCTTCGTGGGAACGGTTGTGGTCCGACTATGAAGTTGCGCGCGGCGGGCTCCTGCCGTTCGGCTTGCTCGTGATGGCACTGGCTCCGATCGTTGCGGCTACGACATGGCACCGTTGAATGTCCGGTGGCACGGAACACATCCGATGGCGCGAAACGCCACCATGACGCAGCGGATCAAGTGGCATCTCGCTCATGCCAAGGCCTGCGGATGTCGCGAGATTCCACCGAGCGTTGCGGCAGAGTTACGGGTCCGCAGGATTCCTCTCCCTCCGCGCACCAAGAGCAGGTGATGAGAAGGGATGGACGCTCGTCTACCCCGCTTCTGACACCCGGCGGTACAACATGTACGAAAACCGGCCGTGCAGCCAGGCCTCACCCGTTGCGTCATCGTGCTGCGTATCGATCGACTCGTCGTGGACGTGAGCGTAATCGCCGCCGAGCCGTGCGATCTCCTGAAGCAGTCGAGCCGATGCATTTGTCATGAGCTCGTCGTAGCAGCGATGCCAGAGCTCATCGCGGTGGCTGATGGTGCCTGGCACACGGCCGCTGGTCGCCTCGACGGTGTGGTCGGCCATCAACTCCGCGAAGACCGGAGGCAATTCGCGGTGCCAGTACACGACCTTGTCCTCGTCACCGCCAGGAGACATGGCGTTCACGAGGCGTCCTTGCCGGGGCGGGTCATCCTGCCATCGTACCCTCGCCTGCACCGCTCCACATCCTGCATGTGCGCTTCGACCCAGGTCCACACCCCGCAGACGGATTGTCCCAAGCTTTCGCCGAGCGGCGTGAGCCTGTAGTCCACGCGCGGCGGCACCGCGGCGTGGACGCGGCGCGTGACCAACCCGTCACGTTCGAGCTGGCGCAGGGTCTTGGTCAACATCTTCTGGCTGACGCCGCCAATCTGAGCCCGGAGCTGCGAAAACCGCACTTCATGCTTGCCGTCGAGCGCGTCGATCACGAGCAGCGTCCATTTGTCGGCGACGCGCTCCAGGATTTCGCGCACGAGCGCTTCTTTCTTCGACAACACTCCACGCGATTTCACGGCGCGAACAGGCATGGTTTACCGATGGGAAGTATAGAACTCGCGGGTGCCTTCTTGCCAAGAGAAACCAGACGATCTAGGGTCGACAGATGACATCAGCACGCCATCCGCCTCGTCGACTCGGCTCGACGGGCCCAACGGTCTTTCCCCTGGCGCTCGGTTGCATGGGTATGTCCGGGATGTACGGGCCGGCAGACGAGCGCGAGAGCATCGCCACCATCCATGCGGCGCTTGACGCGGGCGTCACGCTCCTCGACACCGGCGACTTCTACGGTGTCGGCCACAACGAACTGCTCATCGGCCGGGCGCTGAAGGACCGCCGCGACAAGGCCCTGCTCTCGGTGAAGTTCGGCGCCTTGCGCGGGCCGGACGCAAGCTGGCTGGGTGTTGACGCTCGTCCCGCAGCGCTGAAGAACTTTCTTGCATACACGCTGACGCGTCTCGGCGTGGATCACATCGACATCTACCGGGCTGCCCGCCTCGATCCCGCCGTCCCCATCGAGGAGACCATCGGCGCGATCGCCGATCTCGTGAAGGCCGGCTACGTCCGGGCGGTCGGGTTGTCGGAGGTCGGACCGGACAGCATTCGGCGCGCGCACACGGTGAACTCAATCAGCGATCTGCAGATTGAGTACTCTCTCATCAGCCGCAATCCGGAGGCCACGATCTTCCCCGTGCTCGCGGAGCTGGGCATCGGCGTTACGGCATACGGCGTGCTGTCGCGCGGATTGCTCAGTGGCTCGAAGCCCGCGTCACAGAGCGACTTTCGCGCGCATTTGCCCCGCTTCACTGGTGAGAATCGCGAGCGCAATGAGCGGCTGATTGAAGCGCTGCAGAAACTCGCCGCCGAGAAAGGCGTCAGCGCCTCGCAGTTGGCGATTGCGTGGGTGCTGGCGAAAAGCCCGACCGTCGTGCCGCTGGTCGGCGCGCGCACACGGACGCAGCTCGCCGAATCCCTGGGCGCGCTGGAGGTCGCGCTTTCGCGGGCGGATGTTACGCGCATCGAGGAGGCTGTACCGGCGTCTGGCGTTGCCGGTAGCCGATACGACGCGCAGCAGATGCGAATCCTGGATAGCGAGCGGTAGGAGACCGATGTGCACCAGCCTTCAGGAATGACGTGCTGTGTCACACCTGATCGTGTCGTCACGAAGGAGTGCTAAAGTCAAGTAGACGCGATGAGCGACTGGTTTGCCGGTCTGGACGCGATCACGCAGGCGTTGCTCGCGACGATCTTCACATGGGGCATGACCGCGCTCGGGGCAGCGGTCGTCTTCTTCTTCCACAACGTCGATCGCCGGCTGCTCGACGCGGCGCTCGGGTTTGCGGCCGGCGTGATGATCGCGGCGGCGTTCTGGTCGCTGCTCGCGCCGTCCATCGCGCTGTCGGAGGAGATGGGGCTCGTCAAGTGGCTTCCGCCGCTTGTCGGGTTCCTGGCCGGTGCCGCCGCGATGCGCGTCGCGGATTGGCTGCTCCCGCACCTGCACCTTTTTGCCCCGGACTCCGCGGCTGAAGGCGTGCCGACGACCTGGCACCGTACGGCCCTCCTGGTACTCGCCATCACTCTGCACAACATTCCCGAAGGGCTGGCCGTCGGCGTGGCGTTCGGGGCGATCGGCGCCGGCGCCGCGACGCTCGGGGCGGCGATAGCCCTCGCGGTTGGCATCGGGCTGCAGAATTGTCCCGAGGGCTCAGCGGTATCCGTGCCGCTGCGCCGTGAAGGGCTTTCGCGCGCCAAGAGCTTCTACTACGGTCAGATGACGGCGTGGGTCGAGCCAGTCGCCGGCGTGCTGGGCGCCGCGGCCGTGATCGTCATGCGGCCGATGCTCCCGTATGCGCTCGCGTTCGCGGCAGGCGCGATGATCTTCGTCGTGGTCGAGGAGGTCATCCCGGAGTCACAGACCGGAGGGCATCCCGACCTGGCGACCTCCGGCGCGATCGCCGGGTTCGCAGTGATGATGGTCCTCGACGTGGCGTTAGGCTGAAGCATCGGCGTACCCCATGCTTGTTCGTCCAGCGAGTGCCAGTCAGATCAATGCCAGTGTTCCGGCCGCAGCCAAGGTCATGAGAGCCAGTATGCCTCCGGCAATTCGCTGAAATCGCGGACTCCCGAAGATCAGTGTCAGCGCCAGTTTCAGGACGGTGTTCGCGAGGACGCCGATCGCGATCGCCACGGCTGCGGTTCGATGAGACGCGGTATACGCGACGCCTCTCGCCATCGAGACTGTGAGCGCGTCGACGTCGGTCAGGCCCAGCACGGCCGCAGAGCCGTACACGCCTGCCGCTCCCCACTGAGTGTGAGCGACATGCACAAGCATCAACATCGCTTGGAACACCAGCGCCAGCTGAAGCGCAGCAGTCAACTGCAGAGGGTTGGCCATTGCCGATGCAGGCACGTCGTCGCCACGGGATCGCTGCACCCCGGCGACAACAGCCGCGACGGCCACGAGGGCTGGCAGCGCCAGATATCGGACAGCCAACGGCAGCAGCGGCCAGTTGAGCACGGCGATCGCGACCAGCACGCGCGGATACAACACCGCGTTGGCTGCAAGCGCGCCGAACGCCAGCGCGCGATCGGTCGACGACTCGGTGCGGCTCACCCGCGCGAACGTGAAGGTCACGTTGGTCGACGATACGAGGCCGCCAAGAAGACCGGCAACGAGGTACCCGTGGCTGGGGCCGAGGATCCGGCGCGCGACATACCCAAGGAAGCTCAATCCGGAGAAGAACAGCACGAGCGCCCACAGCTCGCGTGGTCGAATGCCGCCAAACGGCCCGTAGGGCCCCGCCGGCAGCAAGGGCAGCACGACCAGCGCCATGACCCCGAACCGCACACCTGCCTGAAGGCCCACATCGTCAATTCGAGCGACGAGGGAGTGCAGTCGTGATTTCTCGACCAGCAAGAGACACGTCAGCGCGATGATGCCGCTCGCGAGGCGGTAGGCGCCGATACCAGCGAGCAGGCCCGCGGTCACGACCACGAGCGCGGCAACTTCCGTGGTCCCGTCAACGTCGCGCCGGCTCGCCGTAATGTAGGCGGCGACGGTGAGTGCCGCCGTGCCGCTGAGTACTGCCACGGCGGGACCGCTGAGCCCAAGATTCCAGAGTGCGCCGCTCAGCCCCCCGAGAGCCCCAATTAGCGTAAATGTCCGAACGCCTGCAAAGCGGGCTGTGGGCCCCTCGGCATGGCCGGACCACTGACGCTCGACTCCGACGGCTGTGCCGCCGAGCGCGGCAATCAACAAGCCCGTGACATCAACGTCGGCAATCGTCAATCGGACCTCATAGCACCGCCCTGGCGGATGTTCTGGTCAGGAGAACTCTTCTGGAGAGTGTTCGTCCACGGAAAAGGGAGATTTCGCGCGGCCCAGCGGGGAATTCCGCACACGAGCGCAGCTTCTTTCAATAGCGGGGAGGGACTCTCCGCCGTCTTCCTTGAACTTCGAAGACTCCCGTCACGTGGGTAAGCCGCCGCTGGTCTTGCACGCCGACCAAGGCGTAGAGCGGGAGGACATCATGAAAGTGCGCGACATCATGACGCAGGCGCCATCCACGTGCAAGCCGGAGACGTCTCTTGGACTCGCGAGCAAGTGTATGGCGGAAACAGCCAGCGGCACCCTTGTGGTGCTGGATCACCGCGACCGGGTCGTGGGCATGCTCACCGACAGGGACGTGGCCATTGCGATCGGGAAGACGAATCGTAATCCTCCGCACATCCCGGCTCGTGCGGCTATGACGGGGAACGTCCACACGTGTTTGCCAGATGAGAGCCTGCCCGCGGCTCTGGAACGGATGGCGGACGCAAAGGTGCGACGCTTGCCGGTGGTGACCTCAGAGGGCGATCTGCAAGGCATCCTCTCCATCGACGACCTCATTCTCTGGGGCGTGCAGCACGACGGCGTCACGCGGGAGGGGCTCGTGTGGGGGCTGCGCCCGATTGCAGGGCCCACGAGCCGCAACTGCAAACAGAAAGCACTTGGCGTAGAACCCGCCGCCAAGGAAATGGCCGGCGCGCGGCCACACGCGCCGCACGCATCGAGTGATCTACGACGTCATCGTGTCCGCTTCTCGGCGTGGGATGGTGGCGCGACGAGATCGACTCCCCTGGTCGGTCATCTGCGACAGTGTCTGTCTCGCCTTCCGCGAGGCCGGCCGGCGCTCGTCCCGAACACGCGGAAGGAGTCACCCATCAGACCGTGACCCCACAGGTCGTATCGCACCAGGCGCCACACCCATGTGGCGCTTGAACGCACAGCTGAACGACGGCGCCCGGAGCTCGCTATGCCAGCAGAAGCTCTGAACGAGGCGCAGCTCCCGGAGCACATCGGTGAGCGGAGCGCCGGGTTCCACCCGGGATTGCTCGCCGGACGAACGGCTATGCATTGGCGACAAACTGTCATGGACCGTCCGGGCTCAGACGGCGTACACCCTGACTGAGAGCCGGCCATTCGAGGCCGTGCCGCGCTTCGTACCGAGGAGCGACGAACGAGCGCAACGACGACCGACGAGGAGCACAAACGATGCACGTGGGGATCCTTGGGACCGGTGATGTGGGAAGGGCTCTGGGCAAGGGCTTCGTGACGCTCGGCCGCGACGTCAGGATGGGCTCGCGCGAGGCGAAGAACGAGCAAGCGCTCGCCTGGGAGAAGGAGATGGGCGTGAAGGCCTCGGTGGGGACCTTTGCGGATGCGGCGTCGTTCGGGAAAATCGTTGTCCTCGCAACGCTCGGCGTCGCTAACGAGAGCGCTCTCAAGATGGCAGGACCCGAGACGTTGCGCGGCAAGGTCGTGATCGACACGACGAACCCGCTCGACTTCAGCGCCGGGATGCCACCCAAGCTGGCTGTGAGCGGGAACGACTCGGCTGCCGAACGAGTCCAGCGGCTTCTGCCCGATGCTTACGTCGTCAAGGCCTTCAACACCGTCGGCAGTCCGTTCATGTTCCGACCGAGCTTCCCAAACGGACCGCCGGACATGTTTTTCTGCGGCACGACGCCAAGAAAAAGGTGACGGCTATCTTGAAGGACTTCGGGTGGGGCGTTGTCGATGTGGGTGACATCGAATCGTCCCGCTACCTCGAAGCGATGTGCATGGTGTGGGTGCTGTCAGCGATCCGCACCAACAATTGGAACCAGGCGTTCAAGTTGTTGAGGAAGTGAGGACCACATGATTGCCATCATGGGCGCCTGCGGGAATACCGGGAAGCGAATCAGCGAGTTGCTTCTCGAAAAAGGTGAAACGGTCCGCGCCCTGGGGCGCTCCGCCGACAAACTGGCGGGACTCCAGAGCACAGGTGCCGATTCGCGATTGGCGCAGCCCCGCCGCGGTCACACGTTGTGCTAGCATGCCCTCTCGAGAGAGGGTCATCGATGGAGGTGCACGATGTCGCTTACCAGACGACCTGAGTGGACATTTGGACTTCTCGTGATTGTTGGACTTGCAACGGCGCAGATCGTCGGAGTGGCCGGTGGCGTTCAGGACAAGCAACAAAAGAAGTTCTCCGGCCCGGACATCTTCAGGACTTACTGCGCGACGTGCCACGGCACGTCTGGCAAGGGCGATGGTCCGCTGGCGGACTTGTTGCGCAAGCGGCCGCCAGACCTGACCCAGTTCTCGAAACAGAATCAAGGTACGTTCCCCAGCGAAAAGGTCCGGAGAATCATAGATGGAGGGGAGCCCGTCACCGGACACGGAGGTCCAGACATGCCGGTCTGGGGCGATGCGTTTGCACGGTCTCGAGAAGACGCTGATCCAGAGTCCGTGAACCAGAAGATCCAGGCGATCGTCGAATTCCTTCAGTCCATCCAGCAGCGACCTGCCCTGAGCCCATCGGGCCACTGAGGCCTGTCTGGACGCGCCAGTTCAGGGTTGCCGGCGTGCGGTGCAGCGAGCCGGCTCATGGACACCGGCTTCGTCGCTCGGTCATTTCACCGCCGCGTGGAGTTCGTTGCGATGCCGCCAGCTCCAGAAAAATCCGCTGCCGATGACCAGGAGCGGAGCGGAGATCACCAGAATCCAATCCACTCGGCCTCTCGCGATTGTCGCGTAAGCAGCAGCCAGGCCGATGAACGTAATTCCCCCGATCCATTCCCAGCGCCACGACAAGGCAACGATGGCCAGCAGCACGAGGGCTGGAACGAGGTGTACGGCGAGGGCCGAAAGTGACTCGCTGAACGGTTTTCCTGCGCTGAATGCATCCAGCGCAAAGAGACTCAGGAACAGGGACATCAGAATCCCGAGAATACGCGGGCTCCACAGCAGCACCCTGGCGGATGTTCTGGTCATGATCGCTCCTCCTCGAAAGGGGACGCCTCCCCGCGCTGCTTCAGTTTCCTACAAGAGGTCGGCGGGCTTTCTTCGTGCAAGAGGCGAACCGAGAGAGACGAATGCACATGGGGTGCATGGACGCCGCTTCGGGGGGCCCGCCAGCCGGCCGCTGCGGGAAAGTTCGCACTGTGGTTGAAAACCTTCCCTTCGGAGGTCGCCGCACTTGAGTCGTTGACTCGTTCAGAGCGCATTACCGGTCCGGACGAAACCATGGCAAATGAGTTCGTTCTGAAAGGCGACCGCCTCACGCTCGAGTATGGGCATCAAGCCCCTCTTCCAGGACGTGTCCTTCGAGGCCAGGCGCGGAGAGATTCTGGCGATCGTGAGGCGCCGTTCGCGACCGCGGCAACCCGGCTTCACGCGCTTGACAATGCGTGGCAGGGGTCATACCGTCCTGCTTCACGTGGACCCGTCCGCGTGGGGGCAGGGCGTCTGGCGAGGGCGTCCGGAGTGCGACAGCGGGCATTCGGTCAACGTGGGCAGCCAAATCATGTTTGCACGCTCGATGTTTCGTCACCCGGATCCTGAGGTCCTCGTCGTTGGCGCCGGTCCGGTCGGTCTCGTCGCGGCCCTGTTCCTGCAGCAACACGGGGTCCGTGTGGAGGTCGTCGACATGCACCAGCGGACGACCCAGCACAGCTACGCGCTCGCGATCCATCCGCGC
>Ga0184612_10000685_pt1 | contig 15829 bp, 18 predicted proteins | sample PLM3_60_coex_FD_133163 | JGI IMG/M metagenome (GOLD analysis project Ga0184612, IMG submission 133163) | Groundwater sediment microbial communities from an aquifer in East River, Colorado, USA - PLM3_60_coex | ecosystem: Environmental > Terrestrial > Soil > Riparian zone | place: USA: East... | reverse complement strand
GTGGTCGAGAGGCTCATGTTGATCACGTCGAAACCCTGTTCGACCGCGTAGCGGAGCCCTCCGAGAAGGACAACTCCACTGCCGGTGAACGTCGATCCGAGGACCCTCACGCTCGAGATGTCGCACTCGGGCGCAAGCGAGCGGACGATTCCCGCGCAGGCCGTGCCGTGGCCCGAGACGTCGCCTTCCAAGTCGTCCTCGGCCAGGACCTCGTCGTTCTCACCGATCGAGATCACGACGGCGCTCTCGAGCTCACCGACCAGCGGGTGCCCGGTTTCGACGCCGGAGTCGAGGATGCAGACTCGTGCGCCCTTCCCAGCCGAGCCGCCGAGCGCCCAGTCGCGGGTCACGCGTTCTGGCCAGTGGGCCGGTAGGGCGATCCGGTCGACTGCGTCCTTCGGGAGGCTCCAGGCAGGGAGCGCGGCGTGGCTCGTATCGCCGCCGTGGCCGGTCACGTGTTGCACGGAGGCGGACTCTACGGGGTCAGACCCGTGGGGTCCGACCCCGGGCTTCGCGCGATGAGCAGGGATCAGACCCCAAGACTCTTCCCCTTCAGCGCTCGGTCAGTCTGGTCCGAAGCTCGCCGAAGAAGCGAGGATCGGGTTCGTAACCCTCGCGCGCGAGCGCCTTCTCCAGGTCGGCGATCAGCGCGTTCCGAAAGATGCGGTCCGCCTCGGCGCGCGCGACGATCTCGTCGAACGTGCGCCGGGCGAACGGCAACTCCTGCGCAGCCCGCACCCAGGCGGCGGGGGCGGGGCGCAGGAGGCGGAGGAGCTCCCCCAGGCGTTCTTCGTCGTAGGACGGCGTCATCTACTCACTAGACCGGTCCGTCGCTTCGTTTCTTCCCTCGAGCTCGTCCCGAAGCCTGCTCAGGCAGCGGGCGATGCGACTTGCGATCGTCCCCGTCGGGATGTCGAGCTCGCCGGAGATCGTCCGGTAGCTCTGGTCCTGTGCGAAGAAGCGATCGAGGATCTCCTGGCATGCCTCCGAGAGGCCCGCGAGCGCCTCCCGAACTGCAAACGCGTCTTCGACTTCGTCGAGATCCGAGCTTCCCTCGTCGGTGGTGGGATCCTCCATGAGCACCTCACGACCGCTTCCCGCAAGGAAGTCGAGGCACCGGCGGCGGGTCAGCTGTGCGATCCACGGCCGGAAGGCCGAGTCGTCGCGAAGTGTCTCGAGGCGCAGGAAGGCGCGTGTGAAGACGTCCTGGAACACGTCCTCCGCGTCCTCGTCGCCGAGACGGAAGCCGCGAACGGCGATGGCGTACACGTACCGGGAGTAGCGCTCGACGAGCTCGTTCCACGCTGCCGGGTCGTCCGTCCGGCACCGCCGGACGAGCTCGGCGTCCGACAGGCCTTCGAGGCGCGTCACCCGGACTCGCTCAGCGGCCGGAATCGAGCAGTCGGGCGGCGATGTCGTTCGCGACCTGCTCGCTGGCCAGGGCGCGGGCTAGCCGCGGGTCGTCGCTGCGGACTCCGAGATTGACGAGCACGAGGTGCGCGGCTGCACGCGCGCCTCCCGCTGCAAGCGCAGCTGCAGCCGCTGCGTCGGCTCGATACGTGCCGTCGCTTCGTTCCGCGGTCAAGGCCGCGAGTGCCGCGGCGTCCGCGCCGAGCGAGGCGATCTCGAGTGGCACAGCGGCCGCACGTTCGAGCTTCTGCTCGAGGGAGAAATCCCGTCGATCGTCGGTCGAGCTCCCGGCTTCGGCATCCCGAAGCGCCGCGAGCGCTTCTTCCCAGGCAGTGCCATCCGTGTTGGCGAGCTCCGCCACCCGCTCGCTGATGACCTTTGCCTGCGCGACCACGCCGAGCGCATCCGTCCACGACTCCTGAGAGCACCGAGCGACCATGGAGACGAGGCTGGCTGCGAACGCGACGGTCAGCGCGGCCGCGGACCCGCTACCGGGCGCTCGACCATCCGCCGCGACGCGCGCCAGAAGCTCGTCGAGCCGCAGTGCGAGGTAGTCGTCGGGCATGAGACGTGACGAGTCTACGACGGCTGTGCCCGCGTTCGTACACTTCTCGCCCCCGTGCCCCACTACCTGAGCGAAGGCGATGTGGCTGCGCTTCTCGAGCCGGCGGACGCCGTCCGAGCGATCGAGGCCTGCCTTCGACGCATGGCTGCCGGCGAGGTCGAGATAGCCCCGCGTCGCAGGCTCGCTTGCCCGAGGGCGCACTCGCCGACATGGCAGCGTCGGACCACGGGCTCGGCCTCGCGGGGGGAAAGCTCTACGCCGCGACCTCCGAAGGGGCTGCCTTCGTGGTCTGCCTCTTCGATTCGGAGACATCCGAGCTCGTGGCGGTGATCGAGGCCGACCAGCTCGGCTGTCTCCGGACCGGGGCTGCAAGTGGCGTGGCCGCGAAGCATCTCGCAACGGGCGGAGCGCGAACGCTCGGGATCATCGGGTGCGGTCACCAGGCCGTCACCCAGGTCGCCTGTATCCGCGAGGCCCTACCGTCGATCGAGCACGTCGTCGCCTTCTGCCGGACACCGGAGCGACTCGCGGCATTTTGCGAGCGCGCCGGTGCCGAGGCGGGAGAGAGCCACCGCGACGCGGGCTCGCAGGACGTCGTGGTGACGATCACGAGCTCGCGCGACCCCGTCCTCCGCGGCGAGTGGCTCGCCCGCGGCGCGCTCGTCATCGCTGCAGGTGCGAACGTCCCGAATCGCCGCGAGCTCGACAACGAGGTTCTCGAGCGTTCGACGTTCGTGTGTTGCGACTGGCTCGAGCAGGCCCGTATCGAGTCGGGCGACCTCATCGAGCCCGTGGCAGCTTCAGTGCTCGACTGGCTCGAGGTGCACGAGCTGCACGAGGTCGTCTCGGGCGAGATCCCCGGCCGACAGTTGGACGACGACGTCGTTCTCTTCAAGTCGAACGGCATCGCCGCTTGGGACGTCGCTCTCGGCGCCGAGGCCGTGCGCCTCGCTCGCGAGCGCGGTGTCGGGCAGATGCTCTAGCTCGGAAGTGACGCCTTCGCGCCCTCGACCGTGTCGCCGGAGAACGCCTCGATGACCTCCGGCCGATCGAGGAGGCGCCGTTGCTGCTCGGGCGTCAGGCGATTCTGCACGTACTTGTCCTCGAGGATGTCGTTCAGCGACCTGCCCCTGTCGTGCTCACGTACGACGTACCTCGCGACGTGCTCCTCCGCGGACCCCCGCGAGAAGAGGAACGAGAACATGTTCTTGAACGAAGACACGAGAAACGATTGTATCCCGGTGCAATGAGGCGAACCTCACGGGAAGGCCGCTACGCCGAGCGCTCGCTCACGGGAGTCGACGACGTCGGCGTCGAGGAGCGGATCGTCATCTGGATCGAGCGCCGGCCGGGTGCGGTGTGGGCAGTCGGCCGCGCGGTCAATCCGCAGCTCCGCGACTCCGACGAGCCTCGGCCGGAAGACGTCGTCTTCGAGGGCTACGAGCTCGAGGACGCGCTCGACCGAGCGAACGAGGCCCTCGAGGACGACGTCAGTGTGCTCGAGGACGACGGCTTGCCTGCAGACGCAAAGCCGTTCACGCGCAAGGAGGTGCTCCCGTTGCTCGAGCGCTGGTTCTTCAACCGCTAGCGACAGGGCCGGTGCTAGCGTCCGCGCCCTCGTGCGGATCCGCGTCGGCCACAGCCCGGACCCAGACGACGCATTCATGTACTGGGCGCTGACGAAGGACCTCGTCGACACGCGGGGTCACGAGTTCGAGCAGGTCCTCGGCGACATCCAGACGCTGAACCAGTGGGCGAGGGCGGCGCGCCTCGAGGTGACGGCTCTGTCCCTCGCCGCCTATCCGTTCGTGCAGGAGGACTACGTGCTGCTCCCGCACGGGGCGAGCATCGGCGCGGGCTACGGGCCGGTCGTCGTCGCGCGGAAGTCGCTGACGCGGGATGAGCTCGACGGCCACGAGATCGTCGTTCCCGGGACGATGACGACGTCGTTTCTCGCGCTTCGCCTCGTCCTCGGGGACTTTCGGCATCGCGAGCTCGCGTTCGACGATATTCCCGACGAGGTCGCCTCCGGGCGCGCGGATGTCGGCCTCCTCATTCACGAGGGCCAGCTCACGTTCGAGGACTACGGGCTCGTGAAAGTGCTCGATCTCGGCGAGTGGTGGCTTCTCGAGACAGGGCTTCCGCTTCCGTTGGGCGTGAACGTCGCGCGGCGGGATCTCGGCGATCGCATCCTCGATGACGTCTCGGAGGTCCTTCGGGAGGCGATCCAGTGCGGGCTCGACAACCGCGCGGAGGCGCTCGAGTACGCGCTGCAGTTCGGACGTGGGATCGACGCTGCGGTCGCCGACCGCTTCGTCTCGATGTACGTGAACGAGTTGACGCAGGACTACGGCAACGAGGGCCGTAAGGCGGTCACCGAGCTCCTGCGGCGTGGCGAGGCGCTCGGAGCCTTCCCGGGGCCGGTTCGAATCGACTTCGTCAGCTAACGTCGCCTCCCATGGCGCGCGCCGTCGTCCTTTCCGCCGTTCGAACGCCGATCGGCCGCTACGGAGGCGCGCTTGCCGGCGTGCGACCCGACGATCTGGCTGCGGTCGCCATTGCCGCGGCGGTCGAGCGGGCAAGGATCGAGCCGGGTTCGGTCGACGACGTCTATTTCGGCTGCGCGAACCAGGCCGGCGAGGACAACCGCAATGTCGCGCGCATGGCCGCCCTGCTCGCCGGACTGCCCGAGTCGGTGGCCGGCGTGACCCTCAACCGACTGTGTGCCTCGGGTCTGTCGGCCGTGGTCTCGGCCAGCCACGCCGTAATGGCCGGTGACGCCGACGTGGCCGTCGCGGGCGGTGTCGAGTCGATGAGCCGTGCGCCTCTCGTCATGGCGAAGCCGGAGGCGGCGTTTCCGCGCGGGAACCAGACCGTCTGGGACACGACGCTCGGCTGGCGGTTCCCGAACCCGCGCCACGAGGAGATGTTCCCGCTGGAGTCGATGGGCGAGACGGGCGAGAACGTTGCGGAACGATGGCACGTGACGCGCGAGGATCAGGACGCCTTCGCGCTTCGCTCGCAGCAGCGCTGGGCCGACGCGAACGCCGCGGGGCGGTTCGCCGACGAGCTCGTCTCGGTCGGCGAGGTCGCAGTCGACGAGCACCCCCGCCCTCAGACGAATGCCGAGGCGCTCGCCGGGCTGAAGCCGGCGTTCCGCGTCGATGGCACCGTCACGGCGGGAAACGCGAGCGGTATCAACGACGGGGCTGCGGCTCTCGTGATCGCAAGCGAGGAGAAGGCGCGTGAGCTCGGCAAGGAGGCGCTCGGAGCATTCGTCGGGTCGGCCGTGGCCGGTGTCGACCCGCGGGTGATGGGCATCGGCCCTGTTCCCGCCGTGCGAAAGCTGCTCGAGCGGACGGGTGTCTCCGCGGACGAACTCGACCTCGTCGAGCTCAACGAGGCCTTTGCGTCGCAGAGCCTCGCCGTCATACGTGAGCTCGGTCTCGAGGAAGCGACGGTGAACGTCAACGGCGGCGCGATCGCGCTAGGCCATCCCCTCGGGGCGAGCGGTGCGCGGCTCGTCGTCACGCTCCTGCACGAGCTCCGCCGGCGCAGCGGCCGCTACGGCCTGGCGACCATGTGCGTCGGCGTCGGCCAGGGGCAGGCCGTGCTCTTCGAGCGAGGCGCGTAAGAGCCTTGTCCGCGTAGCGGACGAGGGAAGGGGTCGTGGGGGAACCGGGAGGTTCCGCCACGATGTGCCTCACGCGGCGAAGACTCGCTTGCGCCTGGCGCGCACCCAGACCGTCTGGCCGCGCCAGAGGTCGAGTTCGTCGAACCGTTCGCGCGTGATCACGGCGACGATCTCGGCACCGGTCGAGTCGTGGAGCTCCACCTTCGCGTCGCGGCCGAGGACCGTCATCCGCACGATCATGGCCTCCGCCGCGCCAGAGGCCGGCTCCTGCAGCAGCTCCACGTCCCGGGGGCGCACGAGCACGCCTCCGATCTCGCTCGCGTCGCCGATGAACCGCATGACGAACTCGCTCTCCGGCTCGTCGTAGAGCTGTCGCGGCGCGCCGACCTGTACGACCCGTCCTTCGTTGAGAAGCGTGATCTGATCGGCGACCTCCATCGCCTCCTCCTGGTCGTGGGTGACGAAGACGGTGGTCACGTGGACGACGTCGTGGAGCCGGGTCAGCCACTCGCGAAGCTCGGCGCGGACACGGGCGTCGAGTGCGCCGAAAGGCTCGTCGAGCAACAACACGTCTGGTTCAGGGGCGAGCGCGCGAGCGAGGCCCATCCGCTGGCGCTGTCCTCCCGAGAGCTGAGATGGATAGCGATTGCCGAGCCCTTCCAGCTGTACGAGGTTGAGGAGCTCGTCGACTCGGTTGCGGATCTCGGCCTTCGGCCGCTTTCGGACCTTCAGGCCGAACGCGATGTTGTCGTGCACGGTCATGTGCTTGAACGCCGCGTAGTGCTGGAAGACGAAGCCGATGTTGCGCTTCTGGGGCGTGAGGGCCGTTGCGTCCTTTCCGGAGAGCAGGATCTGCCCGGCATCGGGACGCTCGAGCCCCGCGATGATCCGGAGCAGCGTCGACTTGCCTGAGCCGCTCGGTCCGAGAAGGGCGGTCAGAGAGCCGCTGTCGACCTCGAGAGACACGTCGTCCAGCGCGACGAAGTCGCCGAAGCTCCTAGAGACGTTACGGACGAGAATGGACATGTCTAGTGCGCGGTTTCCTCTCTCGGTCGTATGACGGTCATCGCGACGAGGACGAGAATCGCAAGAAGCGCCAGCACGATGGAGATGGCGTACGCGCCGGCGAGATCGAAGCTCTCGTAGCGCTCCTGCACCCGAAGCGTCGCCGTCTCGGTCTGCCCCTGGAGGCGCCCCGAGACGACGGCGACGGCCCCGTACTCGCCGAGGCAGCGGGCTGTCGTGAGGATGACGCCGTAGATCACTGCCCAGCGGATCGAAGGCAGCGTGATCCGCCAGAAGGTCTGCCAGCCGGTGGCTCCGAGCGTCCTCGCCGCCTGCTCCTGCTCGTCGCCCACCTCCTGGAGCGTCGGCACGACCTCCCGCGCGACGAAGGGGATGGAGACGAAGATCGTGGCGATCACCATCGCGGGCAGCGCGAACAGGACCTGGATCCCGTGCTCGTTCAGCCAGCCGCCGAACCAGCCCTCGCGTCCGTAGAGCAGGAAGAGGGCGAGGCCGACGACGACCGGCGAGAGAGCGAGCGGCAGGTCGATGAACGCGTTCAGCACGCTCTTGCCAGGGAACTTCTTCCGTACGATCGCGAGCGCCGCGAGGATCCCGAAAACGGTGTTCACCGGCACCGCAATCGCCGTGATGATCAAGGTCAACTTGAACGCGTGGAGCGTCTCAGGCGTCGTGAGCGCGTCCCATGCCGGAGCGAAGCCGTCCTCGAACGTGCGCCAGAAGACAATCGAGAGGGGCCCGACGAGGATCACCGCGAGGTATCCGAGCGCAACGAAGCGAAGCCCGAGCTTACGCACGATCGTGCCTCGTCGCGACGTGGCGAATGGCCCCGATCGAGAGCAGGGTCACGAAGGAGATGACGAGCAGCACGACCGAGACGGCGGCGGCGGACGCGGAGTCGCCGCTCTCGATGCGCCCGAAGATGTAGACGGACGAGACCTCGGTCTGGAATGGGATGTTTCCGGTGATGATCACGAGCGAGCCGAACTCGCCGACCGCCTTCGCGAACGCGAGCGCGACCCCCGACAGCAGGCTGGGCACGAGGTTTGGGAGGATGACTCGGCGGAAGGTGGTCGTCTGCGACGCGCCAAGCGTGTGCGCCGCCTGCTCGAGCTCAGGGTCGAGCTCCTGAAGGACAGGCTGCACCGTGCGGACGACGAATGGAAGCGTGACGAACATCAATGCGAGCACGATGGCCGTCTTCGTGTACGCGACGTTGATGCCGATGGGTGAGGTCGGGCCGTAGAGGGCGAGGAGCGTGAGTCCCGCCACGATCGTCGGCAAGGCGAATGGGAGGTCGATGATCGCGTTCACGAAGGACTTGCCGCGAAAGTCGTCGCGCACGAGCACCCAGGCTGTGATCGTGCCTAGCACGGCGTTGAGGAGGGAGACCGCGAACGACGTTCCCAGAGTCAGCTTGAGTGCTGCGACGGCCTCGGGGCTGGAGACGGCCTCCCAGAAGCTCTGCGTTCCCTCGCTGGACGCCTCCCAGACGAGTGCGGCGATCGGGAGCGCGACGAAAAGCGACAGGAACGTCGTCACAACGCCGAGGGACAGGGCCGTGGCGGCCCTGTCCCTCGAGACCCGCGCGCGGCGCGGCCCGGCGACGGCGACGTCAGCCAGTAACGCCGCCCACCTGGCGTTCGATCCTGGCCATGATGCCGCTCTTCGGATCGAAGAAGCGCTTCTGCACCTTCTCCCAGCCGCCAAGCCCGAGCTGATCGATCGTGAACTCACCCGGTCTGACCGGGAACTTCTTCCGGTTCTTCTCGAGCACGCTCTTCACGACCGGGCGGTAGCCGTTGTCGGCGAAAACCTGTTGCGAGGCCGGCGTCCTCAGGAAGCGGAGGAACTGATTGGCCTTCTCCTTGTTCTCGCTCGACCTGAGTACCGCAATCGGATTCTCGATCAGAATCGTCGACTTCGGAATGACGTAGGGCACCTTCTGTCCCTTCAGGTTGGCGAAGATCGCCTCGTTCTCGTACCCGAGGAGGACGTCGCCTTTCCCGCTGACGAATGTGTTGAGTGAGTCGCGAGCGCTCTTGTCCTGGACGACGACGTTCCGGAACAGCTTGAGGAGATTTGCCTGCGCCTGCTTGTCACTCTTGCCGACCTTCCTCCAGGCCCCGTACGCGGCCATGACGTTCCAGCGGGCACCACCCGAGGTGAACGGGTTCGGCGTGACGACGTCGACGTCGGGCCTGAGCAGGTCGTTCCAGCTCTTGATCTTCTTCGGATTGCCGTCGCGCACCATGAACACGACGAGTGAGTCCGTGACCATGCCCCTGTACGACTGCTTCTTCCACTTCGCGTCGACGAGGCCGGCGGCGACGAGGTCATCCATGTCCGGGGCGAGCGAAAGCGCCGCGATGTCGGCCTTCAAGCCGGCCTTGATCGCCCGAGCCTGCTCGCCCGATGCGCCGTACGACTGTGTGAACGAGACTCCGTCTCCATCCGATGTGTTCTGGAAGTTCGAGATGAGCTTGGCGTACGCCTCGCGTGGCGTGGAGTAGGCAACGAGGCTCAGCCTCGTGTCAGCGCTGCGCGCTGGTGCGTTCGGCGCGCCGGTCGCGGTGGCTGCGAGAACGCTTGCGACAGCAGCAAGACCGAGGACAATTCCGAGTATGGGGTGTCGCATATTCATCTCCTCTTACGTTGGCCGAGAACAGTCGTCAAGAGATTCCTAAATAACTGACAAACTCTGTCGACATAATCTATGAAGGTCACAAGGTATTGACTAGGAATCGAACTGTCAAGAACGAACCGACTCAGGAGGATCTCCATGTGGGTATCCCGGCGAACTGACTACGCAACCCGCGCCTTGCTCGTGCTGTCGCTCGAAGGGGGCGGCCCGCTCAAGCTCGAGGAGCTCGCGGGCAGGACTGCCGTTCCACAGTCGGTGCTCGAGCAGGTGATGCCCACGCTTCGGACCGCGGGCATCGTTCGCTCCGAGCGAGGTCCCGCCGGCGGCTACCGGCTGAACAAGGCCGCGGAGGAGATAACGCTCGAGCGCGTCGTCCGGCTGTTCCAGGGGCCGCTCGCGCCGATCGGCTGCGCCACGCGGCACAATCCAGAGCCCTGCCCGATGACCGTCGGGTGCACGTTGCGCGACGTCTGGGAGGAGATTCGGGACGCCACGATCTCGTTGCTCGGCGGCGTCACGTTCGCCGACCTCGCTGCGCGCGCAGGCGGGCCGTGGACGAACCCGTCGCTGCTCACCATCGCGCCCGCGGAGCCCGCCGCCGGGTAGATTCCGGCCGATGGCGATCGCTGCCGACCGCGAGTACGGACTCTTCATCGGTGGGGAGTCCACGGAGCCGGTGTCGGGCGAGGTGCGCGCGCTGACCGAGCCCGCGACCGGCGAGCCCTTTGCTCGCGCTGCGATCGCCGGCGAGGCCGACGTCGACCGCTCAGTCGAGGCGGCGCGGGCTGCGCTCGACGGTGACTGGGGCAGGACACCTGGCACGGAGCGGGCGCGCCTTCTCCATGCGCTCGCGGACGCGATCGTCGCGAACCGCGCCGAGCTCGCCGAGCTCGAGGCGCGGAACGTCGGCAAAGCGATCTCCTCCGTCAAGGCCGAACTCCACCAGGCGGTCGAGAACTTTCGCTTCTACGGCTCCGCGATCGCGACGATCGGCGGCCGCGCGAATCCGATCGGAGGCTCGCTCCTCTTCTACTCACTGAAGGAGCCGGTCGGCGTCGCCGCGCAGATCGTCCCCTGGAACTACCCGCTGATGATGGCGACCTGGAAGCTCGCGCCGGCGCTGGCGGCGGGCTGCTCGGTGGTTCTGAAGCCCGATCCGCAGACGCCGCTCACCGCGATCCGGCTCGCTGAGCTCGCATCGGACGTCGGTTTCCCGGCGGGGGTCGTCAACGTCGTCCCTGGCGACGGGCCCACGACCGGCGCCTACCTCGTGCGCCACCCAGGGGTGGACAAGGTCGCGTTCACCGGCTCGACGAGGACGGGTGGAGAGATCATGCGACTCGCCTCGGATCCGGTGAAGCGGATCACGCTCGAGCTCGGCGGGAAGAGCCCGAACCTCGTGTTCGCGGACGCCGATCTCGCGAGCGCGATCCCCAGCTCCGCGTGGGCGATCTTCTACGCGTCGGGGCAGAGCTGCGAGGCGCGCTCGCGCCTCCTCGTCGAGAAACCGCTCTACGACGACGTCGTCTCTCAGATGAGCGACTTCGCGGGTGCGATCAAAGTCGGTGATCCGCTCGATCCCGAGACGCAGATGGGCTCGCTGATCTCGACCGCTCACCGCGAGCGCGTGCACGGCTACGTGGAGCGGGGCTCCGCCGAGGGCGCGGAGATCGTCGCCGGTGGGGCCGTGCCGGACGGCGCCGGCGCGTTCTATCCGGCGACCGTCGTCGCGGCGACGAACGATCTCGAGATCGCCCAGGACGAGGTCTTCGGGCCGGTCGTGACGGTGACGCCGTTCGAGGACGAGAAGGACGCCATCCGGCTCGCGAACGACGTGCGGTACGGGCTCATGGCGACGGTGTGGACGGGCGATCCGGCGCGAGGGCATCGCATCGCGGCGCGGATAAGGTCGGGGACGGTCGGGATCAACATGCCGTACACGGCGTTCCCCGGGATCCCCTTCGGCGGGTACAAGCAGTCGGGCTTCGGCAGGGAACTCGGGATCGAGACGCTCGAGCTGTACCTCGAGACGAAGAGCGTCATCGTCTCGACGGGCGCGCGTCCGATCAACCCGTTCGGGCTCTGATCGTGCGGGCAGGAGTGCTCGGGGCGATCGGGTCGACCCCCGTCGTCCGCCTCGAGCACCTCGTCCGGCCGGGAATGGCCGAGGTCTGGGTCAAGCTGGAGTCGGCCAACCCGACGGGCTCGTACAAGGATCGAATGGCGCTTGCGATGATCGAGGGCGCCGAGCGGGACGGCCGCCTGCAGCCGGGGCAGACCGTCGTGGAGTACACGGGTGGCAGCACGGGGTCGTCGCTCGCTCTGGTCTGCGCGGTCAAGGGGTATCCGCTCAGGATCGTAAGCTCGGATGCTTTCGCTCTCGAGAAGCTCCAGACCATGCGGGCGCTCGGAGCGGAAGTCGAGATCGTGCCGAGCCCGGAGGGGATCACGCCGAAGCTCGTCCCGGCTCTCATCCGGCGCTCTCAGGAGATTGTGGAGGAGACGCGCGGGTTCGCCACCGACCAGTTCCGCAACGGCGACATGCTCGACGGCTACGCCGGTCTCGCGCGGGAGCTGATCGAGCAGCTCGACGGACGAATCGACGCGTTCTGCGCGTACGTCGGAACCGCCGGCTGCCTGGTCGGCGTCACGCGCGAGCTGCGGAAGACCTTGCCCGAGCTGCACCGCGTCGCGATCGAGCCTGCCGAGTCTGCGGTTCTCTCCGGCGGTGAGCCGGGCACACATCGCATCGAGGGCGGCGGGGCCGGCTTCCATCCACCGCTGCTGGCCGAGGACGACGTCGACGAGCTTGCCGCCGTCGCCACCGCGGCTGCCTTCGAGATGGCGCGCCGCGCCGCGCGCGAAGAAGGGCTCTGGTCGGGCCCCTCGACCGGCGCGAACCTGACAGTCGCGCTCTCGCTCGCGCAACGGCTCGGACCCGGCAAGCGAGTCGTGACGCCGCTCGTCGATTCCGGGCTCAAGTACCTCGCCGGCGAGCTGTACTCGTAACGTGGGCTACCGCTGGGCGGTTCTCGCGGCCGGGACGGTCGCGCAGGCCAGCTTCTCCGCGAGCACGGTCGGGCTTGGTGTCATGGCGCCGGTTCTCCGCGAGGAGTACGGGCTCTCGCTCGCCCAGGTCGGCGCTCTTCTCTCGGCCGCGTGGGTCGGCGCGTGCGTCACGCTCCTTCCCTGGGGGCTCGCCGCCGACCGCTACGGCGAGCGTCTCGTTCTCACGCTCGGCCTCGCGGGCTCCGCTGTCTGCCTCGTCGGCGCGGCGAACGCGGGATCGTTCGGGGTGCTGTTCGGCCTGCTCGTCATGGCGGGCGCGGCTGGAGCGAGCGTGAACTCGGCGAGCGGACGCGCGGTCATGTTCTGGTTCTCGCCGAGCGAGCGGGGCCTCGCGCTCGGGATCCGACAGACTGCGGTTCCGCTCGGCGCCCTCCTTGTCGCAATCGTCGTTCCGCCGCTCGCTGCCGCAGGTGGCTCGGAGGCCGCGTTCCTCTTTCTCGCTGGGCTGGCGGCTGTCGGTGCGGCCGCGGGTGGCCTCGTGCTGCGTGACCGAGCCGGGGGCGAGATCGAGCTCGAGCCGGTCCTGCGCACGCTCCGCGATCGCAGGATCTGGCGCCTTTCGTTCGTCAGCGCGCTCTACGGCTACCCGCAGGTGGCGATCATCAGCTTCGGTGTCCTCTTTCTGCACGACGAGCACGACTTCGACGACGCCGACGCGGCACTCGTCATCGGCGTCGCGCTCGTTTTCGGCATCGCATCCCGCATCGGTGCCGGTCGCTGGTCGGACGTGGTGGGATCACGGATCGCGCCACTCCGCCAGCTCGGCCTTGCGGTCGCTTGCACCGTTGCCGTGACCGCAGCGCTTGCGGGAGGTCCGCTCGGGCTGCTCGTTGCCGGCATCGCACTCTCCGGCGGCCTGTCGATGGCGTGGAACGGGCTCGCGTTCACGGCCGTCGCCGAGCTCGCCGGGGCGGCGAGGAGCGGAGCTGCCATCGGGCTGCAGCAAACCGTCCTTTCGGCATCCGGGATGTTCGGCCCGCCCTTGTTCGCCGCGACGGTTTCCGCAGGATCGTGGCCGGCGGCATTCGCGATTGCGGCACTCTTCCCGATCGCAGGCTCGCTCATGCTGCGCCCCCTTCACGGACATTGAGAGCCCGGCGAGCCCGCCCCTACACTCCGCGCGTGCGTGTTCTCGAGCGGCTGGAGGAGCTCTACGCGATCGGCGGGGGGCCGGGCGCGAACCGGCCGCATCCGTCTCCTGCCGAGGACGAGGCACATCGGCTCGTGGCGGCGTGGCTCGAAGAGGGTGGGCTCGACGTCGCCGTCGACGTAGACGGCAACCTCTTCGGACACGTCCAGGGGTCGGACCTCAGGACGTGTCACGTCTGGGTCGGGTCGCATCTCGACACCGTGCCGCAGGGCGGCCGCTTCGACGGCGCCCTCGGCGTCGTGGCTGCGATCGAGGCGGTCGAGCGAGTCGGTGTCGGCGCGGTGGTCGCGTTCCGCGGCGAGGAGGTGGGATGCATCGGCAGCCGGGCACTCGTCGCGCGAGGCGGTTTGCCCCGCGCATTTCTCGAGCTCCACGTCGAGCAAGGGCCGGTTCTCGCCGATCGGGATTCTCCGTTGGGAGTCGTAACCGGGATCGTCGGTTATGCGCGGGGGGAGCTCGTCGTCGAGGGGCGAGCGGGCCACGCCGGAACGACACCGATGGTGGGCAGAGCCGACGCGATCGTCGCGGCTGCGACGGAGGTGCTCCGCATCCGGGATGCCGCGCTCGCAATCCCCGAAGGCGTGGCCACGGTCGGACAGCTCGACGTCGAGCCGGGAGGCGTCAACGTGATTCCGTCGCGCGTTCGGATGAGTGTCGACGTGCGCGCGCCCGATGTCGAACGGCTGAACGAGCTGATCCGCGAGGTGGGGTTCGAGCCGACGCAACGGTCGGAGCCGGTGCCTCTCGGAGGTCCCGCCCGGCTCGCGCTACGCGCTGCGATAGAGGCCGGCGGGGTCGACCTCGTGGAGCTTCCCTCCGGGGCTGGCCACGACGCCGGAGTGCTGGCGGCGGCCGGTGTCGACGCGGCAATGCTGTTCGTCCGTAGCCTGAACGACGGAGTCAGCCACTCGCCAGACGAGCTTTCGAGCCCGGAGGACATCGAGCTCGCCGTCGAGGTACTGACGGACGCGCTGCGGCGTCTCGAGGACGAGCGCCTCGCTCCTACACCTCTCTGAACGAGATGTCCTGAGCGCCTTCCCAGAGCATGCGGCGTCCCAGCTCGCGCAGGTTCTCCTTGCCCTCGACGATCGTCGCGAAGTGGTTGCCGGCGAGCGCGCCCGCCTTGCTCGCGAACGCGACGTACCCGTAGGCGAGCAGGAGCTCGGTCTCGCTCACGCCGCCGGGATAGAAGATGAGCTCGCCGGGACTCGGATAGCTCGTCGCGTTCTCGGGCCCGATTCCAACGTCGAGGTCGCCCATCGGGATCCAGCCTCCCTCGCCGGACCAGCGCACGTGGATGATCTTCGAGTCGAGCGGGAGCATCCGGCGGAACGCTGCAACGGTCTCGGGCGCGGCGCCTTCTTCGAAGCGCGCGGTGAAGTCGAAGCCCCCGGCCGTGATTTCGAGCATCGGCCGAATCTACCGGAGAGCTTCTGCGAACGACGAAGCCCGCTCGAGGCGGGTCCGCTGGTCGAACGGGCTGTCACCGACCTACCTCTGCTGTGCGATCCAGGCGCCGAGGAGCTCGCGTTCGTCTTCCGTCATTCCGGTCGTGTTCCCGGGAGGCATTCCGCGCGTGAGCACCGCCTGCTGCTCGATGGCGCCTGCCCACGCCTCGATCTGCGCCTGCGTCTCGAACTTGATCCCGAGAGGCGCCGTGGCACCCGAGTGACAGGGCGCACAGCGCGCGGCGATGATGCTCTGCACCTCTGCGAACGGCACCGGCTCCACCTGCGCCGGGGCCGGCGAGTCCGGCTCGAGCCAGATCGCGAGCGCGATGACGCCGACGACCGTAACGGCCGGTATCCACCAGGCGCGGCGACCCGCATGCCACTGGTTGAAGAACACGCGGATGAGAGCAGTGAGGATCGCGATCAGGACGAAGACGACCCACGCGTCGTTCGCGCCGAATGTGAAGGCGAAGTGACCGGCGAGCATCGTGAAGAGCACGGGGAGCGTGAGGTAGTTGTTGTGGACGGAGCGGTTCTTCGCACGCAGGAGCGGTGCGGGATCGGGCTCGCGCTTCTCCTCCATCGCGGCTACCAGCTTCCGGTGCGCGGGGATGATCACGAAGAGGACGTTCGCGGCCATGATCGTCCCGAGCATCACGCCGACCTGGAGGTAGGCAGCCCGCGGCGCAAAGAGCTCACCCGCACCCCATGCCGCCAACGCAACGAGCGCGGTGCCGACCACCGCCAGCCAGATGAGGAAGGCAATCCCGAAGGTGCCGAGTCCCTCGGTGCCGCCAGCGCGAGCGATCAGCACACCGAGCGCGAAGTTGGACGCCGACGAGATCAGCTGGTCCACGAGGGTCAGCGCCGCGCCGCGGCC
>Ga0184612_10000684_pt1 | contig 15842 bp, 13 predicted proteins | sample PLM3_60_coex_FD_133163 | JGI IMG/M metagenome (GOLD analysis project Ga0184612, IMG submission 133163) | Groundwater sediment microbial communities from an aquifer in East River, Colorado, USA - PLM3_60_coex | ecosystem: Environmental > Terrestrial > Soil > Riparian zone | place: USA: East... | reverse complement strand
TCGGCCATGAACCGACGCCGAGCCTGGATCCGCTCCCAGGCGGCCGGATAGCCGGCCGCGAACGCAGCCCGCAGCGACTCATCGGCGAGGGCGATGCCATCCTCGATGTTGGTCGTGAAGTACTCGGTCCCGGTGGCCGGAATGATGTCGACCTGCAGGGCCATGCCCGATCGGAGCTGGATCCTGGACCCTCGGGAAATCGGCGAGTTCACCCATTCATCGAGATGGATCTGGTGTCCAGGGTTGAGCGAGACGCCGAAGAACGGGTCGCCCAGATGTCGATCGACGATCTCCTGCAGCGTCCCTCCGGTCTGGCCGACCCGCAGGGCGCCGTACCACTCGGCCACCGCCGCGAAATAGGGCGCCACGAGGCGTTCCACGTAATCGCCGATGTCGGCGGGCAGGCCGCTGCCGTCCTCGACGACGAAGCCGGCGCGGCAGTTCAGGGCGCCCCAGACACCGAAGGCCACGGTGAACGGGTCACCTGGCTCGATCCGGCGGTCGCCCGGGCTGAGCAGGCCGAACCTGGCCCGTGGGCCGCTCGACAGCATCAGGTGGCACGACAGCGGCGAGCCGTTCCAGTCCAGCAATCGGACCGCCTCGCGTTCAGTCATCCCGGCTCGCAGGCCAAACATGAGCTGCCGGACGCCGTTCGAAGTCTGGCAGGCGGCGTACTCGAACGCGGCCAGCTGCTCGACCTCGTTGATGACCCGCATCCCGTCGCCCGGGTGCATGAGCAGATCCGCGGCGTTCTCGACCACGCCGCGGCCGGTGAGGCGCCGAAGCTCGTCAACCAGGAACGCCGGCACCTCGATCCTCGCCGGATCGGCATATGACTTCCAGCCGACGACCCCGACCCGGCTGCCGCGGGCGATGCCCTCGTCGCCGAGGATCTCGACCAGGCGTCGCGACCCATCCCGCGGCTGCGACGGCAGGCTGAGGTCCTGGAACAGGTGCCGGCGCATTGGCAGCGGTGCGGCTCCCGCGAGGGCGTAGCACTCGTTGCCCACCAGGATGGCTGGCACCCCGGTCGGGCCCACGACCAGAACGGCTTCCTCGAAGCGGGGGTCGAAGCCGGTCAGGTAGGCCAGGTTGGCGCTGTGTTCGCGATCGGCGTATACGACGAGCTGATCCAGACTGCGCTCGTCCATCCTGGCTCGGAGGCGCTCGAGTCGCGCGCCGTACGTCTCCTCCGGGATGGAGGGAATGCCATCGGGCATTCCGAAGTCGGGGAGCGCGATCTCCGCCAGGCGCGCCGTCGGCGTGATCGTCATCGCCGCCTCATCAGTGGGCGGGGAGCCACGGCCGTGCCGCCTCTGCACCCCGTTCCACGACCGCAAAGTTATTCGCCTCCAGACTGAGCCATGGCCCAACTTCGCCGTCAGGCCAGGTCACCCGGACCTCAACTCGGTCAGCGGACCCGATGCCGAAGTGAATCCACCCCAGCTGTCCTCCCGCGTGCCCGCCACCGACCGTCACTTCACGGAGCATGGTGCGCTCGCCGATCCTGACCTCGATCCATGAGCCCACGGCGTCCCGGTTGGAACCCGGGTCCGTCAAGCGGAGGCCGACCCAGTTCCCCATCGATACCGGCTGCGCGGCGTCCCCGAACCCGACGTCGCGCCACACCTGGACATTCTCGCGCCGATTCACCACGACCAGGTCGAGCATCCCGTCCAGGTTGAGGTCGGCCAGGGCCGCGCCACGACCGCGGGCGTAGGTCACGATCCCGGCGGCCGGCGCGCCCTCGATGAACGACCCGTCGGCCTGGCCCAGAAGGAGGTTGTTCGGGTCCTGGGCCGCGTAGTCGGGCATGGCCTCCACGTTGCCCTTGGTGACGAACAGATCGGTCAGTCCATCGTTGTTGACGTCCCCGAACTCGGCATGCCAGGCAGTCGAGGGCATGGTCACGTCGCCCTGGTACGGCCGGTGCGCGGTCACGCCCTTGGCCAGCGCGATGTCGCCGAATCGGGGCTGGGCCGGCCCATCGGTCAGGGTCTGAAGCTTGTTGTCGGCCTGGCTGGTCAGGTAGTAGTCCGGGTAGCCGTCCCCGGTCACGTCGGCGCTGGCGATGCCCATGCCCCAGACCCGGACCGTCTGCCAGCCCTCGGCGTGGGAGTACAGGTGCGGCGGCGCGCCGGGGTCGATCCGCCACAGCTGCTCCTCCCCGTCACCGTCGGAGCGGTAGTAGTGGCGGTCGTTGGACACGCGCAGGTCGCGCCGACCGGAACGGTCCCAGTCGCTGAACAGCATCGACAATGCGCACCAGCCGGGGCTCAGCGCCTGGCTCGAGCCGTAGCCGCTGCCCGCGTGCGACGGCCGGAACAGCTCGTTGTCGTAGCACAGCCGATTGGTGTCGGTGCTGGCCTGGTCGAGGTAGTTCCCGACGGCGAGTGTCGGCCACGCGGCGGCCTCCTCCCACGTCGCGCTGAAGGCGGTGGTCCAGCGCTGGCCGCCGTCGAAGCCCCAGGCTTCATTCGCTCGCTCGAATCGACACTCGCCCAGTCCGCGGAGGAGCACGTTCTCGCCGTTGCGGAGGACCGCCAGGTCCACCCGACCGTCGCTGTCGATGTCGAGCGGGTAGGCGCCGACCACGCGGCTCAGGTCCGTTGCGGCGTCCGCGCGACGCGTGAACCGCAGCGCGCCGGCCAGCGGGCTTTCGTTGTGGTACAGGGCCGCGGTTTCGCTCCCGCCGGCGAAGTACAGCTCCGGCCGGCCGTCGTCGTCGCAATCAATGACCGCCACGCCGCCACCCACGAAGAACTCGAATTCGCCCTGATACGCGTGGTCGATTCCTGCCGCCGCGGCCTCTTCCACAAAGTGGGGCGCGGACATGGCGGTCACTTGCACGGCGAGGGGCCGGGCGCTGCCCACCAGGACTGCCGCGGCGATCACGACCGCAGCCAGCAGGCCGGCGTGGGGCCAGCCAGCGATCGCGGTCCGGCTTCGCACGTCGAACATTCAAGCACGAGCCAGGCTTGACCGCTGTCGGCGTCTGCCCGCATGCTTCGCCGCCGCATGTCCGTTCTCCGCCGAGCGGCCTACCTTGTGGCCGCACTGACCGTGGCGGCTCAGGTCGGGGCATGCAATGCGGCGCTGCCCTACGTCACTGAGGACTGCGTCCGATCTGACCTGGGGGACCATTCAGTCGCGCGAGTCTGGGACGAGCAGCTGCTATCGCTCATCCGGCAGGTCGTGCCCGCGCCGACGGTTCACGCGCGAAACCTGTTCCACGTGTCGGCGGCGATGTGGGACGCCTGGGCCGCCTACGACTCGCAGGCGGACGGGTACTTCGTGACCGAGAAGGACCGGGCTTCGGATGTCCAGGCCGCGCGCGAGGCGGCCATCAGCTTTGCCGCGTATCGGATCCTCGTCTGGCGCTACGTCCACGTGGCTGACCTGCCTGCAGCAGTTGCGGAGCTAGACGCCACGATGGCGTCCCTGTGCTACCGCACCGACTACGCCGACACGGCCGGCACGACGCCGGCCGCACTGGGCAACCGGATCGCCGAGGCAGTGCTCGAGTTCGGGAACCAGGACGGCTCCCGAGAGAGCGAACGCTACGTCGACGCTGAGTACCGGCCGGTCAACGAGCCGTTGATCGTTGCCGAGCCGGGGGCGGCCATGCACGACCCGAACCGCTGGCAGCCGCTCGCCCTGGAGCGCCAGGTTTCTCAGAACGGCCTGCCCATCCCCGGCCGGGTCCAGGTGTTCATCGGGCCGCATTGGGGCCATGTCGCGGCCTTTGCCCTGCCGGCATCGGACGCCGGGACACCTATTGACCCCGGCCCGCCTCCCGAGCTGGGGGACCCGGCTACGGACGCCGCTTTCAAGGAGGCCGCCGTTGAGGTCATCCGCCGGAGCAGTGAGCTCGATCCCGCCGATGGGGTGATGGTCGACATCAGCCCCGCATCGCTGGGCGCCAACGAGCTTGGCACGAACGATGGGCATGGTCGCGACCTGAACCCAGCGACTGGTGAGCCGTACGCGCCGAATCGCGTCCCGCGCGCCGACTTCGCGCGCGCGCTGGCCGAGTTCTGGGCCGATGGGCCGAACTCGGAGACCCCGCCCGGCCACTGGAACACGGTTGCTAACGCCGCCTCAGACGCGCTAGGCGACCAGCATCGCATTGGCGGGGAGGGAGCGGAGGTCGATCGTCTCGAGTGGGACGTCAAGCTCTATTTCGCGCTGACCGGTGCGGTGCACGACGCCGCGATCGCGGCCTGGGGCCTGAAGGGCCATTACGACTCGGTGCGCCCGATCTCGATGATCCGATACATGGGCGGCAGGGGTCAGTCCAGCGATCCCAGTGGCCCCGCCTACGACCCGGAGGGCCTGCCGCTCGTCCCAGGCCTGATCGAGGTCGTCGCTCCGGAATCGAGCGCGCCGGGAGAGCGGCATGAGGCGCTTGCCGATCACATCGGGGAAGTGGCGATCGGGGCCTGGCGTGGGTTCCCCGCTGATCCCACCACTCAGACCAGCGGCGTGGGCTGGATCCTGGCCGCCCAGTGGGTGCCGTACCAGCGGTCCACGTTCGTGACGCCGGCGTTCGCCGGATACGTCTCGGGGCACAGCACCTTCAGCCGGGCCGCGGCGGAAGTCCTGACGGCGTTCACCGGCGACGAGTACTTCCCGGGCGGTCTGTCGGAATGGACGACCCACGCCGGCGATCTCATCCACGAGGAAGGTCCGACCCAGAACGTGACGCTCCAGTGGGCGACGTACTACGACGCGGCGGACCAGGCGGGCATTTCGCGCCTGTGGATGGGCATTCACATCCCGGCGGACGACTTCGAAGGTCGAAAGATCGGATCCGAATGCGGTAAGGAGGCGTGGGCGCTGTCGACGCGCTACTTCGACGGGTCAGCCATCCCCTGATTCGGCGGCCCGCAGGATCTGCTCGATCACGCGCAGGTTGGCGACCGCGTCCTCCGGCGGGACCGGCGTCGGCAGGTCGTCCAGGATGGCGGCGGCGAACTGCTCGGTCTCGACGGTGTACGGATCCGCGGCATCGAAGGTGAGGACCTCGGTGTGCGGGGCCACCGGCGGGTCGCCGCCCGCGCTCAGGTAGACCTCGGTTGGGCGGTCGGGTGGGATGTTGAAGGGGATCCCGATCGAGATCCGTCCCTCGGTCCCGTACACGTGAACGCGCTGGTCGTCCTCGGCGCGAGTCGAGCAGGTGAAGGTCGCGACCCCGTCGCCGAAGTCGAGGATGCCGCTGGTCAGGACATCGGTCCCGTTTGCCGGGTCACGGACCGATGAGGCCTGGACCCGGGTGGGCTCGCTGCCGAACAGCATGCGCGAGAGATTCACGGAGTAGCACCCGATGTCATAGAGCGCCCCACCACCGAACTCCCGGATGTTCCGGATGTTGCGGGCGTCGTCGTTGTAGTACGAGAACCAGCTCTGCACCGCGCGGAGCGAACCGATGCGGCCGGACGCCACGAGCTCCCGCACGGCGACCCACGATGGATGGAGCCGATACATGAACGCCTCCATCACGCGGACGCCCTCGGCCTGGCAGGCGTCGATGGCGCGCTGTGCCTCATCAGCCGTCAACGCGAGCGGCTTCTCGCACAGGACGTGCTTCCCGGCGCGCGCCGCGGCGATCGTCCATTCGGCGTGGAGGTGGTTCGGGAGCGGGATGTACACCGCATCGAGGTCGGGATCGGCCAGGAGCTCCTCGTAGGAACCATGCGCGTTGGGGATGCCGAGCTGGTCGGCCACCTCGCGCGCGCGTCCCCCGTCCCGGGACGCAATGGCCATCACTTCGCAGCGTTGGGCCCGTTGCATGCCCGGGACGACCTTGGTGCGGGCAATGTCGGCCGTGGACAGGATCCCCAGCCGCAGCGTGGTCATCGCCCGTCTATCCCCACGACGCCTCGGTGACGGGACGGAACGCGATCTCCAGGATCCGATGGGTCCGGGGCCGGGTCAGGGCGAACATGACCGCTTCGGCGACGTCCTCGGGATGCATCATCCCGGCCAGCTGCGGCATGTCCGGGGTCCGCCCTCGGCCCATCGCGAAGTCGGTCGCGACCCCGCCGGGACACACGTTCGTGCACCGCACACCCTGGTCGCGCAGCTCGTGGTCGAGCGCCCGGGTCAACCCCACCTGGGCGAACTTCGACGCGCAGTACACCGCCTCGAACGGCAGGCCACGGCGCCCGGCTTCGCTGGCGATGGTGACGATGTCGGCGTGCTTGCTCTTCAGCAGCTCGGGGAGCGCCGCCCGAACCGAATAGATGGCGCCCTTCACATTGACGTCGACCATCTCCTCGAGCTGGTCGGCGGGGAGGTCGAGGATCGGGCCATAGGCGCCTACCCCGGCGTTCATGACCAGGATGTCGAGGCCGCCGAACCGATCCACCGTGGCGGCGACGAGCGCCTCCAGTGAGCTTGGATCGCGAACGTCGGCGACCCGTGCGACGGACTCGGGGATGCCGAGGTCATCGCCGCTGCGTGACCCCAGGCCAAGGCGGGCGCCGGCCTGCGCCAGCGCGCGGGCGACCGATTCTCCGATACCGCGGCTGGCGCCGGTCACCAGGGCCACCCGCCCGTCCAGGCTGTGCATTGGTCCGTTCCTCCGGCTGAAATTCCTCGCAGCCAATGTACCCCGCCGGTCCGGTCCGGGGGAGCCCGACCGAGCCGTGCCCGCCGCGCAGCCTTCGCCGCGCCCCGGTCCACCCGGCGCGATAAGATGCCCGCGGGGCTTGCCTCGGCGGTGGCCCGGGCCGTACAGTCCCGGCGTCACCCGCCGCCCGCCCCGTCCATCACGCGATCGCGCGCATGCGTCGCGCGGCGGTAGTGAACTGACACCGAACCGAACCCGGTAAAGCTGATGGGAGGACCCGTTGGAGGAGAGGTTGGATCTCGATCGAGGGAACGCCACCCGGAGGAAGGAGCACACCATGTCCCTGCGACGAGTCGCGGCGATTCTGTCCGTACTCGCCATCGCCCTGGCCGCGTGTCAACCGTCGGCCAGCGGCAGCCCCGCCGAAAGCGCGGCGGGAAGCGCCGCAGCCGTGGATTGTACGGTCGGCGTGTCGTGGAACAATTACCAGCAGGAGCGCTGGGCCAAGGCCGACGAGCCGGCGATGCAGGAAGTCATCGAGGCCGCCGGTGCCGGATACACCAGGACTGACGCGCAGGACAGCGAGGAGCAGCAGATCGCGGATGTCGAGAGCCTGATTAACCAGGAAGTCGACGTCATCATCCTCCTCGCAAAGTCGACGACATCCATCCTGCCGGCCGTCCAGGCCGCGAAGGATGCGGACATCCCGATCATCGGCTACGACCGACTGATCGCCGACGATGGCGTGTTCTACATCACCTTTGACAATGCGGGCGTGGGCAGGTTCATGGCCGAAGCCATGCTCGAGGCCGTGCCGACCGGCAACTACGTGGTCATCAAGGGCCATCCGGACGATCCGAACGCGGACTTCCTCCGCGCCGGAATGGACGAGGGTGGCCTCGCGGATGCGGTAGCGGCTGGTGATGTCGAAATCGTGTTCGAGGAGTACACCGACACCTGGAGCACCGAGAACGCCCAGGCCAACATGGAGACGGCCCTCCAGGAGAACAACAACGAGGTTGATGCCGTTCTGTCGGAGAACGACAGCATGGCCATCGGCGTCGTGGCAGCTCTGGCCGACCAGGGCCTGGACGGAGTCGTCCCGGTCAGCGGTCAGGACGGCGATGCCGCGAACCTCAATAACGTCGCGCGAGGTCTCCAGCTGGTGGACGTGTGGAAGGACGCATTCGGCCTCGGCCAGACGGCCGGCTACGTGGCCGTCCAGCTCTGCCAGGGCGTTGCGTTCGAGGACATCACGGCGCCGGACGACCTCGGGGACCATGTGGCACCCGAGGCCGGCACCGCAGCCCAGCCCTTCGACACCGAGAACGAGGCCGGCGAGGCCGTGACCGTTCAGTCGATCACGCTGAAGCCGACGCCGGTCACCCAGGAAAACCTCAACCTCCCGATCGATCTCGGTTGGATCGAAAAGGACGTGGCCTGTGATGGTGCCGAGGCTGACGTAGCGGCCTGCCAGTAGGCTCGGCCCCCACGTAGGACATTGGCGCCGGGCGCCCGCGTCACCGCGGGCGCCCGGCGCACTTTGTGGCAGGTAGTGATCACGTGACGGACGTGGCAACGGCCGTAAGCGACCCCACCGAAGAGCCTCGCCGCCCATCCCTCCGGCGGCTCCTGGCCGCGACGGAGATCGACCTCCGTCTGTTCGGCATGGTGGCGGCCCTGATCGGGATGCTGCTGGTATTCGGCATCATCACCGGTGGCCGCATCCTCTCGCCGTCCAACCTGGTCACCATGTCGGTTCAGGCCGCCTCGGTGGCCATCATCTCGACCGGCATGGTCATCATCATCGTGTCCCGCAACATCGACCTCTCGGTGGGATCGATCGTGGGCGTGACTGCGATGACCTATGCGCTGCTCATGACCGGAACCGGCATTCTGACCGATGTGCTGGGGCGCGGGCACCCGCTCACCTGGATCATCGCCCTCGTGATCGGGCTGCTCGTCGGGGCTCTGATCGGCGCTCTCCAGGGGTTCATCGTCGCGTACGTGGGCGTCCCGTCGTTCATCGTCACCCTCGGCGGGCTGCTCGCATTTCGCGGGGTGGTGTGGATCATATCCGGCGGCCAAGGCGTCGCCGGACTCGACCTAACGTTCCAGATCCTGGGCGGCGGGCCACAGGGTTCGATCGGAGGCACCCTCAGCTGGGTGGTCGGCATCGTCGTGTGCGTCGGGATTGCGGGGCTGCTGATCTACAGCCGGCGTCAGCGCCGAAAATTCGGTTTCCCAGTGCGACCGAAATGGGCGGAGGTGTTCATCGGGGTCGTGGGGTGCGTTGCCACGCTTGGTCTCGTCTTCATCGCCAACAGCTACCTCTGGCCGCAGCCGCTCGCTGAGCGCTGGGCCCAGGAGCACGGAGTTTCCATTCCGCCGGGCGGGCTCAGGATCGAGTCCGGGATCCCGTGGCCGATTCTCCTGCTGGTCATCGTGGCGCTGGTCATGTCATTCCTCGCCAATCGACGACGCTTCGGTCGCTACGTCTACGCCATCGGCGGCAACCCCGAAGCGGCCGAGCTGGCAGGCATCAACACCCGCCGCACGGTCCTGAAGTCCTTCGTCCTGATGGGGGTCCTCTGCGCGCTCAGCGGTGCGGTCGCGGCGGCCCGATTGAATGCCGCCTCGCTCGACGTTGGCCGTGGGTACGAGCTGTACGTGATCGCAGCCACCGTGATCGGCGGGACATCGCTGTCGGGGGGCATCGGGACAATACCGGGAGCGATCCTGGGTGCCCTCGTCATGGCGACCCTCGCCTACGGGCTCCAATACATCGGTCTGTCGTCGCCGTACCAGGACATTGCGGCCGGGATCGTCCTCATCGTGGCGGTAGGGCTGGACAGTTGGAACCGTCGTCGTGGGACCTAGCCGGATGGACGTGACGCAATGACGGCGACCGAGCGGGTCCTCCTGGTCGAGATGCGCAACATCCGTGTCTCGTTCGGTGGCGTGCACGCGGTCGATGACGTGACGGTTGACCTCTTTCCCGGCGAAGTCATGGGGATCGTCGGCGGCAACGGCGCGGGCAAGACGACCCTCATGCGGACCCTGTCCGGCGCCCGTCCACCCGATTCAGGCGTTATCCTCGTCGGCGGCGAGGAGCAGGCGATCGCCAACCCGCGCGACGCGAAGGCGCTGGGGATCGAGACCATCTACCAGACCCTCGCCCTGGCCGACAACGTCGACGCGCCGGCGAACGTCTTCCTCGGACGCGAGCTGACCACGCGCTTTGGGACGCTGGACGACTCGGCCATGGAGGACGCGACCCGCAAGGTCATTGGCCGCCTGAACCCGAAGTTCGAACGGTTCACGACTCCGGTCCGCTCCCTGTCCGGCGGCCAGCGCCAGGGTGTGGCCATCGCTCGGGCGGTCCATTTCAACGCGCGGATCCTCATCATGGACGAACCGACGGCCGCGCTCGGGCCGGCCGAGACGGCCCAGGTCCACGGTCTCATCCGCCAGCTCAAGGCCGAGGGCATCGGGATCTTCCTCATCAGCCACGACATCCACGACGTCTTCGACCTGTCCGACCGGATCAGCGTCATGTACCACGGCCGGCTGGTGGGGACCGTCCGCAAGGAGGACGTCGACACCGACCAGATCCTGGGCATGATCATCCTCGGCAAGAAGCCGGGGGAGGTCACCGAGAAGGAGTTGGCCGAGCTCCGCGGCTGACCCGGGGTCCGCCTACCCCCGCGGAAAGTGGGGGGCCAGCGCGGGGTACAGCTCCCGATACACGCGGTGGCCATCCGCATAGGCTGCCGCGTCCGGCCCCGGGCTGGCAATCGGTGAGGCGGTGACGAGGGCGGCGGCGGCTGCGGCGACCGATGGGAACCAGCCCGCGCCGACCGCGGCCAGGACCGCGGCCCCGTAGGCGGCGCCCTCGGAGGTGCTCGTCACCGCGATCTCGGCGCCGAGGACGTCGGCCAGAATCTGGCGCCATAGCGGGCTGGCCGTCCCGCCGCCCGAGGCCCGGATCTGGGTCGGAGCCGGCATGTCGGCGGCGATCATGAGGTCGAGCCCGTCGCGGAGGCCGTAGGCGACTCCCTCGAGGATGGCGCGGACCAGGTGCGGTCGTCCATGCGCGACAGTGAGGCCGACGAACGCGCCGCGGGCCAGCGGGTCCGGGTGGGGGCTCCGCTCGCCGGTCAGGTAGGGGAGGAACCACAGGCCGTCGCTCCCGGCCGGGACGTCGGCCGCCGGGCTCACCAGCTCATCGAACGATGTTCCCTGGGCCAGCTCGTCCCGGAACCAGCGCAGGCTGCCGGCGGCCGACAGCATGACCGACATCAAGTGCCAGCGTTCGGGGACGGCGTGGCAGAAGGCGTGGACCCGGCCGTGGGGCTCGAACAGCGGACGCGAGGTGGCGGCGAAGACGACGCCCGAGGTCCCGAGCGAGAGGGCCATCGATCCGGGGTCCACGACGCCGACCCCGACCGCGTTGGCGGCCTGGTCGCCGCCGCCGGCAACGACTGGCGTCCCGCGGCGCAGCCCGGTCGCCGCCGCCGCCGCATCGGTCAGCGTGCCGGTGATGTCCGGGCCCTCCCAGGTCGTGGGCAGCCACGCCGGATCCAGGCCGAGTGCGGACAGGACCTCGGCGGACCAGTCCCGGGCTGCGAGGTCGAACAGGAGAGTGCCCGCGCCGTCGGCCTTGTCCACCGCGTAGTCGCCGGTCAGCCGCAGCCGGACGTAGTCCTTGGGCAGCAGGACGTGAGCGAGCCGGCGCCAGGTCTCCGGCTCATGGTCGCGGACCCACAGCAGCTTGGGTGCGGTGAACCCGGCCAAGGCGTCGTTGCCGGTGACCGCGATCAGCCGCTCCCGGCCAACCGCCCGGCGGATCGCCTCACACTCGGCTTCGGTGCGCTGGTCGTTCCACAGGATCGCCGGCCGGAGGACCTCGCCGGCCCGACCGAGCAGCACCGCCCCGTGCATCTGGCCGGTGAGGCCGACCGCCGCGATCGAGGTGGGGTCGACGCCGGCCGAGGCGAGGACCGAGCCGATGGCGGAGATCGTGCCATCCCACCACAGACCGGGATCCTGCTCGCTCCAGCGCGGATGGGGGACGGCGTACCGGTACCCGGCCGATCCCACCGCCCGGACGTCGCCGGACTCGTCGACCAGGACGGCCTTGGTGGCCGTCGTCGAGACATCGATGCCCAGGACGTGGCTCACCGTGCTCAGCGGCCGGAGCTCAGCGGCCGCCGCCGCTCGTCGTCTCCTCGCCTGCGACCCAGATGTGTTGGTTCACCAGGTTCTCCAGCAGCTCCTGGCGGCCAGAGACGGGTCGCGGGTCGATCTCCCCGGTGGCTACTCGCTCGGCGAGGGTCTCGAGCGAGGCCCCGTCCGAGAAAATCTCCTCGCCCAGCGGCCCCGACCAGCCTGCGTAGCGCTCTTCGCGCGCCCGTTCCAGGGTCCCGCGCTCGACCATCTCGGCGGCACCCAGAAGCGCACGGGCGAGGGTGTCCATGCCCCCGACGTGGGCGTGGAACAGATCGGTCCGATCCATGCTCTGGCGTCGGAGCTTCGTATCGAAGTTGAACCCGCCGCTGGTGAAGCCTCCAGCCCGAAGGATCTCGTGCAACGCGAGGGCGAGCTCCTCCACCGAGTTCGGGAACTGATCGGTATCCCAGCCGTTCTGGTAGTCGCCCCGATTGACGTCGACGCTCCCGAAGATGCCCAGCGCCAGCGCGGTGGCCACCTCGTGGTGGAAGCTGTGCCCGGCGAGGGTGGCGTGGTTGACCTCGATGTTGACCCGATAGGCATCGGCCAGGCCGTATCGGTTCAGGAAGCCGTGGACGGTGGCGGTGTCGTAGTCGTACTGGTGCTTAGTGGGCTCCTGGGGTTTGGGCTCGATCAGGAGGGTGCCCTTGAAGCCGATCTTCTCCTTGTGCTCCGCGACGAGGGTGAGAAACCTGGCCAGCTGGGCTCCTTCCCGCGCGAGATCGGTATTCAGGAGCGTCTCGTACCCCTCGCGGCCACCCCATAGCACGTAGTTCTCGCCGCCCAGCCGATGGGTGGCCTCGAGCATGAGCCTCACCTGGGCCGCGGCAAAGGCGAAGACCTCCGGGTCCGGGTTGGTGGCCGCGCCCGCGGCATAGCGGGGGTGGCTGAACAGATTGGCCGTGCCCCACAGCAGCCGGGCGCCGGTCCGCGCCATATGGGCCTCGATCTCCGCCACCATGGTCTCGAGGTTGGATTGGGTCTCGGCGAAGCTCACCCCCTCGGGGGCGACGTCGCGGTCGTGGAAGGTGAAGAACGGCGCGCCGAGCTTGGCGATGAACTCGAACGCGGCATTGACCTTGGTGCGCGCGGCGTCCATGGGGTTCGCCCCGGCGGCCAGCCACGGTCGGTCGAACGTGCCCACGCCGAAGATGTCGGACCCGGGCCAGTTGAACGAGTGCCACAGGCAGACCGCGACCCGGAGGTGATCCTCCATCCGCTTGCCGAGCACGAGCCGATCCGGCTGGTAGGCCTTGAATGACAGGGCATCGGTCGAGTCGGGCCCGCTGAACGGGATGCGCTCCTCAACCTCCGAGAAGAAGCCCGCCTCCACGCTCCCGTCCTCCTCCGTCCCAAGGACTCCCGCTCCACCGATTCGACCTTATCACGCCCCTCGCGGCACGGAGGACGACTGAGGACGACCGTTACCATCGGGACCGATGCGCCGATTCCTCCTGTGGTGCGCCCGCAACCAGTGGCTGCGGACCCACGTCCCGCGGCTGCCCGGCGTGCGCCGGGCGGTGCGACGCTTCATGCCCGGCGAGACCATGGAGGAGGCGCTGACCGCCGGTATGGCGCTGGAGGCCGGCGGGTTGCCGGCCCTGTACACCCGACTTGGCGAGAACCTGACCGATATCGCTCAGGCCGACGCGGTGGCAGCCCATTACCACGCTCTGATCGAGGAGATCGCTGGCCGCCAGATGGCGGGCCAGATCTCGCCCAAGCTCACCCAGCTCGGGCTGGACCTCGATCCGGAGGCGACCTATGGCCATTGCGAGTCACTGGCCAGGCATGCTCACGGGGTGGGAAGCCGATTCTGGATCGACATGGAGGACAGCTCGTACGTCGACCGCACCCTGGACCTGTATGTGAGGCTCCTGGCCGCCCAACCAGGGGTGGGCGTCTGCCTCCAGGCCTACCTGCGCCGGACGCCCGCCGACATCGAGCGCCTTCGGCCGCTGGGACCGGCCATCCGGTTGGTCAAGGGCGCCTACGACGAGCCGCCGGAACTGGCGCTGCGCGTCAAGCGGGACGTGAACGCCGCCTACCGCGAGCTGTCGCTGGCCATGCTCCCCGACACGGCCGCCGGACGGCTGACCCTGAGCCTGGGGACCCATGACGTGGAGCTGGTGGAGGACATCGCACGGGCGGCGGCGGACGCCGGCCACGGCCGGGACGCGTTCGAGGTCCAGATGCTGTACGGCATCCGGGCCGACCAGCAGCGTCGGCTCCGGGCGGACGGGTACCGGGTGAGGGTCCTCATCGCATACGGCGATTATTGGTATCCGTGGTACGTGCGGCGCCTCGCTGAGCGGCCGGCCAACGTGTGGTTCGCCCTGCGCCAGCTCCTGCCCTGGTAGCAATGCGGAACCCGACCCCCAGCGATGAGCGTCCTTCGTTCATGAGACAGCTTCCGGCGGTCCTTGCCCTGGCCGCGGCCTTGGCCGTGGTGGCCTGCATGCCGGCACGTCCGGGGACGCCCATCACCTCCGAGGAGGCCGTGGACCTGGTCCTGCAGCAGAACCCGCTGTTCGCCGCGATTGGCGCTCGCGACCCGAACCTCATCGGTCAGGCCGCCTGGTATGAGGTCACTGAGACCGCCGGCGGCTGGCAGGTGGAGATCCGAGTGGGGTGGGGCGACTGCCCGGCAGGCTGTATCAACGAGCATCGCTGGACGTACGCCGTCTCGAGCACGGGGGACGTGGATCTGGTTGAGGAGTCGGGAGACCCGCTTCCGGCCGATTCAGGCGCCTCCGGGATTGTCACCGCGGGCCCGACCTGCCCGGTGGTCACTGATCCGCCGGATCCCTCCTGCGCCGATCGTCCCGTGGGAGGGGCCGTCCTGGTCGTGACCACCCTGGCCGGGGTGGAGGTGGATCGGACAACCAGTGACGCGGAGGGTCGGTTCGCGCTGAGCCTGCCCCCCGGCACGTACCGGCTCGAGCCGCAGCCGGTAGAAGGGCTGATGGGCACGGCCGCGCCGGTGGAGTTCACGGTCGAGCCCGGGGCTCCGACCCTGGAGCTGGTGATCGGCTACGACACCGGGATTCGCTGAGCCTAGCGGTCGGGCTCCGGGAAGTCGGGGTCGATGGGGGCCGTGTTGCCCTCGTGGTCGAAGGTCGGGACCAGGACCCACATGAAGAAGGTCATGGCTCCGGCGAACACCAGCATCATGGTCGCGCCGGCCAGCTCGCCGCTCAGGACGAGGTAGGCGGCTCCGGCCACCAGGATCACGATCGGGAACGCGAGGTAGCGCGCGAGGCCCATGTGGAGATGATACCCGCGGGCGTGGGTCAGACGATCCAGCCGCAATCCGTGCGGCGGAGTGCCACTGAGCCGGGCGGTCGGGTCCCGGCATCCGGGTCGGCGGCGCGCACGAGGACGCGGGCGCTGACCGCGTCATCGGCCCGCTCCAGGGTCGATCGGCGCACCGCGGGATCGACCACCGGGGGGCCGGTCTCGGCGGCCTCCGGCAGCGCCGACGCCGATGGGGCCGAGGCCCGGACGCGCCCCTCTCGCGCGGTGACGACGGTCTGGTCCGGGAAGGCCAACCACAGCCCCCGCATACGTGCCACGAAGTGCTCGGCCATGCCCGGCACGAGCATGTCCACCTGGCCCTGGCGGCTCCGGCGGTATCCGCGCGGGCGCTCGTCGGCACGGACCCGGTCCATGAACGGGCTGGCCAGCAGCTCCTCGAGGGCGGCGCGCACCCTGTCCGGAGCGCTGACCTGCCACCGGCCGCCCTGGAAGGTTGCGGACCCGACCACCGCCTCCCCCTCCGGCCCCGACTGGACCAGGTCGTAGGTGATGACGTCCTCGGTGCGGGGGTCACTGCTGCGGGACAGCACGGGCCGAGGATAGCAGTGGCATCCGGCCGGCCCGTGGTCGATTCGGCGCCGATGGGCTCGGCTAGAATCGCCCAGGCTCGAGCGAGGAGAGCGCGTGAATCTGATCGAGGCTCAGTCGTACCGGGAGATGGTTGCCGTCCAAAGCGACGAGCAGATCGATACCTGGGCGGCCGATCTGTTCATGGACT
>Ga0184612_10000683_pt1 | contig 15847 bp, 18 predicted proteins | sample PLM3_60_coex_FD_133163 | JGI IMG/M metagenome (GOLD analysis project Ga0184612, IMG submission 133163) | Groundwater sediment microbial communities from an aquifer in East River, Colorado, USA - PLM3_60_coex | ecosystem: Environmental > Terrestrial > Soil > Riparian zone | place: USA: East... | reverse complement strand
CGGATGCCCGCGCCAACCGGATGTCGGCGCGAGAGAGGTGAGTCGGGCCGCCGCGCGTGATACTTAGCGCATGGGCGGGCCGAGATCGAGGCCTCTGGCCGCCGCTGACGGAGCGGCGCTCGTCCGGCTCGCCGTGGAGGTGGTGCGAGCACACCTGTCGAACGAGCCCCTCGACGGTCGCCCACCCGCGGGAACCGCACTGCGTGCGGTGGGCTGTTCCTTCGTGACTCTGGAGCGCGACGGCGCCCTGCGCGGGTGCATCGGGACGCTGGAGCCCTGCCGGCCGCTCTACCGCGACGTTTCCCGCAACGCGATCCGGGCGATGACGGACCCGAGGATGGCGCCGGTCGTACTGGACGAATGGCCCAGCCTGGAGATCAGCGTATCGGTGCTCAGCCGGTCTGAGCCGCTGCGCGCCCAAGGCCTCATTGAGCTACGCCGGCTGCTGCGCCCGCACATCGATGGGCTCATTCTCACCGTGGGCCCACGTCAGGCGACGTTCCTGCCGACAGTATGGGAGAAGCTGCCCAGTCCGACCGACTTCGTCGAGGCTCTGCTGGCGAAGGGCGGCTGGGCCCAGGACCGCCTGCCCGTCGGTGCGACCGTTCGCCGGTACACCGCGCTGGAGTTCCACGACGGCGGCGGGCACGCGAAGCTGTAATGTTGGCGCTCGCTCCGCTCGCGCGGGCTTCGCGCTCTTGAGCCGGCCTGCTTCCGCTCCGCCGCTCGGTCGCGGCTTCGGCCGGCGCGCGAAGCCGTAATGCTGGCGCGAAGCTGTGACACGGGGCCGGCGGCGATAGACAATGGCGACCATGCACCCGCTCGTGTCGGAAGCCATGAAGAAGGCGGCCATCGCATGGATTACGGTCGGAGAACTCGCGCCGTACGCCGTCTGGTGTCTCTGGATCGACGATGCGCTCTACGTCGTCAGCGGACCCGGCGAACAGCCCGCACCGGGCCTGGCGCGGAGAGGAGAGGTCGCGGTGACCGCCCGCGGCGACCATGGCGGGCGCATTGTGACGTGGCGGGCCACGGTCGAGCGGCTCAGGCCGGGTACCGAGCTGTGGACCTCGGTGGTGCCGCAGCTGGCCGGCAAACGCCTCAACAGCGCAGCCACGGACGAACTCGGCGAGCGTTGGGCCCGCGAATGCCTCGTGAGTCGTCTCGTGCCTACCGGCGAACCGGTGGAGGCCGGACCCACCTTGCCGGACGGCTCGCTGGCCACGCCGCCCCCCGAGACCCCAGCCCGGCGGGCCACGCGGAAACCGTTCCGCCTCCACCGGGTCCGGAAGGGCTCCGCCTAAGTTTGCCTAGCCGACGAACGGGGGAATGACCATCTCTCCAGTGGCGATTGGGACGACCGCACCGGTAACCGTGACCCGCATCGGCACACCGCCCTCGGCGTCCACGGAACAATCCAGTGTGGATGGTCGGTGTAGTTCGATGCCCTGCCGCACCACATAGGATGACTGGCCCTCACCGGGCAGCAGGCCCATGGCGACCAGCCACACGCCGAAGCCCAGGGCGGCGGATCCGGTGGCCGGATCCTCGGGCACGCCCTTGCCCGGCACGAACACGCGCGCGTGCGACGTCCGGGTCTCGGGATCCCAGGCGAAGACACAGATGTCACCGACGTTCTCGATGGAGTTGTGGACGCGCGCACGGGCGACGGCGTCGGGGCGCACCGACAGGAAGAGAAACTCCAGACCGCACCCGGCCACACGCGGCGCCGGCCCGGCGAAGTCATCCGGACGGAGACCCACCGCTGCGAGCAACGGTGCCGGATCCAGCTCCCGGCCCAGACTCGGCATCCCACCGGTGAGGGTCGCCCGATCCTCCTCCACGTCGACGGGCAGCACCCCGGCGCCGCACTCCTGGAACACCACGCCCGGTCGCACCAGCCCGCGGCGGCACTGGACCACGGCGGCCCCGACGCTCGGGTGTCCGGCGAAGGGCAGCTCCTCCGCCGGGGTGAAAATCCGGGCCCGGTACGTCGCCCCCTCCACCGTGGCCGGGAGTACGAAAACCGTCTCGGACAGGTGGAACTCCCTCGCGAGCGCCTGCATCTGGTCGCGCGAGAGCCCGTCGGCATCGAAGACCACCGCTAACGGGTTGCCGGTGAACGGCCGGTCGGTAAAGACGTCGACGATCTCGTACGTCAGGGTGCTCATACTGGTCAACCTTAGGCAACTACGCTGGCGAAGTGAGCAACGCCAGCATGAGGGTCTACGTGGCCCGGTTGGCCGGCCTGCAGGTCTTCGACCCGAACGGGGACCTGCTCGGGCGCGTCCGGGACGCCGTCGCCCGCGTGCAGGAGGGTGGAAAGCCGCCCCGTGTGGTCGGTCTGGTCGCCGAGATGCCGATGCGGCGGCGGATCTTCCTACCCATCGGTCGGATCGTCTCGATCGATGCCGATGCGGTCGCGCTCAGCACGGGCACGCTCAACCTGCGCCGGTTCTCCAAACGCCCCGGCGAGCTGCTAGTCCTCGAGGATCTCCTGGACCGCCGGGTGACCATTAGCGACACCGCCAAGCCGGCCACAATCGTCGATGTCGCGATGGAGTGCGACCGGGTCGGCGACTGGTCACTCGCCCGGCTCGCGGTACGGGAACAGACGGGCCGACTGACCCGTCGCGGCCATCTGCAGCAACTGGAATGGGGCGAGGTGAGCGGGCTCGCCGGAGCACCCGAGGCGCAGGGCACCGCGTCCCTTCTCGCCGTGCTGGAGAAGATGCGCCCCGCCGACATGGCCAACGTGTTGCAGGATCTGCCCGACGCGCGCCGCAACGAGGTGGCCGCGGCGCTCGACGACGAGCGGCTCGCCGACGTGCTCGAGGAGTTGCCCGAACACGACCAGGTTCAGATCCTCGCCGCGCTGGACCGGGAGCGTGCCGCGGATGTGCTGGAGGAGATGCAGCCCGACGACGCCGCCGATCTGCTCGCCGAGCTGCCCGAGCCGGAGCAGAAGGCGCTGCTCGACCTCATGGAGCCGGACGAGGCGTTGCCCGTGCGAGCGCTGATGGCCTACCTGCCTGGCACCGCCGGCAGCCTGATGACCTCCGAGCCAGTGATTCTGACCCCGGACGCCACCGTCGCGGAGGCGCTCGCGAGGGTACGGGAACAGCAGCTCAGCCCGGCCATCGCCGCGCAGGTGTTCGTCGCTCGGGCGCCCATGGCCACGCCGACCGGACGCTACCTCGGCGTGGTGCACTTCCAGCGCCTGCTGCGCGAACCCCCAGCCGAGATGCTCGGGGGCATCATCGACCGGGGAATCGACCCGCTAGACCCGGCCACGCCCCTGTCTGAGATAACGAAACGCATGGCGACGTACAACCTGGTCGCGATGGCGGTCGTTGACGACATGGATCGCCTCGTCGGGGCGGTGACCGTCGACGACCTGCTCGACCACCTCCTGCCGCGCCACTGGCGCGACCGCGACCTGGCCGAACCTACGGTGGCGGACCTGGCGGGCCATGGCTGAGTCACGCCGCGAACGCCATGCCGACCTCGCTCGGCTGGACCTGCCGCGCGAGCGTGGCCGGGTGCGCCTGCCCCGCTTCGATCCGGAGGCGTTCGGCCGCTGGTCGGAGGCGATCGCGCGGTTCATGGGGACGGCGAAATTCCTCGTCTACATGACCGTCGTCATTGTGCTGTGGATCGGGTGGAACACCCTCGGTCCGCGCCAGTGGCGCGTAGATCCGTACACGTTCACCTTCCTGACGTTGCTGCTCTCGCTGCAGGCCTCCTATGCGGCGCCGCTGATCCTGCTCGCTCAGAACCGGCAGGCCGACCGCGACCGCCTGGCCATGGAGGAGGATCGCCGCCGCGCCGCCATGCAGAAGGCCGACACCGAGTACCTCTCGCGCGAGATCGCGAGCCTGCGCATCGCACTCGGCGACGTCGCGACGCGCGACTTCCTGCGCTCAGAACTCAATCGCCTCGTGGAGGAGCTGGACGAGACGTCGCACCGCCGGCACAAGGTGGAGCGCAAGGAGCAGAAGCGGCTCGCGAGACGCCAGGCGGAGGTGGCCGACGCGCTAGCCATATACCCCCTGGTCGCCCACCCCGCGACCCCCGACGAGCCGGTCGAAGATCTCATCGAGGACGGCTGAGTTTGCTGGCGCTCGCTCCGCTCGCGCGGCTTCGCGCCTCTTCGTCCGGCCTGCATCCGCTCCGCCGCTCGGTCGCTGCAATTCTGGCGCTCGCTGCGCTCGCGCGGGCTTCGCGCTCTTGAGCCGGCCTGCTTCGGCCGGCGGCGCGAAGCGGGCTGGCGGCGCGAAGCCGTTGCCAATTCGCGATCATGGCCCTTGGCGTACAGGGCCGGGCGGCCGGCCGAACTAGCATAGGTGGCATGTCAGCGCCGTCCACCACGCTCGAGTCCGAGATCCATGCCGCCCTCGCCACCGTCGACGATCCAGAGATCCGCCGGCCGATCACCGACCTTGGCATGGTGCGCTCGGTCGTGGTCCACCCGACCGGCGTGGCCGAGATCGGCATCCTGCTCACGGTGGCTGGATGTCCGCTGCGGGACAAGCTCACGTCGGACATCACGGCGGCGGTGGGCGCCGTCAGCGGGGTGCGTGACGTGCGCGTGGAGTTCGGCGTCATGACGCCGGAGCAGCGACGCGACCTCCAGACGAGCCTCCGCGGGGGGGCCACGCCGGAGCCAGTGATCCCGTTCTCCCAGCCCGGCTCACGGACACGTGTCTACGCCGTCGCAAGCGGCAAGGGCGGCGTCGGCAAATCCTCGGTGACGGTCAACCTTGCCGTGTCGCTGGCGGCCCGCGGCCTGTCCGTGGGCGTGGTCGATGCGGATATCTACGGACATTCGATCCCGCGCATGCTGGGCGCGGAGGGCCGGCCGACCCAGGTCGAAGACATGATCATGCCGCCGCAGGCGCACGGCGTGAAGGTCATCTCCATTGGCATGTTCACCGCCGGAAACGCCGCAGTGGTGTGGCGCGGTCCGATGTTGCACCGTGCGCTGCAGCAGTTCCTCGCCGATGTCTACTGGGGCGAGCTCGACGTCCTCCTCCTCGACCTGCCACCGGGTACGGGCGATATCGCGATCTCGCTCGCTCAACTCCTGCCCAGCGCGGAGATCATCGTGGTGACGACCCCCCAGCCGGCAGCCGCCGAGGTGGCGGAGCGCGCCGGCGGGATCGCGCTGCAGACACACCAACGCCTCGTCGGGGTCGTCGAGAACATGTCCTGGCTGGAGCTGCCCACCGGCGAGCGGATGGAGATCTTCGGCAGCGGTGGCGGAACGACCGTCGCGTCCACGCTGTCGCGCATGATCGGGGCCGAGGTGCCACTGCTGGGCCAGATTCCGCTCGACGCACGTGTCCGGGAGTCGGGTGACGCGGGGCGGCCGATCGTGCTGAGCGATCCAGAGGCCCCAGCCGCCACGGCCCTCAGGGGAGTCGCCGATCGGCTCGCGGTACGCCGCGAGTCGCTGGCCGGCAAGCCCCTCGGCCTGCGCCCGACCGCACACGCCTGAACCCGCGACATAGCGAGGGAGCGGCTTCGCGCGCCGGCCGAAGCCGCGACAGAGCGAGGGAGCGGCTTCGCGCGCCGGCCGAAGCCGCGACAGAGCGAGGGAGCTTGCGACCGAGCGGCGGAGCGGAAGCAGGCCGGCTCAAAGAGCGCGAAGCCCGCGCGAGCGCAGCGAGCGCCAGCTAGCTAAGTGGCCTCGGTGTCGTAAGAGCGCTTGTCGGGCTCGTGGCTGCGCGGGCCGGAGTCGTAACCCGGCTGGCCTGGCGCGTAGCCCTGGCCGTATCCCCGCTGCTCGGGACGCTGCTCGGGACGCTGCTCGGGACGCTGCGCGGGCGGAAGCTCCGGCTGCTGTCGGCCATAGCTGTAGTCGCTGGCCTCGGCGCTGATCTGCTTGACGTCGCGGTAGGCCTCGTCGAACGGGCGCCGGAGTTCCGCTTCTTCCTCCTCCGACAGCAGGTGCTTGCGGATAAAGGTCTTCGGGTGCAGGTCCTCGAGCCGGACCTCGGTGCCCAGCTCCCGGCTGAGGTCGCTGGTCGCGTTGCGGGCCAAGTCCCGCAGGTTGCGCAGCATGCGCACCCCGTCGCTGATCACCTTGGGCAACCGCTCGGGGCCGAAAATGAAGAGGGCCAGCAGAAGGAGACCGATAATCTCCCACCCGTTCAGGTTGTCGAACATGCCGCTGCCTCCCGTCCTCGCCCCAGCGTACGCAGCGTCGCGCGGCTTCGGCGAGTGGGCAGGACGCCTCAGTTGGCATCGGCGACGAGCGTCACCTTGGCGGTCGCCGTCGCGGCGCCGCGCCGATAGACGACGGTGACGACCGTGCCCGGGTCGTACCGGCGTACCAGCGCGATCAGATCGTGCGGTTGCTCGATCAGGTGCGATCCGAGCCGGAGTATCACGTCCCCCGTGCGCAGGCCACCCGAGGCGGCGGGTCCGCCAGCATCCACCGATGTCAACCGTGCGCCACCACCCGCGCCTCGGTACGGGTCGAGCTGTGCGCCGATGACCGTACGGCGGGCCCGGCCGGTGTCGATGATCTCCGAGGCGACCCGTCCGGCCTGGTTGATCGGGATGGCGAACGCGATGCCGATGTTGCCGGCCTCCTGCTCGTCCTCGATCAGCGACTTGATCACCGAGTTGACGCCGATCACGCGACCGGCCGTGTCAAACAGGGGCCCGCCCGAGTTGCCCCGGTTGACCGCCGCGTCGGTCTGGATCGCCGCGTAATAGCGCTGCACGCCACCCACATCCTGCGTCTCAATGGTGCGGTCCAGCGCGCTGACGATGCCGAAGGTCACGGTGCCGGGCAATGCGAGGGGCGCACCGATCGCGAGCGCCGAGTCGCCCACGGCGACCGCGTCCGAGTCGCCCAGCTCGACCACGGGCAGGTTGTCACGGTCGACCTTCAGCACCGCGAGGTCGGACTCGGGGTCGCGGCCGACAACCCGGGCCGGCAGCGACGTCGTGTCGGAGAGCGTGATGCGCACCGCGTCGTCCGGAATCTCCGCGAGAACGTGTTCGTTGGTGAGGATGTAGCCGTCGGCGGCGATCACGAACCCGGAGCCCAGAGTCTCCGCGCGTCCTCCGCCTCCGTGCACGGTAACCACGCTCGGCATCACCCTCGCCACGACCGCCGGCAGTGAATCGGGCGCCCGAGGGACCAGCGGTGCCGACGAGCGGGGAGCCGAGCCGAGCGTGACGCCCGGCGACCGGTTCTTGACGGCGGCGAGGTAGCCGATTGCGCCGCCGAGAGCTCCGGCGAGCAGCCCGGTCAGGACCGCCACGATCACGAGCAGGCCAACGCCGCGGCGCGATCGAGAATCGAGATCAGCGGCCGGGTCGGCGGGCGGCTCCGCCGGCCCCGCGCGGCTGACCACCATGGCCGGTGCGTCGGGGTGCCGCCACGGGTCGTTGAGCGCGTCCGACCACCAGATGGGTGCGCGGCCGGGGCCCGTTCCGCCCGAACCGTCAGCCACGCCCTCACCTCCACGCGCCGCAAGCCGTTCCTGAACTCGGGTCGTTCCCCGAACATCAGTCGTTCCCCGCCTCCAGGATTGCACGCCTCGGCCCTGTCGCGGGCCGACCTTCGTTGCATAGGCTCGCTCCCGGATCGTGGGCAGCAGCGTACGGGCCGGGAGGCAGCCATCGCCGGAGTCAGCAATGCCGCCGCAGCCGCGGTGCGCGAGTTCACGGAGGGTTACGTTCCCGTCCACCCCGTCCTGCTGCACGCCATGAGCTGGGCCCGTGAGCTAGGCGTACCGGCGATCGCACCCGCGGCAGGGGCGGCATTGCGCCTCCTCGCGGCGGCCGCCCAGGCCAAGGCCGTGATCGAGATCGGCACGGGTACGGGCGTGAGTGGGCTGTGGCTGCTGCAGGGCATGCGCGCCGACGGGGTGCTGACCTCAATCGACATTGAGCCGGAGCACCAGGCGCTGGCGAAACAATCCATCGCGGCGGCGGGGTTCGCGCCCGGCCGCACCCGGCTCATCGCGGGGACCGCCCGCGAGCTGCTGCCCCGCCTCGCCGACGGAGCCTACGACCTGGTCTTTGTCGACTGCGAGGTCGAGGAGTACGCCCACTGCGTCGGCGCGGCCCACCGGCTCCTGCGCGACGGCGGCCTGCTCGTTGTCAACAACGCGCTCGGCGTGAACGGCGGCGCCGTCAACCCGGCGCTGCACGACCCCGAATCTGCCACGATGCGCGAGCTGCTCGCCTACCTCCGCGATGCGCCCGAGTGGACGCCGGCCCTGTTCCCGACGGGCACCGGCCTGCTCTGCGCCACCAAAAACCCTTCGTCGATCTAGGGGTTGTCCCTGTGGTTTGATCACTAATCACGAGAACAACTCCTAGATCGACGAGGATGAGAGGGGCTGGAGGGTGGCGAGCCAGCGGAGCAGCAGGCGGACGCCCCACCCGGTGGCGCCCTTGACCAGGGGGCCGTCGTGCGCGTCGGACCAAGAGGGAGCCGACATGTCGATGTGCGCCCAGCGGTGCCGCAGGTCGCCGGTGAACTCGCGCAGGTACAGGGCGGCCGTGACGGCACCGGCCTGACCCGGCGCGGGCGCATTGGTGAGATCGGCCACGTCACTGGCCAGCAGGCTCTGGTACTCATCCGCCAACGGCATCCGCCACAGCGGCTCGCCGACGTCGGCACCCGCATTGCACAGAGCCGACGCCAGCGCATCGTCGTGAGTGAACAGAGCCGCCGTCCGCTTGCCGAGCGCCACATGCGACGCTCCGGTCAGGGTGGCCAGATCCACGAGCAGGTCCGGCCGGAGGCGACGCGCCGCATAGGCCAGGGCGTCACCGAGCACCACCCGGCCCTCGGCGTCGGTGTTCTGCACCTCGGTCGTAAGACCTCCGTAGTGCCGTACGACGTCGCCCGGCCGGGTGGCGCTCCCGCTGATCATGTTCTCGGCGAGCGGTGCGAGCGCGGTCACCCGTACCCTCAGGTCCAGGTCGGCCGCGCCCAACACCGCGGAGGCGACAGCAGCCGCGCCCGCCATGTCCTTGCGCATAAGCCTCATGCCATCGAGTGGCTTGATCGAGATGCCGCCGGAGTCGAAGGTGATCCCCTTGCCGACGAGGACGACGTGCGTGCGCGCTCCCCGGGGGCGCCAGGAGAGCTCAACCAGGCGCGGCGGGCGGGCCGATCCGGCGCCGACCGCGAGGATGCCACCGAAGCCAGCGGCGCGGAGTTCCACTTCATCGAAGACCTTCACGGCCACACCGCGACGGCGGGCGGCCGCGTTCGAGATCCGGTCGGCGAACCATCTGGGCGACTTCTGCAGGCTCGGCGTGTTCGTGAGATCCCGGGCGAGGACCGCCGCGTCGACCACGGCGCGGGCCGCGGCCACCGCCTGTTCGGCGCCGAACTGTGCGGTCGCGGCAAGCGTGATCCGGCGCAGCTTAGGGGTGTCCGCGCCAGTCTCGGACGTGAGGCGGAATCGGTACGACGCGAGCCAAGCACCCTCGGCGAAACCACCCGCGGCCACCGCCGAAATGGGCAGGTGCATCGTCAACGACGTCAGGCGCGCCCATGCGGCGCGTGCGACAGCCGCACCGGCCGCCCGCCAATCGGCCTCGGCGCCGTCACCCACGCCCACCAGCAACACGTGGCTCGGGTTTCGGCCCGGCCGGGGTAGCACGTGGACGGTGCCGGAGGCTCCACTGTGGTCCACGTCGTCGAGAAACTCGGTGAGCTCGGCGGAGAGTGCCGAGGCCAGCTCATGGTCGATCGGAACGAGCGTGGCGCCCGTTCGGACCGGCAGCGCGAGAACCTTGGCAGTCGACTCCACCGCGCCGACCCGGATCTCGATCATCCCGGCCTCACCTCCCTAAGCTGGCCCGACGACCCTGGGCTGGCCCGACGACCATGGGCTGGCCTGACGACCATGGGGCTGCCCGACAACCCGCTCGCAGGCCGACTCATAGACGGACGATCGCCGTTTCAGGTACGCGAGAGCGTGCCCTCGCCACCCGTACCCGAAACGGCGATCCTGACAGACGAAGGGTTACCGGGTTAGCCGACCGCGGTCTTGAGGGCGTCGCCGAGCGCTGTCGCCTCATCCGGCGTCATCTCCACGACCAGGCGGCCACCACCCTCCAGCGGCACCCGCATGACGATGCCGCGGCCCTCCTTGGTGACCTCCAGCGGTCCGTCGCCGGTCCGCGGCTTCATCGCCGCCATGTTGTCTCCCCTCACAGTCTTGCCTCGTTTTGAGCCGGGCCTGGGCCCACTGGTGCGCGCAGACGCACCTGGGACGCCCAAGGCCGGGGGGCCGGGCATCGCGGGCGCGACGGCGCATACCATCCACGAAGGACGGCGAAACCTTGCGTCTCGGTCCCGCCGCATCGTGTCAGTTGAGATTTTCCCTGATGGACACCCCCGGTGGAAATCCGGGCCGCCCCTGTTGTGACAGATGTTGTCACAAGTGACTGCGCACTGTCACAATGAACACTTCATGCAGGCTCGTTCGGCGCTTTTCGACCTCTATGGCGACTACCTCCGGCCCCGCGGTGGCCGGGCGCCCGTGGCCGCCCTGGTACGGCTGCTCGCCCCGCTCGGGATCGCCGCACCAGCTGTGCGTACGGCCGTGTCTCGCATGGTTCGCCAGGGGTGGCTGATCCCCACGCGACTGGCAGACGGACCCGGCTACCAGCTCGCGGTGAAGGCCGTGCACCGGCTAGACGAGGCCGCGGCTCGGATCTATCGCACCGAGCGGATCGCGTGGGACGACCGCTTCGACCTCGTCGTGCTCGCGCCGCCCGAGCGCCGCGCCGAGCGCGCGCGGCTAAAGGCCGCGCTCTCGTATCACGGCTACGGCAGCCTCCACGCGGGCACTTGGGTGGCTCCGCGTCCGGCCGACGAGATCGACTCGCTGCTGAAGGAGGCCGGCGTGGCGTACGAGCGGTTCACCGCGTCGCACGCGGCGGGAAGCGTCGGCGCCGCAGCCCTGGTCCGGCGCGCATGGGACCTCCCCGGGCTGGCCGAGGCCTACCGGAGGTTCGTCGTCGAGCAGCGGCCCGGCGTGATCGCCATCACCGACCGCAGCGGCGACGTGTCCGCGTACGCTGCCCGGTTCCGTCTCGTCCATGCCTGGCGCAGCTTCCTCTTTCGCGATCCACAACTGCCGCCCGCACTGCTGCCGGAGCGCTGGCCCGGCGAGACCGCGGCGGATTTCTTCGACCGCCACGAGGCGCGCCTGCGTCCCGCCGCGGATCGTTTCGTCGACCACTGCCTGTCCCTGTCGAAAGGACCGTGATGACCACTGAGCCGCTGCTCGTCGAACGTACGGACGGCGTGGTGACGCTGACGCTCAACCGCCCCGACTCCCTGAACTCCATCGACGTATCGCTCAAGCTTGCCCTGCGGGACGCCGTCGAGTCGCTGGCGGCGGACCCGGCCTGCCGTGCCGTCGTGCTGACGGGCGCCGGGCGGGCGTTCTGCGTCGGACAGGACCTGAAGGAGCATGTCGAATCGCTGGCGGCGGCGGGCGGTCCGGCGGGCAACCCGCTGGACACCGTGGTCGAACACTTCAACCCGCTGGTACGGCGACTGGCCGCGCTGCCGAAGCCGGTAGTGGCGGCGGTCCGGGGCATGGCGGCCGGCGCCGGCGCATCCCTAGCGCTGCTCGCGGACTTCCGCGTCGGCGGACCTCGCACCGCGTTCCTCATGGCCTTCGCCAACGTCGGCCTGGCCGGGGACACGGGTGCGTCGTGGACATTGCCTCGCCTGGTCGGCTACGCGAAGGCAACCGAGATGCTCATGCTCGCCGAGCCCGTACCGGCCGAGGAGGCAGCTCGGATCGGCCTACTCACCCGGCTGGTCCCCGCGGACGACGACGTGCTACCGACCGCGCAGGAACTTGCGGCGCGGCTCGCGGCCGGGCCCACGGTGGCGTACGGGCAGATCAAGCGCCAGCTGCTCGCCGGCGCCTCCGGGGCGCTGGACGAGGCGCTGGCCATCGAGGCCGAGGCGCAGCGGATCTGTGGCGCCACGGCGGACCACCGGGCCGCGACCGCCGCCTTCGTGGCCAAGCAAAAGCCGACCTTCACCGGCGCCTGACCCTCCCACTGCGCCGATCATGAGGTTAGAGCGCTCCCACCGCGCCGATCATGAACCTGAGGTCATGATCGGCGCAGTTTGGCAACCTCAACTTCATGATCGGCGCGCGTAGGCGGCTAGTCGTCGTCCTCTTCCGGGTCCAGGTTGGTCTCGTCGCCGAGGACGTACGCCTGCATCGCGAGCTCGTCACGGACCGGTGAGACAAACGCGGGCAGCTCCCGCGGGCCGAGCTTGTCGACGTAGGTCCAGAACTCCCGGACGGCCTCCGCGGCCGATGGCGCCTCGATCGGCAGGGCCACGCTGACAAGCCACTCAGATTTGTCCGCGTCGATGCGCTTGTCGGCGCCGACCCGGCCGGCGATCCGGTCGAACTCGGCCGCGGTCAGCCGGTGCAGTCCTGGCGCCATTGAAATGCCTTCGAGGGGCAGGGGCTCATCGAACAGTCGGTGGGTGTACGTAACGCTGACGTCGCTGGGGGCAGCGCCGTAGCAGAACGAACCACCGAGCCGGCCCAGGCCGAACAGCACCGGGGTTTCGGTGGCGGCCACCAGGACGATCGGCTCGCCGGACCGGGGGCGGTCGCCTCCGGTCTCGCCGCTGTCGCCGACCAGGTGCTCGCGAGTTCCATCGTCGCCGAGACGAAGTGATTCGCGCGCGTAGAGCCGTTCCTCGGCGTACCTCTCCGCTGACACGACGACGGCCCAGTACGCCATGACCTCATCTCATCATGGCGGTTGCGTCGGCCGCACATAGCAGCCGGCGATGTGGTCATCGACCATACCGGTGGACTGCATCAACGCGTACGCCGTCGTCGGTCCCACGAACCGGAAGCCACGCCGCTTGAGTTCCTTGGCCATCGCCGTCGACTCGGGGGTCGCGGGCTGCAGGTCGGCGAACGAGCGCGGGCGCCGGCGGCGGCCACCGGGCGCGAACGACCACAGCAGAGCGGCGAGTCCGTCGGGCAGATCGGCGGCCGCGCGCGCGTTGGCGACTGCGGCCTCGATCTTGGCGCGGTTGCGCACGATGCTGGCGTCGGCGAGCAAGCGCTCGGTGTCCGCCTCGCCGAAGCGGGCCACCTTCTCGATGCTGAACCCGGCGAACGCGGCCCGGAACGCCGGCCGCTTGCGCAGGATGGTGAGCCACGACAGGCCCGACTGGAACGCCTCCAGCGTCATCCGCTCATAGAGTGCGTCGTCGTCGCGCACCGGGCGACCCCACTCGGTGTCGTGGTAGGCGAGGTAGTCCGGCGAACTCGCCCCCCAGGCACAGCGCTTGAGGCCGTCGTCGCCGATCACAAGGTCTGGCACCCCGCCAGCGTACGAGCCGGGGCCGACAATTCAGTCGGAGCGCGGTCAGGGCAGGGTGCCGGACTCGACCAGCCGGGCGAATCGCCTCAACGCCAGACTGAGGCTCAGCTTCGAGCCGGGCCACAGCACGGGCCAGGCGACCCGTCCGGCCGGGCCGGCCGGCAACTGGAACCACTCATGCCACACCATCTGCGTACGCTCGGTCCCCAGCGGGGTGCATCGCATGACCCCCGGCCCGCGCAGTAGACGTCCACAGTGGACTACTCTTACTTCGTACGGCGGATCGAGCTTTTCGACCTTCATCTCGTCGCGCAGTACAGCGGGACCAATCGCGGTGACCGCCTCGATCAGGCTGCCCTCGCCGCCGTCGCCCGTGAGGATTCTCACCCGGGTGAACGGTATCCACTCGCCCTGGCGCTCCCAGGTGGTGAACGCCGTGAACACCCGCGCAGCGGGCGCGCGGACGATTACCGTGGCGGTCACCTCTCCCGCACCAGGCTCGGCGGGATCCGTCCTGTGCTCAGGCACGGGCAGACCGCTTAGTGGGCACCTCGCTGCCATCGTTCGCGCTCGGCGGGTCGTGGTCCTCCGGCCTGGTGCCGATGATCGGGCCCGGACCGATGGTGAGGTCGGTCCCGCGGCGGGCCAGGCCACCCTCACGCCGCCCGTCCCCGGACGTGGCGGGCGGACTCGGCTCGAGCCCGCCCTCCGCCACGCCAACCTCGGGTTCATCCGGCGCCTGATGCCTACCCGACGACTCGGGCGCCCGGACCGGCCCGCGAGCGGCCTCGGGCTCGCCATCGGAGTCGTAGGCGGTGCCCCCGTCCCAGTCGCCACGTTCGCCGCGGCCGAACTCGTCGCCACCGACGTCGTCCGCGGAGGTGAGAACGTCGCCGTCGAACTGCTCATCAGCCGTTTCGTCCAGTTGCAGCGCGGGCGGCTGGGCCGTCGCCTCGGTGGTGTCGGAGGCGGCCTCCCGCGCCTTCCGCAGCAGCTCCGCGTCCTCGGTCCGACCCTCTCGCAGGGCCGCGACCTCTGCCTCGAGTACGGCGATCATCTCGTCCTTGTACCCGATGTCGTACGCCGTACGCCTCAGCGCCCGGTCAACCTGGGCCATCCGGTAGCCACGCAGGGCCGTGTCGAAGCGCACCGCCTTGAGGTCGGACTCGGCCAGCGACCGGTTGGTGGGCATGGGCAACGCGCGCCCGTCCGGCTCGGCCGCGTTCAGGCCTGGATCATCGCCGGAGAGCAGGGTGACAACGCCGAAGACCAGCGCGGCGAGGACCAGCACCATGATGAGCACGAGGAGCAGCGAACCCATGATGCCGATCGTGGCACGCTGTCCGCATGCAGGCGAACCGGGCACCCCAAGGCCCGCCAAACGGACACGAATCAGTGACCGGCCGGGGTACACCCCCGCTGCGGCTCGGCCCGAGGGTCTTCGATCCGACCAAGCTCGCGATCATGGCCATCGTCAACCGCACCCCCGATTCGTTCTTCGACCGGGGCGCGACCTTTACTGAGACGGCGGCCCTGCGGGCGGTGGAGACGGCGGTGGCCGAGGGCGCGGAGATCATCGATATCGGCGGGGTCAAGGCCGGCCCCGGCGCCGACGTCGACGCGGTCGAGGAGATGCGGCGCACGATCTCGACGGTAGCGGCCGTGCGTGAGCGCTTCCCCGAAGTCGTGATCTCGATCGATACCTGGCGCGCGGAGGTGGCCGCCGAGGCCGTCGCGGCGGGCGCCGACCTGCTCAACGACACCTGGGGCGGCCCGGACCCGCGGCTGGCCGAGGTCGCCGCCGCGACGGGAGCCGGGCTCGTGTGCTCCCACGCCGGCGGCCTGACGCCCCGGACCCGTCCCCACCGGACCGCGTTCGACGACGTCGTCGCCGACGTTGTCGCGACCGTCACCGCCCTGGCCACCCGGGCTCTCGAGCTTGGGGTACGGCGCGACGGCATACTCGTCGACCCGGCGCACGACTTTGGCAAGAACACATGGCACTCGCTGGAGCTGACCCGGAGGCTCGACGCGGTGGTCGACACCGGCTGGCCGGTCCTGGTTGCTCTGTCCAACAAGGACTTCGTCGGGGAGACGCTGGACCTGCCGGTCGGTGAGCGGCTCGCGGGCACGCTCGCCGCTACCGCGGTCTCCGCCTGGCTCGGCGCGCGGGTCTTCCGTGCGCATCAGGTCCGGGAGACTCGACAGGTCCTCGACATGGTCGCCTCGATCCGTGGCGACCGCCCGCCGGCCGTCGCGCGCCGCGGCCTCGCCTGACGATCTTTCCGTCGATCTAGGACTTGTGGCCCCAGCACCGTCGATCTAGGACTTGTGCTCGTGAGTTGATCTCCAATCACAGGCATAAGTCCTAGATCGACGGAAAGAAATCAGGCGAGGCCGCGGCGCGCGACGGCCGGCGGGCGGTCGCCACGGATCGAGGCGACCATGTCGAGGACCTGTCGAGTCTCCCGGACTT
>Ga0184612_10000682_pt1 | contig 15893 bp, 19 predicted proteins | sample PLM3_60_coex_FD_133163 | JGI IMG/M metagenome (GOLD analysis project Ga0184612, IMG submission 133163) | Groundwater sediment microbial communities from an aquifer in East River, Colorado, USA - PLM3_60_coex | ecosystem: Environmental > Terrestrial > Soil > Riparian zone | place: USA: East... | reverse complement strand
GGGATCTGGCCGTGGGCCAGCACGGACGACGGCGACGGCGAACCCGACGTGGTGCTGGCCTGCGCGGGCGACGTGCCAACTCTCGAGACACTTGCCGCTGCCGACCTCCTGCGTCAGCACGCGCCTGAGCTGCGAGTGCGAGTGGTCAATGTCGTCGACCTGATGCGGCTGCAAGACGAGCGCGAGCATCCGCACGGACTGTCCGACCGCGACTTCGACACCCTGTTCACGAGGGACAAGCCGGTGGTCTTCGCGTACCACGGCTACCCGTCGCTGATCCACCGGCTGACGTACAGGCGGACCAACCACAGCAACATCCACGTGCGCGGTTACCAGGAGATGGGCACCACCACGACGCCGTTCGACATGGTCATGCTCAACGACCTCGACCGCTTCCACCTCGTCATGGACGTCGTCGACCGCGTGCCGTCGCTGGGTTCGCGAGCCGCCCGCGTCCGTCAGCTCATGGGCGACGCGCGGCTCGCGGCCCGTCGGTACACCCGCGAGCATGGTGAGGACGCGCCCGAGATCCGCGACTGGACGTGGCCCGGCCCGTCATCCGGCTGATGCGCCCACGTCCCGACCACGGGTTTACGAAGCCGCGCACGGGCAAGGAGATCACCCGGCACCGTCCTAGAGTGAAAGGAGCACGTGGTGACCCCGGAAGGCATCATCAGCGCGATCGTGATCGGGGCGATCGTCGGGATCCTGGCTCGGCTCCTCCTGCCGGGGCGGCAGGCCATCTCGCTGCTGCTGACCGTCGTCGTCGGAATCGCGGCCGCATTGCTGGGCACGTGGCTCGCACAGCAGGTAGGCGTCGCGACCACCAACGGCGTCGACTGGATCGAGATCCTCTTCCAGATCGGGCTCGCGGCCGTCGGTATCGGCCTGGTTTCTGGCGCCGGCCGCCGCCGGCGCGTGCTCTAGACGCGGAACGCCGACGTCTGAACTGCCAGCCGGGGCTCGCACATGACGCGGGCCCCGGCTCGTGGCGTCCCGCTGTCCGTAAGTGGCGGCTCAGACTGCGGCCGAGTTGGCCACGAAGATGCAGAACGGATGCCCAGCAGGATCGGCGTAGACCCGTAGCGGCTCATCGGGATCGTCGGAGCGGTCGTGGAGCAGCCGGGCGCCGAGGGCCAGGGCCCGCTCGTGTTGGACGTCGAGTTCCGCTGGCGTGGGCACCGTCAGGTCCAGGTGCAGTTGCTGTGGGACCGGACCCTCCGGCCACGTCGCCTCCGGTAGTGCAGCCACCTGTTGGAAAGCCACCCGGTTGCGCCCGGCGGCGTCACGCAGCACCAACCAGTCCTGGCCCATGGGGTCCGGCTCGCCGATGGCCGGTGGTTCGTCCCCAGGCCGGTACCGCAGGCCCAACAGTCGACGGTAGAACTCCGCCAGCACCCGTGCGTCTGTACAGTCCACGACCACCTGCAGAAGCTCCGGGTAACCTCGCTCCGCCTCCACGGGCCGACCTCCTCGAACCAGGCGTCTGGATTCCGCTCCCATGCCGACATCCTGGCGAGCCTCACCGACATCCCGGACTCTAGGTTGCAGCGGTAGGCCCCTGCATAGTGGTGGGGTTGGCAGAAACCGGGTGACGCGCGCGCCAACAGCTGGCATTGGCGTCACCCGCACCGGACGAAGTGCCGCCGTCAGTCGCCTGCTTGACGGTCCCGGCTGGCCACGAGGCGGCGGAACGAATCGACCCGGGCTCGCGCTACGGCGCCCGCGGGGTGTCCTCCCCAGGGGCGCTCCACGGCTGCTCCGGAGCGGCGCGCGGCTCAGGTGCGGCCGGTGCGGCCGGAGCGGCTGGCGGCTCGGCCGGCGGGTCCGGCGCCACGTCAGCCGAAGCAGGCGCGCCCGTCGTGACGTCCGGCCGCTCGACGGTGCCGACCGTCGTGTCGACGTCGAGCGGACGCGTGTCGGTCGGCCCCGCGAAGGCAGGAGTTCCCTCCTGTACGCCGGTCGGCTCGTCGGCGGCGGTCGCGACGGGTTCCTCGCTCGCGGCGGCGCCAGCACGTCGGCGTAGGGCGAGTACGGCAAGTGCGCCGATGGCCAGCAGCCCGGCGACTACGCCGACGATCAGCCAGGGGAACGAGGAGCCGCCTGAGTCCTCGGCGCGAGCCTCGATGTCCAGGCTCTCGCCGAACGCGGGAGCCCAGGTGACCGTCCGGCCGTCGAGCTCGCCGTTGTGTTCGATGACCTCACCGGGGAATGTGACCGCGACCTGGACGTCCATGGTCTCCGCTAAGCCCTCGACGAGCTCCTGCTCCTCACCGGAGAGCTCGCCGAGCTCGGTCGCGCCGGTCAGGTCGAGCACGCCGTTCACGACGTACTCGTCGCCCTCGTGAACGATCGAGAGCGTCTCGTCGTCGCTGAAATCGAACTCGTCCAGGGGGACGTCGTCCATGACCATCCTGGTCCCCTGGAAACCCTCGGCCTGGTAGGGCTCCTGCGTCACACCCTCGGGCGCGTCGCTCATGACGTCGTTGCGGAACTCTTCGGCGAGTTCCTGCGGGTCCTGACCCGAGAGCCGGGCCAGCTCCTCGCTGACCGCCATGATGATGTGGCCGTCGACCGTCTCGTCCTCGGCGATGTCGAGCGACATGTCGAGCTTGAGGCACCCGGCCAACGAAACCGCCACGGCCACGGCTGCCAGCGCGTGCAGCGCTCCCCTGCGATTCATGGGCGCAAGAGTGGCACGAACTCGGCATCTGGGATGCCGCAAATCGCCGGCTTCAGCGCCGGCCACCATGCATCAGCGGGCCCGGGATCGTTCGTAGGTCTCGATGAACCCGTCCACAGGTGTGCCGGCGATGACCTCCCGGACCAGATCGAGGTCGAGGTCCTCGATCTTCATGAACCGCACGCAGCTCTTGCCCATGTCCAGCCTGCGCCCCCCGGCCGTCCAGCGCGCGCGAAAGTCGCGCTCCTCGTCGGAGTCCGCGTAGACGCCCATGAGATAGAGCGAGTTGTAGCGCTTCTGCGCGGCCAGCGCGACGTAGCCCAGCGGCTGCCCGTTGTACGTATCCGGGTAGCGCCGGAGCGGGATGCTCCAGGTGATCATGCCGAACGCCATGCTCTCCTCATAGCCGGCCGGGAGGGCGTCGTTGACCACGTCGCGGATGGCACTGATCGTCTCTCGCCGTTCGTCGTCCAGATTGGCGAGGTAGTCCTCGACCGTCGTAGCGTCGCTCTGCACGTCGTCATGCTAGGGCTGCTGCTTGCCCGGGGGAGGGCTGTTGGACGACGAGGTCCGCCGGGGTCGCTTGCACGCCCAGCGGCTGGCACCCGGCGACGAGGCGAGGTCGCCGACCGAGGTCGTCCGTCATCTGGTGGGCATTCAGGCGCAGATCCTGTCAGCGGCTGCGCTGGCCGTCCGGGCTCGGACAGCGGGCGCAACCGCGGCCGATGTGGAAAGCGAGCGCGCGGACGGAACACTCGTCCGGACCTGGCTGATGCGCCGAACGCTCCACCTCGTGGCGGCCGACGACGTGAGCTGGCTGCTGTCGTTGTTGGGCCCAACGTTGCTCGCTAGGGCGGCGAGCAGACATGCGCAACTGGACTTGGACGGGGCCACGCTCGAGCGTTCCGTCGACGTGCTCGTTCGCCTGTTGCACGACGGGCCCGCGACACGGGCGGAGCTCTTCAGCGGTCTGGCGGCTAACGGGATCAACCCCGCTGGGCAGCGAGGTATCCACGTCGTGCAGCACGCGGCCCTGCGCGGCGTGCTCTGTTTCGGGCCGGACCGTGACCGCGAACCGACGTGGCGGCTCCGGCCGTCGTTGAGGGATCGAACTCTTGACCGCGAGCAGGCGCTTGCGCTGCTGGGGCGCCGGTACCGGTCGGGCTACCGCCCTAGCGACCCCCGCGATCTCGCCGCGTGGTCCGGCTTGACGGTCACCGATGCCCGCGAAGCGTGGCGGCTCGCCGGAGATCGCGAACCCGACAGTACCGACGGTGTATCGGACCAGAGGATCGTCCGCTTGCTGCCCCACTTCGATCCATACCTGATCGGCTACGCCAACCGGGACCTCGTCGTGCCGGCCGAGCAGGTAAGACAGGTCTGGACCGGCGGCGGATACATCGTGCCCACGGTGATCGTCGACGGTCTGGCCGTCGCCACGTGGCGTTCGGACCCGCGTGGCCGTGAGTTGGTGATCGAGGTCTCACCATTCGGCGACGATGGGCTCGGTGACGACGTGCAGGACGCCGTTGACACCGAGATCGCCGACATCGGCCGCTTCCTCGGATCTGATGCGCGCCGGCGATAAGGCGCGGGCGCCGTCGGGGCGCCGGGGCACCGAACTTCCCGTCGTCACGGGACGGAAGGTGTCGCCGGCCACTGGGCAGCGCCCAGCTCCCGGGAAACGGTCCGCGCCGTCGAGCGAACAGCTTCAACGACCGCGTCGTCGACGGGCCACTCGGTCGTGGGAACGACCACCGCGACAGCACCCACGGCGAGTCCCAAGGCGTCGAACACCGTTGCGGCGACACACGATTCGCCCAGCACCGCCTCGTCGCACTCGACGGCGATGCCGCTAGCGCGGATGTCGGACAGCGCCTCCTTCAGGGCGGCCGGCTCGGTGAGTGTCTCGCCGGTCATGCTGCGCAGCGAAGGGGCGTCGAGCAGCCGGTCGGCCTCCTCAGGAAGGAACGCCAGCATGGCCTTGCCCAACGCGCTCGCGTGGGCCGGGATGACGATCCCGACCTCCGGCATCTGCCGGCTACCGTCCGGCCGCGGCTCGTGGTGGATGATCACGACGTCCTCGGCGAGCAGCACACCGGTGCGGACGGCGAATCCGGTACGTCGCGCCAGCTCCTCGGACCACCTCACCGCGCGCGACCGCAGCTCCAGCGTGTCCAGGTAGACGTTGCCCAGGCGCAGCACGGCCGGGCCCAGCTGGTAGCGGCCCGAGCCACGGTCCTGCGCCACCATGCCGTGGTCGACGAGCGTCCGGACGATTCCGTGCACCGTCGACGGCGGCAGTTCGAGCCGGCCCGCGAGCTCGGACAGGCTCATCCGCCGGGCACCCTGAAGGGCGGCCAGGATCCGGATCGCCCGGTCCACCGACTGGATCACCGCATGCCTCGCAACCAAATCGTCCTCAGGTCTTGAAACAAGTGAAACATAGTCGTAATGTCCAAGCACTATTCGACATTGCCGAACGTCGTTCGGCACAGGACCCCAGGAGGTCCGGAATGGATGGTCTGCGAACGCCCCAGAAACTACTGGCCGAAGTGCTGGGCACGGCGTTCCTCGTTTTCGTCGGCGTCGGGTCGGTGCCAGCCACATTGATCGTCAACGGCGACAGCCCGTTCACGATGGCGGACCTGGGTGTCATCTCGCTGTCGTTCGGCACGATCGTCGTTGCCACGGTCTACGCCCTCGGACACGTGTCGGGCAACCACATCAACCCGGCCGTGACACTCGGCCTCGCCGTCACCGGCAAGTTCCCCTGGTCCCAGGTACCGGCGTACATCGGCGCGCAGCTCGTCGGCGCGGTCATCGGCGCGTTCGCCATCATCGGCGTCCTCGGCGACCGGGCAAGCGAGGTCGGCCTCGGCGTGGCCGCCTACGGCGCCGACGTCGGCGCCGGCCAGGCGTTCATCGCCGAGTTCGTGGGCACGTTCATCCTCGTGTTCACGATCTTCGGCGTGATCCACCGGGCCGCAGCACCGGGTTTCGCCGGCATCGCGATCGGCCTGGTCGTCTTCGCCGCGATCATCCCGGTCGCGCCGGCCACCGGCGCATCGATCAACCCAGCCCGCACGCTCGGCCCGATGTTCGTCCAGCAGCTGTGGGGCGGCCAGGTCGAGTGGGACCAGGCGCCGGTCTACCTCGCGGCGGAGATCTGTGCTGGCATTGCCGCAGCACTGATCTACGTTGCCATCACCCGCACGCCGGAGGTGCCGGAACCGGTTTCCGCTCCCGCCGCATCAACGCCGACCACCTCGACGTCCGTCTGACCACGCCGGAGGATGCGATGAAAAAGCTCATCAACGACCCGGCCGACGTCGTCCAAGAGGCGCTGCTCGGCATCGAGGCGGCTCACCCGGACCTCCGGGTCGACCACGCCAACAAGATCGTCTACCGGGGCGACGCGCCGGTCTCCGGCAAGGTCGGGCTGATCTCGGGCGGTGGCTCCGGCCACGAGCCGCTGCACGGCGGCTTCGTCGGCCAGGGCATGCTCGACGCCGCCTGTGCCGGCGAGGTCTTCACCTCGCCGGTGCCCGACCAGATGCTCGAGGCCACCAAGAATGTCGACGGCGGGGTCGGTGTCCTGCACATCGTGAAGAACTACACCGGCGACGTCATGAACTTCGAGATGGCGGCCGAGCTCGCGGCGGCCGAGACCGGCGTCGACGTCGTCTCCGTGGTGACCGACGACGACGTCGCCGTCCAGGACAGCCTCTACACGGCTGGCAGGAGAGGCGTCGGCGTCACGGTGATCCTGGAGAAGATCGCCGGTGCCGCCGCCGAACAGGGCCGACCGCTCGCCGAGGTCGCCGACGTCGCCAGGCTTGTCAACGCCAACGGCCGCAGCATGGGCATGGCGCTCACCTCGTGCACCGTGCCCGCGGCCGGCAAGCCGACGTTCGAACTCGGCGACGACGAGATGGAGATCGGCATCGGCATCCACGGCGAGCCGGGCCGCAGGCGCGTCCCCCTGGCTCCGGCCAAGGAGATCGCCGGGATGCTGGTCGAGCCGATCGTCTCGGATCTGCCGTTCGCCAGCGGCGACGCGGTGATCGCGTTCGTCAACGGCATGGGTGGCACGCCGCTCATCGAGCTCTACCTCATGTACAACGAGGTGGCCTCGATCCTGCGCGGGCGCGGCGTCGAGATCGCCCGCTCGCTGGTCGGGCCCTACATCACCTCACTGGAGATGGCGGGGTGCTCGGTGACGCTGGTCAAGGTCACCGACGACCTGCTCGCCCTCTGGGATGCTGCGGTGAAGACGCCGGCGCTGCGGTGGGGAGCCTGACCATGTCCGATGCCGTCACCCTGGCAGGCCTGGAGGCCTGGGTCCGCGGGTTCGCCGCTCTGATCGGGGAGAACAAGGAGCAGCTGACCCAGCTCGACGCCGCGATCGGCGACGCCGACCACGGCACGAACATGGACCGCGGGATGACGGCCGTGCTCGCTGCGCTGGACGGTGGCACCTCGCCGTCCAGCGCAGCGGCGCTGTTCAAGCAGGTGGGCATGACGCTGGTGAGCACCGTCGGCGGCGCCAGCGGGCCACTGTTCGGCACGTTCTTCCTGCGGTTCTCGGCCGGCTCGGGCGACGTCGCCGAGCTGGACGGCAAGGGCCTCGCCGCCGCCCTGCGGGCCGGCCTCGACGGCGTCGTCGCGCGAGGGAAGGCCGAAGCAGGCGACAAGACCATGTACGACGCCCTCGCGCCGGCCGTCGATGCCCTCGACGAGGCATTGGCCGGCGGCGCCGACCTGACGTCCGCATTGAAGGCGGCGACGACCGCGGCGGAGGCCGGGCGTGACGCCACCACCCCGATGCTCGCGCGCAAGGGCCGCGCCTCGTATCTCGGCGAGCGGAGCGTCGGCCACCAGGACCCGGGCGCGACGAGCATCGCCCTGCTCGTCCGAGCCGCCGCGACCGCGCTGGGCTGAGCCGTGGTCGGGCTCGTCGTCGTCTCCCACAGCCGGGCGCTGGCCCGCGCGGCCGTAGCGCTGGCCGCGGAGATGCTGCACGGCCGGGCCGTCCGGACCGCCGTGGCGGCAGGGCTCGACGAGACGACGTTCGGCACGGACGCCGTCCGTGTCAAGGAGGCGATCGAGGAGGTCGACGGTCCGGACGGCGTCCTCGTGCTGATGGACCTCGGCAGCGCAGTGCTCTCAGCGGAGCTCGCCCTCGACCTCCTGGAAGCCGACGTCGCCGCGCGGGTCCGGCTCTGCGCGGCCCCCGTCGTCGAGGGACTCGTCGCCGCGACCGTCGCCGCCGCGGGTGGAGCGAGTCTGGACGAGGTCGAGTCCGAAGCCGCGGCGGCATTGGCCGGCAAGCAGTCCCACCTCCATGTCCCCGTCGCGACGGAGGAGGCCGCAGACCAGGCGGAGGAACCCGCGGCTCGAGCCGTCTTCGTCGTCACGAATGCCCATGGGCTGCACGCGCGCCCTGCTGCCCGGCTGGTGGCCGAGGTGCGGACGTTGGACGCACGGGTCCGGTTGCGCAACCTCACCACCGGCTCGGCGGCCGTCCCGGGTTCCAGCCTGAGCCGGGTCGCGACGCTCGGTGCGTTGGCCGGGCACCAGCTCGAGGTTTCCGCGAGCGGGAGCCAGGCCCGGGAGGCCGTCGATCACATCGTGGCCCTGGCGGCCCGTCACTTCGACGAAGCCGGTGCCGCAGCCCAGGCTGCGTCGACCGCTCCGGCCGTGCCTCCGCACGGTCCGCTCGGAGCCTCACCGGGAATCGCCATCGGACCCGCCTGGCGACCAGGGCACCTGGAGTCCGACCTCGACCTCGACAACGGATCGAGCGGCGACCCGGTCGCGGAGTGGCGACGGGTCCGTGGTGCCGTCGCGGCGGTCCGACGCGAGACCGTGCAGACCCGTGCCCTGGCCGCCCGGGAGCTCGGGGAGGCGGAGGCCGGCGTCTTCGACGCACACCTCATGCTCCTGGACGACGCAGAACTGCTCGACGACGTGCGGCGCCGCATCCACGACGGGAACAGCGCGCCGCGCGCCTGGTCCGATGTCGTGCGGGCCGTCGAGGCGGATCTGGAGCGACTTCCCGACGACTATCTGCGGGCACGCGCGGCCGACGTTCGAGCACTGCGCGACCAGGTGCTCCGCGCGATGCTCGGTCGTTCCTCGCCGTTCGAGGCCCGAGAAGGCGTGCTCGTCGCGCCCGACCTGACCCCGGCCCAAGCCGCGATGCTGGACCGCGGCACGGTTGCCGGGATCGTGCTCGCCTACGGCAGCCCGACGGCCCACAGCGCGATCCTGGCGAGGTCCCGAGGGATCCCGGCCGTCGTCGGTGCCGGCCCCGGCGTCTTGGCGACGCCCGACGGGACGACCGTCGCCCTCGACGGCGAGACCGGCCAGCTCATCGTGGATCCGGATCCGGAGACGCTGGTCGCGATCAAGACCAGGGCGGCCGACCGCGAACGCCGGGTCGACGAGGCGAGGTCAGCCGCGCATCGGCCGGCTGCCACCAAGGACGGCACGGTCATCCACGTCGCAGCCAACGTCGGTGACGCCGCGGAGGCGGCCGCGGCGGCAAGCCACGGCGCCGACCTGGCCGGGCTCGTCCGCACCGAGTTCCTCTTCCTGGGCCGCGAGTCGGCTCCGACGGTCGACGAGCAGGAGGCGGCGTACCGGGCGGTGGCATCGGCGCTCGAGGGCCGGCGCGTCGTTCTCCGGACGTTCGACGTGGGCGGCGACAAACCGCTGCCCTACGTCGACCAGCCCCCGGAGGCGAACCCGTTCCTGGGGTTGCGGGGCATCCGGCTCGCCCTGGCCCGGCCCGATCTGCTGCGTGACCAGCTCGTGGCGATCTGCCGGGTCGCTGCGGATCGGCCGGTGAGCGTCATGTTCCCGATGGTGAGCGGGGTCGACGAGCTGCACGAAGCCCGGAGCCTCCTTCACGAGGCGGCGCACATCGCCGGCGGCCGGCTGCCGACCGGGCTCGAGGTCGGTGTCATGATCGAGATACCCGGTGCGGCGCTGAAGGCTGCCTCGTTCGTCCCGCACGTCGACTTCCTCAGCGTCGGGACCAACGACCTCACCCAGTACACGCTGGCGGCCGAGCGGGGCAACGACTCCGTCGCCGCGATCGCCGATCCGCTGGACCCCTCCGTGCTCCGCCTGGTCGACGAAGTGTGCCGTGCCGCGGTCGGGCGCGCGCGGGTCGCCGTATGCGGCGAGGTGGCCTCGGACCTCGCCGCCGTTCCGTTGCTCGTCGGCCTGGGCGTCGACGAGCTCAGCGTCGCGCCCTACGCGGTCCCGCTGGTCAAACAGGCCGTCCGTGAGCTGGATGTCGACGCCTGCCGGTCCCTGGCGCGCACCGCACTCGGGCTCGCTTCGGCAGCCGACGTCCGCGGCCTCACGTCGGTGTACGGCGAGTGATCCACATCAGGTTGCGACGGGTGGAAACGCCACGACACCCGGCCGCGTGGCACGCTGAGCCGCTCCACAAACCGCCACAACTTGGGCGCGTGGGCAACGTTTCACGGTGCCACGTACGACCGGTGGGCGTGCCACGCGTGGCAAGTCCTGCCGGAGTCGTCATCCGGTGTTGTCGTCCGGGCTGAGGACGACGTCGACGACCACTGGGCGATGATCCGACGCCTCGGTCGCCACGACGTTCGCCGACGCGATCGCGATCCCCGGCGAGACCAGCACGTAGTCGATCCGCGCGTACGGCGTAGTCGCGTCGAACGTCAACCCGTCGCCCGTACCCGCCACGGCCCACGCGTCGACGACCTCCTGCGTGATCAGCCCGATCTCCGTGGACGTCGGCTCCGCGTTGAAGTCGCCGAGGAGCACGACCGGTTGCGGCCCGTTCCGGACCACACCGCGGATGGTAGCCACCTGGGCCAGCCGCTCGACATGTGAGCCGACCTCGAGGTGGGTGTTGAGCACTCGCAGCTGAATGCCGCCGACGTCGAGCCGGATGTCGAGCAGCCCTCGTTGCTCGCCGGCCATAGGTGGGTCGAACAGCGTGCGCCGACTGTCCTGGATCGGGAAGACGGTCAGCGTCGCCATGCCGTACTGCCGCCTCGCCCCACCTGGTCCGGACGGGTCTGCGTCGATCACCGCACCGAAGGCGTGATCCATCCCCAGTCGCTGGGCGAGCCACCCGGCCTGGTCGAGGTAGCCGCTGCGCCGGCCCAAGTGCCGGTCGACTTCCTGCAGGCACGCCACCTGCGCTCCAGCCTGCTCGATGGCGGCGGCCACGCGTTCGAGGTCGAGGATCCCGTCGGCCCCCACGCCGTGGTGGATGTTGAACGTGGCCAGACGCAGCGTTGCGGTCACCTGTGAGCTGACGCCAGGGCCTCTCGGAGGCCGGCGGCGTCCGTCTCGGCGCCGGCGACGGCCGTACCAGGTTCCTGGCGCCAGCTGTCGTCGAGCCCGCCAGCGTCGACCGGGTCGAAGCCCAGCTCGTCGACCAGGCCCATCACGATGCGCTTGGCATCGTCGTCGTCCCCTGCCACAGGAAGGGCAATCCGTCCGTCGGTGCCCGGCGGGAGGCCCTTCTCGAGCAGGTGCTGGGCGAACATCGTGTTGAACGCCTTGACCACCGTCGCGTCGCGAAGGAGATCCGATGTCCAGCGGCTCGACGTCCGACGACCGTCGGCGATCTCGGCGATGCGGCCGTCGCGCCCGGCGTAGTAGTTGTTCGCATCGACCACGATCTTGCCGCGGAACGCGTCCGCGGGCAGATCCGGTACCACGCGGAGCGGCACGGCGAGAACCACGACATCGCTCTCTCGTGCGGCCGTCTCGACGGTGCCGGCCGTCGCGCCGGACTCGGCGGCAAGGTCGGTGAGCGACTGCGGGCCGCGCGAGTTGGCTACCGCGACGTCGTGGCCGAGCGCGCTCAGCCTCCGGGTCAGGGCACCGCCGATGTGTCCCGAGCCGATGATGCCGATGTTCATCATGTGCCTTTCTGGTGGTCGCCGATGGAATGCACGGCGGTATGTGTTCGCCACAGTGCGTTGCACGCTCCTGCTATTCCCCACAGCGGCCCGAGCCGACGCTCGGAGAGGTGTCGCACCTAACGTGTCCACGTGCCCCGAGGACATCTCACCGCCTGCGCCGTGGCATTGGTCGCGCTGACCGCGTGCGCGGGCGCGGATGATCCGCCGGCGGCGTCAGCGCCCTCGGGGGACGGGTCGCCACCAGGCACACCGGCCGCGTCCTCGTGCGACGAGCCGTGCTACGCGGACGTCGCGTCCGTCGGTCAACTCTCTTCGGACGTCGTCGAGGTGAGCGGCATGGCGGCAAGCCACCGAACGCCTGGCGTCTTCTACGTCGTCAGCGACGAGCCCGGTACGTCTTCGGTCGCCGCGGTGCGGGAGGACGGCACGCTCGTGGCCCGGATCGAGGTCACCCGGATGGCGGCCCGGAACGCGGAGGCGCTGGCCGTCGGTCCGTGCGGCGCGGGCGGCCCTACGTCCTGCCTGTATGTCGGAGACATCGGAGACCATGTGGGCCGCGACGACGTGGTCGTGTACCGGCTGGCTGAACCCGACCTGGGATCGCCGCCACAGGCGCCCGTGCCGGCCCTCGCTCTGCGCTTCACATATCCGGATTCGCCGACCGATGCCGAGGCACTGCTCGTCGACCCGGCCGGACGGCTGCTAATCATCAGCAAGGCATCGTTCGACGACGAGGCCGGCGTGACCCGACCGACCCGGCTGTACCGCGGCGGCACCGACGGCGGCGCTCTGGAGCATCTCGGCGAGATCGCGATCCCCGAGCCGGAGGACGGTTTCTTCGCCGGCCTTGTCGGCAACGGGGTCACTGATGCGTCGGCGGTAGATGGCAGGGTGCTCCTGCGGACCTACGACGAGGTTCTCGAATACCGGGCGGCGGAGGGCGGTGCGGATCTCGCGGGATTCCCGAACTGGCCGTCACGCCGCGTGCCGGCACCCGATCAGATCCAATCCGAGACGGTGGCCTATCGCGCCGATGCGTGCGGCTACGTCACGACCTCGGAGGTCACCGGCGCCATCGACGCCGTCACCTGCGTCGCGGCAGCGCCTGACCCTTGAGGAGCACCCGGTAGCGACAGCATTCCGTTCGGAACTCTGTGGCCATCTCGAGGATGCCCAGCGCCCGGCCGGTCTGGACGAACGATCCGTAGACGGCCAGACGCAGATCCTCGTCTGACAGGTCGGGGTCGATGGTCATAGCGACCTCCCTGTGAACCATTTCACGTGACGACAGACCAATCCGGCGGCCCTCCGGGAACGAACACCTGCTATGGCGCAGCAGTTTCCCCCGTCTGCCGGGCCATCGGGGTCCTGGCCGCGCGTGATCGTGAACACGATCAGGCTCGCGCTTCAACGCCGCCGGCTCCGGGCAACCACGACCGAGGATCCCGGTAGCCGGCTCCGCGTGGTCTTGGCCACCGCTGTCGGCGTCGGCGTCGTCGGAATCGGCCTCCTCGCGCTCAGCATGGCGGGCCGCGACTCGCCGCCTGCCGCCGTCCGACCCTCCACGGCGACGATCCCGCACGCAGGCTCACCCGAACCGACCAGCCAGCTCTCCTCGGCCGCCGGGGCGTTCGCGAACCGGAGCCAGCAACCCACGTCGCCGGCTCGTGCCGCCGCCGGTGCCGAAATAGCCGCCCGGGACGACACCGACGTCTCGGCCGCAGCGGCGACCGTGCTGCGCAGCGGAGAGGTCGACGGGCGCGTGCTCGTCGTCCTCGCGTCGCTGGCGGCGGCAGGACAGCTGGCCGCCGTCGACGTGCCGCGAGACGAAGACGCACGCGACGCAGCAGCGGTCGAACTGGGCGTCGTCGACGTCGACACGGTCCTCGGCTGGCTCGACACGCAGCCACGGCTCAAACCTGACCACCTGGAGGTGCGTCGCGACGACTCCCTCAGCTATCTCCTGCTCGCGTACGACTCCCCCGAGCCACCTGGCCTCTTCCCGTCCTGACGACCCGTGATCCCTGCTCACCACTGGAGTTCCTGTGATCCGCTCGGCCGTACGTCTCGTCCTCATGTCCCTCGCGATCCTCGCCGGCGCCGCCCTCGTCGGCCCCACTGCCCAAGCGCTGCCCGCCGAGGGCTGGATCCGCCTCGCCCATCTGTCGCCGGACACCCCGAAGGTCGACGTCTATCTATCGTCGTTCGGGCGCGACGACGCGCCCACCGTCCTGCGCGGAGTCGGGTACGGAGTGTTCTCCGACTACCAGCGCGTTCCGGCCGGCTCCTACACCGTCGCCATGCGCGGCGAAGGTGCACCGGCTACCGACCCGCCCGTCCTGTCGACCACGGTGCAGATCCGCCCGGACTCCGCAGCGACCGTCGCCGGCATGGGCCGCAACGCCGACATCCGCCTGGTGACCCTCGAGGACGATCTCGACTCGCCCGGCCCGGGCAAGAGCAAGGTACGGATCATCCAGGCCGCCATGACGGCACCGGTCGTCGACGCCGTCGAGGTCGGCGGATCGGCGCTGGTGACGGATTTGGAGTTCACCGCCGCCACCGCGTACCAGCCGGTCACGGCCGGACCGACGACAGTGCGGGTAGGTGCCTCGACTGCGACCGCCGAGCAACCCCTGGACCTGCGCGCCGGCGGCACCTATACGGTCGTCGTCCGCGACCTGGCGGGTGGGCTCGGCATACTTTCGCTTCAGGACTCGGCAGCAGCTCGACAGATTCCGACGGGCGGCGTCGACGCGGGCTTCGGTGGCGCAGCATCGGAACTCTCGGCCCGGTCATGGGTGCTGGCCGCGATGGCCGTCGGGCTCGTCGCAGTGGTCCTGTTCCGGCTGCCGCGCACCCGGGAGCGCTGAGTGGCCCGCCACGCGCGACCCGGCCGTCAGCACCGGCTGTCCGGCCCGGTACTCGGGCTCCTCGCATCCGGGGCGGCGGCGTTGCTCGCTCTCCCGGCCGCGGCTGCACTCTCGTCGCTGCCTGCTCCGAGTCCCGGCGACGTGTCGCTGCCCGGGGTTGCACGTCCCGTCTCGGTCACCGACGTCTCGGATGGCGCGGAGGACTCCATACCCCCGAGCACGCCCCGGCGGCTGGTCATCGACGCCCTCGGCCTGGACGCCGATGTCGAGACCGTGAACCTGGCCGGCGACGGCACTCTTGCTACGCCGCGGGACGTCCTGCACGTCGGCTGGTACGCGCAGAGCAGCCTGCCCGGCGAGCTCGGGCCTGCGGTCATCGTCGGGCACGTCGACTCCGCGGACGGTCCGGCCGTGTTCGCCCGGCTCGGTGAGCTCGAGACTGGTGACAGCGTCACCGTCGTGGGCGCCGACGGCTCGTCGATCTCGTACACCGTCTCCTCGGTCACCCGGCATCCGAAGGAGTCCTTCCCCATCGAAGCGGTCTACGGCGGGTCCCCAGAGGCCTCGCTGCGCCTGATCACGTGTGGTGGCCCGTTCGAGAGGGGCACGGGCTACACGGAGAACGTGGTCGTGGCCGCCGTCGCGAAGGAGGTTGCGTAGTCTCGTTCTCATGTGCCGCAGTATCAAGACCCTACGTGAGCCCTACGCCGAGCACGTGACGGAGGACGACGTCCGCGCGGCGGCGCTCCAGTATGTCCGCAAGGTCAGCGGGTTCCACGTACCCGCTGCCCACAACGCCGACGCGTTCGGCCTGGCCGTCGACAGCGTCGCCACCGCGACCGAGACCCTGCTCGCCCAGCTCGAGGTCAGAGGCGCCCGCCGCTGAGCTCCTCGCGCACGAGCACAGAGTTCGCGGCGCGTTTGCTGACACGACAGGCCGTCCCGTTACCTCGGGCCCTTGCGAAGGTGCTGGCGGCCCGGATCGGGGACCTCAACCACGTCTACCGCCGACTCGCCGTCGCCCACGGCGCCGTGCTGCTCGACCTGGCTACGCACCCTGCGGCGATCACACGCGCTGCCTGGCACATCGACGGCATCCACCCGAGCGTCACCGGACACAGGCTGCTGGCGGAAGGTTTCGCCGGCCTCCTCCGCGTTGCAAGCTGGCCGGTCGGCCCGGTCGTTTCCTCCGTGCCGGCGCCGGTCGACACGGCTCACCAGCTGGCGTGGCTGGTGCGGCACGGCACTCCATGGCTGGCCAAGCGGTCGCTGGACCTCGTTCCCACGCTGGCGTGGCTCATGGCACGCCAGGTGCTGCACGACTGCATGGCCTCGGTCGGAGAGCGGGGTCCGAGGCATCGGTAGCCCTGGGCTCCTCCGGGCGTGAGCCGTCCTTGTGAACGG
>Ga0184612_10000681_pt1 | contig 15895 bp, 20 predicted proteins | sample PLM3_60_coex_FD_133163 | JGI IMG/M metagenome (GOLD analysis project Ga0184612, IMG submission 133163) | Groundwater sediment microbial communities from an aquifer in East River, Colorado, USA - PLM3_60_coex | ecosystem: Environmental > Terrestrial > Soil > Riparian zone | place: USA: East... | reverse complement strand
CCTGCCGAGGTCGCGAGAGGCCCGGCTGCCCCGAATCGGGCGCCCGACGTACCGTCGCCTGAAAGCGCGGTCGAAGGCCGCCGTTCCGCGCCGGCCGGGTCCGCCGGCCCAAGAGGCGTCGGGGAACGCACGGAGCGCTGAAGCGATGACGGCGGAGCTGTGAGCCCTCGACCAGGGTCGCCGCCGGATTCGAACAGGGTCGGCAGGCCCATGGCTGTGGCGATGGCTCCCGTCATCAGCGCGGCGGCTAGGACGCGCGCGCATGTTTCCCTCATGTTTCTCCCCGCGTAGCCGATTACCTCATACGAGGGAGCTATCGGCATCGGGGGATTGGGACTTGAAGGGAAGCCGTGCGTAGTTTCAAAGTCAAGCTAGTCGTCTACTTCCTGCTGCTGTCTCTACTCCCGCTGGCCGCTGCCTTTTGGGGGTTCTCCACGGTGGCGGCCCGGAGTGAGACACGCCGCGTCGACGCCCGGCTCCAGGCGGGGCTGCGTGCGACCCTGGCCACCTACCAGGAAGCACTGGCTGCGGCCGACGAGGAGGCGGCCGGGCTCGCGCGCGATCCGGCTTTCCAGCGGGCCCTCCTCCGGCGCGACCGGGCTGCGCTCGAGCGCATGCTCCGGAACAGACCTCACCTCGCCGTCGAGGCTGCCGGCGGGTTCCGTGTCGGGGCCAAGGATCCGACCGGGGCGACTCGAGAAGTCTCGGTCGTCGGACCGGGAGGCATGCGGGTCGCCGTCGTCGCGACGGTGCCGCTCGACGCGCAACTCGTCCAGCGGCTCGAGAAGCGCTCTGGTCTCGAGACGGAGGATCACGTCGTCCTGGTCGAGAACGGCCGCATCGTCGCCGGCCCTGTCGGCGTCCGCGGACGCTTCGACGTGCTCTCCGGCAAGACGCGAACCGTTGCCCTGGGCGGAGAGCGCTACCGCGTGCTCGTGGCCGGGACCCTGGAGGAGCAGCCGGCCGCCACCCTCGGCGTCATCAGCCCACAGGCGCACATCGACGCTGCGAACCGCGAGGCGACGAACCGTCTGCTCATCGGCTTGATCTCCTCCCTGCTGCTCGTCGCATGCGTCGCGTACCTCGAAGGCAGGGCAATCGTGCAAACGATCCGGCGTCTCGTGGACGCCGCGCGGGCCATCGCCCAGGGCGACCTGAAGCAGCGGGTCCCCGTGCAGGGCCGCGACGAGCTCGCTCTACTCGGCCGAACGTTCAACCAGATGGCGTACCAGCTCCAGACGCGGCTCGAGGAGCTTCAGGCCGAGCGTGGCCGTCTTCGCGACGTCATCTCGCGTTTCGGCGAGGCGCTCGGTGCCACTCACGACCCGGACCAGCTCAGGCGCCTGATCGTCGAGGCTGCGATCGAAGCCACCAGTGCGTCCGGCGGTGCGATCGTCGGCCCTAGCGGCGAGCTCGTCAAGGCGGGCTACCCCGACAAGGGCGGCGAGCGGATCGTGCTGCCCTTGCAGGCCGGGCCGGTCAACTTCGGTGCGCTCATGCTCTTCGGCGACGCCTTCGAGGACGAGGACCGGATGACCGCGGCCTCGCTTGCCTCGCACGCGGTCGTCGCACTCGACAATGCACGCCTGCACCGCATCGTCGAGCGGCAGGCGCTCGTCGACGGCCTTACCGGGCTGCCCAACCGCCGCCAGTGCGAGGAGACCCTGGCCGACGAGCTTGCCCGCGTCGACCGCTTCGGCGGCCCGCTCACGATCGTGGTCGCCGACCTGGATTGGTTCAAGGACGTCAACGACCGTTATGGCCATCCTGCGGGCGACACCGTGTTGAGCGAGTTCGCGCTGCTCCTCGAGGAGACCGTACGAGACGTCGACCTTGCCGGCCGCTGGGGCGGAGAGGAGTTCCTCCTCATCCTGCCCGGCACCGATCTCGACGGCGGTGCCCAGGTCGCAGAGCGGATCCGGACTGCCCTCGCGGGCCGGATCGTCCTTGCCGGCGACGGCACTCCCATTCCGGTCACGGCCAGCTTCGGAGTGGCCGCCACGCCGCCCGCCCGGACGGCTTCCGAGCTCTTCTCGGCCGCCGACGCGGCCATGTACGAGGCCAAGCGGACGGGCCGGAACCGGGTCGAGATGGCTCCTCAGCCCGTAGCGCATCCGTAGCGTTTCCTACACTGCTCTGTGGAAAAGCCCCGGAAGGGGCTACAATCGCCCCGCAGGCCCCCGCTAGCTACTAGGAGCTTCTATGCCGGTTGAGACACCGTCGATCTTTGCGAAGGTCATCCAGGATCACCTCGAGCTGAAGGAGCGAAACGCTCGGCTCGAGGAGTCGATGCCGCTCGGTCACTACGTGGCGGCCGATCCATTCGACAACCATCCCCTCTTCAAGACCGAGGAGCAGGCCCGCCTCGAGGACACCATCGACGGCGAGGAGGCGGTCGTCGCCGCCGAGCCCACCGTGCTCGCCTGGCCCGGTGAGGACACTGCCGAGCATGCCGCCCCCGAGGCGGAGGAGAACGGCAACCTCTGGGGCCGAAGTCGCGACTTCGACTGGGGCGACTGACAGCGAACTAACCCCCGGCGTCGTAGGGTAGGCCCCTCACGACCGACGACGCGTGGAGGGCTGAGATGAAGAGACTCTTGATGGGCTTCGGCCTCGTGACGGGCCTCGCCTACGCCGTGCGCAGATGGTTCGCGGCGCCCCAGCCGCAGCCGGGCTGGGAGGAGACCGACAACGACCCCGAGGATCTGAGCGTCGACCTCGCGCAGCGTGCGCGCGTGGCCGAGGGCGCCCAGGCCTCCGAAGAGACGCCGATCACGTAAGCGGCCGCCCTAAAAGGCGGCCTCGCGGCCACGGAACCCCTCAACCGGGGGATTCGACGCGGAACCCCGCTCGCTTTGCTGTGTTTCGGTTCTGAGAAAGGGGATTCCGCTGCGGCTTTACCAACCAAACGGACGACGTCTGTGAGCGATCACGCGGTACCGCTGCGCCTCGTTTCCGAGGCGGCTGCTCCTCCTGCCGCCTCGTCCGGTGAGACTGCGCTCGTCGAGTCTTACCGCCGGCTCGCGGACGTCTTCCATGACGTCCTGGCCGAGCAGAGCCTCGATGCGCTGTTCGACCGCATTGCGGATGCGCTCGCAGATCTCGTTCCCCACGACGCGCTGACGATCTACGCGGCCGACGAGCCGCGGCGCATGCTCACCGCCGTCTGGGCGCGCGACAAATGGGCGGACAAGATCCTCGCTGACGAGTGTCCGTTCGGTGTCGGGCTCACCGGCTGGGGCGTCGAGCACCGCGAGCCGGTGCGAGTGAACCAGGCGCATCTCGATCCGCGCACCGAGACAGTCGCCGGCACGCCGGACGACGAGCCGGAGGCGATGATCACGATTCCGTTGATCGCGCGCGAGTCGATCAAGGGTGCTCTGAACATCTACCGGCTGGGCGAGGACGCGTCCTTCGACGACGACGAGTTCGAGCTCGCGAAGCGGTTCGGCGATGCAGCGGCGCTCGCGCTCGACAACGCCCAGATCCGCGCGAGGCTCGAGCACCAGGCCCAGACGGATCCTCTGACCGGTCTCTACAACCACCGTGCCTTCCACGAGCGGCTGCGTCGCGCCCTCGCAAACGCGAGCCGCCTGCACGAGTCCGTCTCGGTCCTCATGCTCGACATCGACGACTTCAAGCGCGTCAACGACGTCTACGGCCACGGTTCCGGCGACGAGATCCTGCGCAGCCTTGCGGAGACGCTGAGAGACGCCGTCCGCGCTTCGGACGTCGTATACCGCCTGGGCGGCGAGGAGTTCGCGATCGTGATCACATCGCACTCCCCGGAGAGCGCGGAGCGGCTGGCCAACCGGCTCGTCGAGCGGGTCCAGTCCGCCGAGTTCGACCCGGCTGGGCGGATCACCATCTCCGTAGGCCTGGCGCGAGGTCCCGAGCACGCGATGAATCCGCGTGAGCTCGTGGCGTGCGCCGAAGCCGCGATGATGACGGCAAAGGCTCGCGGCAAGAACCAGATCGTCCTCTACGACGAGACCTCACTGGAGCGCCCGGGCGGTGAGCCGGTGCCGTCGGCCCGCGATGTCCGCTCGGTCGCGCACATGAAGATGCTGCAGAGCCTCGGCGGAAAGCTCAACCGTCTCAACGACGTGCGTCAGATCGGCAACGTGATCGCGACCGAGCTGCGCTCGCTGATCGACTACCACAACTGCCGCGTTTCCCTGGTCGAAGGCGACGACATCGTTCCGATCGCGTTCGTCGGACAGTTCACGAGCGAGACCCAGGAGCCGCTCGAGATCCTTGCGTGCAAGGTCGGCCAGGGAATCACGGGCCGCGTCGCCCAGACCGGCGAGTCGCTGCTGATCGGCGACGCCGCCAACTGCGAGTTCGCGCGGGTGCTGCCGGGAACGGACGCAATCGACGAGTCACAGGTGGTCGTCCCGCTGAGCCTCGGGACGCGCGTGGTCGGTGTGATCGTGATTTCGAAGCTCGGCCTGAACCAGTTCGACGAGGACGACATGCGCCTGCTCGAGGTGCTCGCAGGCCACGCAGCCGTGGCGCTCGAGAATGCGAGCCTCTACGAGGCTGCGCGTCGCGAGGCCGAGCGCGCGACGGCGCTCCTCGAGTTCAGCCGTCAGCTCTCTTCCGCCGAGGGGATGGACGAGGTCGTCTCGCGCATCGTCGAGCTGTCCGCCCGCACGCTCGGCTCTCCCCGTGCGACGGTGTGGTTCCAGGACGCGGCCGGTGGGGAGATCACGATCCGCGCGACGCACGGGTACTCCGAGCTCGACCACGAGCGGCTTTCGCGCATGCAGTTCGACCACCTGGCGGCTGCGGAGTTCCTTGCCGGCAAAGAGCCCTTCGTCGTCACGAACGAGCAGCACGAGGCGATCACTGGCGCGAAGGAAGTAGCCGGCGGCAAGCGCTTCGCCGTCGCTCCGCTGACGCTCGACGGCGGGAGACTCGGTTGCGTCGCGGTCGCCACGCCGGACGACGGCGAGTTCACCGACCGGCACCTGCGCCTCCTCGCCGGAGTGGCACATCAGTCGAAGCTCGCGCTGACGAACGCCGGCAACTTCCAGAGCCTCGAGAACACATTCCTCGAAACCATCGAAGCGCTCGCGAACACGCTCGAGGCGAACGACGAATACACCTCGTCGCACGCGCGCTGGATCAGGGATCTCGCGGTGAAGGTGGGCGAGGGTCTCGGGCTCGACGGCCGTTCGCTGAAGCGCCTCGAGCTCGGCGCGTTGTTCCACGACATCGGCAAGATTGGGATCCCCCAGGCGATCCTCTCCAAGCCGGGCCCGCTCACCGAGTCCGAACGGGAGCTCGTCGAGACGCACCCAGAGCTCGGGGAGAAGATCATCGCCCCGATCGACCGGCTCCAGGAAGTGCGGCCGATCGTGCGTCACTGCCACGAGCGTTACGACGGCGCCGGGTATCCGGATCGACTGCTGGGCGAGGACATTCCGATCGAGTCGCGGATCATCTTCGTGTGCGACGCCTACCATGCGATGACCACTGACCGCCCCTACCGCAGGCGGCTCCCCAACGACGAAGCCCTGCGGCGGCTAGCCGAAGGCGCGGGCACGCAGTTCGACCCACGTGCCGTGGAAGTCTGCAAGCGCGTTTTGGCCGAGCGGAACTAGGACGACCGGCGCGAGCCGGAGAGTGCGTCCAGGCCTTCGTTGAAGCTGACGTAAGGGAGCACAGGCAGGACGGTTTCACGCTCACGTACTCGCTCCTCGTCAGCCAACGCACGCTCGCGCCTGCGGATGGCCTCCTGCTGGGCGGCGAGGCCGGCCTGGATGCGCAACACCTCCGCCTCACGGCCGACGAGCTCGGCCTCGCGGCCGACGAGCTCGGCCTCGCGGCCGACGAGCTCGGCCTCGCGTTGTGCGAGCCGGGTCTCGAGCTCGGCGACGCGCCGCTCACTCTCCTCGGTGGTCCGCTGACCGCTCGCGACGGCTTGCTCTTCCTTCCGCGCCAGCCGCTGCTCGCGCTCGTCGATCGTCCGGGCTCGAGCTTCCAGGGTGTGCTCGCGTTCCTCGAGCTCGTTGACCCGCGCGGCGAGGAGACGGTCGCGTTCGTCCACGCTTCGCTCACCCTCGCTCAGCGTCACGCGTGCTGCTTGGGCCTGCTGCTCGAGCTCCCGAGCCAGCACGACGAGCCGCTCGCGCTCAGCGGCGATCTCCTGCTCGGCTGCCTCGAGCGAGGCCAGGCGTTGGACGAGCTCGTCGGTCGTGCGCGAAATCTCCTCCCGTGAGCTCTCGACGAGCGCCTCCTGCCCTGCATGCTCCTGCTGGGAGGCGGCCAGCGCCGCCTCGCTCTCGCGGAGACGCGCGTACGAGCTCTCCAGCTCCCGCTTGCGTCGCTCGACGGCTGCCTGAGCCTGAGCAACCTGCTGCTCCAGGCCTGTTAGCGCGGCCCGAGCGTCTTCGGTCTCGAGCTCGCGGCCCCGTAGAGCCGTTTCGCGTTCGGCCACTTCACGCTCGCGCGGGAGGAGCGCATCGAGACGCTCCTGTACTTCCGATTCCCGCCGGGCCAGCAGCTCCTCAGCGTAGGCGTGGTCCGCCTCTTCCTCGCGTGGCCGCTCGGCCCGACGCAAACGCAACGAGCGTCGACCCTCGTGCAAGCGCGCGTCGAGCACTTCGAGCTCCTTTGCCCGGCGTTCGACCTCGAGCTCGCGGCGTGCCACGTCGCCGGCTCGCTCGCGGAGAGCGCGTTTCATGTCCTCGAGCTCGACGAGCTGCCCCGTGCGCTGCTCTTGCCGCTGCTCGGCCAGGCGCCGGGCGAGGCTCAGCAGCTCCTGCCGGCTGGGATCCTCGTCAGGCTCCTGCCAGGTGGCTTCCCACCCGAGCGACTCCCAGGAATCCCCCCGCTCCTCCACGTCCTAAGAGCGTAGCGCGACTCGAGACGAGATTGGCCGCTCCGAGCAGGGGAAAAGCTGGTCGGAATCCGCTTCGGCGGCTCTGCCGTAGGGCTGATGGGGTCGAGTTCGATCCCGACCTGCGAGAGAGGGGGATTCATGAAGAGGTTCGTGTTACTCGTGACCGGAGGCGCGCTGACGCTCGCGCTGGTCATCGCCGGCGGGGCAGGCGCGCGGAGCCAGGCGACGACGGCCCGGGTGTCGGCCGCGCTGAACGCCGCCAACGAGACGCCGACGCCAAAGGGCGACGTCAGCGCCGCACGTGGCACGTTGACCGCCACCTTGACGAAATCCGCGGCCGGCGCCTCCATGAGCTGGCGGCTGGAGTTCAGCAACCTGAGCGGTCCGGCCGTGGCGGCGCACATCCATGTCGCGGGGCGCGGTGTGGCCGGGCCTGTGCGGGTTCCACTGTGTGCACCGTGCTCGAGCGGTGTCACCGGCACCGCCAACATCACAGCGGAGGTCCTGGACGCAATCCTCACCGACCGGGCATACGCGAACGTGCACACGGCGTTGAACGGAGCCGGTGAGATCCGCGATCAGGTCGCGGTCGTGGCGAACGTCAAGACAACGCTGCGGGCGAAGCAGGAAGTGCCGAAGCCGAAAGGCAACGTGAAGCGCGCTGTCGGCACGTTCACGGCCACTGTGACCAAGTTGGGCACGACCGGAAAGATCGCCTGGAGGCTGAAGTACAGCCGTCTCACCGGGCGAGCCACCGCCGCGCATATCCACAGCGGCCTGCGCGGGAGGCCCGGCCCCGTGATCGTGGCGCTGTGTGCACCATGCAGGAGCGGCGCGAGCGGCACCGCGAACGTAAGCGCGGCAGTCCTCAGCGCGCTCGAGGCGGGACGGGCGTACGTGAACATCCATACCAAGAAGAACCCAGCGGGCGAAATCCGCGGGCAGATCGCTGCGGTGGCGTTGACCATCGCCTAGCTCACTGCGGCAGGGGCGAGGTCCGGCTCACCGCCTGGCCTCGCTCCTGCCGCGAGCGTCTACAGAGCTTGCTCGCCGCTAACCAGAGCGCGCAGGCTTTCGTGCTCCTCACGGCATGCTGGGCAGCCGTCGAGATGTGCACGGAGGCCGGGAATCGCCGCGTCCGCGTCCGTCCCGGCTAGCTCGAGCTCGACGTAGCGGTCGAGCAGTTCGAAGCACTTGTCGCAGCTGACTTCGGGGCCGGCCGGGCCCAGGAGCCGGCCGAGCGCTTGCTTGAGATCCGGACGGTCTGTCATTTCGTCTCCTCCAACCATGTTTCGACCGAGAGGCCGCACTCGTCCAGATGCCGACGCAGCTTGCGACGTGCGTCGTGGAGCGTCTTGTACAGCGCGCCGCGCGTCGTGCCGAGCCTGTCGGCGAGCACGTCGATCGGGACGCCGTTTAGAGCAAGGCCGACGAGGACACTCCGCTGGTGCGGGGTCAAGACCTCGCCGATCGCACGTTGGAGCGTCGCCAACAACTCGCCTTGCTCGGCCGCCGCGTCCGGCTCCAGACCACCGCTCGAGAAGAGTGCCCAGCTTTCGGGCTCGAGCGGGACTTCGCGTCCCTGCCAGGCACGCTTCCGAAGTTTCACCGCCGCCTCGAGGAGTGCGAACTTGTAGACCCAGGTCGTGAAGCGGCTCGCCCCCCGGAAATCGTCGAGGCGTCGGATGACGCTCATCAGCGCGTCGTCGGCTGCTTCGACTGCGATGTCGTCCAGCTCGTCGCCGCGCAGGTGCGGCAGAGTGGGCCTTCGACGCGCGACCTCGAACCGCGCGGCCCGCAGGAGCACTTCGTGGAGCCTCGCGACGGCTGCGTCGCGTGTTGCGCCATCGGCCTGAAGGTCACGCACCCAGCGGCGCGCCTCCTCGTCGAGCGGCGGCGCTTCGGTCACCACCGGCGGTTGGGCGATCGACTCCACTGCTTCGACGATATGGGCTGCGACGGCCCTCATGCAGCGCTTCCCTCGGCGAGTGGCGCGAGGATCCGCACGGCCAGCTGCGGCGGACAACCGTCCTCCGTGAGCTCGATCAGTGCGTGGAGGTCGTAGCGCTGGTCGTGCGCGATCTGCGTTGCTAGCTGCCGCGAGAAGCCCGCTGCGACGAGCTGCCGGCGGCGCCAGCGAATGGTCTGGGACGCCGCTTCCTGGAGCTCGACCTGCATGGCTAGCGGAAACGCCTCGGGAATTGCTTCACGATCCCCGCTGAGAGCGCGTCCGCCATCCCGAGCGCGTGGTGGTGGACGCGGTCGTAGGCGGCGACGTCGGCAGCCCACTCCCCTTGCAGACGTGCGACGGCCTCGGCGGTCGTCAGGCGCAGATGTTGCTCGAGCATCGCCAGCAGCGCTGCGCGCTTCCAGTAGCGCGGGTTGGCGCGACTCAAGAGCGTCGCGATGTCGGCGGCGTTCCGCTGCCAGCGGGCCTGCTCGGCAGCGAGCTTCGCCTGATCTCCGGCCTTGGCGGCGGCGATAAGGTCGGCCGCGATCAGGATGTGGTTGCGCAGCTCTCCGGTCAACGCGTCTCCCGCAGCGTCGCCGTAGAAGGGCTTGATCGCGTTGCCGATGTCGGTCTGGTTCCGTAGGAGGCGACCGACTGCCGCGTCGGTGTCCGGCGAGCCTGCGACGACACTGATCACGGCCAGGCGCGTCCACGTGACGTGGTCTTCCCAAAGCACGCGCATGTCGTTTCGCAGGACGAGCTCCCTGCGCGTGACGGCGGTTTGGGCCACGTGCTGGACATCGGCGTGCGTCTTGTTGCCGTGGGCGCGCGCGTCGTGGCCATTCGACACGGCTAGAGCGGCCAGGGCGCTGAAGAACGCGATCAATGCGGTCAAGGCAACAGGGATCGGGCGGATGGTCTGCGTCTTCACGCGAGGGTTCCTTTCGGTCGAGAGAAGGTGATCACGGCGGCGAGTTGCCGGCGCGGCAGCAGGTGGAACGCAGCTCCGAGCCCGACGAGCTCGACGGCCTTCGTGAAGAGGGCGAGTCCTTGGACGGGCTCGGCCTGCGGGTGCAGGAGCGGAAGGCCGGTCGCGACCGCGAAGGCATAGCTCACGATCAGACCGGCCAGAAGTACCGACGTGCAGGCGAGCGCACGAGAGCTCGCCTGACGCGAGAGGATGAGTGTGAGAGACCCGAGCAGCAGGGCCGACGCGACGAAGCCGGCACCGGCAGCCGCGTCTTCTGAGAAGTGCTCCGGCGCAAGCGCGGCCTGGATGCCCGCGCTGATCGCGCACGCCACAATCACGAGATCGCGTTCCACGTCCGTGCGGCTGATCATCGGACGATTACCTCGCCCTCCATGTCCCTGCTGTGCAGCGTGCAGACGTAGTGGTACGTCCCGGGCCTTTCGAACCTGATGGAGAAGCTCTCGCCGCGATCGACCTTGTGATCGTCCCGTCCGTCGACCTTGACGGTGTGCGTGAAGTTGTCGTCGTTCGTCCACGTGACGGTGTCTCCGCTCGTGACCTCGATCCTGTTCGGGTCGAAGCGGTAGCTCTTGACCATCGCCACCTTGTTCGTTGCAACCGGCGCCCCCGTGATGCCCGCGCCGCCGCAGCCCGCCGCGAGCCCGATTACGGACACGGCGGCGAGCCCGGCGAGCGGGAGGAGGAAGCGGTTCAAGCCGTCCGCTCCAACGCGGGCCGGCGGGAGGCCGCTACCTGCCAGACCGCGGCAGCGAAGACCAGCACGAACGCGACGAGGTCGAACACCTCGGCGATGGTGTGCGCGAGCAGGAACACGGTCCAGTCGAGGTGGTAGGTCATGTACGTGAGCTCAGCGATGGCGAAGAGCGAGAACGCCGTCCCGAGGACGTTCAGCTCACGCTTGAACGCAAGCCACGCGAACCCGGCACCGAGTGCGAAGGCCGCGATGTGCACGACCATGAAGAACGCGGTCGGGAGTTCGTTGATCCAACTGCCCCAAGGCATGTGCTTCCTCCTGTTTCGGGTGTCGGATCAATTGGTGTCGGCTAGCGAGGAATCCTTACCGGCGGCCCCCTAGCTTCCCCCGACGGCCTCGATGCTGCCTCGAAGACGTTATGGTCGAGGTCATACGAGACGAGGTAGGTAACTGATGTCGCCGATTTCACGTGGGTTTCGTGGTCGTCGCTCGGAGGCCGATCCGGCGCGGGTGCCGCCCGGTCAATACGTGACCGACGACTTCCCTGTGCTGTCAGCCGGTCCGACCCCGCACACGCCCTTGGACCAGTGGACCTTTGCGATTCGCGGCGCCGTGGACAACCCGACGTCGTGGACGTGGGAGGAGTTCGCGGCACTGCCGAGCGAGCCCGTCACAGCCGACATCCATTGCGTCACCAAGTGGACGAAGCTCGACACGGTCTGGACCGGCGTGTCGCTCGACGTACTGCTCGCGGACGTGGGCGTGAGCGGCGAGTACATCACCGCATGGTGCGATGGTGGCTACACCACGAATTTGCCGCTCGAGGATGTGACCGACGGGAAGGCGTGGGTCGCATTCGCCTACGACGATGAACCGCTCGAGGCTGAGCACGGCGGTCCTGCGCGTCTTCTCGTTCCTCATCTGTACTTCTGGAAGAGCGCGAAGTGGGTCCGAGGGCTCGACTTGCGCGACGAGGACGTGCCAGGCTTCTGGGAGACCTACGGCTACCACAACTACGGTGACCCGTGGCGAGAGCAGCGCTACTCCGGCGACTGAACTGGCAGCTCGCCAACGTGGTCGAGTTCATCGACGAGACGGCGCGAGTTCGGAGCATCGTGTTGGACCCGGCCGACTGGCCCGGCCATCGGGCCGGGCAGCACGTCGACGTGCGCTTGACGGCCGAGGACGGCTACCAGGCGCAGCGCAGCTACTCGATCGCATCGGCACCGGAGGACGAGAATCTCGTGCTGACAGTCGAGCGGCTCGAGGACGGCGAGGTGTCGCCGTATCTCCTGGACGAGCTCCGACCCAGTGACGCGCTCGAGCTGCGGGGACCGATCGGCGGCTACTTCGTGTGGAACGAGTCGCACGGCGGTCCGGTCCTGCTGTTGGCGGGTGGCTCTGGGATCGTGCCGCTCCGTTCGATGCTGCGGCATCGCGCTGCCGTGGAGAGCTCGATCCCGGTGCGCTTGCTCTACTCCTCGAGGTCACTCGGTGAAGTCATCTATCGGGAAGAGCTTGCACGCCTGGACGCCGCTGACGGGGTCGACGTTCGTTTCACGCTCACCCGCGAGTGGCCCGATGGTTGGCAAGGCTTCCGACGGCGCATCGATCGTGAACTTCTGGGCGAGGTCGCCTGGCCGGCGGAGAAGCGGCCGCTGGTCTACGTCTGCGGGCCGACCGCGTTCGTCGAGGCAGCAGCGAACGGTCTCGTCGACCTCGGACACGATCCCCGGCTGATCAAGACCGAGCGGTTCGGGGCAACCGGAACGCGGTGATGGAAGCGCTCGACGGAAACGCTGTCGCGGGCTTGCTGTTCGATGTCTTCGGCGAGGAGATGACGACGGCGACGAGCATCTGCGCGACCTGCGGTGACAATGCAGCGGTGGCCGAGTTGACGGTCTACCTTCGGGCGCCCGGCACTGTCGTGCGTTGCCGGAGTTGCGGCAACGTGCAGATGGTGCTCGTCACCGTGCGCGGGATCACCTGTGTCGACCTGCGCGGCGTTGCGGGCCTCGAGGCCGAGTCCGCCCCCGACGCGGACTAGGCGGACCGACGGTTCTCACGGTTTGTCGGGGAGGGACCTGGAGATACTGCGACAACCTAGGCACGCGAGAGGAGCAAGAATGGCTATGGATCGTAGTTCGCGCCGTGGTCTCGGAGGCATCAGCCTCGGCGGGATCCTCGTGATCATCGGCATCGTCGTGTGGCTTGTGTGGAGCTTCTGGCTCGGGCTCATCATCGCCCTGATCGGGCTCATCGCGTTCGGCGGATTCGCCAGAGGCAGGTGGTACTAAGGCGTCACCGCATACCCAACGGCGCCGCAACGACAAGAACTAGATGACGGAGCCGAGCACCGCAGACCCTGACGCGCGCGCAGCGGGCGATGGACGCCGGGCTCACCTTCGAGAGCGAGGGGAGCGAGCCGGTGAGGTCAGGCCGATTGAGCTGTTCTTCGACCTGGTCTACGTCCTGGCGGTGACACAGCTCACACGACACCTCATCGCCAATCTGACATTGCGGGGCGCGCTGGAGACGCTGATTCTGCTGCTCGCCGTCTGGGGAGCCTGGAACCACATCGCCTGGATCACGAACTACTTCGATCTCGGCGCGCGGGCGGCAAGGATCGTGCTGATCGGACTCATGTTTGCAAGTCTGATCATGTCCTCGTCGCTATTCGGCGCCTTCGACGATCACGGGCCGGCGTTCGCCGGGGCGCTTTCAGCGAGCCTCTTCGGTGGACAGGTCTTCGCACTCGCCGCCGTTGGTGCCAGACATGCGCTGGGCGCGGTGTTCGAGCGCGTGCTCATCTGGTGGATACCCGTTTGCGTGATCCTGATCGCCGGTGGGCTCGCTGACGGCGATGCTCGTATCGCACTCTGGCTCGTCGCGCTCGCGGTGCTCTACGCCGTCACCTGGCTGGGGTTTCCCCTGCCGCGTCTCGGCCGCTCCCTCACGACTGACTACACGATCGCCGGCGAGCACATGGCGCAGCGCTCCTATCTGTTCATCACCATTGCCCTCGGCGAGTCGATTCTCGTGATCGGATCGCAGTTCGGCGAGTTGCCCCGCGCGACGAGCACGGTTGCCGCATTCGTGATTGCGTTCATCGGCAGTGTCGCGTTTTGGTGGATCTACTTCGACCGCAGCGCCGAAGCCGGGCTGGAGGTGATCGCGACTGCGACCGATCCCGGGCGCCTTGGCGTCATCGCCTACACGTACTTCCACATTCCGATCGTGGCCGGCGTCATCGTTGCCGCTGCGGGTTATGAGTTGGCGATCGCGCACCCTAGCGACCAGCTCGAGGTTGCTACGGCCTCTCTCATTCTCGGCGGCCCCGCCCTGTTTCTCGTGGGCCAGACCCTCTTCAAGTGGGCGGTCTGGGGTCATGTTCCTCTCGTGCGGCTGGCACCGACCGTCGCTCTCGTCGCTCTCATTCCGATTGCGGTCGTGTCCACGGTGCTGGTACTGCTCGCGCTTGCGACGTCCGTGGTCGCCGTTGCGGCGTGGTGGAGCTCGCGAGCGTCGCCTCTGGAGGTCCACCGCCCGACAACCTGAGACCGGATCGCCCGGTCAGCACTCCTTGACTGCCGCCGCCTTCTAGTCCACGAACGGTCCGTTGAAGACAGGCCTCTCGCCGTAGGGCTTCCCGGCCATGAGGACGAGCCGCGTCCCGGGGTCTGCTTCCTCTACGGCGAGCGCACCACCCGGTCCGAGCACCGCAATCTGGGCGCGACCTGCGCGGCGTCGGTTGGCGCCGAAGCTGGCCTCGCCCTCGAGCATGTACACGAGGCCGTTGAAATCGGACGGGATCGGGCTTGTGAAGCCTCCTCCGTGTGGTAGCTCGACGTCGAGGATCAGGCCGGGAGTCCCAAGCTCAACCGGCGAGCCGTCCCCGACCAAGACCCGGACGATCGCGTCGCCGTCGGACCGGACGGGCACGTCGTGCGGCTGGAGGAGCTGTGCGCTCGGTTCGGCGCCCTTGTCTTTGCGCGCCAGGTTCACCCAGAAGAGCAGGCCGCGCATCTCTGACCCTTTCTTGCCTTCCTCGAGCTCGTCCCGACCGATTCCCTCCGCATGCCAAACACCACGGCCCGTTCGGAGCTTCAGGAGCGATCCGGGCTCCAGTCGCGCCCGCTCCATCGCGCCACCGGGACCGGTGCTGTGACCCGTGCTCGAAGAGCCCGAGATCGCATACCAGAGGTTGTCGAACCCACGGTGCTGATGCTTGGTATCGAGGCTCGCCTGCTCCGGTGTGATGCGAACGACGGCCTCGTGGACGAGGATGTACGGATCCACCATCCGATACGGAATTCGCGGGGACGGCAAGGGCTCGAGGACTTCCACGCTCATGACTGGGCGGATGTGGGCGTCCTCGACCAGGACGGCCTCGCGCTGTTCTGTGTCGATTTGGGTGGCCATGGTGCGTTGCTCCTTTCGGACTAGAACCCAAGCGCCTCGTCGACGAAGACGACGGTGATGCGCCCGGGCGTCCACTCCCGGTTGATGATGAGAACTTTGTTCACGCCGCTGTGTACGCCGTATGCCGCCTCAGCACGTGCGTCCTCGAGCGGGAAGACGTATTCGTCGATGCGGCGGAGTCCCTCGTCTAGGTCCGAGACGATCTTCTGCGTCCCCACCACGAGAATGACTTTTCCGGCACCGGCAACGTAGGGCGCGAGCTGGCTGCCGCTCGCCGACGCCGCCACCAGCGACCCGGTTTCGGTGACCGCGTGCACGCTGCCCAGCATCACGTCCGGCGACGAGGTCAGCCGGCGGATCTCGTCGGCCTGCGTCTCGCGGTCCATGCTCCAGATCCGTGGGTGGATAGGCTCGTACCGACCAGAGTTGTGGATCTCCTCGGCAATGCCCGTCTCCTCGAGCGACTGCGAGGCGCCGTTGTGGACCTGAGCTCCGGCTGGGACGAGCTCCAGGACGATCCGTTTCGCCTCCCCGGCATCTGCGGCGCGGACGACGCTGATTCCGTTGGCCTCGAGGGCGGTAACGGTTCGTGCAACGCGGGCATCGTCCGCCACGACCGCAAACTGACGGCTGAGCGACCTCTCGAGGTCCGGCTTGCTTTGGGTATCCAAGGCGTCCTTTCGGCTGGGCTAGCGATATACTTGCGTCCGCAAATATCATACGTACTGGAAGGTTGCGCATGCAAGTAGGTTCGAAACCGGAAGTCGCTGCGCTCCTTGATCGGCTCGTGGCGGAGCAGCTGCCGAACCGGAGCGGACTCGAGGCCTGGGTCTCGCTACTCCGGGCCCACGCCACGCTCATGCGCCGGCTCGAGGTCGATCTCGCGCAGGCGACGGGACTGGCTTTGGCCGATTTCGACGTGCTCGCTCAGCTGGCCCAGGCGGGGGGCGAGCTGCGCATGACGGAGCTCGCGGACCGGGCGCTCAT
>Ga0184612_10000680_pt1 | contig 15923 bp, 7 predicted proteins | sample PLM3_60_coex_FD_133163 | JGI IMG/M metagenome (GOLD analysis project Ga0184612, IMG submission 133163) | Groundwater sediment microbial communities from an aquifer in East River, Colorado, USA - PLM3_60_coex | ecosystem: Environmental > Terrestrial > Soil > Riparian zone | place: USA: East... | reverse complement strand
GCTCGCTCTCGCGCGGCGACTTCGCGCCGCGCTCGGGCCGCAGGCGCTTCTCAATGCTCGCGGGGCCCCACCCCCGCTCGCTCTCGCGCGGCGACTTCGCGCCGCGCTCGGGCCGCAGGCGCTCTGTGCTAGTCTTTTCCCACCTATGTACTCACGCGAAGAAGTCAAAGCGATCACCGATAAGGTGATCGACATGGCGAAGGCCGATGCGATCGAAGTGGAGTTCAACGGCGGCGAGCGGTCGGCCACGCGGTTTGCGAACTCCAACATCACGGCGAACATGGTGCAGTACGACCGCAACCTGAGCGTCACGATTTACGTTGGCACGCGCTCCGCGACGGCGTCGACGCGCGATTTCGACGATGCGTCGCTCAAGACGGCGGTGGACGATGCGCAGAAGCGTGCGCAGGAAGCGCGCGAGAATCCCGAGGCGCTACCGCTCATCGAGGGCCCGCAGGACTACGTGCAGGTCGACGCGGCGCTGCCAGGCGGCGTCAACTTTGGCCCGGCCGACCGCGCCCGGATGGTCAAGCAGAGCCTCGATGTCTGCCAGAAGAAGGGGGTCATCGGATCCGGCTACATCCCCAAGGTCCACCAGACGACGTGCACGGCCAACTCGAAAGGGTTGTTTGCCTACTACCAGTACGCCGAGGCGAGCTTCATTCTCACCTGTCGCACGAAAGACGGCGGCGGCTCGGGGTGGGCCGGGTCGACCGGCATCAAGGACATCAGTCTGATCAACGCGACCGAGCTCACCGAGATCGCTTCCGACAAGGCCCTCAAGAGCCAGAAGCCCCGGGCGATCGAGCCGGGCCGCTACACGACCATTCTCGAACCCCGCGCCAACGCCAGATTTCTCTCGCTGATGACCGGCCTCTTCAACGCCCGCACGTCGGAAGGCCCCGTCGGCAACTACTTCAGCGGGAAGCAGCCGGGCACGACCAAGGTTGGCGAGAAGCTTTTCAGCGACGCGTTCACGCTCAGGAGCGACATCGGCAACCCGGTTCTGAAGCAGACCCCAATCGGCACCGACGGCATGGCGGCGCGGCCCGTGACCTGGATCGACAAAGGCGTGCTCAAGACACTTTCCTACGACCGCTTGTGGGCCAAACGGCAGAAGAAGGAGCCGACGGCGACCGGCATCAATCAGAGCCTCGTGATGGAAGGCTCGGACATGTCGGTCGAGCAGATGATCAAGACGACCAAGCGCGGCCTGCTCGTCACGTTTTTCTGGTACATCCGCGCCGTCGACCCGCAGACGCTCCTCAACACTGGCATGACGCGCGACGGGTTGTTCTTGATCGAGAACGGCGAGATCGCCGGCCCGGTCCAGAACTTCCGCTGGAACATGTCGCCGCTCGTCGGCTACAACAACATCACGGCCGTCGGCAAGCCCGTCCCGATGCACACCGGCGAGTCGTACGACGGCGGCGGCACCGCGCTCGTGCCGCCGGTTCGGATCGAAGATTTTTTCATGACGTCGATTTCGCCGGCTGTATAGACACAGACGGCTCACGGCTCAGGGCTCAAGGCTCAGGCAAGAGCTTCGAACACTTAGTCGAAGGTTTTGCCTGAGCCCTGAGCCATGAGCCCTGAGCCGACAAGGATCACAACCATGAAACGCAGAGACTTCGTGAAGACCGTAGCCATGTCGGGCATGGCGGTCGGGGCCAGCGACATCGTCGGCGACCTGATCGCGCAGACGCCCCAGGGGAAAGTCCTCGAATCGAAGTTCAAGGGGCTCTCGGATATTGCGCTGCTCGAAGCCAAGACGCAGGGCTGCACCTATGCGGACATCCGGTTCACACGAAACACGAACAGCGGCGTGAACGCGACCGGCGGGAATCGCGAATTCGACGACTTCGGGGGTGGGTTCGGCGGACGCGGTGGCGGGCGCGGGGGCAGGGGTGGCGGACGCGGCGGCGGGGGCGGCTTCGGGGGATTCGGGGGCGGGGGCGCCGCGGGTCCGAGCGGCGCCGCGGGCTTCGGCGTCCGCGTCATCCACAGCGGCGTGTGGGGCTTTGCGAGCAGCCCGATCGTCACCGAAGACGAGATCCGGCGCATCACGCGCATGGCGACCGAAGTGGCCAAAGCCAGCGCAATCGCCAAGCGGATGGACGTGAAGCTCGCTCCGGTGCCGGCCTATACCGAGTACTGGACCAGCTCGTTCAAGAAGGACCCCCGCACGATTCCGCAGGACGAGAAGCAGGCCTACGTTCAGAAGATTGTCGACGCCGTCGTCAAGACCAAAGAGGTCACCAACGTCAACGCCGCGGTGCAGCTCGAGCACGAGTGGAAGTACTTCGCGAGCTCCGAAGGCTCGTATATCGAGCAGGAGATCTTCACCACGACGCCGTCGTTCACCGTCACCGCGCGGAAGGATGGACAGACGCGGTCGCGGACCTTCAGCGGCGTAGCGATGACGGGCGGATGGGAAGTTGCCGAGGCGTCGAAGATGCTCGAGAGCGCCGAGCGCATCGCAGCCGAGGCAGTGGAGTTCTGTACGGCGAGGCCGGTCGAGATGGGCGTCAAGGATCTCATCCTCACCCCGTCGCACGCCATGCTGACCATCCACGAAATCGTCGGCCACGCGACCGAGCTCGATCGGATTCTCGGGTACGAGGCCAACTACGCAGGCACGAGCTTCATCAAGCTGTCCGACGTCGGCAAGTTGAAATACGGTTCGAAGCTCTTCAACGTGACCGCCGACCGCAACAAGCCGGGCGGCATCGGGACTGCGGGATTCGACGACGACGGCGTGAAGACGCAGGAGTGGCCGATCGTGCGCGACGGAATCCTCGTGGGCCTGCAGACCAACCGCGAGATGGCGCATCTGGTCGGCGAGAAGGAGAGCCGCGGCTGCACGCAGGCGAACTCCTGGCGCGACTATCCATTCCTTCGCATGCCGAACGTGCACGTCGATGCCGGCCCGGCGGGATCGCCGACACCGGACGAGCTGATCGCCGACACGAAGGACGGCGTCCTCATCGACGGCCGCGGCAGCTACTCGATTGACCAGCAGCGCTACAACGGCCAGTTCGGCGGCAATGCCTTCTGGGAGATCAAGAACGGCAAGAAGACGCGGATGGTGACCAACGTCACCTACAACGCGATCACGACCGACTTCTGGGGGAATCTCGACGCGATCTCCGGGAAGGAGTCGTGGGAGATGCATGGAACGGGCGGGGACGCCAAGGGGCAGCCGACGCAGACCAACAGCATCTCGCACGGATCGCCCTACCTGCGCATTCGCAAGATCCTCGTCGGCGCGGCCTACGCATAGAAGCTCTCTCACACATCACGGTCGGTGTTGCCCGTGTTATCCGTGGTTGTAGTCCCAAAAACGGACGGATCCCGGTGACGAGCGATTCGTCACCGTATTCGTCCCACGCAGGTCATCCATCAGTTCGTCACATCGGTCAGGCGGAACAAACCGCCAGTAGACATCGAAAAACGGCTACTGGTCCCTGACTCGGCTCCGTGGGCCCATATACCCCTGTCCAGTACAAAGGTGGTCAGACTTGACTGTCCGGGTCCGGACAGCATACCTTCTGTATACACAGTCAGTCTCGAGCTGGGCCGTTCGGCCCGGCGTTGCGGACGACAGCGGTGGGAGTTGTGCCCCACCGACGGCTCGCCACACTCGGAGCGAGGGAGGAGCGTTCCATGAGTAAGGTTGTGCGTGTATTGGCGTCGGCGCTCGCCGTGCTGACGCTCGTGGTTCTTTCGAATTCTTCCGCCTACGGCCAGGGCGGTACTACTTCAACACTCTCGGGCATCGCTGTCGATACGAGCGGCGCGATTCTGCCGGGCGCGGACGTCACGGTCACGCTCCCCGCAACGGGCCTCACGCAGTCGGCCGTCACCAACGCCGAGGGCGCCTTTTCGTTTCCCGGCTTGAACATCGGCACGTACACCGTGACGGTGAAGCTCTCTGGCTTCAAGACCTTCGTGTCCAACAACGTCGTCCTGACGTCGGGCGTTGGCGCCAACGTACGCGCCACGCTCGAAATCGGCGGGCTCGAAGAACAGATCGTGGTCTCGTCGGCGTCCGAGATCATTCAAACGCAGTCGTCGACGATCTCGACGACCATCAACACGAATCAGATCACGAAGCTCCCGCTGACCAGCCGGAGCGCGATGGACTTCGTCGTGTTCATGCCGGGCGTTTCCACACCAGGCGGCAACCGGGACTCCACAATCAACGGCCTGCCCCAAAGCGCTATCAACATCACGCTCGACGGTGTGAACATTCAGGACAACACGAACAAAACCACCGATGGATTCTTCGCGATCGTCAGCCCGCGGCTGGATGCAATCGAGGAAGTCACGGTGACGACGGCCGCGCAGGGCGCCGACAGCGCGGGCCAAGGCGCCGTGCAGATCAAGTTCGTCACGCGTTCTGGAACCAACACCTTCTCCGGCTCTGGCTACGAGTATTACCGCAGCGACAAACTGAACGCGAACACATGGTTCAACAACCGCGACGGCGTGGCAAAAGCAGCGCTGTTACAGAACCAGTATGGGGGCCGCTTTGGCGGACCGATCGTCATCCCGGGCCTCTTCGACGGGCGCAATAAGGCTTTCTTTTTCGTGAACTACGAAGAGCTCAAACAGCCCAGCGACACGACGCGGGTCCGTACGCTTCTGAATGCCGACGCGGTGCGCGGAATCTACCGCTACCCCGGAGGCGCACAGCCGGTGAACCTGCTGGCGCTGGCAGCGGCCAATGGCCATGTATCGACGGTTGACCCCATCACCGCCCGCGTGCTGAACGACATTCGAACCGCAACGAGCGGCGGCGCCGTTACCGACATCGATCCGAACCTGCAGGAATTCAGGTACAACGTGCCGGTCGAATCGGTCAGGCGGTTTCCCACGGTTCGCATCGACTACAACCTGACCAGCGCGCACCGGTTGAGTAGCGCGTACAACTACAACTGGTTCACCGACTCCCCGGATACACTGAACAACCGCGAAGCGAGCTTCCCCGGATTCCCGGTGGCCGCCGGACAGAACTCCGAGCGGCTCGCGTGGAGCAACTCCCTGCGGTCGACGCTTGGGCAAAACCTCGTCAACGAGGCGCGAGTTGGCTACAGCAGCTCGCCGGTGAGCTTCTTCAGTGAGCTGAATCCTGGGATGTACGGAGGCACGTCGGTCGCCGACCAGGGCGGGTACCGGTTGAACTTTCCTGACGTCGGCTCGGGTCTCACGCAGGCGAGCGGCACGGCCACACCTTCCTCACGCGACGCGAGCGACCTCGTCATCGAAGATACGCTGACATGGCTCAAGGGCAGCCACAACCTCAGTATGGGAGGATCGTGGACGCAGTACGACATATGGTTGAATAATCAGACCCTGGTGCCGCAAATCAATTTCGCGATTGCCCCGGGTGATCCGGCTGCGGGCATGTTCACCACGGCGAACTTTCCTAACGCCTCCACAGCCAACCTGACGGCTGCCCAGCGGCTGTACAACATAGTCGTCGGGCGCGTCGACGCCATCACAGGAAACGCCGGTCTGAACGAGGACACAGGGCAGTACGAATACCTCGGCCTGCGGACGCAGCGCGGGCGCCTGCGTGAGGCGGGGTTCTTCATCCAGGACTCGTGGAGATGGCGACCTGACTTCACGATCAATGCTGGTCTGCGCTACGAGCTGCAGTACCCATTTTCTCCGCTGAACAACAGTTACTCCACGGCCACGTTGGCTGATCTGTGCGGCATCTCCGGGGTGAACGAGCAAACGGTGTGCAATCTCTTCCAGGCGGGCGTCACTCCCGGCAAGCGGCCGCAGTTCGTCAACTTCGGCGAAGGAGCACCTGCCTACAACACGGACTACAACAATTGGGCGCCGACGATCGGGTTCGCGTGGACGATGAAGGGCGGAGACGGGCTGTTCGGTCGGCTGATTGGTCAGGACGGTGATTCGGTGTTCCGCGGCGGATTCACGCGCGCGTTCAACCGGCCGGGCATGGGCGATTTCACGGGGCAGTTCGGTGCCAATCCCGGCGTTGTTATTGATGCGACCAGGAGCGTCGCGCTGGGTAACCTCGGCACGTTGCCTCTGCTGCTTCGAGAGTCGTCGAGGCTTGGACCGCCTGCGTTCGCGGCGACTCCGATCTACCCGATGACGGATGTCGTCACCGAGGACGTCAACCTGTTCGAGCCGAACATCCAGGTTCCGCACGTGGACTCGTACACGATTGGCTTCCAACGCACGATCACCAGCAGTATGGCTGTAGAGATCCGGTATGTCGGCAACCGGTCTCGCGAGGGCTGGGACACGCTGAACTACAACGAGATCAACATCTTCGACAATGGGTTTATCAACGAGTTCAGGCAGGCGCAGGCCAATCTCCAGGCCCACGTGGCGGCAGGGTGCGGCGGGACGGGAAACGCCTGCTCGTTTGCTTATCGGGGCCCGGGCACGGGGACGGCGCCGCTTCCCACCCTTCTGGCGTACTTGCAGGCGCCTGGTACGACGGCTTATACGGGGGCCAATTGGACGAATGCGACGTTCCAGGCGTTTCTGGCGGCCCGCAACCCCAATCCCTTTGGGTTGATTCAGAACGGCAACAACACCGGGCTGCTGAACAGTGCGACGCTGCGCAACAATGCGGCGGCCGCTGGAGTCCCCGAAAACTTCTTTCTCGCCAATCCGGATGCGTTGGGCGGCGCTGACCTCACCGTCAACACTGGCACGTCGGAATACAACTCGCTGCAGCTCGAGCTGCGACGCCGTCTGTCGCAAGGGCTGCAGTTCCAGACCAGTTACGTCTTCGGCAGGGCGTACGCCTCACAGTTCGAGACGTTCCGCCGGCCGACGTTCATGCTTCAGGACGGCGGCGCAGAAGGCAACATCGCGCACGCGTTCAAGGCGAACGTGGTGTACGACCTGCCGTTCGGACAGGGACGTCGATTCGGGAGCAGCGCCGGCGCGGTGATGGATCGGATCATCGGCGGTTGGACCCTCGGCATCACCTCACGGATCCAGAGCGGCCGACTCGTCGATCTCGGCAACGTCCGTGTGATCGGCATGACCACCGATGACGTGCAGAAGATGTTTAAGCTGCGCTTCGATGATGCCGGGAAGACGGTCTGGAATCTGCCGCAGGATGTCATCGACGAAACACTCAAAGCATGGAACGTCAGCGCGACATCGGCCAACGGCTACTCGGGTACTGCGCCGACCGGTCGGTACTTTGCGCCGCCCAACGGGCCGGATTGTATCGAGATCGACAACGGTGAGGATTACGGCGATTGCGGTACTCGGACGCTCGTGGTCACCGGACCACTCTTCCAGCAGCACGACCTCAGCCTCGCCAAGCGCGTGAACCTCGTGGGCCGGACGAACTTCGAATTCCGCGTCGAAATGTTGAACGCGCTCAACCAGGCCAACTTCGCGCCGGTCGCCGGAGTGGGCAACACCCAGCTCAACAACTTCCGCGTCACCGGGTTGACGGGCACCAACACCAGCCGCGTCATGCAGCTCGTTGCGCGGTTCAACTGGTAACAGGAAATGCTGAATTCTGAATGCTGAATGCTGAAGTGAAGCTTGAAGTAGGAAAGAAGAAGTAGAAGGCAGAAGGAAGTCAAAGGGCCGTCCAGTGCGATGCACTGCGGCCCTTTTCATTTCACCCTTGAGAATTCACTTCAGCATTCAACACTCAGCATTCAGCATTGCAGGTCTACACAATGATCCCCTTGCGCACGGCGTAGAGGACGATCTCGGCCGTGTTGTGCAGGTTGAGCTTCTGCATCATGTTGCCGCGATGGGTCTCGACGGTTGACAGCCCGAGATCGAGCAGCGTCGCCACCTCCTTGTTCGACCGACCTTCGGCCAGGAGCTGCAGCACTTCCTTCTCGCGATCGGTCAGCAGGTGGTAGGTGTCGGTCAGCCCGCGCGCGCGGAGCTGGCGCATGTAGTCTTCGACGAGCACGGCGGTCACCGCCGGACTGAAGTACGGCTTGCCCGCAGACACCGCGCGGACGGCCGGCAGCAGATCCTCGTCGGTGGCATCCTTCAATAAATATGCGCGCGCGCCGGCGGCGAGTGCCCTCGTGATGTAGGACTCGTCCGAGTGCATGCTCAGGATGATCACGGCCGGCGGCCGCTCGAGCTTCTGCGTCCGCGCGGCGACCTCGATCCCGTTCATCTTGGGCATCCCGATGTCTACGATGAGCGTCTCCGGCTGGTGCTCTTCGCAGAGCCGCAGCGCCTCCAGGCCGTCCGAGGCCTCGGCCACGATCGTGAGGCTCGGGTCGGTCTCGAGCAGGCTGCGCAGACCCCGCCGGACGATGCCGTGGTCGTCAGCCAGCAGCACGCGCATGCGTGACCTCCGCGGGGCGCGCCGGCAGCGGCACCTTCATCGTCAGCGTCGTCCCGACACCCGCCGCGCTGCGGATGGTCATCACGCCGTGCAGCTCGCGGACGCGCTCCTCGATGCCGCGTAGGCCGAGGCCGCCCGCCCGCTGCGCGGGATCGAACCCGACCCCGTCGTCGGTGACCGAAACCGTGAGGCTGTCGGCCAGACGGCTGACCGACACCGCGATGCGCGAGGCGCGCGCGTGACGCACGCAGTTGGTGAGCGCTTCCTGGACGGAACGATACACGCACGTGCGGTGCTGCTCCGGCAGGAGATCGAAGTCGCCGTCGACCGAGAGCTCGACCGGCACGCCGAAGCGCCGGCCGAAGTCGCGCACGTGCCATTCGAGGGCGGGCTGGAGGCCGAAGTCGTCGAGCATGCTCGGCCGCAGGCCGAGGGCGAGGTCGCGGACCGTGCGAACCATGTCGTCCACGAGCTGCCGGCACTCGGCGACGGCACCGGCCACGCGACTGTCCGATGACGATCGAAGGCGGTCGATCCGCCCGAGCTCCATGCGGAGCGCCGTGAGCATCTGGCCGACGTGATCGTGCAGCTCGCGCGACAGGTTCTTCCGCTCTTCCTCCTGCGTGGCCACGAGTTGCTGCGAGAGCTGCCGCATCAGATGCTCGGCTTCTTCGGCTACGGCGCGCTCGTTCTCCGATCGGCGCTCGAGCACGCGCAGCCGGATGACCGCGGTGAGCGCGACGACGAGGCCGAGGGCGAGGCTTCCCCACAGGAGCCTGTACAGTTCGCTGCGGAACTCCGCGTGCCGGCGCGTCACCTCGGCGCGCTGGATGGCGTGGTTGGCGTTGTTCAGCTCTTCGATCTCCGAGGCAATCGCGAGGACAGCCTCGCGCCGCGGGAGCACCTCGCGGCGCAGGAAACTTGCGCTCTGGCTGATCTTCTCGACGAGCGTCCAATCGAAGAGCGGGTCGAACGCCTGCCAGTACTCGTCGAGCTTTGCCTGAAGACTTGAGATTCGCTCGTCGTTCTCCTGACGACCGCTCGAGATCGCCCGCAGGTCTGCGACCGTCGCAACGTTGTTCTGGCGGAACTCCGCCAGACTCTCGCGATAAATCGGGGCGTGCTCTTTCTCCGGGTCGAGCAGGTAGTCGCGGATGAAGATGCCCGACAGATGCACGTCGGAACGCAGCCGCCGGAGCTTGGTCTCGACGTCACGCTGGTGCGTGTTGAGCTGGTCGAGCTGGGTGTAGATCTCCTGCGCGCGGTTCGACGCCGCAAGCACCGACACGACGACCAGCAGGAGCAAGCCCCCGAGCCCGAGCGCCGCGACCGGCCAGGTTCTGAAGCGCATTCTCAGACTGAATCGTTCAGGTTCAAGGGTTCAGGGTTCAAGAGACTCGGGGTTCACGAGGTTCAGCGCTGCTTGAACCCTCTTGAACCTCCGAACCTTCTGAATCTATTGAACCCTCTGAACCTCCTGAACCATCGTAATCCTGTTCATTGACAGCGAGGCATCCCGTCAACACCCGAACCCACCTACAGTTTCCAGCAATGCCGGTCTCCCCCCAGAAATGGTCGCCTCTCCCCTATCCACGGGATGGCCCAGGGGCGCGTCTTCGCATCTACTGAGAAGTGCGGCGCGCCTGCGACGCGAACATTGACCGAGGCTGGCTGCCCGCCTGGCCTCCAACGGTTCCCGCGCAGGCGCACCGCGCCATCCCCGACTGTTCCCGCAATCCACTCGTCACGCCATTCGTCCCTGGTGCACCCCTGAACCTTGAACCTAGTGAACCTTCTGAACCCCGTGAACCTCCTGAACCACTCACCCCACCGTTACCCGTCACATTTCTGGCCACTTTACTCAACATTCCTACAAAGTTGTTCGTCACATCGCTTTGACAACTCACCCCTGAATTGCCAGAATACCCACGCCTAGCACCAATGCCGACGCCCGTCGGCCCGGAACGAAGGGAGGAGCGTTCCTAATATGAAGTCCATTGCACGTTTATTCCTGACAGGACTGTTCTGCCTCGCGATCAGCGTGGCGACGAGCGTGCCTGCGCTTGCGCAGGGCGGCGGCGCGACCACGTCGCTCTCCGGCACGGTAACGGACACTTCCGGTGCAATCATCCCGGGTGCAACCGTCGTCGTGAAGAGCAATGCCACAGCGACGCAGTTCGACGCAGTATCGAACGAAAGCGGCTACTTCACGGTGCCCGCGCTCGATCCAGGCGCCTACACCGTCACGGTGACGCTGATGGGCTTCAAGACCGCCGTCCTCAATGACGTGCGCGTCAACGCTTCGACACCCGCGACCGTCAAGATCGCGCTCGCGGTGGGCGGGCTCGAAGAGACTGTCGTCGTGACAGGCGGCACCGAGATCATTCAGACGACCTCAGCGGCCGTCACCTCGACGATCGACGCCAATCAGATTCTGAAGATACCGACCGGCAACCGGAGCGCGCTGGAGTTCGTGGCGCTGCTGCCAGGCGTCAACACGCCGGGTGGCCCTGGCGGCACCCGCGACTCGATGGTCAACGGCCTGCCGCAGAGCGCAATCAACATCACGATCGACGGCATGAGCGCGCAGGACAACCACCTGAAGACGGGGGACGGCTTCTTCGCGCGCGTCAGCCCGCGTCTGGACGCCATCGAAGAAGTCACCGTCAACTCGGCGGCGCAGGACGCGTCCAGCACCGGTCAGGGTGCGGTCCAGATTCGCTTCGTGACGCGCTCGGGCAGCAACCAGTTCACGGGAAGCGCGTACTATTACCTGCAGCACTACAAGCTCAACGCGAACACGTGGTTCAACAACCGCGACAACGCGCCGAAGGCCGACGACGTGCTCCATCAGCCCGGTGCCAGGTTTGGCGGCCCCATCGTCATCCCGGGACTGTGGAGCGGGCGGAACAAGGCATTCTTCTTCGTCAACTACGAGGAATCTCGTTCGCCAGGCGGCAGCACCGAGAACCGGACGCTCCTGCACCCGCGCGCGGAGCAGGGGTGGTTCCGGTACACAGCGAGCGGTCAGACGCGCGAGGTCAACGTGCTCACGCTGGGCGCCTCGAACTCGACCATCGATCCCACAATCGCCAGGTTGCTTGGAGATATCCGGAGCTCCACCGCCGGCAGCACGGTGGTCGATAACACCGATCCGCTCACGCAGAATCTGACGTATTCGTACAACACGGACAGCGTAACCAAGTACCCCACGGGGCGCGTTGACGTGAACCTGACCGACAAGCATCGCTTGTCCTGGTCGATGACGTACACCGATTTGGTCTCGACGCCCGACACCACGAACAACCGCGAGCCCAACTTCCCCGGCTTCCCGAACACGGGCAGCCAGGTCTCCGATCGCTACATCATGCGCGGCACCCTCAGATCGACGCTCGGTGCAAATCTCGTCAACGAGTTCACGGTCGGCGGCTCTGGTGGGGCGACAATGTTCTCGCCCGAGATCGCGGCGAGCCAGTTCAGCGGCACGTCCGTGGCCGACCAGGCCGGGTTCCTCTTGAACATAAACGCCGCCGGCGGCATCACGAACGCGGCATCGACGGGCTCGTACCAGGCGCGCGAGGCCTCGACGAAGGTCATCGAGAACACGTTGAGCTGGCTGCGCGGCTCTCACAGCATCCAGGCGGGTGGCGCGTGGACCCGCACCGACGTGTGGCTGCAGAATCAGCAGTACGTGCCGACCATGAACTTCGGTCCGATCGATGGGGCGGACCCGGCCAACGGCCTCTTCAACACCACGACCTTCCCGGGGGCATCAAACGCGCAGTTGACCGAAGCCCGTGACCTGTTCGCCGTGCTCACCGGACGCGTCGTCTCGATCACTGGCGAGCAGCGCCTCGACGAGAACACCGGCGAGTACGTGTTCCTCGGTCTCGGCATGCAGCGCGCACGGCTGGTCGACTATGGTTTCTTCGTCGCCGACACCTGGCGGTGGAAGCCGAACTTCACGCTGAACCTCGGCTTGCGCTACGACCTGCAGCTGCCGTTCTACCCGCGGAACAACAGCTACTCGAAAGCGACGGTCGCCGACGTCTGGGGCAGATCCGGCGTTGGCAACCTGTTCAGTCCTGGTGGCCTGACGGGGCAGGTACCGACCTTCAGCCAGTACGACGAGGGTGAGGGCGGCTACGACACCGACCTGAACAACTGGGCACCCAACGTTGGATTCGCGTGGACGCTTGGCGGCAACCCCGGCTTCCTCGGGACGCTGCTCGGCAAGGACTCGGGCGACAGCGTGTTGAGAGCCGGTTACTCGATGGGCTACAACCGGCCAGGGACGTCCGATTTCACCGGCGCAATCGCCAATAACCCAGGCGTCTCGCTCACGGCCAACCGCAACCACGCGCTCGCCAACCTCGGCACGCCCGGAACGATCTTCCTGCGCAACCGCGCGGATGTCGGCCCTCCGGCGAACATGCCGACAACGCGCGTCTACCCGATGTCTGACGTCTTCACGGGCGATATCACCGTCTTCGAGCCGGGCCTCCAGGTGCCCTACGCGATGACCTGGACAGGCGGATGGCAGCGGAAGGTCGGGAGCAGCATGGTGGTCGAGGCTCGCTACGTCGGCACGCGCTCGCTGCAGTCGTGGCAGACCTACAACTACAACGAGATCAACATCGTCGAGAACGGGTTCCTGAACGAGTTCCGCCTCGCCCAGCAGAACCTGGAGGCCAACCGGGCCGCGAACCTTGGCAACACGTTCAGATACACCGGCGCGCCGGGGACGTCGCCGCTGCCCATCTTCCTGGCGCACTTCCAGGGGCTGCCGGCGTCTGCTGCGGGCAACCCCGCCAGCTACTCGACCACCAACACCAACTGGACGAACAACACGTTCCTCGGATACCTGGCGAAGTACAACCCGACGCCGTACAACTTTGCCAACACCGGTAACGATCGCCTGATTGGAAACGGCACGTTCCGCAACAACGCACTCACGGCCGGATTGCCTGCAAACTTCTTCCAGGCCAATCCGGATTTGATCGGCGGGGCCAACATCGTCGGCAACGGCGGCGCAACTTACTACAACTCGCTGCAGCTCGAGCTGCGCAAGCGGTTGGCGGAGGGGCTGCAGTTCCAGACGAGCTACGTCTACGGCAAAACGTACGGGACCTCGCGTTACTCGTTGCGCTTCCCGCGTCAACGCACTCAGGACACCGGCACTGAAGGCGGAATAGACCACGCGTTTCGCGCAAACTGGGTGTACGAGCTGCCGTTCGGACAGGGCCGCCGCTTCGCGAGCGGCGCCGGACCGTGGATGAATCGCCTGGTTGGTGGCTGGTCGTTCGACGGGATCGCGCGGATCCAGAGCGGCACGACGCTCGACTTCGGCAACGTGCGCCTCGTGGGCATGTCAGCGAAGGAACTGCAGGATGCATTCAAGCTGCGGTTCGACGACGCCGGCAAGCTCGTCTACATGCTCCCGCAGGACATCGTCGATAACACCGTCAGGGCCTTTAGCACCAGCGGCACCGCCGCCACCGGCTACAGCGACCAGGGCGTGCCTACGGGACGCTACCTGGCGCCAGCCAACGGGCCGGACTGCATCGAAGTCGGTCAGACCAACGCGCTCACCGGCAACGGTGACTGCGGCGTGCGCACGCTGGTCGTGACCGGGCCGATGCTCGTGCGGTTCGATCTCAGCACCAGCAAGCGGATCGCGATCAAGGGCAATACGAACGTCGAGTTCCGTGCCGAATTCCTGAACGCGTTCAACACCCCCTGGTTCGAAGCCGTGACGGGGGCGAACAACAACACCTACACCAACCCTGACGAGTTCCGCGTCACTGACGCGAATTCCGGGCGCACGATTCAGTTCGTGTTCCGCATCAACTGGTAACGACCGCTCAGAGAGCCGCAGGGGACCATTTCCCCTGCGGCTTTTTTCTTGTACGCGAACCGACCTACAATGAAGGCTTCTGCAAGGAGCTTTCATGAGCAACATTGAAGTACGCGGTTACTCACATCCAGAAGTGCTCGTCTCGACCGACTGGGTCGCCGCACACCTGAACGACCCTTCCGTCCGCATCATCGAATCCAACGAGGACACCCTCCTCTACGCCTCCGGGCACATCCCCGGGTCGGTGAACGTCGATTGGACCTCCGATCTCAACGACCAGCTCCGCCGCGACTACATCACGCGCGAGGGGTTCGAGCAGTTGATGTTGCGGATCGGCACCACGAAGGACACCACGGTCGTCTTCTACGGCGACAAGAACAACTGGTGGGCCTGCTACGCGTTCTGGGTGTTCCAGCTCTTCGGGCATGCCAACGCCCGGGTGATGGACGGCGGCCGCATCAAGTGGGAGAAGGAAAAGCGGCCGGTCACGCGCGACGTGCCGACGTTTCCCAAGACTGTTTACAAAGCCGACGAACGTGCCGACGCCAAGCACCGCGCGTTCCGCGACGAGGTGCTCGCGCACATGAAGGCGAAGCGGCAGCTCGTCGACGTCCGCAGCCCTGACGAGTACTCAGGCGCGCGCATGCACATGCCCGACTACCCCAACGAGGGCGCGCTCCGCGGCGGCCACATCCCGGGCGCCAAGAGCATCCCCTGGGCGCGTGCGATCAACCCCGACGACGGGACGTTCAAGAGCGCCGAGGAGCTCAAGAAGATCTACGTCGAGGAAAAGCAGCTGTCGCCGACGCAGCCGACGATCGCCTATTGCCGAATCGGCGAACGCAGCAGCCACACCTGGTTCGCCCTCAAGTACCTGCTCGGCTTCGACAACATCCGCAACTACGACGGATCGTGGACCGAATGGGGCAACATGGTGAATGTGCCCATAGAGAAATAGGGTCAGACCGGGGTCAGACCCCGGTTTGACCCCAGCCCGTGCCGACGACTGACATGTCCCTCCAGAAACTCCAGACACTGCTCGAAACCTTCGACGAGTTCCCCGATCCCGCCGATCGTACGGATCTGCTCCTGAGCTACGCCGACCAGTTCAAGGAAGTCCCGTCCGAGGTCGCCACACGGCCGTTTCCCGAGAAGAACCACATTCCGCAATGCGAGTCGGACGCGTATATCTGGGCGCTGAAGAGGTCTGACGGCACGCTCAAGCTGCACTTCGCGGTCGAGAACCCCTCGGGCATCTCGGCGAAGGCGCTCGCGACAATCCTCGACAAGACCCTCTCAGGACTTCCGGCCGAGGAGGTGGCCACGGTCGAGTGCGACATCGTCGAACGGATCTTCCGCCGCAACATCTCGATGGGCAAAGGCATGGGACTGATGGCCATGGTGGACGCAGTGCACGTCCTGGCGATGCGGGCCACGGCGGACGACACGGACAACAAGTAGCCCCCAAGGCTCACGTGTGTTGACGTTCTGAACGCGCCGACGGCACACGCGCGATGAGACCCGAAGGCCACGACGAACACGATGAATTCCTTTGGATAGTCTTCATCGTGAGCATCGTGTCATCGTGCTCTTCGTGAATGCCGTCCGTGTCTAGTGTCCTGTAACCGTAGAAGATGAAACAAATGGCGCGGCCCACTCGTACTCGCTTACAAGGAGGCGAGTATGCGCAAGGGACGGCCAAAGGTCGCGTTGATTCTGACGACGGAGGAGCGG
>Ga0184612_10000679_pt1 | contig 15958 bp, 19 predicted proteins | sample PLM3_60_coex_FD_133163 | JGI IMG/M metagenome (GOLD analysis project Ga0184612, IMG submission 133163) | Groundwater sediment microbial communities from an aquifer in East River, Colorado, USA - PLM3_60_coex | ecosystem: Environmental > Terrestrial > Soil > Riparian zone | place: USA: East... | reverse complement strand
CTGAGCATCGGCGTACCTCCTTTCGTCGGCGCCATCACGCCGACACTCCGATCAGTGATCGACCGGAGGGTACGCCACGCCCATCACCAGGTCCCGCATCCACAACTTTCGTTCATACCTCCAGGAGGACCTGATCGAGGCGCAGGAGGTTGTGACCCTGTGCGGCTGTGTCCTGTGCGACATCCACGACGAGGGCGGGGAATGGTTCGGGTGGGCGCACGACCGCTCGAACTGGTCCAACCCGCGCTGGCGACCCGCTATGGCGCTGGCGCACGGACTGGTGCAGGCACCGGGAGGCAGCACGAGGACGGGACCCTGGGTGCCGTGGCGGGAGACCTTCCGCGACGATGGCCCCTACGAGACGGAGCCGACAGGAGGAAGAACGGGATACCGATGACCATATGGGCTGAGACAGTGCGACAGGATGGCAACACGAGCACGACGCGGTCGAGCTTATCGAGAAGATGCGACCGGACCTCGAACCCTGGATAGTTCCGCGACAGGCTCTACAGCCCAGCAATTCCTGTTAGCCGTAGTCACGAAGAGCACGCCGGAGAACGAACAGAAACGCCACCGCGAGCAGCACTGCCAAGGCGATCCTCCACCAACCCGAGCCCGGCTCGCCGCGGGCCAGGTATCCGATGCCTATCGTCACGATCCAGATACTCCCCACCAAAAGGAGCGCAAGGAGCGACCCGTACTTCGCCACAGCGACAAGCCTGGGTGACGGTCGCCTCCGCCGCCCCCCACCCGAGACGATCCACGCTTCCCAGAGTCCTACCGCTCCCAGCAAGGCGAACCCTGCGCCCCAGCCCGTATCACCACTTGACATCAGAGAGACACCAATCAGGACAACGAACCCGTTAGCCACGAAAAGCCACGGATACCGGCGCGACATTTCCCTTCCCTTCCGTGCTTCACCCTGACAGGTTCGAGACCGGGAGGGGCATCAGCGCTGAGCGCCGCCGCTTCCCATAGGACCATCCTGCGTTTCCGGAGTCCCGCAGATGTTTGAAACATCTGTGTCAGGCACGCGAAGGGGTGCGGAACCCCTCCAGGGACCCCCCTCCGACCCCCTGAGACGCCCCTGGGCCAGGAGGACGGCCCCCAGCCCCCGTCCAGTAGTCCCACCTCCTGATCGACCCAACCAAGAAGGAGCAGTGATGAGCTTCGACCCCAACCTCCACTACAAGGCTGTCGCCCGGTTCGGCCAGGAGATCTGCCCGCACAGGGCTGAGCAGGGGTTCCTGAAGGCCTGGTGTACCCAATGTATGGCCGACGCTCGCTCCATCGTCGAGCAGGAGCAGAGGGTCATCGAGCAGGACGAGCGGATCGCCCACCTGGAAGCTGAGATGGCCCAGCTCCGCGACGAGGGTGGCGGTCCTGGCAGCGGCAACGAGTGAGGAGGAGACCATGACCGACCCGGACATCAAGAACGCGCGCGAGCGCGCAGCAAAGCTGGACCCAGCCGACAGTCGGCGCATCTTCGCCCTCAACTGGCTATCGCAGGCTGAGGAGCTGCTGGCCACCGGGGACACGTCCCGCGACGTCCAGTTCCAGATCGCTCACTTGATCACGGGGGCCGAGGCGGAGCTCGCGAGCCCACCGGGGCTCGGCGTACCGCCGGAGGTCTTGGACTAACAGGAAGGAACGAAGAGCACATGTTCAAGCTACTGAGGCGTCTTCTTTCCCGGCTCATGAGCCCGGAGACAGAGACGCAAGGAGTATCGGAGAGCACGAAGACCCTGACACCGGATGGACTCCGCCTGACGGAGTTCCCGTCGAGCTTCACCAAGTACCTCCGCTTGTACGGGCTGTCGGGCACCTACGCTCAGCTGTACGCGAGCCAGCCGAACATCCGCACCGCCGTCGATGGCATCGCGCGAGAGTGCGCGGAGCTCAACCTGAAGATGTACGAGCGGCTCCCACACCCGCCAGGCCAGCCGTCAGACCGCATAGAGGTCGACGACCATGGGATGATCGAGCTGCTGCGCGAGCCGGTGCCGGGCGAGTCTGTCTACCGCTTCTGGTACGACCTGTTCGCTGACATCGAGATCTACGACCTGGCACTGTTGTTGAAGATCCGCACCGCGGCGGGTCGGCCGCCCGGGGCTCTGCTGCGGGTGCCACCCGCGAACCTGCTGCCGTACCGCAACCCAATCACCGGACGAGTCGACTACTGGGTCGGCGCTCGAGGAGAGCGGGTAGACCCGAGCGAGCTCGTGGTCTTCTGGGGCTTCGACCCCTCGCTGAACCACGGCAGTCTCCCGGCGATGGAGACGCTGCGGCGGATCCTCGCCGATGACCAGGCTGCCGGCGACGACCGAGAGGGACGGTGGAAGAACTCCCTCCGCAAGGACGGCGTCATCGAGCCGGACCTCCTAGCGAAGGACATGTCCGACGAAGCGCGCGAGTCCTACATGGTGGACCTGGAGGACTCGTTGACCGGATCAGCTGGCACAGGCAGGCCCGCCCTGCTCCTACCCGGGCATCACTGGAAAGACTCGACGTGGTCCCCGAGGGAGATGGAGTACCTCAACGCTCGCAAGTTGTCCCGCACCGAGGTGGCCGCCGCGTTCCATGTGCCCCCGGCGTTCATCGCGGCTGCGGCCAACAACTCCGAGCCCGGTCAGGGCACACTCGACTACGTGTACCAGTCGAGCATCCCACCCCGCTTGACGCGTGTTGAGCGAGAGCTGGAGGCCCAGCTGCTCCCGGAGTTCGACCTGGTCCGGGCCCTTCGCCAGCGTCGGTATGTGAAGTTCAACCTGGACGCCAAGCTTCGTGGCAGCTTCGAGAAAGCTGCCGCCATCATGGCGACCACAGCAGGTGGCCCGGTCATCACTGTCAACGAGGGGCGGGCGCGGCTCGACCTGCCAAGCAAGGGTCCCGAGTTCGACGAGCTGTACAGCCCGCTGAACTCCCGCCTGGGCGGAGGGCCGCAGGCCTCTCCACAGAACCCCACCGACACACCAGCCGGCGGCCTGAACCCCGCTGGCACGACACCGGGTGGCCCCGTCGCCCCGTCGAGAGGAGCACTGATGAAGGAGGACATCGAGCGCCTGGTCACGAAGCACCTGTCCCGCCAGCGCAACACGCACGTCGGTGGTAAGCCGTTGAAGCGTGAGCGCTGGGACAAAGAGCTGACCGACGACCTGTTCAAGGCCGGGGTCGGTGACCGCGCAACATGCGAGGACCGCGCCAAGGCCATCAACGACAGGACCGACGAGATGTTGGCCGAGGGCGTCTCTGCCGACACAGTGTTCGGTGATGACCGCGTGAGGACGACAGCGAAGGAGGTCACAGGATGAACAAGCTGATCAAGGAACAGCGCGATCGTGAGTTGGCGCGACAACAGGCCGAGCAGGGCCGCGCCCTGGCCATCGAGCGAGCCAAGAACGCCGCAAGGGCGGCCGAGAAGGAGACGAAGGCACATGAGTGACGACGTGTTCCCGGACGAGTACCCGGCGTCGACCAAGTTCGGCACGGACACCGTTCGCCTGATGGACGACATCCTCGCCGGGAAGAACAGGCAGTCGCACCTGCTGGTCCTCATCGCGGGGCTGCGGAAGCGGGTTGCCGAGCTGGAGAAGAGGGAGACCCAGTGACCGAGCATAAGGAGAAAGATATGGCAACGAAGGCAGACCTACAGGAGGAGATCAACAGGCTCCGAGACGAGAGCCTGAAGCAGCAGCTCGACAACATCGAGGTCGGGATGAACGGCAACGGTCACGGTCCGGAGCGAACGTACGGGCTGCTGCGTCCGAGCACCGTGACGTTCGCGGACAGGGTCGAGGTCGTCCGCAACCGGCTGAACCGCCCGTGGGACCTGACCCACGCGGAGGCGCTGAAGGCGGAGGCCGCGCTCTCGTCGGTGAAGAGTCATGTGCTCCAGGCCGAGGCAGCGTTGCAGGAGGCGGAGCGCGTCACATCGAAGAAGGAAGAGGAGACATGGTGAAGGACATCAGCGAGATGGACCACGCGCACGCCGCGGGAACGCTCCGCATCCTCGAGCGTGCGGGAAGCAAGAAGCACGCCGAGATGCTCGCGCTCTGCGAGCGTGCTGCGGAGACTGCACCGCCCGAGGAGGCGTCGCTGTGGGCCAGGCGGCTCAACGTGTACCGCGCAGGTCGCACCGTCAAGGTGGCGATCGGGGAGATCGCGTTCCTAGACGGCCTCGACGTCCGCACCATCGACGAGATCGAGGAAGTGTTCAGCAACGCAGAAGGAGAGCAGTCATGATCGCAACCAAGACCATCCGTGTTACAGCGAAGGCCCCGAACTCGGCCGGCACGTTCACCGGCGTGATCGACGCCAACCCGCCGGGCGGCGACTCCGACAACGAACGGTTCGCCGATTTCGCGAACCTACCGAACGACTTCCCGCTGGTCTACCAGCACACATACAGCGACCCTGGTGCCGAGGTTGGCGTCGTGCAGGTGTTGGTCCAGGAGGACAACCGCCACCTGACCGTGCTCGGCAAGTTGGACCTCTCGCTGGCCATGGCACGGGCCGTTCACGAACGAATGTTGCTGCCGTCCAGCAACCGACTCTCCTTGAAAGAACTCTCAGTCGGCTTCTCGGTCGACCGCGCGAAGACGACGACCGACCCGAACGGGGTCGACGCGCTCCACGAGGTGCGGATGCTGGAGGTCTCGATCGTCTACGCGGGCGCCCAGCGGACAGTGATCACGTCTGTCAAGGACCGGAGCAACAGCGACGCCGATCTCCTCCGCCAGCTCGCCAAGCTCGAGAGGGAAGCACTCGACGCCAAGCTCGACGCGCTGGCGGCTCGACCGCGCACAGATGCCGAGCTCATCCGCGAGCTGGACAGGCTCGCGGGCGGCAAGCAGTCCGCAGCTGGCGGGAACATCACACCCGCCACCGCATCCGTGTTGATGACCGCCGCCAACCGCCTAGCACAGAGCGCTGCCCGTGCAACTGTCGGTGGACTCGTGTTCGTCGAGGCTCTGTTGATGGCGGCCAGCCGTGACCTCAGCAGCATCGCCAGTGGAGGAGAAGGCGACATCGCTGCCATCATCGCTTCGGTCCGGCCGCTGGTCCAAGAGCTCCGCAACGCGAACCAGACGATCGCAGCGTCGAACCTCGAGAGAGACCTGGTCGAGCTAGAGGGTGGCACGGCCAACGCCGATCCACCCGTCGTGGCCGCCCGAGACCGGTACGAGCCCAAGCAGAGGGGTAGCGTTCCCGTCCTGGTCGACGCGCGGATGCGTCCCGTCGGCTCCGCCGCGCCTGTGCCGACGGCCGACGTCAACGCCGAGACCATTCAGGCCCCGGTGACGGCCACCACGCCCGAAGCATTCCGGTTGCCTGCGGAGCAGGTTGTCTCGCATCGGAGGGAGACGTGAGCGCCGAGTCCACGTTCCGCTCCCTCATCGAGGAGGCCGGGTACGCGATCGGTCACCGAGTACATGATGGTATGGGCGGGACGACCTGGCGAGCCGATCGCGAGGTGGGCATAGCACTTGTTCTCAGTGAGACGAACCGGCTGAGGATTCTCGTGCACGAGTACGTCCATGTGGCATATCCAGACCTGGACGAGGTCGACACCGACCCCATGACATCGTTGCTCCTCGCGGGCTACGTCATCGCCCTGGACCAAGGTCGTCTCGACGAGTTCATCGCTTCCGAGCGAGAGCGGGCCGCTGCGCTCGCGACAACCAACACGTAAGGCCAGGAGGTTCGAGGACCTACAACCCGCTGGCGACGGGGGTCCAGAGGGGCTCGGGCTTCCTTTACGACTTCTCCCCCTCTGGACCAAACTCGCCAACAAGAAGGGCGCGCAGGCCGCGCCGTGGCTCCGCTGGCTGCTGCGCGGCCTGGCGCCCCTAAGAGTAGCGGGACCCCCCCCAATAACGCAACTCTTAGAGCGGCGCATCGCTCAAACACCTTGCTCCTCGGCTCGGATGCGCCCGAGCTGGGGGGCGATCTTCGTTGAGGAATGGATGGAACAGATGGTCTACTTCGCACGTCGCGGAGACCATGTCAAGATCGGGGTGTCGATGCAACCGCTAGTTCGCGGTGCGCTGTTCGGGGACATCCCCCGATGCCTCCCGACGAGCCGGTGACGAGCGCTGTGTGACCGGCCAGATTCGATCTCGACCATTGTGCGGTCACCACACCGCGTACGGTCCGGCCAGCTCGTCCGCCGGTTGCCAGTCGGCGTGTTGGAACCCGGAGATCGGGCGGCCTTCGGCAGAGCAGACGTCGGCCAAGGAGATGCGGTGAAACTTCACGTGCGTGTAATCGTCGAACAAGATGTAGACGGGCGTACTCAGCGTGCTCTGGAACTGCTGTCCCGTCAGGACGCGCAGGTGGGTCTCGACGAACGTGTCGAAGGCGTCGCCGACGACGAAGCCGATGTGTTCAAGGCCCATGCGGTAGACGCGCTGGTGGAAGGGCGGTATCAGCTCGAGGAGACCGACGTCGTGGCGCTCGCTCACCGAGAGAGGTTGTTCGAGGAGCAGCTTCGAGATCGGTCGCCCGTTCCACACGTTCTCGAGGTTGGCGGACGCGACGCGCTCGAGATCGTCGCGTGTCGCGACGTACTCGCGCCAGGTGCGACTCCTGTGCGCCACGTGGCTGATCGGGAAGTCGGCGACGTCGATGCCAAGGTTGGCGCAGCGCCGGGCTTGGAGCTCGAAGAACGCCTTCACGTCCCCGATCGCCGCCGCAACTTGATCCGCGGTCACCCGAACTAGCATACGCCGGGCAAGCCAGGCGGTTTCTTCTTGTTCCCTACTCGACGTTACGGAACCGCTCGCGGCTGGCTTCGGAGGCGGCGGCGATCCGCGCGCGTCCTCCCGACAGGGCCTCCAGGTACGTGCTCTGGACCACGGCGATCGTGTCGCCCAACATCTCCGCGACCTCAGCGACCGACGCGCCGCTCTCCAGCGCCATCGAACCGGCGAGGTGTCGGAGCAGGTGAGCGTGGACGCCGGAGAGCTTCGCGTTCCTCGCCGCCGTCTTGACGGCCCGGTTCACGAGGGAATCGCTCCACAGTCCCCCCTTGGTCGACCGGAAGACCAGCTCGTCGGTGGAGCCCGCCACGAACGTCACGAGGTCCGCGCACAGGGACGGCGGAAGCCCGACGACGCGAGTGCTGCGCCTTGTCTTCGGCGGTCCGAGCTTGGAGCCGCCCGTCGCGCGCGTCACCTGCTGCTCGATGGCCAGCTCGCACCGCACCGCGTCCAGCCCGTCCACCCGCAGCCCGCCGACCTCGCCTGCCCGCAGCCCACACCAGGACATGAGGAGGATGGCCAGTCGGTCGCGCTCGCAGATCGCGGCGGCCGCGAGGGGCTCGACGTTCTCCCTGGTCAGCTTCCCCCGAACACGCCTCGGTCCCGCACGCCTGGCCCGCGACAGCTCGGCTCGATCGAGGGGGTTCGTGTCGATGTCTCCGCGTCGGAGCGCACGCCGGAACGCTTTGTTCAGCACCTGCTCGACCTGGTCCATGACCCCTGTCCGCTCCGGGTCCAGGTTGTTCCAGAAGTCCTCGACCAGGGCCGTCGTGACCCGGCGCAAGCCCGTGCTCCCCAGCGGGGTCCCGGAGATGTGGTTACGCACGACCCCCAGGTAGTTGCGGCGCGACGTGTCGCGCAGAGAGCGGTCGCCTCTGACCCACGTGTCCAGGTACTCCGCCAGCGACGGGCCGCCCGAAGCCGCGTCGGCGCGCTCCCCCACGAGCAGCTCCGGCGGGATTGGTTGCCCCGTTTCAACGAGGTGATCCACGAGCTCGACCCGACCCTGGGCACTCCAGGTCCGTTCCAGCCCGTCCCACTCGAGGACGCTGCGGAGCGTGCGCATCTCCAGCTCGGCCTCCTCGCGCGTCGAGAACGTGCCCCTGCTCCGGACCTTTCCCTGGTCGTCCCGGTACCGCAGCATGAACTTGCCGTTAGGCTTGTTCCAGATCCACGCGGAGCCTCTCATCGTCCACCACACCCCGCGTGGCCGCAGCCACCGCAGAACCCGCCCCTGCTGCACTCGCAGGGGCACGGTCCGGTCGAGCGCCGCCTGATCGGCGGCCGCCCCTCCCGCTCGCGCCGCTCGTCGATCGCGCGGTCGATGTTCGGCTCCCGCTCCTCCAGCTCGACGTCGCGCGGGTCGGGCTCGGTCGTCCATCCCGTCCCGATCCAGCGCCGCTCGCCCGGGCGCCTCGCGCGCGATCCGTCCTCCCACCGCTTCCCGTCCTTGTCCATCCCCGTCCTCCTCCGGGCTGCGCACCGGTTGCGCACTAGCCCATCTACCTGCATATTATCGCATCCGCCGGATGCGCGAATGCCGCGACCCGGTGGAGCTGTTCTGGACCCGGGCCAGAGAGCTGGGACCCCGGCTGGGGCCGGTCCTGTTCCAGTTCCCGCCGCGCTTCCCGGCTGACCTGGCCCGGCTCCAAGGTTTCCTTCCCGTCCTTCCTCGGGGGATGCGGGCGGCGTTCGAGTTCCGCGACCCCTCCTGGGAGACCGACGACGTCTTCGAAGCCCTCGATGCGGTGGGGGCGGCGTTCGTGCTGGCGACCGGCCGGGCGCTCGGGTCCGCGACGTGGTCACCGGAGGATGGGTTTACATCCGGTTCCATCAGGGCCGGCAGCTCGCGCCGGGCTACACGAGGACGAAGCTCCGCCGGTGGGCCGATCGCATCCGAGCCCTCCCGGCCGGCGACGTGTTCGCCTACTTCAACAACGACACCGGCGGCGCGGCCGTCCGGGACGCGCTCACCCTGACCGAGATGCTGTCGGGAGGAAGGACGGCCGCGCCGCCTCGAACGCGGTGATCGCCTCCTCGTGACGGAGCGTGATGCCGATGTCGTCGAGGCCCTCGAGCAGCCGCCACCTGGTGAAGTCGTCGATGTCGAACGCCGCCTCGAACCCCGGTGCGGTCACGGCGTTGGCCTCGAGGTCGACCGTGACCGGCGAGACCGGATCTTCGGTCACCGCGTCCATCAGCCGGCGAGCGGCATCGGGCGGAAGCTGCACCGGCAACAGGCCCACCTTGGTGCAGTTCGTTCTGAAGATGTCGGCGAGCGACGGCGCGATCACCGCGCGGAACCCTGCATCCTCCAGCGCCCACACGGCGTGCTCGCGGCTGGACCCGCTGCCGAAGTTCGCTCCGGCCACCAGGATCGAGGCGCCGGCGTACTCCGGCCGGTTCAGCACGAACGACGGGTCCTTCCGCCACTCGGCGAACAGGAACGGGCCGAACCCCGTGCGCTCGATCCGCTTCAGGTGCTCGGCCGGGATGATCTGGTCGGTGTCGACATCTGAACGGTCCAAGGGGAGCGCGGTGCCCGTATGGATCCGGAACGGTCGCATGCTCGCTACGCTCCCTCCGCCGTGCGCCGGTCGACGCCGAGGTCGGCCGGGGTGCAGAAGTGGCCGGCGACGGCCGTGGCCGCGGCGACCGCCGGGCTGACCAGGTGCGTCCGACCGCCCTTGCCCTGCCGGCCCTCGAAGTTCCGGTTGGACGTGGAGGCGCACCGCTCGCCCGGCGAGAGCTGGTCCGGGTTCATCCCCAGGCACATCGAGCACCCGGCGTCGCGCCAGTCGAACCCGGCGGCCCGGAACACCGTGTCCAGGCCCTCCCGCTCGGCCTGCGCCTTCACCAGCATCGACCCCGGCACGACCATGGCCCGCAGGCCCTCGCGCACGCGCCGGCCCCGGACCACCTCCGCCGCGACGCGCAGGTCCTCGATCCGGCTGTTCGTGCACGAGCCGATGAACACGGTGTCCGGGCTGATGTCCCGGATGGCCGTGCCGGGACGAAGGGCCATGTAGGAGAGGGCGCGCTCGGCGGCCTCGCGCCGGACCGGATCGTCGAACGAGGCGGGGTCGGGGACCGCACCGTCGATCGAGACGGTCTGGCCCGGGTTCGTCCCCCACGAGACGAACGGCGTGAGCTGGGCGGCGTCGAGCTCGACCTCCCGGTCGAACGCCGCATCGGGGTCGGTGGCGAGCGAGCGCCAGTGATCCAGGGCTCGCTCCCAGGCAGCGCCCTTCGGGGCGTGGGGCCGACCCTCCAGGTACGCGAAGGTCGTGTCGTCGGGCGCCACCATGCCGGCTCGGGCCCCGGCCTCGATGGACATGTTGCACACGGTCATCCGGCCCTCCATCGACAGCGACCGGATGGCGGCCCCTCGGTACTCGATGACGTGGCCCACGGCGCCGCCGGTCCCGATACGGGCGATCACGCCCAGGATGACGTCCTTGGCCGAGACCCCCGGAGGCAGGTCACCGTCCACGGTGACGGCCATGGATCCGGGCGTGGACTGCGAGAGCGTTTGGCTCGCCAGGACGTGCTCCACCTCACTGGTGCCGATCCCGAAGGCGAGCGCCCCGAACGCGCCGTGAGTGGAGGTGTGGGAGTCGCCGCACACGATGACCAGCCCGGGCTGCGTCAGCCCCATCTGCGGCCCGATCACGTGGACGATGCCTTGGCCGATGTGGCCGGTGGGGTAGAGCTCGATGCCGAACTCCGCACAGTTGCGGGCAAGCGCCTGCATCTGGCGCACCGAGACGGGGTCCTCGGGCCCCGGCGCCGTGGGGACATTGTGGTCCATCGTCGCCACGGTGAGGTCGGGCCGGCGCACGGTCCTTCCCGCCAGGCGAAGGCCGTCGAAGGCCTGGGGGCTGGTTACCTCGTGGACAAGGTGGAGGTCGACGTAGAGCAGATCCGGCTCGCCCTCGGCGCGGTGCACCAGGTGCTGGTCCCACACCTTCTGCGAGAGCGCCTTGGCCGTCGTCATCGCCGCTCCTCCGGGCGGGCTTGCCGCCGTGGTTGTTCCAAATAGTGGAACGTGATACCAATATGTGGAACATGACTCTACCACCCCTGTCCAGGTCCCGCTCGCCGGCCGGCGCCGTCGAGACCGGGGTCGGCGTCCTTGACCGGACCCTGGCCATCGTGGACGCGGTCGAGTGGGGCTCCCGAACGTTCACCGAGATCGCCGAGGCGACGGGCCTCACCCGGTCGACCGCGCATCGGCTCCTCAAGGCCCTGGAGGCACACGGGCTGCTGTCGTTCGAGGGCGGCTTCGGCTACCGGCTCGGTCCTCGACTGCTTCGCCTGGCGGCGACCGCGATGGGGGAGCTCCCGCTCCGCGACCTGGCGCGGCCGGCCCTCGAGCGGCTGGCCCGGGTGACCGGCGAGACCGCGCAGCTCTTCGTGCGGAGCGGTGACGAGCGCGTCTGCATCGACGTGGTGGAGTCCGAGAGCGAGCTGCGCACGATCGTTCCGGTAGGCGCGTCGCTCCCGCTCACGGCAGGCTCGGCCGGCAAGGTGATCATGACCTGGGCTTCGGATCGGGAGCGCCTGCTGGAGCTGATCCGTCCGCTCACCGAACGCACCCCGGGCGTCGATCGGCTTCGGCGGCAACTGGTCTCGGTCCACCGGCGCGGATGGGCCGAGAGCTCCGGCGAGCGGGAGCCGGGCGTGGCCTCCGTGAGCGCGCCGGTGTTCGGCGGCGCGGGAACCGTCCTGGCCGCGGTCTCGGTGTCCGGTCCGGTGCAGCGCCTGGGGTCCAGGCCCGGCAGGCAGTACGCACCCGCGGTCCTGGCGGCGGCACGGGAGATCGAGGAAGCCCTCGAGGCCTCGGTCGGGTAGGGTTTCCGCTTCAGCCCCTGGGGTATCGCTCCGGGGGGACAGCGGGTGCCCGGTCGGAGACCACCATGCAGCAGCTTGATCAAGACGTCCTGCTTGGCGAGCGATACCGGCTCGTCCGGATGCTCGGCTCGGGGGGCATGGGCTCTGTCTGGGAGGCCGAGGATCAGATCCTGGGCCGGCCCGTGGCGGTCAGGGTTCTTTCCGAGTCGCTTGCGGCGGGGGAACGCGCCGTCCGCCTGTTCGGGCGCGAGGCCCGGGCCGCAGCCCGCCTCTTTGGACCGCATATCGCCGCCGTGTACGACTTCGGTCGCTCGGAGGGCCGTCCCTACATCGTGATGGAGCTGGTCCGAGGGGAGACGCTGGCCGATCGCCTGGCCCGTGAGGGTCCGCTCCCACCGCAGGAGGCCGCACGGATCGCCATGCAGGTGGCCCAGGCCCTGGAGGAGGCCCACGCCGCAGGGATCGTCCACCGGGACGTGAAGCCCGGCAACGTGATGCTCACCCTGTCCGGCCAGGTGAAGGTGATGGACTTCGGGATCGCCGCCGCGGCATGGGCGGAACGGGTCACCACCTCCGATCTCGTCCTCGGTACGCCCTCCTACCTTCCACCGGAGCAAGCCAGGAGCGAGAAGACCACCCCGGCCTCCGACGTCTACGCGCTTGGTGCCGTGCTGTACGAGATGGTCGCCGGCCGCCCGCCGTTCGTGGCGGAGTCACCGGTCGCGGTGGTGCTGGCGCATGTTCGCGACGACCCGCCGCCCCTCGACCGGGTGGCCGACGGCGTTCCACCGAACATCGCCGCCGCGGCGATGGCCGCGCTGGCGAAGGACCCCGCCGAGCGCCCGCCCTCCGCCGCAGCCTTCGCTTCCATGCTCCGCGAACCGACCCTTCCCCTTCCGGCGATCGATGCCGCCGAGGAGACGACGAAGCTCGCGCCCGTCGCTCGGGGTCCGGAGGAGACCACTCCGCTCTCGCCGGTGCGACGTCAGGTCGACCGCCGGCGGTTCGTCGTCCCGATCCTGCTGATCGTCGCGGTGCTCCTGTTGATCCTGGCGATCGCGATGGTCGAGGCCACGGACCGGTCGATCCTTCAGCGGGCCCAGCGGGAGGCCCGCCTGGGTCAGCCGGTTGCCGTTCCGGAGCTCACGGGGAAGACCATCTCCGAGGCTCAGGATGCCCTGGCCCAAGCCGGACTGGTGGTCGGCGACGTCCTGCTTCAGCCTGGGAAGGCCGGGATCGTGATCTCGAGCGATCCGCCCGCCGGCGACCGCGTGCGGCGGGACACCTCGGTCACGCTCGTCGTCGGCGCCAGCACCCCGTCTCCGGACAAACCCCCCAAGGGGAACCACGACAACGGGAAGCACCTTGGGGAGGAGAAGGACTAGTTGGCCGGGCCGGGCTCGTCCACCGAGCCCGGCGTATCCGGAAGGAACACTCTGAATGATGCGCCTCGGCCGGGGCGGTCCTCCACCCAGGCTCGGCCCCCGTGGAGCTCGGCGAACCTGGCCACCAATGAGAGGCCGATCCCGCTGCCGGGAAGCTCGGCGGCCTCCGGCCCTCGGCTGTACGGCACGAAGATCTTCTCCTTGAGATGGTCGGGAACGCCGGCTCCCTCGTCGTCAACCGAGATCAGCGCGCCACCGTCCTGTGGGGCCACCCGGATCCAGACCCTCGCGTCCTCCGTGTGCCGGGCCACATTTGCAAGGAGGTTCTCCACCATCCGCTCCACCTTGGGCTGGTCAACGGCAATGGTGACGGGTTCTGTCTCGATCTCCACCGACCGCCCGTTGAGCGCTTCCGAGGAGGCAACCAGGCGACGGATCATCGCCGGGAGGTCCACCGGCGACCGCCGGGGCTCGACGATGCCGCGGTCCAGCCGGTCCAGGTCGAGGAGGTCGGTGAGCAGGGTCCTCAGGTTTTGGGTCCGGCCGACAAGCGAGTTGAGCAGCGAGCGCCGTTCGTCCGTCGACAGCTGGGAGTCGAGCCGTTCCAGCGTGCTGGCCGCGCCGTGGATCGCGGTGAGCGGGTTCTGCAGGTCGTGCGAGAGGGTGTGCAACAGCGTGTTCTTCAGCCGGTCCATGGCCCGGAGCTTCTCCAGCACCTCCTCCAGCTCCTGCTCCGAGCGCTTGCGCTCGCTGATGTCGTACATCACCCCTTGGAGCACGAAGGGACGCCCGTCCTGGTCGCGAACGGCGGTGGCATCGTCCAGGATCCACAGCCACCGACCGTCCTTCGTCTGCATCCGATACTCGGCCCGGAAGGGTTCGCCGAAGGAGAGCGAACGCTCCTCTTCCTCCCGTACCACCGCGAGGTCGTTGGGATGCGGGAACGAGGCCATCGGATGGGGGTGGGCCAGCCACTCCTCTGGCGTGTACCCAAGGACCCGCTCCAGCTGCGGTGAGATGTACAGCCAGTCGCCCTGCTCGCCGTACTCGGCCAGGTAGACCACCGCGGGGATCTGCTCCACGAGCGTGCGGTACTTGGCCGCGAGCTCCGAGTGGCTGGCCTCGGTGAGGTGCTGCTCGGTGACGTCGAGCATCACGCCGTGCCAGAACCTCACCCCGGAGACCGGGTCCTCCACCACGTTCGCCTCGTCCTGGAACCAGACCACCCGGCCGTCCCGCGCGATCATCCGGTACTCCGAGGTGAACGTGCCGGACTCGAGTGATGCCCGATCGTCCCGGACGACCCGGTCACGGTCGTCGGGGTGCATGGCCCGGATCCACAGCTCGGGATCGGCCTGCCACTCGAAGGGCGTGTAGCCCAGGATGTGCTCGGCCTGGGGGCTGATGTACACGTCCCGGTACCCGATGGGGCTGGTCTCGTCCTCGATCTCGGTGTAGGTGATGGCCGGGATCTGCTCCACCAGGGCGCGATAGCGGACCTCGGCCTCCCGGAGCTCGTAGTAGCGGGCCCCCGCCGCCACGCGGCCGGCATCGTCGGAGGCTCGGACCACCACGAGGCGGTCGTCTCCGTCGGCGATGGCCTCCGCCCACAGCCGCAGGACCCGGGCTTCACCTGAGGGCGTCAGCACGTGGGCGTCGAACCCGTCGATCGCCCCTCGCTCCCGCAGCAGGTCCTTGGCCCGGTCCTCGCCCATCGAGGAGAAGAACCCCAGTTCCCCGATGGTTTGGCCCACGACCTCGTCCCGGTCCCGATCCACCAGGAACAGGAATGCGTCGTTCGCCTCCAGGATCAGCCCGTCGAGGTCGGCGAGCAGGATCCCGAGCGAGCTGTGGTGGAAGACGCGGGCGGCCAGGCCCTCTCGCCCGGGCGTGGTCAGCTTAGGCTTCATCGGCTCAAGCATCGGCCGGCCGGGGGACACGCTTTACGCGCGCGAGGCGGATATCAGCCGGCGTTGGTTGTGAGGACCCGAACGATGGCGTCCTCGATCGAGGAGGCGATCCACTTCGGCATCCCCCGGGAGAGGATGGAGAACTCGGTCCACGCTCCCTCCTTCTCCAGCCAGACCCATCCCGAGAGGGCCGAGACCCCATCAAGGGTCCCGGTCTTGGCCCGGACCTTCACCCCGTGCAGGCGGTCCTCCAGCGTCCCCTGCCCCCCGGTCGCCAGGGCCTGCCGCAGCACCGGGCCCCATGCTGCGGCGTCGGCCACCCACAGCAGCTGAAGGATGCCCAGGGCGGTCACCCGGTTCGCGTAGGAGAGGCCCGACCCGTCGTACAGGGAGAAGTCGGCGCCGTGCCCGGCCACCCAGTCCCGGATGGCGGCCGCCCCCTTGGCGATGGTGCCCGGAAGCCCGGCGGCCTTCGCCCCGAGGAGCTTGCCCAGGACCTCGGCGTAGAAGTTGTCCGAGGGCCGGTCCATCGCCGCCAGGATGGAGCGCAGGGGCCGGGAGCGGATGACGGCGACGTCCGCGAGCCCCTCCGGCGACTCGCCCGAGCCGGCCCTGCCGACGACGGCCACGCCCCGCTTCTCCAACTGCTTGGTGAGCGATCGCGCGGCCAACACCTCCGGCTCCCGCGTGAACCGGCCACTCACCACGTTACCCTGGAACGTGAGCGCCGTGGGAGGCGCGACGTACAGGCGGGTTCGATGGCGCTTCCATCCCGTCGCCCACCAGTCGTGGGCGAAGTACCCGGTGGAGCCCATCACGCGGCCCCGGACTTTCTGCACGCCGGCCGCCACGAGACCGCGAGCCAGGGCCGCCATACGGGTCGCAGTGATCTCCGGATCACCGCGGCCCAGTATCCACAGGTTGCCATCCACCACCCCCTCCTGGAGGGCGGCCGTCGCCGCATGCGTCACGATGCGACGGCCGGGCCCGAAGTTGTCGAGGAGCGCCATCGACAACAGGAGCTTCTCGTTCGATGCCGGGATCCGAG
>Ga0184612_10000676_pt1 | contig 15966 bp, 14 predicted proteins | sample PLM3_60_coex_FD_133163 | JGI IMG/M metagenome (GOLD analysis project Ga0184612, IMG submission 133163) | Groundwater sediment microbial communities from an aquifer in East River, Colorado, USA - PLM3_60_coex | ecosystem: Environmental > Terrestrial > Soil > Riparian zone | place: USA: East... | reverse complement strand
GCGCTACGCCGCGCTGGCTTCGCGCGTGGCCGAGAAAAGTTTCATGGCCGGCCATCCCCGGGATGTGTTTAACGCAGCGACCTTGGGCGGCGCAAAGATGCTTGGACGTGACGACTTGGGGAGACTGCAAAAAGGCGCGAAAGCCGACATCACTATCGTCAACCTGAGGGACATTGCCTTTGGCGCGATCCGCGATCCGATCCGTTCACTCATGGAAACCGCCGTGAGCCGCGACGTGCGCACCGTGATCGTCGACGGCGAAACGCTGGTCGACAACGGCAAGTATCTTCGCCTGAACGAGGAAGAGTTTCTGGAACAAGTTCAAGCCAAAGGCGAACAGGTTTGGGCCAGCGTCCCCAAATGGCACTGGACGGGAAAAAGTATCGATGAGGTGGTGCCGCCGAGCTTTAGAATGAGCTAACTACACATTGTGGGAGTAGTCATTTAACTGCGGCGTTAGTGCTCAAACGAGCAGAGCCAAAGATCAACCTGGGTTGGCTATTCTTTGCCGTCCTTCTCTCTGACTTTCTGCTCGGTGTCTTCTATTGAATGGGACTTGAACACGCTTGTGTCCCGTTGAATTTTGATCGCCTCCATTACCTCACGTTCAGCTTTCCCTATTCCCACGGATTCGTTGCCAGCGTGATTTGGTCTCTGTTGGCGTTCTTACTGGCGAAGTACTTTTGGCAGATGGGTGTATTGATCTCAATGGCGGCCTTTTCCATCTTAACTGTGGTAGCGATGACATCTTCTACACCGCCTGATCTCACAGGAGCCGCTTATCTTGGGTTGTAGCACCGCTGGCGTTGAGCGCTGTTGCATTTTGGTTGGACCGATCAAACCGGAAGACGAGATAGAGATTACGGGTGGTACGTTACTCTAGCGCGGTCTGACTGCAGTTGAAATTCCATTGCGGATGATACGGCTGGCCTGAGACTTCTTTCCACACCGTCTGTAGGCAGGACAATACAATTCCAACTGGTATTGCGACCTGTCTTTAGAGATCTTTCGTTAATTCAACAACTTGTGACAAATCCGGTGAAGAGCGGGGAGCTGGTATTGCGATTGCTCCCTAATATCCGAGGCACTGCTGTTCCCTCCTTCGCGCCGATGCCGAAGTACCTATAACGTGTGTCGTCTGGCGGGCTGCGACGGAGGCATTTGCTCAGAGTAAACTCCACCTCGATTTGCAAATAGGCGTGGGATGACGCGCTCTGGCAGACATGGGTGGTAAATTTCGGCGGCGCATCCGCGACGGATACCCGCCAAGGCAAAATGCATTCTGGCAAGGAGGCGTTTGTTATGATGACGCATACCTCAGCTGACAGTGAGTTACAAATACCGATTTCGGCGAACGAAAGGCGCTCCGTCCTGAGTGTCCCGACCGCGATTTCCTGGGTGGCACTCATTCTTTTTATTCTTGCGGCGCTCCAAATTTCGGTGGCGATTCTGTTTGCGGTTCACCGTACTGAAGTCTGGGACGCTATCGAGACGTTCAATCCATCGGCGGCGAAAGAAACGCTCGCAATCATCGCGCTCGGCACCAGCATTGGCAGCGTAATAGTCCACGTCCTCTTTGCCGTACTTTATTTCTCCCTCGCGGTTTTCATTCGCAGGGCGGAGCGTTGGGCTCGGATTGTCGCAAGTATGCTCGTTATCGTAGCTACATTCGGAGGGTGGCTATTTTTGCGCGTGTCAAATCAGCTGATCCCGGATGAAACGCCCTACGTGATGCTGGAACAAAGTATCAGTTCACTGCTCAGACTAACTGGCCTTTGGCTATTGTGGGTTCCTAAGTCGTCACGCAGTTATTTCGCGACACGGCGAACGAAGACAACCGAAGCAAAACAGCCGGTCGCGCGCGAAGGCGCACTGAACTCATTGGGAGTGATGAAAAACATAGCAAAACCGGTCCCGGATGGATATCACACCGCTACGCCCTACTTGATCGTAAAGGACGCCGCGAGCGCGATTGAATTTTACAAGCGGGCATTGGGTGCGACGGAGCGGATATGTCTGGTTGCGCCGGACGGCACGGTCAAACACGCGGAGATCAAGATCGGGGACTCGGTGATCATGTTAGCCGACGGGTTCCCCGATATGGGCTTTCGCAGTCCGCGGTCACTAGAAGGATCGGCAGTCCGTATTCTCCTTTATGTCGAAGATGTCGACGCCCGGTTTCAACAGGCCGTCGATGCAGGAGCAAAGGTGACCCGGCCAGTGCAAGATGAATTTTATGGCGACCGATCCGGAACTCTGGAGGATCCCGCCGGGCATGTTTGGACCATCGCGACTCACCAAGAAGATCTCTTGCCGGAAGAAATCTCGAGACGCGCCGAAGCATTTTAAAGCACCAGTCTGCTAGCTCTGCAACCGCTCCCGGTTGCTTTGAGCACTGCGCAACCATGAGAAGCAAGCGCGGGTCCGGTGACTGTTCTGCCGCGGGTTAGAAGACCTCCTCTTGTAAATAACGATCTTCCTTAGGCTAGCATCCGTTCCTTGGATTGGCATGGTTTTACTTCGACTTGCATCGAAATATTCGGGCGGATGCTGCGAGTCCGGAAGTTAGGAAAAATGGACAAAGGGAACTATCAGTTTTCACAGCTAAATGTCGCCGTCCGACTTAATGATGATGGTTAGACCGCACGCAAGTAAACTTTCTGCTAGCCAAAGCATTGCCAGTAAGCTCTTTACGCATTCTTAACATTTTACTAAATGACTGTTTTTCAAAAGGTCTGGGAGCTAGTCACGCGGAGCTTAAAGCACCGGAAAGATAAACAGGGGTCTCGCGTCTTGAATGAGTCTGAGTCGGTGTATATTCTTTAACGTGTGAACGATCAGACAATAGAGCGGCAAGGGATGGATCTCTTACACAGCCAATACCAGACTCTTCTCGAGATTTCGGAGGCGATCGCTTCGCATCGGGACCTCGAGCGGCTTTTTCATGATCTTGCTCCCCGCCTGCACCGCGTCCTGGAATTCGATTTTGCTAATCTGATTCTATACGAACCGGGACGTCAGGCGATGAAGTCCCATGTTCTGGAGACACCCGATCCTAATTATACCTGCCCTCCCGGAGAGTGTCCGATGGAGACGCCGGGCGGTTGGGTGCGCGAGACGCAAGAGCCCTGGGTGGCCTCCGATCTTGGGAATGACACGCGATTCCCGGATTTGGCACGGTGGCTTGGCGATCGCGGAATCCGATCGCTCTGTGTTGTTCCCGCCACCACCGCATTAAGGAAACTGGGTGCGCTGGCTTTTGGCAGCAGAGTGGCAGCCGCTTATTCCGATATCGATGTGATTTTCTTACAGCAGGTAGCTCGACAGGTGGCGGGGGCAGTGGACAACGCGCTTAACTTCGAGCAGGCGCAGTCGGTTCAGCAACAACTCAAGGAGGAACGCGATCGTTTGAGCCTGCTGCTCGAAGTGAATAATACAGTCGTATCCGTGCTTGACTTGCACGAATTGCTAAATGCGGTTTCAGCGTCGTTGCGGCGCTTGGTGCCGCATGAATATGCCAGCCTCTCTCTCTACGATCCCGAAAACCAGACTCTGCAGATTCACGCTTTGGATTTCCCGGTCAGCAAGGGAATGCTCCAGGAAGGTCTCACGGTGCCCGTCCAGGGTTCACCCACAGGCCGGGCTATAACCACACGCCAACCCGTCTTTATAACCCGCGGTGACATGGAGCAATTCGGTTCTGACATCGCCCGGCGCATCCTCGCCGAAGGGCTTAAGTCTGGGCTTTGCTTGCCCTTAATTTCCCATGGCCGGCCCCTCGGCACGCTGGTGGTGGCGAGTCTGCAGGAGGAGAATTTCCCTGAGAAGGATGCGGAATTACTTCAACATGTCGCCAATCAAATAGCGATTGCGGTAGAAAACTCGCTGGCGTACCGCCAGGTCGTGGACCACGCGAATAAACTCAGCGAAGAAAAACTCTATCTGCAAGATGAGATTCGCACCGAATATAACTTCGAGGAGATCATCGGAGAAAGTCCGGCCTTGAAGAAGATCCTAGAACAACTGCAGACGGTAGCACCGACGGACTCGACGATTCTCGTTTTAGGTGAAACCGGCACCGGGAAAGAGTTGATCGCCCGCGCGATCCACAACCTGAGCGCGCGCCGTGAACGGACCCTCGTGAAAGTGAATTGTGCCGCCATCCCGACGGGCCTGCTCGAAAGCGAGCTGTTCGGGCACGAAAAGGGTGCGTTTACCGGAGCCATTGCGCAGCGAGTCGGTCGCTTCGAACTGGCGCATCGCGGCACGCTCTTTCTCGACGAAGTCGGCGACATTCCGCTCGAGCTCCAGCCCAAACTGCTGCGCGTTCTTCAGGAACAAGAATTCGAGCGTCTCGGCAGCTCGCGAACGACTCGCGTCGATGTTCGCCTGGTGGCCGCCACTAACGCAAATCTAACGGAGAAGGTGGTGGAGAAACAATTTCGCCAAGACCTCTATTACCGGCTCAACGTATTTCCTATCACGATTCCGGCGCTGCGCGAGCGCAAAGAGGATATTCCCCTACTTGTCCGTTACTTCGCGCAGAAGTACGCGCGGCGTATGAAAAAGCCGATCGATACGATCCCCGCCAAGGCGATGACCGCTTTGACCGAATACCACTGGCCCGGCAACGTGCGCGAGCTCGAAAACTTCATCGAACGCGGCGTTATCCTTTCCCGCGGTGCTGAGCTGCAAATTCCGCTCGCTGAATTGAAGCAAAGAACAAAAGTTGCACCGCTCGCCCATTCAGACGGTTTTGCGACTCTGGAAAACGCGGAACGTGAGCACATCGTGCGCGCCCTCAGCGAAACTGATTGGGTAATCGGCGGCCCCACGGGTGCGGCCGCCAGGCTCGGCATGAAACGGACAACTCTTCAGTCACGGATGGTAAAGCTCGGCATTACGCGTCCTAACTAAAAACTCAATATTCTAGCGGCCGTCGTTCTTCCCTCGCGTCCTCCTTTAATTTTCCTTTTAATCCTGCACAATTTAATAGGAGGTCCTAAAAAGTTCACAAAAGGTGCGGCGGCTGGCTGAATTGCCGGACTGAGACCGCGAACGTAGTTTTTTTAGAGTCCCTTTGTCGATTTTGGGCTCCCCCAAACGACTATCCAGTGGCGAGAACAGTTCAACCACGAATAAACGGAGGTGAAGTAATGAAGACAATCGAGACAGCGATAACAGGCCACAAGGTCGTATCGAGCGAGGAATGGCTCGATGCGCGCAAAGAACTTTTGAAAAAAGAGAAAGAATCCATCCGGCTGCGCGACCAGTTGAGCGCCGAACGGCGCAAACTGCCTTGGGTGAAGATCGAGAAGCAGTACGTGTTCGACGGACCTGACGGCAAGGAAACGCTCGCCGACCTCTTCGACGGGCGCAGTCAATTGATCGTCTATCACTTCATGTTCGGTCCAGAGTGGAAGGAGGGGTGCCCGAGCTGCTCCTTCGTGTCAGATCATATCGACGGCGCCAACCTACACCTCCCGCATCACGACGTGATGCTTCTGGCCATTTCACGAGCGCCTCTGGCGAAGATCGAAGCGTTCAAGAAGCGCATGGGCTGGCGCTTCAAGTGGGTGTCGTCGTATGGCAGCGACTTCAACCACGACTATCACGTCTCGTTCACGAAGGATGAGCTGGCCAAGGGAAAGGTCTACTACAACTACGGAATGGTGGAGGGATACGACGAACTCCCTGGCACCAGCGTGTTCTACAAGGACTCGACCGGCGACATTTTTCACACTTATTCCTCCTACGCGCGCGGGCTCGACATGTTGGTCGGCACCTACAACTACCTCGACCTAACGCCGAAGGGCCGCAACGAGACGGGTCCCAACCACAACATGACCGACTGGATTCGGCATCACGACAAGTATGACCACGATCCCAAGCGGTCGGATGCCTGTTGCGGTTCTGGGGAAGACCACGCGTAAAGGCTCAACCATCAAAGGAGATCGTCATGGGTAGACCTGCAGTGACAATGGTCCCGAGCTTGTCGCGCGAGCCCCGCAGAGGTTGGCGCCGTTTTACTGATACTTTGTAGTGTAATGAACCTTCAAAAGGAGAAAACATGGCTACTAAAATTTTCGTGAATCTACCGGTGAAAAACCTCAATAAGTCAATCGAGTTTTTCACTAAGCTTGGCTTCACGTTTAATCAGCAATTTACCGACGAGACTGCCACATGCATGATCGTGACCGACGATATATTCGTCATGCTGCTAACCGAAGAAAAGTTCAAGACCTTTACTCCCAAGGAGATTTGCGACGCAAAGAAATACACGGAAGCGCTGGTGTGCTTATCTACCGAAAGCCGAGCTAAGGTCGATGTGATGGTTCGCAAAGCCGTCGCCGCCGGAGGCGCTACTTACAATGAACCGCAAGACCATGGCTTTATGTACGGCCATGGATTTCAGGATTTGGATGGTCACATTTGGGAACTCATCTACATGGAGCCAAGCGCGGTTCAATAACCGGACGCCCGAAGCGCTGCGCTTTTTGAGTACTATTATGTTTCCTATTTCGCCCTCTCTCGGACTCTCCCCCGTTGGAGGGGGGAGAATAAAAGAGGGGGAACTCGCTCTGGCGCTGGTTATCTGAAAGGGGTCTACATCCACAGAAGCATTTTGTATGTCATCGTGTCGACGACTAACAAAACTCAAGGAGAACTCACGTGAAATACAAGGGTAGCTGTCACTGCGGCAAGGTTGCGTTCGAGGTAGAAGGCGAACTCAATGGGGCGATGGCGTGCAATTGCTCTCTGTGTTCCCGGAAAGGATCTCTCCTGTGGTTTGTGCCGCGCGAACAGCTGCGCTTGCTTACATCGGAAGAGGACATCGGCACGTACACGTTCAACAAGCACGTTATCAAGCACCGCTTTTGCCAGACGTGTGGCATTCACCCGTACGGAGAAGGCACCGATCCAAAGGGCAATCGGATGGCCGCAATCAATATTCGCTGCCTCGAAGGAATTGACCTAGAAACCGTTCCGGTTCAGCACTTCGACGGACGGTCGATGTGAAATCAGTGACGCAAGGGGTAGATACTATGTTCAAGCACACTAAAGGATTTAGCGGGTTTTCGGTAAACGATATCCAAAAAGCGAAGGAGTTCTACGGTCAGACACTCGGGCTGGAGGTTTCTGAAACTCATGGCCTATTGAATCTGCACCTTGCGGGCGGCACTACGGTGCTCATCTACCCCAAGCCGAATCATACTCCGGCAACCTTCACTATTCTCAATTTCCCTGTCGGCAATATTGAGGAAGCCGTGGACCAGCTCACCAAGAGAGGCGTGCGCTTTGAGCGCTATGAGGGTGACCTCAAAACCGACGAGAAGGGAGTCTTTCGCGGCGGGGGACCATTGATCGCATGGTTCAAAGACCCCGCCGGTAATATCTTGTCCGTGCTTGAGGAATCGACCTAGAAAGCGTGCCGCCGCAACGCCGGACGATACGTCATGGATCTCGGGTAAATCTTGACGTTGATGGTCTCAAGAAGGCAACCCCAGTTTTACAGTTCTGCGTTTTGGCCTGACGGTCGGCCGTCGCTTCGGAGAGGTCCGTGGGGTCCCTCGGTGAGCCGGTCAAGCAAACGTTCGCGGCCTCTTTAATTCTCCGTTTAATTCGGCACAATTTGATAGAAAGGTCCGAAAAATTTAGCGACGATGTCCTAATGGCGCTCCCTCGTTCGTCGTAATATTGAAGCAAGACAAAAACTACTAATAGATAAGGAGAATAATTATGAGCACACAGACGAAGTCAGAATACATGTTGTTATTCCGGGGCACTGATTGGCACAAGGGCCTCTCGCCGGAAGAGATTCAAGGAGTCGTAAACCAGATGAAAGCCTGGTTCGACCGATTGACCGCGGAGGGCAAGGCTAAAGCGGGGAAACCCCTCTTCCAAGAGGGCAAAATTGTTTCACAAAAGAAAGGCCGTTCCGTCGCGGACGGCCCGTTTGCCGAATCCAAAGAAGCGATTGGTGGCTTTTTCTTGCTCGAGGTGGGTAGCCTCGACGAGGCTGCAGAGATCGCTAAGGATTTTCCAGGCTTGAACTACGGCGCGACCGTGGAAGTAAGGCCCGTAGCGCCTGAATGCATGCTGGCGGTGAGTTCCCAAGAGAGCGCGACGCAGCCCACGCGGGCGAGCGCATGACCTTTCATCGGCTAGTCTAGCAGGGGGTTGAAAAACTCCCTAGGAGTCCTTCGACGAGCTCAGGACGAACGGAAACAGGTTAAAATGATTCATAGAATCCGTTCGTGCTGAGGCACTCGAAGCACGATTCCGCTTTTTTCAGTACCCTGCTAGGCATTTGAAGCACACGAACGCTCTTACCAGAGCTTTTCAGCGCGCCGATACCGCGATGACCAGGTCTGAAACCACGAGTCCGGTGCCGCCACCTGGGGAAGTTACTCATGTGGTGGAGCATTTTTTCCGTCATGAGGCGGGAAAGATGGTCTCGACCTTGACTAGGATTTTTGGCGTCGAACAGCTGAACCGGGCTGAAGACGTGGTTCAGGAAACGTTGGTCAGAGCGTTGCAGACCTGGCCCTATTACGGCATCCCCAGAAATCCGGCTGCCTGGATCACGCAGGTGGCGAAAAATCTGGCCCTCGATCTGATTCGGCGGGACAAGATTTTTCGCAACAAGGAAATTGAAATTGCCCGTTTAATAGAACGGGGCTTCGTGGAGGCTACGGGCGAGGATTCCTTATTTGCTGAGAATGAAATCAAGGATGATCGTTTGCGCATGATGTTCGTGTGCTGCCATCCTCTGGTTCCGCAAGAAGCGCAGGTGGCGCTGGCGCTGAAGACCCTTTGCGGTTTCAGCGCCGCAGAAATTGCACGGGCATTCCTTACGTCTGAAGCCGCGATCGCCAAGAGGCTCATGCGGGCGAAACAAAAAATCCGCGAGGCGCGAGTTCCCTTTGAGATCCCAGCGGGCGAGGAGCTGATGCAACGTTTGGACGGCGTGCGGCAAACGCTTTACCTGCTTTTCAACGAAGGTTACAAAGCTTCAGTAGGCGAGCAACTGATACGGGAGGAACTCTGTCATGAAGCGGTTCGCTTAGGCACGTTGTTGGCCGAACACCCCGCGGGCAATCAACCCCGGTCTGACGCCCTACTGGCGCTGATGTTACTGAACGGCGCACGGTTGCCAACCAGAGTGGACGCGGACGGAAACATTCTGCGCCTCGAGGAGCAGAACCGTTCACAGTGGGACCAGCCGATGATCGCGCGCGGCTTGTATCACCTCATGCAGTCCACCGCCTGCGACGAAGCCACTGAGTATCATCTTCAAGCCGCCATCTCAGCCTGTCATTGCGCGGCGCAGGATTACGAATCGACGGACTGGCCGCGCATCCTCTCCCTTTACGACCGATTGATTGAGTTGGACGACTCCCCCGTCGTGGCCCTGAATCGAGCGGTCGCCGTCGCCCACGTTCGCGGTCCGCGAGCAGGCATCGAAGCGGTGGAGGCCATCCACGACCGCCAGCAGTTAGATTGTTATTACCTGCTGTACGCGGTTCTGGGCGAGTTCGAAGCGGACTTAGACCATCGGCAGGCCGCGCTGAACTATTTTCGAAAAGCGCTAGAATTGACCACGATGAAATCGGAACAGATGTTCATGTTGAAAAAATTGCAGGAGCTCGAAGATCCCAGGGAGTCTGGCGGTCCCACGCGGTGCGCTAGGCTGGATTAATCATGCTCCCAGGAAAACTACGACCTTTCGAGTTCAACGTTCAAGGTTCCATGTTCCGGGTCAAGGTTCAGTTCTTTTCGGACATTGAGCATTGAACGTTGAACATTGAACTCCGGAGCTGGCTCCGCCTGGGTCTCGGAGAACCAGGGTGATCCCTGGCACTGCATCTCGACGCATTTGCCACCCATCAACTGTGTGCGCTTCGCTCGATAGAGCCATGAGACCGTCCACACGGTCTCACCAACGAAGCGAACACCGCATGCGGAAGTAAACCGCGACCAGTCACCCAGTGAGAAAAAATTCTGCTGAAAAACGACTTTTTGTGCTTCGACCAGCTCAGCATGAACGGAAAATCGTCAATTGTTCTCAATGGAATTCCCGCCCTGAGCTTTGTCGAAGGGTGAACCGGGATTTTTCAGCAGAATCTGAAAAAATACTCTGACCCGATTTTTTTCCTGCGAGGACTTTTCACATTCGACCGCCTGCGGGGTTAGAAGGTGTATGGCGCACAAGAAGCTACACGTTCCGCTTCCCTTCGAAGCGATAATGCAGCGCCACGAACGGGAGATTATGCGCTATCTGCTGCGTGTATTGAGCGATCCCGAGGATGCTGCGGACTTGTTTCAGGAGACCTGGTTGCGCGCGTACCGCGCCTATCCCCGACTTGAGCCCGAAAGCGACGTTAGACCGTGGCTGTATGCGATCGCTAGCAACCTATGTCGCAATCGGGCGCGTGACGGTGCGCGCCGGGCGCGCGTGATCGTAGCCGATAGCGAGGAGTCTACGGCAGCAGACGCAATTGGAAAGCACCCTGGCTCCCTTCATGAAAACGAAGGTTACGCAGCTGTCCATATGCGCGAGATGATTTCCGATCTACCAACAAAACAGCGCCAGGCGTTGCAGCTGCGCTATTTCGCCGGTTTGGACTACGCGGAAATGGCGATAGCGATGGGCTGCTCAGAAGACAGCGCGCGAGCGAATGTTTCGCAGGCTATGAAAAAGCTCAAGGCAAGGTGGTGAAGCCTATGAAAATCGAAACCTTTATTGGTTCAATCGGCGACGACTTGAAGGACGAATTTGTCGAGGAATTGTTGCATCGCTCTCGGCGTAAGGTCGGTAGGGCATTGAAACGCATTCGGCGGCCACAGGCCGCAGTGGGAGTCGTGAAGTCGCCATTGGGCGATTTGTTGGTGGCGACGAGTACCCGCGGAGTTGCGCTCAGTCATTATCTGCACGACGACAGCGACCTAACAGTTACAATCGAGAAACTCCGGTCGGAGTTCGATCCGGTCGAGGATCAACGGGCGGTCGCAGAAGTCGGCAACGAGGTGCGCCGGTACCTCGCCGGAGACGCAGAGGCGCTACGCCAGAACATCGACCTGACCCTTGTGGGACATTCCTTTCAGAAGAAGGTTCTGCACAAACTGCAGGCGGTGCCTCGCGGCGCGGTGATCAGCTACCAGGCCTTGGCAGCGGCTTCGGGAGCCCCGAACGGCGCCCGGGCCGTCGGTAATGCGCTGCACAACAATCCCGTGCCGATATATGTTCCGTGCCATCGCGTGATTTCCTCCGATGGACGAATCGGTGGGTATGGGGGCGGCGCCGCGCGCAAAATACAACTGCTTCGTAGCGAGGGTTTTGCCGTGGATAATGCGCAAGGGAGAATTCCTGACAACATAGTTTGGGGCCACAAGGGGACTAAGATCTACTGTCGAAGAAGCTGCCGGACCGCCGCACATGTGGACCGTACACGGATCTGCTTTTTCGCCGATCCTGTACAGGCCCAGCGAGCAGGCATGCGCCCGTGCAAAATCTGCCGGCCCGCTTAGAGATGACTGTTGAGACCGCACGGCACATTAAGAAAACGGAATCGTTCAAAGACCGGTCGCGCAGAGGGCACCGAGATCAATCTTCTCTTTAAACCCCCTTACGATTGGCAGACAATTATTCGCTTCTACCAGTCTCATCCGATTCCGGGAGTCGAAAGAGTCACAGGAGATTCCTTTGAGCGAGTTTTTCGCGTCGGCAATACAATCGGCTTCCTTCAAGTTCGAGCGATGGTGGACGAACCGCAGCTTAAACTCAGGACGACGACTGCCGACCCCGACATTCTTTTCGAGGTCATCGGTCGTGTCAGGAGGATGTTCGATTTAGATTCCGATCCCGTCGTCATTGCGAATTGCTTTGCTCAGGCTCCGGTTCTCGCAAAACTCTGTGAGCGCTTTCCGGGCTTGAGAGTTCCGCGGGGATGGGACCCCTTTGAGACGGCCATCTGCTCGATCTTGGGCCAACTTGTTTCGGCTGAACAGCGATCAAATCTTGTCGGCCAGATCGTGCGCGGCTATGGCGATGAGATCACTCACCCCGTATCGGGAGAAACGACCGGCTTATTTCCCGGCCCTGAAGTCCTGGCGAAGTCCGATCTAAGCGAGGTCAGGACGACCGTCGCTCGCAAAGAGGCTATTCGAGATTTCAGCCGTCGCGTCCTGAGTGGAGCTATTTCCCTTTCGCAAGCCCAAGACCCCATGGCGTTTCGAAAAGCGCTTCTTGAAACGAAGGGCCTCGGCCCGTGGTCGGCTGAATATATAAGCCTGAGAGCCATCGGTGACACTGACGCGTTTCCTAAGACAGATCTAATTCTCAAGCGGGCCCTTAAGCTTCATCCTGATCTTGATTTGGAACCTATCAAACCTTGGAGATCCTATGCGGCGATTTATCTCTGGAAGGAATTCGCGCAAACGCTCTCCAAGAGAAAGAAACGAACATGACCCTCTTCTACAAGGAGATAAAATCGCCTGTCGGTAACCTCAAATTAGTCGCAAGCTCCAAAGCTCTTGTCGCCGTTCTCTGGGAACTGGAACGTCCGAATCGAGTGAAACTCGGCACAATGAATCTCGATCCACGACACCGGATCCTGATCGAGGCTGAGCGACAGCTCTCGGAGTATTTCGCCGGCGAAAGAATCCAGTTTGATCTTCCTCTTCAACTAGACGGGACCGAATTCCAGAAAAAGGTCTGGCAGGCATTGAGAGAAATACCATTTGGAAAGACCAAGAGTTACCTGGATTTGGCAAGGGCCGTTGGCTCGCCCGAGGCTTCCAGAGCTGTCGGAGCCGCCAACGGTAAGAATCCGCTCTCTATTGTTGTGCCTTGTCATCGTGTTGTCGGCGCAGACGGAGCGCTTACCGGATTTGCCGGCGGCCTTGAGACGAAGGCGGTGCTTTTAGCTCTCGAAGCGAGACCGGTGAAGAGCCAAGAGCACACGTGCAATTCATCCGGCCAGTCAGCAGGCCAAGGGCTGTCAACATACTAAGGAGGTAAACTATGTCAATTATTCTCGATCACACCATCGTGCCGGCGAAAGACAAGGTCGCCTCAGCCGAGTTCTTCGCCGAAATCTTCGGCTTGAAGGTCAAGCCGGGTCAAGGCCACTTCGCGCAAGTGCGAGTCAACGAGAGCCTGACCTTTGACTTCGCCGACGAGCCAGAAGCGTGGGGCGGGCCGGGTTTCGACCCCAGGACAGGCCAGAGCCATCACTACGCCTTCCATGTCAGCGAGGCGGAGTTCGAGGCGATCTTTGGCCGGGTGAAGGTCAAGGGGCTCGCCTACGGCAGCGGGCCATACAACCACACCGACGGCCAGATCTACACCCGCCGGGGCGGGCGTGGTTTCTACTTCGAGGACCCGAATGGCCACCTGCTGGAAGTCATGACAGTGCCCGAGACGGGGAGCTAAAGGTAACGGCACGATTCCCCACGTTCATGGGGTGCTGCACACGTCGCACCTGGGACAAAAGACAACCAGCGGCGTAATAGCGAGTACCATCGTGCAGATCCAGCGTCTGGCGTTCCCCGAGCTGATGATTGAAATCAAGTGTATTGCGAAGGTGTAAGCGAAAACCCTCTTGCTTTGCACCGTTGCGGAATTTCGTCACGAGACTTACCCCGGCTAGGGCTAGGTTAGTTAGAAAGACGCTTGAGAAGACGGTGGGTTACGAGTTAGCCTGATGCTAGAAGAGAAAGGAGACAAGGAATGCGAGCACTAGCAGTCTTTTGTGTTCTTGCACTTTGTGTTGCTACCGCAATCGCACAGCACCAGCATGGAAGTGGAGCGACAAAAGTGGTTGAACTTCACCCCGGGCTGGGCAACTACCACCATCCGATCACGACAAAGAGCGCTGAAGCACAAACCTACTTCAATCAGGGACTGACGCTTCTCTACGGTTTCAACCACGACGAAGCCGCACGTTATTTTCGCCACGCCGCAGAGCTCGACCCTGAAGCTGCCATGCCGTACTGGGGCCTCGCGCTTTCCATCGGGCCGAACTACAACGATACCGCGATTGATGAGACCCGCGCGAAAACCACCTACGACGCCGTGCAGAAGGCGCTTGAGCACGCGCCGAAGGCAAGTGCTCGCGAGCAAGACTACATCCGCGCCCTGGCGAAGCGCTACCGGTCGCCGAACCCGAAATCGGACTGGAAGCGGTTTCACCTCGATTACAGCAAAGCGATGCATGAGCTGGTGAAAAAGTACCCGGACGACCTCGATGCAACCACCATGTTCGCCGAGAGCCTGATGATGCTGCGACCCTGGCAGCTCTGGACGCTTGATGGCAAGCCGGCGCCGGGCACGCTCGAGCTGGTCGCGGTGCTTGAATCGGTGCTTAAGCGCAATCCGGATCACCCGGGCGCGAACCACTTCTACATTCACGCGGTGGAAGCCTCCCCAAATCTCGAGCGCGCCATTCCGAGCGCCGTGCGCCTCATGACACTCGTTCCCGGCGCCGGCCACCTGGTTCACATGCCAGGACATATTTTTCTTCAGACCGGCGACTACGACCTAGCGGCAAAGACGAACGTGAATGCGGCGGCGGCGGACAAGGCGTTCGTCGAGCGCACCGGCGCGGCAGGCATTTACCCGCTAATGTACTGGACGCACAACATTCACTTCATCTCTTACGCGCGGGCTCAGCAGGGCCGGTACGATGAGGCGCGGCAGGCAGCGCAGGAAATGGTCCGGAACGTCAGCGACGCGGATTTACAGATGCAGATGCTCGAAGGATTTCACCTGTATCCGCTGATGGTGGATCTGCGCTTCCATCGGTGGGACGATATTCTCAGTACGCCGGATCCCAGCCCTAATCGGCAGCTCCACCGCGCCTTCCGGCAGTATGCGCGCGCAATGGCGCTGGTCGGGCAGGGCAAGCTCGCCGAGGCGGTGGTGGAGCGAAAGCAGTTTGAGTCGCTCCGCAAAGCGGTGCCGGCTGAATCGCAGTTCCTGCTCAACAATAAATCCTCGGACATTCTGGCTCTTGCCGCGGCCACGCTGGGCGCGCAAGTCGCTTGGGCTCGCGGTGAAAAAGAACAGGCCATTCAAGAGTGGCGCCGGGCGGTCAAGCTCGAGTCCAAGATCCGGTACGACGAGCCACCGGCGTGGTTCTACCCGGTGCGGCAATCGTTGGCCGCCACTCTCCTGCGCAGCGGGCGGTCTAAAGAGGCGGAATCCGTCTTCCGCGCGGCGATCGGAAAGCAACCGCGCGACGGCCGGCTGCTCTTCGGCTTGTGGCAAAGCTTGACGGCGCAGAAGCGCGACAGCGAAGCCGCGCTCGTTGAGCAGCAGTTCAACGCCGCATGGAAAGATGCCACGGTGAAGTTGCGGATTGAAGACCTGTAAGGGAGAGGGTGGCGAATATGGCAAATGCAAAACAATTCATCCTCCATGCTTCTGAGATCGGGCAGCGCGAACAATCGTTCTCACACCCGTGGAATCCGAAGTCTCAACTGATAGGTGTGCAGCTTAGCCGCGCCCTCGGCTTGAAGCGAACGGCGGTGAGTATCGCCCGCATGCCGCCGGGTAAGGAATCCTTTGTCTACCACTCCCATCACCATGAAGAGGAGTGGCTTTATATTCTATCGGGGCGTGGTGTCACCGAGATTGACGGTGAAGAGCTCGAAGTCGGTCCCGGCGATTTCATGGCCTTTCCCACACCTTCGGTGCCGCATCATTTAAAAAACCCTTTTGATCAGGAGCTCGTGTACCTGATGGGTGGCGAAAACCGGGAGATCGAAATTGCCGATTTTCCCCGCCTGGGCAAGCGAATGGTCAGGAGCGGGGAAAATATCGAGATCTATGATGTTTCCGACGCAAAGCCATTTGGCCTGTTAGAAACCTGAGCCCTGGTTCGAGGTGGTATAAGACATTCCGCTCAAAAGGGAACGAATATGAGTTCAGGAGACTTTGATTCGCAAACCCCACAACCT
>Ga0184612_10000674_pt1 | contig 16009 bp, 16 predicted proteins | sample PLM3_60_coex_FD_133163 | JGI IMG/M metagenome (GOLD analysis project Ga0184612, IMG submission 133163) | Groundwater sediment microbial communities from an aquifer in East River, Colorado, USA - PLM3_60_coex | ecosystem: Environmental > Terrestrial > Soil > Riparian zone | place: USA: East... | reverse complement strand
TCCACCCGGGAGGAGGACGGTCGTGCTTCGGTGGCGGACTGCGATGTTCCTCCTGTTCCTGCTGCTGGCGGCGTGCGGGTCACCCCCGGCTGCTCAGACGACCGCCGTCGACGACGATGCGATCACCGTCGCATCGTTCAACTTCGCCGAGAGCGACCTGCTCGCCGAGCTCTACGGGCAGGCTCTGCGGTCGGCTGGCTTCCGCGTCGAGCTCGCGCTCGACCTCGGCGCGCGAGAGTTCGTCCAGCCGGCGCTCCAGAAGGGATTGGTCGAGTTCGTCCCGGAGTACGCGGGGAGTGCGCTCGAGTTCGTGGCGGGGAATGGATCGGCATCGGCGGACGAGCGTGCGACGCATCGCGCGCTGGCGCGCGCGATGGCGTCGCGCGGCCTCACGGTTCTCGCTGCGTCGCCGGCGCAAGACCGCAACGGGATCGTGATCACGAGCGAGACAGCGACCAGGTTCGACCTGCACACCATCAGCGACCTCAGGCCGGTCGCGCCCCAGATGGCTTTCGGCGGGCCGCCCGAGTGCCCAGAGCGGCCCCTGTGCCTGGAAGGGCTTACGTCCGTGTACGGCCTGCGGTTCGAGTCGTTCGTGCCGCTCGACGAGGGAGGCGCGCTCACCGTGGCGGCTCTCCAGGCCGGGCAGGTGCAGGCAGCCCTGCTGTTCACGAGCGACGGACAGATCGATGCCCACGGCTTCGTCCTGCTGAAGGACGACCGCCACCTTCAGCCGGCGGAGAACGTCACGCCGATCATCAGGACCGACGTCCTGGCCAGGTTCGGGCCCAAGCTGGTGGAGGTCACGAACGCCGTCTCCGCCGCCCTGACCACCGAGGACCTGCAAGGCATGAACCGCGACGTCGCCGAGGGCGAAGCACCCGCCGCGGTGGCCTCCGGGTGGCTCGCCGAGCGCGGGATCCCCGACGCGCTGGGGTAGAGTCGGGCTTTCGACGAACGGACGATCATTGGGCGTCACCGACGAAACCTTTGGCGGGGCCAGGGAGCCGCGGAGCCATGGGCCCGGTCCAAGCGTCAGGCGCCACCGGCGACCATCCGGGGAGGCGCCCCCGCTCCCCCACCAGCTCGGTCGGAGCGGCAAGTTCTGGATCGTCATGGTGGTGTACTTCCTCAGCCTCCTGATCGGCGTGGCGTTCTTCCAGCCGCTCGCCGGGATCTTCGACCGGTTCGACACCAAGCGACTGCTTTGGATCGCGAACCTGCGGACCGAATCGCTCACGGACGTCATGCTGTTCGTCAACCTGCTGGCCTCGAGGTGGACGATCCGCGTGCTCCGATGGGGCACGATCGCCGCGCTCGTCGGGTTCCGGCGTTGGCGGCACCTAGTCGTGTTCCTGGGGAGCATCCTGGCGGCAGAGATCGTCGCCTACCAGATCTCGATCCTCCTCGGACGGAGCCGGCCGCTCGGCATCACGATCATCGCGGCGTGGGAGGGGTACTCCATGCCCTCCCGGCCGTTGGTGGGACTGGCCGTCTCGCTCGTCGGCATCATCTACGCGCTCGTCGTCCCCGGTCGTCCCAGGGAGATCGCAAAATGGATCGTCGGCGGCCTGATCCTCTCGCTCGTGTTCGCCCGCCTGTACCTGGCGGTCGACCATCCCACCGACGCAGCATTCGGCGCCATCATGGGCATCGCCATCCCTCTCGTGGCCTTCCGGTGGTACACGCCGACAGATGTGTTCCCGGTGACCTACCGCGGGGGCAAGGCCGCACACCTGGACGTCGGCGGGCGGCGTGGCGAGGCCATCCGCCGGGCCCTTCAGGACCAGCTGGGCTACGAGATCCTCCAGATCAAGCCGGTCGGCCTTGAAGGGTCGGGCGGATCCACCCCGCTTCGCCTGCGGGTCGCGGCCACTGAGAACGAACCCGAGCAGTACCTGTTCGCCAAGCTCTACGCGAAGAGCCACGTCCGGGCGGACCGCTGGTACAAGCTCGGTCGCTCCATCCTGTACGGGGCGCTGGAGGACGAGACGCCCTTCCAGTCCGTCCGACGCTTCGTCGAGTACGAGGACTACACGCTTCGCCTCCTGTACGACGAGGGACTCCCCACTCCCAGGCCCTATGGCGTCGTGGAGATCACGCCGGAGCGCGAGTACATGATCGTGATGGAGTTCTTCGACGGGGCGGTCGAGATCGGTGATGCCGAGATCGACGACCAGGGCATCGACGAGGGGCTCCAGATCGTCCGGAAGATGTGGGACGAGGGGCTCGCCCACCGGGACATCAAACCCGCGAACCTCATGGTTCGCGACGGCAAGGTCCTGGTGATCGACGTGTTCTTCGTTCAGGTCCGGCCGTCCCCGTGGCGACAGGCCGTCGACCTGGCGAACATGATGTTGGTCCTTGCGGTGAAGAGCGACGCCAAGCGGGTCTACGAGCACGCGCTGGAGAGCTTCACGGAGGACGACATCGCCGAAGCCTTCGCCGCCGCCCGAGGTGTGGCCAGCCCCACGCAACTTCGGAGCATGCTCAAACAGGATGGCCGGGACCTCGTGGGTGAGTTCCGATCACTGGCCCCGGAGCGCAAGCAGATCTCCATCCAACGGTGGAGCGTGCGGCGCGTGATCAGGACGGCCGGGGTGCTCCTCCTGGCGCTCGTGGCCCTTCTCGTGGTCGTCAACAACTGGACGGTGTTCGCGTGAGGCGGCGGGGACGGCTCGGAGCCGCCATCGTCTCTGTGGGCGCGGCTGCCGTGCTCGTGCCTGCATGCGGGGGCGTGTACCCGCAGGAACCCACGTGCGGTGCGGAGAACGCGAACGTCCTGATCCTGACGGCCCAGGCCGTGCCGTCGGCCACGCTGGTTCCCTGCATCGCGGAGTTCCCGTCCGGCTGGTCCTACGATGGGTCGCGCATCGGAAGCGGCTCGGCCCAGTTCTTCTTGAACTCGGACAGGGCCGGCTTCCACGCGCTCGAGGTGGGGCTGACCGAGTCCTGCGACGTGTCGAACGCGGTCGAGGTGACGGCGGGGGCTGGGGCCGTCCCCGGGGTTCGCGTCTACGAGGAGCCCATCAGCCTTCCGCCGACCTTCCAGGTCAACAGGTACCTCCGGTTCGAAGGGGGGTGCGTGACCAACCAGTTCCGGTTCACGACGGGGGCCTCGGCGACGCTCGCGCTCGAGGCTCAGCAGGCCCTGTCGTTCGTCTCCCGGTCCGTGCTGGTGGAACAGGCAAAGGAGGAGACCGGACTCAGCCTGTGTGGAGCGGAGGCCCCGCCCTGCCCGGGATAGGCACGGCCCACATGCTGAGCAACCATCGACGGACATTCCTGTACTCCCTCTGCCTGCTGCTCTTCCTGGTCCTGCTGTTCATCGGCGTCGGGCGCCATCCTCCCGGGGCCGCGCCGGCGACGACGTTCGCTCCCATCGGCCACCTTGACGAGTCCACGAACCGAGCCATGGACCACATCCGAAACGTCGTCCTGTCCGGGGTGGCCCGAGCCCTGAACGTGATCGGCGGTGGATACGTCACGATCCCAGTGCGAGCGGTGATCTCGCTGTGGCTGGCGTTCCGCCGGCGGTGGCGGGCCCTCGGGGTGTGGGTACTCACGTGGGTCGCGGCCGAGGTGCTCCTGACCGCGGCCAAGGCCTTCTTCCACCGGGGCCGTCCACCCGATCCGCTCGTGGCCGTCGACGGCTACTCGTTCCCCTCCGGCCATGCGGTGGCCGCCGCCGCCACCGCGGTCGCGCTGGTGCTCGTGCTCATGCCCTCGGGACCGCGCCGGCGGAAATGGGAGGCCATCGCCGTGCTGTTCGCGTTCGTGATGGCCTTCTCGCGCGTGTACCTGAACGCGCACTGGCTGTCCGACGTCGTGGCCGGCGTGGTGCTGGGGGCCGGCGTGGCGCTCGGCTCGGCTGCCTTGGCCACCGAGGTCCGCGACGTGGCCATGCGGATGCGCGGCTCCCCGGTCCGCGCCGGCGCGCCGCCCGAGGGCATGTCGGCGCCGCCTTAGGGTTGGGCGGACACGGCGCCAGACGAGGATGCCGCCGCGACGGCGGCCTCGCCATTGCGGCCCGTCTCCACGGGCTTGCGCCAGCTCTTGTTGAGCCGCCAGATCAGGTAGGTGAACCCACCCAGCGGGATCTGGATCCCATAGGTGAGGGTCCGGAACACGAGGACGGCCGCCGCCACCTGCGCGTTGAAGACTTCCGTCGGCACGTTTGCGTGCGCCCTGCCCGCCAGGATCAGGCCGCCGATGTAGCTCAGCTCGATCAGGCCGAGACCACCGGGTGTGAGGGGGAGCGCCGTCACCAGTCGTCCGAAGGCGAACACGCCGAGGACCTGGGCCGTGCTGATCTCGCTCTCGGAGATGCCGACGTGGCGGACCGCCAGCAGCAGGACCACGAACAGCGCCAGGTGACTCACGATGGTGGTGACGGTGAGCGCGATCCCGTGCTTGGACACCAGGTCGATGGTCTGCCGGCGGAATCGGACCGCCGCCTCACCCCAATGCTCCACGGCCGGCCTGCGGATCAGCCGCAGGAGGAACGAGACGGCCCGTCCCAGCGCCTCGCCGATGCGGCGGGCGAACTCCTTCTTCCACAGCACCAGCGCGAAGACCACGACCCCGGCGGCCAGGACGGCCACGCCGACCAGCGAGGCCAGGACGAGCCCGCCGCTGGCCTGACCCTGGACGGCGAGGATGGCGAGCGCGATCACCGGCAGCCCGAGCTTCATGAACACGTTCCAGATCCCGGTGACCAGCACCGAGAGTGCGATGGCCGATGTCGGGAACCCCCACGACCGGTACATCGTGTACCCCACTCCGACCGCGATGTACCCGCCCCCCGGTATCGTGTTGGCGATCGAGGTCGTGGTCTGGTTGGCCACGGCTGCCTGCCACAGCCCGAGCCCGGGCATCGACGCCATGTTCTGCCACCAATAGGTGAACAGGTTGAATACCGTTGCGACGACCAACGACGCGAGCTCGGGCCAGGTCATGTTGATGAAGGCCTGCCACACCGACCGGTAGTCGGCGATCTTCGGGATCGCGTAGGCGAAGATGGCCACGACGAGCACGATGGAGATGAGGATCTGGACGACCCGCCAGATGAGCTTCTTGCGCGCGGCTCGAGCCTCCCGTTCGGCCATGGGACCGAAGCCTACGCCAGGATGACCTGCGGGCGGCCCTTTGCTCCATCGTCGTGATACACGCCGATGAGGCCACGCTCCGAACCGAACACGGCATACGGTCCCTCGATGCCTGCCGGACCGAGGATCCGCCCGTGGGTCGCCGCGGTGGCTTCCTCGACCTCGAGGTCGATCCGAGGAAGGTGCGCCACGGCCGCCTCGATGGGGAGCGGGTCTCCGACTTCGCCCATGGCGACGGCATCCCGCATGTGGAACGGCCCGATGGCGGTCCTGACCAACCGGGTCAGGTGCGCACCGCTGCCGACATCGGTCCCAACATCGGCCACGAGGACCCGAACGTACGTCCCACCCGAGGTGGTGACGCGAAAGTCGAACCGCGGAGGGTCGAACGCCAGCAGGTCGAACGCGTCGACCCGAACGGGACGGGGGGCCGCCTCCACCGGTTCGCCGCTCCTCGCCGCCTCGTACAGCTTGCGTCCTCCCACCTTGACCGCCGAGTACGCGGGAGGCGACTGCATCGACGCTCCCTTCCGCGCCGCCATGGCTCGTTCGAGCGCCGTCCGGTCGACGTGCACGCCGGTCGTTCGGATGACCTCGCCCTCGGCGTCGAGCGTGTCGGTCTCCACCCCCAGCAGCCCGGTTCCCTCGTAGGTTTTCGGGAGGTCCGCCAGGAACCGGAGCAGCCGGGTGGCCCGGCCGACGCCGAGGATCAGGAGCCCGGTGGCCATGGGGTCGAGCGTTCCGGCGTGGCCGATCTTCCGGATGCCGAGGGCCCGGCGAGTCGCGTCGACCACGTCGTGCGACGTGACCCCCTTCGGCTTGTCCACGAGCATGAGCCCCTCGAGGGGGCTCACGGCTCCGCGGACTCGCCGCGCAGTGCGGCTTGCAGTCGCTCCACGGTTCCGGCCAGGCCATGGTTCGAGGTGTATCCCGACGCCAGCCGGTGGCCGCCCCCGCCGAAGATCGACGCCACCTTCGACACGTCATGGCTCCCTCGAGAGCGAAGGCTGACCCGAAACCTGCCGTCGCGCTGTTGCTTCATCACCGCGGCCACGTCGGTCTCCCGTGCCGTCCGCACGACGTCAATGAGGTCGTCGGTCTCACTGGGGTGCACGCCGGCCTCGGCCAGGTCGGCCTGGGTCAGGTACGTCCATGCCAGGTCGGCCCCCTCGGCCAGCGTCATGCGACGGAGCGCGACCCCCAGAAGCTTCAGGTACGCCGTCGCGTTGTCGTCGTATAGCGCTTGGGCCACTCGCGTGTGGTCGAACGGATGCTCCCGGAGCTCCGCCGCCAGCCTCAGGGTCTCCGGCCGGACCGCGGCGTATTGGAACCTCCCGGTGTCGGTGACCAGGCCGGCGTACAGGCACATGGCGGCCTCGTCCGGCAGGTCCCCGCCCATGGCTCGGACCAGCCGGAACACCATCTCGCACGTGGAGGAGGCCGACGGGTCGATCAACGGGATCGTGCCCAGCCCCTCGTTGCTCACGTGGTTATCGATCCAGATCAGCTCGCGGGCCCGTGCCGCGTTCGGGCCGAGCGAGCCCAGCCGATCCAGGGACGCCGCATCGCACGTCACCATGACCTCGGGCTCCTTGGGGAACGTGGCCGGCGGGATCAGCGCCTCGGTGCCCGCCAGGACGCCGGCCCACCGCGGAACCTCGAACGGCTCGTTGGCGAAGGAGCACGCGGTGTGGGCCCCACGGGATCGCAGGACGATCGACAGTCCGAGCATCGAGCCCAGCGCGTCGGTATCGGGGTTCACGTGGCAGGCCAGTGCGACCTCCTTGGCGCCCGAGAGGATCTCGGCCGCACGGGCCATCTGGTCGCTCACCGCTCCTCCTCGTGCAGCCCGCGGATCAGCCGGTCGATCCGATCAGCAGCCTCGATCGATCGATCCTCCTCGAACTGGAGGTCCGGAAGGGTCTTGATCCGGACCTGGCCCCCGATCACCTGACGCAGATGGGCTCGAGCCGAGCGGAGTCCAGCGGCCGTAGCCCTGCGCTCCTTCTCGTCCCCCAGTGCCGTGTAGAAGACCCGCGCCAGCCGGAGATCGGGCGTCACCCGTACATACGTCACGGTGACGAACCCGATCCTGGGGTCCTTCAGCTTGGGGATCTCTTCCGCCAGGATCTCCCGGAACTCCTCCGACACCCTTCCGGGGCGGGTCCCCTCAGTCATCGGGTGCGTGCAGGGTGAGATCCGCGTCGATGACCTCGACCTCGGACCATCGCTCGACGAACTTCTCGACCTCGTGCATGACGCGCTTCGCGTGATAGGCGTCGCCGGACACGGCGGAGACGGCAATGGTCGTGCGCTGCCACAGGTCGTGGTGGTCCACTTCCGCCACCGCGACGTTGAACTTCGACCGGAGGCCTCCGGTGAGCGTCTTCACCACGTGGCGTTTCTCCTTGAGCGACCCGCATCCGGGGATCCGCAGGTCGAACCGTTCCAGCGCAACGAGCATCTGGCCCTCCGGGCGGCGCCTACAGTTGCCGGGCGACCTCTCGGACCTCGAACGACTCGATGATGTCGCCCTCGTGAACGTCCTGGAAGTTCTCGAGCGAGATCCCGCACTCGAAGCCCTCCGCCACCTCCCGGACGTCGTCCTTGAACCGCCGGAGTGAGCCGATCCGGCCCTCGTACACCACCACACCGTCGCGAACCACGCGGGCCCGCGAATTGCGCGTGATGTTGCCCGACACGACGTACGAGCCGGCCACCACGCCGACCCGGGGAACCCGGAACAGGGCCCGGACCTCCGCCCGACCGAGCTCGATCTCCCTCTCCTCGGGCTTCAGCATGCCCGAGAGGGCGCTTCGGATGTCGTCGATGGCCTCGTAGATGACTCGGTAGAGGCGGACGTCGACGCCCTCGCGGTCCGCGAGCTCGCGGGCGTTGGCGTCGGGGCGAACGTTGAACCCCACCACGATGGCGTTCGACGCCAGGGCCAGCGCGATGTCGCTCTCCGTGATCGCCCCCGTTGCCCCGTGGATGATGTTCACTCGGACTTCCTCCTGCGGCAGCTTCAGGAAGGCGTCCATCACGGCTCCGAGCGAGCCCTGGACGTCGGCCTTCACCACGAGGTTCAGATCGGGGACCTCGGCCTGGCGAGCCTGGGCCATCAGCTCCTGGAGCGTGGGAGGCCTGCTGGTGACCAGCTCAGCCGCCCGGAACTTGGCCTCGCGTTCCTGGGCCTGATGCCGTGCCTCGCGCTCATCCTGGACCTCGCGGAAGTCGTCGCCTGCATTCGGCACCGCCGACCACCCGAGGATCTGCACGGGCTTGCTGGGACCGGCCTGCTTCACGGGCCGCCCATTCTCGTCCAGCATGGCCCGGACCTTGGCCCAGGCGCTACCCGCGACGAGGGCGTCCCCCACGTCGAGCGAACCCCTCTGCACCAGCACCGACGCGACCGCCCCCCGGCCCTTGTCTAGGTTGGCGTCGATGACGGCGCCGCGAGCCCGGCCCTCGGGATCGGCCTTCAGTTCCTCGAGGTCGGCGACCAGGAGAATCGTCTCGAGCAGGCCGTCCAGGTTGGTCCGGGCCTTCGCCGACACGTCGACGAACTCGACCGTCCCACCCCATTCGGCGGGAACCACCCCGAGCTCCACCATCTGCTGGCGGACCCGCTGAGGGTCGGCCTCGGGCTTGTCCACCTTGTTCACCGCGACGATGATCGGCACCCCCGCGGCCCGCGCGTGGTCCAGGGCCTCGACCGTCTGCGGCTTGACCCCGTCATCGGCGGCCACCACGAGCACCGCGATGTCCGTGACCTGCGCCCCTCGAGCGCGCATCGCAGTGAAAGCCTCGTGGCCCGGCGTGTCGATGAACGTGATCTCCCGCTCGTCCACGTGCACCTGGTAAGCCCCGATGTGCTGGGTGATCCCTCCGAACTCATGCGAGACGACATCGGTCTTTCGGATGGCGTCGAGCAGGAGCGTCTTTCCGTGGTCGACGTGTCCCATGACGGTGACCACTGGCGGTCGGGGTCGCAGGCGGCTCTCGTCGACCTGTTCCTCCTCCTCGAGCTCCTCCTCGAAGCCGACGACCTCGGCCTCGTATCCGAGCTCCGTGGCAACGAGCGAGATGGCCTCGTCCGAGAGGGACTGCGTCGCGGTGACCATCTCTCCCAGCGACAGGAGGATCTTCACGATGTCGGCAGGGGTCCGACCCACCTTCTCGGCGAGGTCCTGCGCGGTGGAGCCTCGGACCACCTTGAGGGATGGCAGCGCCGGCTTGGCCGGCGCTGCCGCCGGCTTCGCCTGTGGGGTAGGGCCAGCAGGGGCAACGGCGACCGTCGCGGTTGCGGCCCCGTCGGCTCCAGCTGTGGTGGTCTCCGGTTCGGGCTCTGACGTTGGTTCCGGTTCGGGTTGCGGCTTGGCCCTCGGCCTGGCCCGGGCCTTGGCCACCGGTTCCTCCCGGGCCGCTTTCGGCTTGGCACCTGGAACGGCCTTGCCCCCCGAGGCCCGCAGCCGGGGGACGGCCTCGTCGGGGACCGAGGAGGACGCAGTGCGGCCCTCGAACCCCATTGCGTCCAGGGCGGCGAGCAGATCCTTGCTCGTCACCCCCAGTTCCTTCGCCAGCTCGTGAACCCTCATCGCTGCACGTTCCGTTCGATCTCCCGTTCGATCTCGTTGCCTAGCCTAGCTGCTTCGTCCGCTCGTAGGCCCACCCGAAGGGACCTGGCCAGCGTCCCGCGCGCGATCGCAGTCGTCGCGCACGCCCGATCGGCGTGCACGTACGCGCCTCGTCCCGGCGCCCTGCCGTCCGCATCCACCAGGACCTCGCCCTCCGGCGTTCGCACGACCCTGATGAGGTCGAGCTTGCCAGCAGCCCGCCGGCAGCCGACGCAGGTGCGTTCGGGCTCCGGGTGGGGAGCCACGCCTCAGCCCTCGACGCTCTCCTCGACCACGACGGGCGTGGGTTCAACCGAGGCCAGCTCGTCGTCGGTCCCGCCCCCGGCCTTCTTCTCATCGTCCGCCGCGGGCGCGGGCTCCGGCCCCACGACCACACGGGGCTCCGGCGGAACCTCTTCGACCGCGGGGACCGCCGCCCGAGGTGCGCGCAGCTCCTCGGCGTGCTGCGTCTCGCTCTTGATGTCGATCCGCCAACCGGTGAGGCGAGCAGCGAGGCGCGCGTTCTGGCCCTCCTTGCCGATGGCAAGGGACAGCTGGTAGTCGGGAACGACGACCATTGCGGTCTGAGTGGTCGGGTCGGTGATGACCTCCTTCACCTTCGCCGGCTGCAGCGCATTCGCCACGAACTGCGCCGGGTCGGCGCTCCACGGCACGACATCGATCTTCTCCCCCCGAAGCTCGTTCACCACCATGCGGACGCGTGAGCCCTTGGGCCCGACGCAAGCGCCGACCGGATCGACCGCGGGCTCTCGCGACGCCACAGCGATCTTCGAGCGGTGTCCCGGCTCCCGTGCGACCTCCTTGATCTCGACGATGCCCTCCTCGATCTCGGGGACTTCCATCTCGAACAGCTTGCGCAGCAGGCCGGGATGGCTCCTCGACACGACGACCTGCGGACCCTTCGTACCCCGCCGGACCTCCGTGATGTAAGCCTTCACTCGCTCGCCGTGGCGGATCTGCTCGGAAGGGATCTGCTCGGTGTGGGGCAACAGGGCCTCGACCTTGCCCAGGTCGAGCAGGATGCTTCGCCGGTCCCGCTCCTGGGCCTGGACGATGCCGGTCACCACGTCGCCCTCGCGTCCGGCGAACTCCTCGTAGGTCATCTCCCGCTCGGCGTCTCGGAGCTTCTGGAAGATGACCTGCTTCGCGGTCTGCGCGCCGATCCGGCCCTTGAACTCGTCGGTGACCTCGACCTCCTTCTCCGAGACCACCTCGGGCTCGCCCTCCTCGGTCTCGGCAAGCTCCTGGATCCACACCCGCAGGTCCCCGGACTCGGGGTCGATCGATGCGCGCACCCCGAAGCTCTCGTCCTCCAGGTCGGGATGCTGTTGCTTCCACCACGACTTGTAGGCCGAGGCCATGGCCTCCTCCAGGCCTGCCAGGATCGTCTGGAACGCGATCCCCTTCTCTCGCTCCAGCTCCCGGAGCGCCGCGATCATGTCTGGATTCATCGTCTGCTCCTGTCGGCACCCCACTCGAACACGGTCCGCGCCGAGGCGACGTTCTCGTAGGGGACGCGCAACTCTCCGCCGTCGGTGGCGACCACGATCGCCTCCGCGTCGGCCGAGACCAGCGCGCCCTCGTACACCTTCGCCCCATCGATGGGCTCCACCGTCTTCACCTTCACCTTCGTTCCCACGCTTCGCTCGAAGTGTCGCGGGTGACGGAGCGGTCGCTCCAGGCCCGGCGAGCTCACCTCGAGCTCGTAGCGGCCTCGCCCGAAGCCTTCCAGGTCCAGGCGTCTCGACAGCCGCTCGGAAGCCTCCGAGATGGTGTCGAGGTCGACACCTCCCTCCTGGTCGACCACGACGCGCAGCACCATCCGGCCTCCTTCCTTGCGAAAGGTGGCCTCCCACAGCTCCAGTCCCGCCGACTCGACCACCGGCCGGACCAGCGCCTCCACGTCCATCGCGCCCCTCGAAAAAGAAAGTGGGCGCGCGCCCACTTCCGGGTGAAACCGCTCCTTTGCACTTGGAGTATACCGAACCGGTTGTTCTGAAGGGTTCGAGCGGCGCTTTCAGAGGGCTCGGCGCTGGCCGCCGGGTCGGTTCCAGTGGTCCCGCCGGCCCATCCTCCTCGCCATCCGGGGATCGTCCCACCCCCGGTGCATCCGGATGCCGAGGGCTCGGCAGGCCGCCTCGGCCCGGGCCTCGGAGGGGAACTCGTCGCGAACCCAGTTCCCCTCGAGATCGATCAGGAGCAGATCCCAGGTGCGCAGGCCCACGTGCTGCAGCACGGCCTCGACCTCGGGATGGAGTTTCACGAAGTCCCTGAGCGGGCCTGGCGCGGCGACGGCCATCTCGCGAGCGTACCGGGGCTACGGTGCCGCGGCCAACAGCTCTGCGGCGGCCGATGCCGCCCGCTGAAGCGGCGCCGTGGATCGCTCGCCCGTGGCGCGGAGCTTGAGGTCGACCGTCCCCGCGTCGAGGCCGCGGCGCCCCACCACCAGTTGCACGGGGAGGCCCATGAGGTCGGCGTCCGCGAACTTCACCCCCGCCGACTCATCGCGGTCGTCGAACAGCACCTCCAGGCCGAGCCCGGCCAGCTCCAGGTAGATCCGCTCCCCCTCCGTCGTCACCTGCTCGTCGTCGCGGTTGGCCACGATCACGACGACCCCGAACGGCGCAAGGGCCTTGGGCCACCGGATTCCGTGCTCGTCGTGGTTCTGCTCCACGGCCGCCGCGATGGTCCGGGTGATGCCCAGGCCGTAGCATCCCATCACGTACGGGCGCTCCGTACCGTCCTCGTCGACGAACGTCGCCTTGAGGGGCTCGCTGTAGGTCGTGCCGAGTTGGTAGATGTGCCCCACCACGATCGACCGCTCGATTCGGAGCGACCGGCCGCAGGTCGGGCAGGGATCGCCATCCCGGATCTGCACCAGATCCGCGTACTCGTCGACCCGGAAGTCACGTCCGGCATTGGCCCCGGTCACGTGGTGTTCGGATCTGTTCGCCCCGGTCACCCAGTCCTTGCTCCCGCGGACGGAGTGGTCGGCCAGGATCATGATGTCGTCGGGCAGGCCCTGCGGCCCCACGTAACCCTTGACCAGCCCGTGGGTGACGAAGTCGGCGTCCTCGAACCGGCGGACCGGGGCGGGGAAGAACCGCCGAGCCACCTTGGTCTCGTTCACCTCCCGGTCGCCGGGGACGAGCACCGCCACTGCCTGCCCGCCCACGTCGAACAGGATGCACTTCAGCATCTCGGACGCCGGACGGCCGAGCAGCCTCGACACGGCATCGATGGTCGCCGCCGACGGCGTCGAGACCTCGGTGAGCGGCTGGAGCTCCGTGGTGTCGACGGGCTGGGGCGGGCGAGGCATGGCCGCCTCCAGATCGGCCAGGTAATCACCGTTCGGGCACGTGACGTACAAGTCCTCCCCCACATCGGCGTGGGCCATGAACTCGTGGTTGACGCCACCGCCGATCGTGCCCGGATCCGCCTCCACGATCACGTACGCGAGCCCACACCGGTCGAACACGCGCCGATACGCCTGGAGCATCGTGTCGTAGGAGGCTTGCAACCCTTCATCGTCCCGGTCGAACGTGTAGGCGTCCTTCATCAGGAACTCCCGGACCCGCAGGAGGCCGAACCGGGGGCGGAATTCGTCCCGGTACTTCCACTCGATCTGATACAGGTTCACCGGCAGGTCCCGGTAGGAGGGAAGCTCCCCAGCGACGAGGGGCGTCACGACTTCCTCGTGGGTCGGGCCGAGCAGGAGCTCCCGGCCGTGCCGGTCCGTGGGTTTGAACAGCAGATCGCCGTAGGCCTGCCACCGGCCGGTGATCTTCCATGGCTCGGCCGGGACGACGATCGGCATGCGGATCTCCTGCGCCCCCGAGCCGTCCATCTCCTCGCGGACGATGCGCTCGATCTTGCGCATCGTCCGCAAGCCAAGCGGGAGCATGGTGTACACCCCCGCCATCAGCTGGCGGATGTACGCGGCGCGGAGGAGCAGACGGTGCGAGGGCGCCTCGGCCTCGCTCGGATCCTCTCGGAGCGTGCGAGCGAAGAGCCTGGACATCCTCATGGACGACCCAGGATACCGGCCTCCCCGTACCCGCACGGCGAGGCCGAACTCAGGCGCCGACCAGGTCCACGGTCTCCTGCCAGTCCTCGGTGGGGCCGGAACCGTCCGACTTCGCGTACTGGTTCACCACGGCCATCACGGCGGGGTCGAGGGGATCACGACTGACCGCGTTGAAATCGCCCCACCGCTCCGGACCACGGACGGCCTCCATCCGGGCATCGCCCGCGGCGAGCAGCCCGATCTCGGCGTCGGTGGATCCGACCGGGATCTGCGCCACGTACGCGGAGAGGTATTCCCCGGTGACCACACTGGCCCTGCTGTAGGTGACGAACAGGGTGCCCACCCCGTCGGTGGCGACGACCGGCCATCCCGCGTCAGTCTCCGCCGTTCCTACGATTCCCCGTCGCGTGACCGCCGACGTCTTCAGCGAGGAGCCGGGCGCGACCTCGTACCACCGGATCGCGGCCTCCTCGTACCCACCGGTGACGCTATCGGGCCTCAGATCCCTGAAGATGACATGGGCGACATAGACTCGCCCAAGGTCCGGATCGTAGAACGCATTCACCAGGCGAAGGTCTCCGGGATCCCACCACGTGTTCGAGTTGTTGAGCCCGCCGCCCGCCTGCGTTCCGTATGGAGAGACGGTGGCCTTGGCGACCGGGATCGCCACCCGCGTCAACCTGAGGCCGCCCGTGGTTTGTCGGAGCCGCCATAGCACCAAGGCCGATCCGCCGCGACGCGCTCGCCTGTAGGACATCAGGTATTGGTCCGCCGGCGCCGTCCCCGCGCTCGTGGCCGGCTGCACGGTGAAGGCCCGGGTGCCGTCGGGGTTGCTCGTGGCCGCGCCGCCGAAGGGCTGGAACTTCAGCGGCTTCGTGCAGTCGTACAGACCGGTCTTGTCGAACGACAGCACCTGCGCGTAGGCGAAGCCCTGCGGTCCGGCGAAGTCGAACTGGTTGCTCGTGACGGTCACCCGGTCTCGGGCGAAGCCCAGTCCCGGGTAATCGGCCCACTGCTTCCCGTCTCGGTTCACCTGATCCGCGCCGATCTGGTGGACGCACCAGGTGGCCGGGTCCGACGCGGTTGCGTCGGGCATGGCCGAGAGCACGATCCAGGACCGCTCGAGCGCGTCGTGGATGGCCAGGAAGACCAGCACGAACTCCTGCGCGTAGGGGTCGTAGACCACCTTGGGGTCGAATACGTCGGTCCCCGGCGGAAACGTTCCCAATGGCTCGAGCGGGGTCGGCGCGAGGAGCGCGTCACCGGCCCGGTCGTACACCGCGATCGATGTGTTCACCGCGGTCACGATGGCCGCGTGCCCGATGGCTCCCGATGGGTCGCCCGGCCAGTTCGGTCCGATCCGGGGGATCGCGTCGAAGTGCAGGGACGACACCGGTGGCTTCGCCGCGGCGAGTCCCGATGACCCCATCGACACGGCCACCAGCACCGCGATCGCCACCCAGACGCCCGGCCGACGGGCTGATCTCCTCATCGTTCAACCGTCGCGGGCGTGGGGACCATCGGCATGGTCCGTGACCGTATCGGAAACGGTGCCCGCACACCACGAGCCGCCGCCGGACCCGTTGACGTCCCCCGGCCCAACACGCACAATCACCGCCACGATGGCGCGACGAGAGAACGGCTGGTCCTGGTCTTGGGGCTCGAAGAGCCCGGAGCCGCCGCGCATCTAGCACGTCCACGAACACCGACTCGATGGAGGCCCCGGGCAGCGACCCGGGGCTTCGCGTTTGAACGGGGAGGCCGAAGCGGTGAAGGTACGGCCGGATCGGAGCACGTTCGACGAGCTCGCCTCGTCGTGGGCGCTCGTCCCGATGTGGACGGAGCTGCTGGCCGACGTGTCAACACCGGTCGGAGTCTTCCCCGCCCTCGCGGCGGACGGGCCGGGGATCCTGCTCGAGAGCGTCGAGCGATCCGAACGCTGGGGACGCTACTCGTTCGCCGCGGGCGACCCCGCCGCGGTGATCACCGCGGATCGCCGAGGCGTGGCCATCCTGGATCTCCAGCGTGGGCTTCCGATCGCCGAGCCGCGGCCGGATCAAGGGGTACGGGAGCAGCTCCGTCGCCTGGCTCACTCGTTAGCGGGTCCCCGGTTGCCCGAGCTCCCCTCGCTCACCGGTGGGCTCATGGGCTACCTGGCGTACGAGGCGTCCGAGCTTCTCGACGGCCAGCCCGTCCCCAGGCCAGACACGGCGCCGTGTCCGGCCATCGGGCTCCTG
>Ga0184612_10000673_pt1 | contig 16016 bp, 15 predicted proteins | sample PLM3_60_coex_FD_133163 | JGI IMG/M metagenome (GOLD analysis project Ga0184612, IMG submission 133163) | Groundwater sediment microbial communities from an aquifer in East River, Colorado, USA - PLM3_60_coex | ecosystem: Environmental > Terrestrial > Soil > Riparian zone | place: USA: East... | reverse complement strand
GCCCGACACGTTGACGCTGATCGTGAGTCCGCCCCGCCCCGTTTCCTCCTGCCAGATCCGGGTCTGTCGGCAGGCGGTCTCGAGGATCCAACGACCGAGTTCGAGGATCACCCCGCTCTCCTCGGCCAACGGGATGAACTCCATCGGTGAGATCTCGCCGCGCTCGGGGTGGCTCCAGCGCATCAGCGCCTCCGACCCCGTGATTGCGCCCGAGTCGAGCTCGACGATCGGTTGATACGCGACGTGCATCTCGCCTCGCTCGAGTGCCAGTCCGAGGTCGGCCTTCAGCTCCATGCGGGCGACGGTCGCGTCGTACAGCTGCGGGTCATACGTGACCTGGCAGTTGCCACCGCGGGCCTTCGCCGCGTACATCGCGATATCGGCCCGGCGCAGCAGCTCGTCTGCGTCGCCGCCGTCCGCCAATCGAATCGCGATCCCGATGCTGGCGCGGGCGGCGACCTGGCGTTCGCCGAGGTCGAACGGCCGGGCGACTTCCTCGAGGATCCGCCCTGCGGCGAGGGCTGCCTCAGTGGGATTCGTCTCCTCCACGATGATCGCGAACTCGTCGCCGCCCAGCCGCGCGACGGTGTCCCCGTCGCGGGTGGCCGACCGGAGCCGCTCGCCGACGGCAACGAGCAACCGGTCGCCCTCGGCGTGGCCGAGACGATCGTTGACCGCCTTGAAGTCGTCGAGATCGAGATACAGGACGGCGGTCGGCCGACCGCCTCGCGCGGCGCGGGCCAGGGCGTGACCGAGGCGGTCCCGGAACAGCGATCGATTCGCCAGCCCGGTCAGGACATCGTGGAACGCCTGGTGACGGAGCTGCTCCTCGAGCACCTTCCGCTCCGTGACGTCCCGGTAATTGATGACAACGCCGCCGACAGCGGGATCGTCTAGAAGGTTCTTGGCGATCGCCTCGAGCGTTCGCCACGAGCCATCGGCGTGGCGAACCCGGTACTCGACTGCCACCTCGGAGCCACTCGAGAACGCGACGTCGGCCAGCCGGCGATCGACAGTCAACTTGTCGTCGGGGTGGACGTCAGCTGTGGCCAGCCGGCCGATCCCTTCCTCAGCTCGGCGACCCAGGATGCGCTGAACGGCCGGACTCTCGTAGCGGACAAGACCGTCCTCGCCCAGGACCACGACGGCGTCCGACGCGTTCTGGACGAGCGACCGGAACCGCTCTTCGCTGCGCTGGAGGTCCACCAGCAGGAGCCCCTCGGTTGCTGCCTGCTCCTCCAGGCGACGGTTCTGCCGCGCCAGGACCCGCGAGGCGCCGCCAAACGCCAGCCAGATGAGGACGATGAGCATGCTCGATGCCACAACCGCCACGATGAACACCCCGGACCGCGAGGCGTCGATCCGTTGCTCGATGAGGCGGGCGTCCTGATAGACGTCGTAGACGCCGATCGGATTGCCATCGACGGCGCCGCGGATCGGGACAAACAGCTCGAGATAGTTGCCGGACAAGGCCGGGAGGTCTGCGCCGGGGCCGATACCCTCGCCGTCCGCGGTCGCGTCGGCGCCAACGTAGTGGGCAGCACCGTCGCCGGCGTAGGCGTTGGCGATCAACGGGCCGATCGAGTATCGCCGTCCGCGAAGTTCGGCGTCACTCGAATAGACGATCCGCCCGTCGCGTGACCAGATGTTGATCCGGCGGATCTCGCCGGACAGGGTCAGCCGCTCGAGTTGGGAGTCGATGGCCGGGTCGCGTGGCGCGTCGAGGTCGAGGCTCGACTCCTGCAGCTCCGGATCGACGTAGCCGCGCACGATGGCTTCGACGCTGTGGACCGCGGACTGCGTGGCGGTTCTGCGCAGCTCGTCGGCCACGCTGTTCGACACGACGACCGCCATGCCCACGGTGATGGCAACCGCCGGCGCAACGACGACCGTGCGGAGGCCAGGCCGCCGGTGGAGACGGGCGACCGTGTAGCGGAGGGCTGGGAAACGGAAGCGAGACGGCACGGTACTCGGCCGCACCGTACGGAAGGTTGGTGCGCGAACGCTATGGCCGATTGGTACGGTCGGGTGCAGTCCATCATGTGCTCAGGCGCATAGCCTCAGCTGACTTGGGGCATCAGGCAGGCGAAGGCAGTCGACCCTGCCGCTCGAGCTGCGCTCGCGACCGGTGACCCGGTCTGGCCCAGCGCGCCCATCGCGGCCTGCTCCTGCACCACGAGCGCGGTGACCATTCCGAACATTCCGTCCGCCCCTTCCGCATGCGGAAGGATGTGGCAGTGGAATGCCCAAGCCCCAGGCTCATCGCATTCGATGACGACGTCCCATCGCTCCCCGGGGTTGACGCCCAGCGTGTCGCACGTGAACGCCGCCGAACCCAGCGCATACCCGTCCCGTGCGACGACCCGCATCGGCATCCCGTGGAGATGCCAGGGATGCATCATCACGCCCTCGTTCATGAAGCGGATGACGATCGTCTCGCCGAGCGTCGCGACGATCGGGCTGGTCGCGGGGAAGCCGCGGCCGTTGATCGTGAACCCGCCGAGCGAATCGTTGCTGATCCAGATGATGTCCTGGGTCGCGCCGTACCGCTCGTCGTAGCGCTGCGCGGACTCCTTCGGCTCGACGATGAACGCGCCCAGCAACCCGCGCCCGACCTGATCGGTTGCGTTGTGGTGGCTGTGGTACATGTGCGAGCCGCTGGCCCGAGCGGTGAACTCGTAGGTGAACGACTCGCCCGGCTGGATCGGGTCCTGGGTGATGTGCGGGACGCCGTCCATGTTGTTCGGCAGCCGCTGGCCGTGGAAGTGGACCCCGGTCGTCTCGCGGAGGTTGTTGCGGAAGGTGGCGCGTACGCGGTCGCCTTCGGCAACCGTCAGGCGAGGTCCCGGCCACGTCCCGTTGTAGCCGAGGGCGGCGATCGGGTCCTTCTGGGCATCGATCCGGTGCTCGATCTCGTCGATCGTGAGCTCGAACACCTTGACGCCGTTGACGATCTTCGGCTCGAGCGCGACGTTGCCGGGACGCTCCATCGATGCGCCCTCGCCATCGAGGAACCGCTTGACGACGGCGAGGGCGGCTGCGTCGTGGTCCATGGGCAGCGCTGAGGCACCCGCAGACGGCGCTGCGCTGGCGTGATCCATCGACGGTGTCGCCGAGGGACCGCCCGAAGCGCCGGGTTCCGGGCTGCCTGCCGGGACAGTTGTTGGGCCCGCGACCCAGCCAGTCGTGGGCGTCGGGCCGACGCAGGCTGCAACGCCGGCCGCGACAAGGCCGCCACCGGCGGCTCGCAAGAGGGCTCGCCTGGAAACGGCCATATGATCGGATGGATTGGATTCGGCCCGCGCCTCGGAGGCGGTTGGGAGAGGGGGTAGGTCGTTCATTGGCGCATTGTCGCCTTCCCTAACCGTTCCAGAAGGGACCTCCGGACCCTTCCGCCAGTCCAACCGGCCTATGCCGTCCGGCGCCGGGCGATCGCCCGACGACTTGGGAACATGCGACGAATCGACGGGCCACGTGGCCCATATGAAGGGGACTTTGGCCTCTCGGCCTTGCTGTATACGACCGCCCAGACTCTTCCGATCAACCGGCCGATCGACCGGACGACCCCCAACGACTGGGGAGGTGCGAGATGACGCGAGTTCTCGTCGTTCACCACGATCTCGACCTGGCCGGGCAAGAGGCTGACTCTCTGCGACGCTATGGGTATGAGGTCGTCGAATGTGGAGGGCCGACCCGCAACGTCTGCCCCGTATTGGCTGGCCGGCCATGCGATCTCGCCGAGCGCGCCGACGTCCTTGTTTACGATGCCTGGGCGAGTGGCGATGCCGAAGGTTCGCGTGTGCTCATCGAGAACATCCGCGACGTTCACCCGGACACACCCGTCGTCCTTTCGTCACCCGGGCTCGCACTCAGCTGGGAGGAGGAGAGCGGACCGCACCGCGTGACGACACTTGTCGGCCAGCCGACCGGAGCGCGGCTGCACGAGGCCATCCAGGAGGCTCTCGGGTCGAAAACTCCGACCAACTGACCGAGAGCCGACGGGCCATCCAGCATCCACATTCGGGCCATACACTCGCGCCGGTGATTTTGGCTCACGCTTCAATTGGGCAGGCGAGCCTGCACTTGTCCGGGTTGTTCCCGCGACAGCCCAATGAAGGAGCGCGAACGATGAGCGCCACGGCCGTGACTGAGAGACGCATGAGTCCCACGCCAGTCGTGCGGGTGCGCTGCTGGTGATGCTGGCGATCGAGACGGCCAGCATCGGTGTCGACCAATGGTTCGGACATGCCGCTGATCCGGAATCGCCGGTTGCATCGGCGGCGCTGACGCCGGTGTTCGCGGTCATGACCGCACTTGGCGTGGCCGTGCTAACAGTGTTCCTCCGTCCGATGGGACGCAGCGCGCAGCAATGACGGCTGCCGGTCCAGAGGTCGATGTAGGGCCGCCGACAGCAACGAGCGATTTCCCTCACGCGATCAGCGCTGAAGAGGTCACGTCCATGCTCGGCGTCGACCCGACCCTGGGACTCTCCGACGCCGAGGCGGAACGGCGCGCCGTGAAAGCTGGGCCGAACGCCCTCGGGACTGAGCGTCGGCCTCGGATCTGGCGCATGATCCTCGCCTCCGCCACTCAGCCGTTTGTGCTGCTGTTGCTGGCGGCCGGCGTGGGCGCAGTCCTGCTCGGCAAGGTGCGCGATGGCTTCCTCGTGCTCGCCGGACTCATCCCGATCGTCGGTGCCGATGTCGTCACGGAGTATCGCGGCGAACGCGCGCTGGAAGCGCTGCGAGCTGCGTCCGCGCCACGTGCGCGCGTCCGGCGCGACGAGCGAACTCTCGACCTCCCCGCCACCGAGGTCGTTCCTGGCGACATCGTCCTCCTTCGCGTCGGCGATGTCGTCCCAGCGGATCTCCGATTGCTGCGGGTTGATCGGCTTGTCCTCGATCGCAGCGTCCTGACCGGCGAGTCCGTTCCGGAGCCAGCCGTCGTCGAGCCCGACCCGCCGGGCGCGGTCCTGGCTGACCGGCGAAGCATGGCCTACTCGGGGATGAGCGTGGTCGGTGGTCGCGGCGTTGGGGTCGTCACGGCGACCGGAACCGCGACCGAGGTCGGTCGTATCGCCGGCGGCCTTACCACGAAGGAACGGCGGCGCTCGCCCTTGCAGCGTGAGCTCGATCGACTCGTCCGGATCCTGCTCGTCGTCGCCGTTGGGCTCATCGCGATCACAACCGGTCTTGGCTTCATCCGCGGCAACCCGGTCGGCGACAACCTCCTCGCCGGCATCTCCGCCGCGATCGCGGCGATTCCGGAGGAGCCACCAGTCCTGTTGGCGGTCGTGCTTGGACTCGGCGCCTACCGGTTGCTCCGACGTGGGGTGCTCGTTCGTCGACTCAACGCCGAGGAGATCCTTGGCGCGGTGGATCTCATCGTGACCGACAAGACTGGGACGCTGACCCAGAACCGGCTCGAGGTCGCCTCGGTCTACGACGTGTCGGGCCCGATCAACGATCTCGACCGTCGCCGGGAGTTACTCACGATGGGGCTCCGGGCCGAGGACGACGCGTGGAGCCACGGCGAGGGCATCGGCATGAACTCGTTCTCGAGTGCACTCGCCAGGGCGGTCGACGAGGCTGGTGGCGACCGGCATCCCGACCCGCACGACCTGGTGTCGACGGAGCCAGTAGGCGTCGGGCATCCCTACGCGGCGACGACGGCGCGACGTGATGGCCGTGTCGAGACGCTCATCCTGGGTGCACCCGAGGCTGTCGCGGACCTGGCACTTGGCATGGACGAGGCGGGGCGGGCAGCTTGGCACGCACGGATCGAAGCCGTCACGGCGATGGGCGAGCGCGTCGTCGGACTCGCCAGACAAGAGGCGGCTGCTCGCCCCTGGCGGATGGAGGCGCTGATCGGTTTTGCCGATCCGCTGCGGCCCGGCATCATCGAGGCGACGAGTGCGGCTCGGAGTGCCGGCATCCAGACGATCGTCGTGACGGGTGACCACCCGACGACGGCCAGCGCGATCGCCAGACAAGCGGGACTCGACGGCGGTCGCGTGGCGCTCGGTTCCGATGTTGACGGTTGGACCGACGTGGAACTCGCGACGCGGCTGGGCGACCTTACGGTGATCGCCCGATCGACGCCGGACCAGAAGCGTCGGATCGTCGAGGTCGCTCGTCAGGCGGGTCGCCTGGTTGCCGTGACAGGTGACGGTGTCAACGATGCGCCCGCGCTCCACGGCGCGGATGTCGCCGTTGCGATGGGAAGTGGCACAGCGGTCGCGAAGGAGGCGTCCGACCTGGTCCTTGGCGACGACTCCTTCGCGACCTTGATCTACGGCATCGGCGAGGGACGGAGGATCGTCGACAACGTCCAGAAGGGCCTCGTCTTCCTCGTCTCGACCCACGTCGCGTTGCTTGGATTCGTCTTGATAGCCACGCTCGCCGGGTTCAGCCAACCTTTGTTGCCAATCCAGATCTTGTGGCTCGAACTCTTCATCGACCTGGCCGCATCCATCGCCTTCGAACGGGAGCCGCCCGAGCCGGACCTCATGGTCCGAAAGCCTCGAGCGATCGCTCGACCGTTGTTGTCGGGCGAACTCCTCGGCCGCATCACCGTTGCGGGTGGCTTCAGCGCGTTAGCCGCCCTCTGGCTGATGATCGGACACGGCGGCTCCATCGATCACGCCCGGTGGCTCGCGTTTACTGCGCTCGTCTGCGCCCAGGCCGTCCGGGCCTACGCGAATCGAAGCCTCCGTGAGCCACTGCTCCGCCTCGGAATGAACGTCGTCTTGCTTGTCGCGTGCATCGCTACGGTCGTCGTTCAGGCGCTGATCCCGTTGGTTCCGCCGATCGCCGACGCGTTCCGGGCGACGCCACTCGATGCAGTCGATTGGCTGCTCGTCGCGATCATCGCGCTGGCACCGGCCGTCGTGGCCGAGTCGATCCGCGCGCTCCGGCGAGGCTCCTGGGTGGCGTGACAGGCAGACCCCGGAAGGCCGGTCCGGGATTATCGAGGCCCGTACGGGTGCACCGGATCCACCGTGGCTGGTCCGATCTTGCTGTCGTCCAGCGACCATGCAATGGACGGTTCGACGTCGATTATGCCGGGAACGGCGGCCGTAGCCTCTTCGACCATCGCAGCCGTTGAACGGCGGTCGACGTGCCCGGAGATCGAGGCGATGCCGTGCTTGACCTGGACGTTGAACAACCCCGGATCGAGCCACAGCATGCGGCGGATGACATCCTCGCGGATCGTATCCGCGAGTTCATCGTCCGAACGGACGTACGCCCGAACGAGATCGGCGCGGGTGACGATGCCGACCAATCGATCGGCGTCGACGACAGGCAGTCGGTTGATCCCATGGTCGGTCATGATCCGCGCCGCCTCGCTGATCGGACGGCTTGATTCGATGGTGATTGCAGGGGCAGTCATGGCGTCCGCGGCTCTGGTCGCATGCAATTTCTCGAGCTGGCTGCGCGACGTGCGCGACTCACCGATGAAGCGAGCGAGCGGCCGATGTCGGACCGCGTCGGGTCCGCCCTCCTTCACGAGGAAATCTGCCTCGGAGACAACCCCGAGGACGGTGCCGTCCACGTCGATCACAGGCAGACCACTGATCTTGTTGTCGACCAGGAGCTGCGCGACCTCCTTGAGGGGCGCGATCAGTCGCACGGTCACGACCGGACTGGTCATCACTTCACGAACCGACGTCATTTTGCTCACCTTACCTTTCGTGCAAAGGTTGGCGTCGCCCGTCCGGCGGCGACAGGGTCGAAGGTCACGTCGGGCCAATCGCCGTCGACAGGAATCGGGCCGTTCGGCACTGTCGACGCGGGCGGTGATGCGCCAACGATGAACGCAGACCCGGAGAGGTCTGATAGCCGGCCTGGCTCGAGATCACATCAAAGGTCGAGTGTCCGACCGATCGCAGTAATCGGTGGACGGCGAGCCGCGAGATGGCGTCGCGGCGAGGCGACCGATCTCTCCGGGCCAACCGTTGGCCCGGGATTGAGCGCCCAATTGGCCGCCACGATGTCTGAGCCGTAACGATCAGGCGACAGCCCGGGACGATTGAAGAGCCGCCGCTGGCGGGTCTTCAATCTGCGTCCACGATCTTCGAGCTAAGTCCGGGGGCTCGGCTTCGATCGGGGACGAGAGAGGCCCGCCCATCCGGCGAGCCTCTCTCGTGATGCCAGGCGAACGTTCGCGGTTAGGCCGACATCGGTCGGTGGGCGTACGTTCCACCTGTCAGGTACCGCGTCGCGACGTCGACGACGACGCCGACGACGAGGGCTCCGACGACGGCCGGGATCAGCGCAAGGCCGTCCCAGACCGGTTCGAAGGTGCGCCAGGCCACGATGAACTCACTGGCCGCGATCGCGCCGAAGCCGGCTGCGACCGAACCGAGCACCCACTCGTAGCCCGAGCGCGCTTCGCCGATCGATTGCGCCACGACGCCGAAAAGGATCGCTCCAAGCGCGAGGAGGACCCACGCACCAAGTCCGAGGGCGATGTTGAACTCCATCTGCCCACCTCCTGTTCTGGCCGGCGCCGACAGGGCTGCCTGCCAGCATCATCGTGCCGCGCCTCTCACCACCGGGGTAGTGCCAAGCGGCCCGAACTCCGCGGTCATCCGGCCCGGAGGATCGGCTCGATCGCGGACCGAAGGTCGGCGCCGTTCGCCCAGGCGACGGGATCGGAGGTCCGCAACCGACGCTCCTCGGCCTGGACGGTGTTCCACCATTCGGGGTGGGCGGCTCGAAGGGCCTGGCTGTGGCGAGATCGGCGCAGCGTGTCGCTGATGAACGTCGCGTAGCGCGCCACCGGCCCCACGTCCGCGAACCGAGCCTCGAAGCCGACCACGTAGTCGACTGCGAGCATCACCCGTCCGAAGAATGCCCCGAGACTCTCCGGGCCATGGTCCCAACCCTGCGAGTGACCTCCCCGTCGTGGCAGCGGTGCAGGCGACCCGAACGCGGCGACCACCGTGCCGTCGATCAGGTCGGCTCGCAACCGTCCCCCGAAGGTCAGGTATTCGTTGGACACGCCGAGTCGGTCGATGATCCGGATGAGGCCCCAGGAGAACGGCCGGTCGATCGGCAATCGGGTGTCCCTGGTCAGCTCTCGTCGGCGGCCTCGACCATTGTCCGTGACCCAGTACTCGATCCGCTCGGGGTCATAGTGGTGGAGTGTCGGCACCGGCCGGATCGCGACGAGCAGATAGGCGGGACCGGGTCGATCCGGCAGGTCCGCGTTCGCGAGGAACCCAAGATCGGCGAGCAGCGGAAACGCGGAGACCGGATCAAGATCGGACGGGATCCGCTCGACCAACATGGTCTCGCCCTACTCCGCCAGGATCGGGATCAGGAACCGCTCCTCTCGCTCGATGTGCGATCGCAAGAGCGCCTCGAGGCTGAACATGTGGCATCTGACCTCCGCGAGGCGGGCACTCGCATCCTCATCGCGAAGCCGGTGCTGGTCGTCGCGGACCCGCTCCGCCATGCGCCGGATCTGCTGGTGGTCGAACCGAGCAGAGCGCGTCGCCCATGGCGTACCGGTGCGCTCATCGATCTCGGGGTAGAGCCAGGCTGCCTCCCAGGAGAGGGGTGGGTCGAGCACATTTCCGAGCCAATCGAGGACGCCGAGCAGATGCGTCGGCAGCTCAGGCGCGACCCAGCCCTGGACCTCGCAGGCGACCTCGTGGATGCGCTCGATCCCACGGCGCAAGTCGCGATGCTCATGCTCCGCGAAGGCCCAGACGGCCCCCGGAGCGGCGTCGGTCGTTGTCATGGCTCGAACTCCACTGACGTAGGCGCGGGATCTTCCCGCGATCCCCTCGCGCGCATCTACCATCGCCGGACCTGTCGCTGGCTACCAGTCTCAAAGGTCACGTATCACGGAGCCATCTGGCCCCGTGCTGGCCGCAGTACGGGTCACGGGATCCGACCTGCTGCTGGGTCCTGGACCGACACATTCGGGTCATCCGGCCCTATGTGCTCATTTGATCGGCTTCGACGATCTGACCATGAAAGTCGTCGATGCCAGCGCGAAGACCTCGACGGGGGATCCCGTCGAACTCCCGTATGGACCCTTCCTGACGCGGACGCTACCGACACTGAGCCGGTCGTTCCGTGTCCTGAATCGCTTCTACGTCCTCCCGGTGATCAAGCTTGGGCTTGGCCGGCTGCACGCCAACCCGCTGACAGGATCGTGGTTGCTTCTCCGCACGACCGGCCGGCGAACCGGCCGAAAGCGCGAGGTCGCGCTCGGCTACGCCATCTTGGACGGCGCCGTCTACTGCTCCGCCGGATTCGGGCCGCGAACACGGTGGTACCGAAACCTGCTGGCGGATCCCCGGGTGGAGGTCGTCCTGCCTGACGTCGCCTTTGCCGGCTTGGCCGAGGAAGTATCAGACCCGGCCGAGCTCGATCGAGCCTGGCGCGTCCTGATCCGGTCGCTTGGCATCCTCGGTCGGGCGTTCGTCTGCGCTCCGGATGTCGATCCGGACGAGCTCAAGGCCAGGACCGCGAACTTGCCGCTCGTCCGGATCCGCCCGGTCGGACTCGCCAGCGGACCTGCCGACCCGGGTGGATGGTTGTGGATCACGTTGACGCTCGTTGGCCTCGTCTGGTTGGCCGGCCGAGTGCGCAGTCGCGGATCCGAGATCGCCGGGGTCAATCAATCGCTCCCGACCGGGCAGTCGCGCGGGGAACGCCGCAGCGGGTGAGTCGCTTGCGGCCAACGGCGTTCATCTGCCTGTCTACGACGTCGCATCATTCGGCCCAAAAGATCGGTGCACGCGCTTGGTCCCGGGGTGCACAGCGCGCCGGCGCGACTGGGTCGTGACATCGCTGGGCCTGCCCTATCAACCGAGCAGATGACGAAATACGGGCCATTCGGCCCTACCGGTCGAGGACATCGCTTGTCATCCTGATCGTTGACCCGGAGAGGTCAGCACCGAACCATCCAAAGATCGCATCAAGGGGTGGGGCGTCCGGAGATCGCATCAAGGGACGCAGGTCGGAGATCGCATCAACGACAGGGGCAACGGTCACTCCGGGTCGTTTGCTGCGCCTCCTATGCGGCAACCGCGAGCTTCGGCTTGACCTCCTCGGTCTTGGGAAGGGTGAGCGTGAGCAGACCGCCCGTGAACTGCACCTGCCGGCCTCCCGGCGCTAGCCGATGGCGGTACCGAGCAGCGTGCCGATGAGGAACGTGATCGCCGCCGCGGCCAGCCCGAAGCCGACCTGGCGCAGCCCGGCGATCAAGGGCTGTCGCCCGGTGAGCAACGTGATCGCCGCACCGAGCGCGAACAGGGCGAGCGCGGCGAGGACTGCCGAAGCGACGATCGCCTGTCCGCCGGAAGCGACCAGGAAGGGGAGCACCGGCACAAGGGCACCGATCGCGAACAGGAAGAACGACGTGATTGCGGCGATCCAGGCCGACCCTCCGAGCTCCTGCGGATCGATCCCGAGTTCCTCGCGGCTCATCGTGTCGAGCGCCACCTTCGGGTCGCCGCCGACGATGCGCTGGGCAAGGCGGCGGGCGCTGTCAGGGTCGAGGCCTTTTGCCTCATAGATGAGGCGCAGCTCCTCCGCCTCCTCCTCCGGAAATGCCAAGAGCTCCTCTGCCTCGGTCGCGATCTGATTCGCGTACAGCTCCCGAGCGCTCTGCACGCTGAGCCACTCACCGAGAGCCATAGAAAGCGAGCCCGCCAGCAAGCCGGCGATGCCGGCGATCAGCACAGGCGAGCCTCCCGCGCTGGCACCGGCGACACCCATGACCAGGCTGAAGTTGGAGACCAGGCCGTCATTGGCGCCGAGCACGGCCGCTCGCAATGCGTTGCCGCCGATCGCCCTGTGGCGCCCTTCGAAGCGGGCGAGCATCGCACCGCTTGCGCCGCCGGTGACCGCCTGGAGCAACCGCGCGTGGGAGCGTTCATCGGCCGGGAGCGAGGTGCCGGCAGCCTCTGGCTGGTCGTCGTACATCGTGCGACCCGTGCGCTCCTGGTTAGCGATCATCGGTGCGACGAGCGAGGCCCCGGATCGCCGTGCCAGACCGGCCAGCATCCGTGCGCGCATCGACGGGCGGACCGCCGCCCCCACGGCTGCTGGCAGCCGATCCCGCCACATCGCGCCATGTCGGTCTTCGGCCTCGGCCATCCTCGAGTACAGGTCCGCCAGCCGATCGTCACCTGCGTTGGCAGCCATGGCACGGTAGATATGGGCGCCATCGACCTCACCCTGGAGATTCTGCTGCCATCGAGTGAGATCAGCGTTCATTCGTTCCGCGCTCTGTATATGAGTTTCAGGCGGTACGGATCGCACCGGCTCCTTCCGTGGGTCCCAAGTCGATTGTGCTCATATCGTCTGGTTGGCCATGACGATACTGCGGTTCGTCCAGCGGATGAGCTCGGTGAGCTGTGCAGGAGAGGGGGATCCCGCCTCCGGGGCGTCAGCCCGGGGCGACCTACCGGGATGATTCCCGCCCGCCGACCGTTGTCGATCGGTCGATCTCGGCGGCGGATCAGTCGTGCACGCTCAGCCAGGCGCCGACCTTGGGCCATAGGTTCTGGCTGGCCGATCGCCCGACGACGATACCGACATGGCCGCCCTCGACGAGGATCTCCGACACGTCCTCGCTGCCGACCCGGCCCGTAATGATGCTCGTCGTCGGGCGCGGCGCGATCTGGTCGCGACTTGCGGCGATGTTGAGGACCGGGCAGCGGATGTCTGCCAGGCGCACCGGCCGGCCGTCCATTTCGAGGGTGTCCGCCGCCAGGCGGTTCTCCTGGTAGAACTCGACGATCCACTGGCGGAACGCCGCCCCGGCGAACGGGACGCTGTCGTTCACCCAGCGGTACATCGCCTGCCATCCGCCGACATCGAACGTGGGATCGCCCAGCTTGTTCCAGAGGTTGCGGTAGGTGCCGATGTAGTTCGCGATCGGGTTGAGCAGCTTGGAGCCGATGTCCGGCACCTGTCCCGGCACCGTCGGGAAGGTATCGGTCAGTCGATCGACGGGGAAGACGCCCCGCGCCGTCAGCTGACCGAACCGACCCGCGTCCGAGAAGTCGAGAGGGGCGGTCAGCAGCACGAGATTGCGGGTCACTTCGGGATGGAGGGCTGCGAGGCACGTCGCCAACGCACCGCCGATGCAGTAGCCGAGGACCGTCATCTGGTCCGCGCCGGTCGCTCGTTGGATCGCCTTCGCCGCGCGCGGAAGGTAACGCGTCACGAGCGTCGTCACGTCCAGCGCCCGATCCTCGTCGCCCGGCGTACCCCAGTCGATGAGGAACACGTCGAAGCCTTGGCCCAGCAGGAATTCGACGAAGCTCGCGCCTGGCCGCAGGTCGAGGATGTAGGCGCGGTTGATGAGAGGCAGAACGAGAAAGATCGGGGTTTGGTGGGTGGGCGGCTCAGAACGGACGTACCGATAGAGGCGCGCCTTGTTCTTGCGCCAGATCAACTGCTTCGGCGTTAGGCCGACCGGCGCATCGGCCGATCCGAGGACGATGCGAGCCATTTCGAGCGCCTTGTCGGCGGACGACCACAGGTCGGCCGCATCTGGCGGGATCGGCGATGCTGTCGCGGTCACTTGGCCGCCCTGGATGGCGCGGTGCGCCGTGCCGTCTTTGTGCGCTTGGTGGTTGGTCTTGCCGGTTTGTTGGTCGCTGCAGCCGGTGCGGGCGCTGCTGGTTTGAAGCGTACCGCGTGCTCGATCGCATCGAGGCGATCACCGACCTGATCGATCTTCTCCTCGAGCCCGATGACCAGTTCCCCAAGCCGGGCGATGTCTTCGCGGGTCGGGACGTTCATCGTCTCAAGGTAGGTTCGCATGTTGTCGCGTACCGACTTCTGGGCGGCGAGCATGGTCTCGAGCATCTTCCCGCTCGTTTCGCTGAACTCCTGGCTGCCCATCGCCTGCTCGAGCGCGGAGGTCCAGGCCCGCTCGTTGGCGTCGTACAGTTGGCGCCAGGTCTCGAACGGATCGCTGTCTTGGCCTGTGGTTTCGGCCTTCGTCATCGCGGCGTCTCCTTCTCATCCGTCGAGTCATCTGGTTGGCGTCGGTTCGCGCCTATGCCAGACCCATAGAGACCGAAGAATCGGTCGATCGTTTCGCGATAAGCACCGAGCATGGCTGCCGAGGCGTCGAGCCAGACATTGCCCGCGTCAGTGATGGTGTACACCCGCCGGGCTGGACCGGTCGGCCCGGGCTCCCAGGTCGACTCGAGATAGCCGTCCTTCTCCATCTGTCGAAGCGTGCGGTACAGGGTGCTCATCGTGATCCCAAACAGGCCGAGCGCGCGCAAATAGTCCTCGATCACATATCCGTGTGAGCGCTGGAGCGAGACGGCGAGCATGACGAAGGGCGCCAGGATGTCCCGCGGTGGCCAACCGGGAAACGGCTCGCGCTGGTCGATCTGCGCGGGCACGCCATCGGCGGCCTCGCTCGGATCGGCGGCGGCCAGCTCCGACTCGACACCCGCATCCGTGCTCCGCGTCGTGCGAGAGCGCGAAGCCGGGTCGGACGGTACGTCAGCGGCGGCGATCGATTGGCGGTGAGGCGTCGTTCGTCTTGACATTCTCGGCTTTGATCCGTGCGGCACTTGACAGAGCATGTCGCTATATGCATCATGCACTTAGAGAGCCGACGCAAGTAGCGCCAAACGGATCATAGGCGAAGGAGACCACCGTGTCCACCATGAATGACATGCCCGAGTCGGCGACTGCCGCCGTCGCGGAAGCCACCCGGATCGCCACGCAGGCGGCCCGAACCAACACGGAGACCGCCAAGGCTTCGATCGAAGCTGCGCGCTCCTACCTCGACGAGGCGAACACGCTCGGACGGGACCTGCTCGAGACCTGGTCCACCCAGAGCGAGGCAGTCCTCAAGACAGCGTTCAACGCCCAGAATGCCGCGATCGATGCCGGCCTGGGGCTGTTCGACCTGAGTGTCAAGAGCAACAAGCAGGCCGTTGCGCAGTTCTCCGAGCTCGTCAAGCGAGCCCAGCAGGCAACGCTCGACAGCTGGCAGTCGACCGTCAAGGCCAGCGCGAAGGCGACCGAGGCCGCGAGGCGCTGACCGACCGCTGATGACCACGGAGGTGGCCGGCGACCCGATCGCCGGCCACCTCGTATCGTCTTGCCGCGACAAGGAGGTTCTGCGATGGCTGATCTCACGGGAAAGGCCTGCCTCGTCACCGGCGGGTCGCGAGGAATCGGCCGGGCGATCGCGCTCGAGCTCGGGCAACGTGGGGCGTCCGTAGCGGTTGGCTATGCGCACAACAAAGAGGCGGCCGAAGATGTCGCGGCCGAGATCACGCGGTCCGCAGGGCAGTCGTTTGCGTTCGGCTGCGACGTCCAGGATCCAGGCGCGATCGGGCCGGCGGTCGACGCCGTCGTCGACCGCCTCGGGAAGATCGATGCGCTCGTCAACAACGCCGGGATCACGCGCGATCGAAGCCTGGCCAAGATGTCAGCCGAGGAGTGGAACGACGTCCTTCAGACCAACCTCAACAGCGTCTTCCACCTGACCTCGCGGGTCCTGCCCCATATGGTCCAGGCTGGGTACGGGCGGATCGTCAACATCAGCTCCGTGATCGGACTGCACGGCAACTTCGGCCAGGCCAACTACGCGGCGGCAAAGGCAGGGATCGTCGGCTTCACGAAGTCCGCGGCACTCGAGCTGGCTCGCAAGGGCATTACGGTCAACGCGATCGCACCCGGGTTCATCGAGACGGAGATGATCGCGGCCATGCCCGACGAGGTCCGGGCCAAGATCCTGGAGAAGATCCCGATGGGCCGCTTCGGGCGTCCCGAGGAGATCGCGCAGGCGGTGGCGTTCCTGGTCTCGAGTGGCGACTACATCACGGGCCAGGTGATCTCGATCGACGGCGGGCTCTACACGTAAGCGACTGCGCCAGCCAGCCTCCCCCCAACGAACACGTGAGCATGACTACCAACGAGGTGAGCCACGATGGCTGAGATGACCAACGCCATGGGCAACGGCGACGTGTTTATCGTGAGTGCTGCCCGCACGCCCATCGGCAAGTT
>Ga0184612_10000672_pt1 | contig 16018 bp, 10 predicted proteins | sample PLM3_60_coex_FD_133163 | JGI IMG/M metagenome (GOLD analysis project Ga0184612, IMG submission 133163) | Groundwater sediment microbial communities from an aquifer in East River, Colorado, USA - PLM3_60_coex | ecosystem: Environmental > Terrestrial > Soil > Riparian zone | place: USA: East... | reverse complement strand
GGCAAAAGACCTGTCGCAGGACGCGTTCTTGCGGGCTTACTCGAACATTCGCCAGTTCGATGGGCGTTCGAGTTTTTACACCTGGTTTTACCGTATCGTGGTAAATCTGTGTCTGGATCACGCTCGGCGCAGCGGCCGAGTTGTTTGGGAGTCGCTCGACGCTTTAAGTGAATCGCCCGGCGAGCATCATCAATTAGCGGATACGACGTTTCAGCCGGATCAGGAAGCCATCGCGGGTGAAGCGAAGCGCCGCGCCAATAAAACCTTAGAGGCTATGCCGAAAAAACAACGCACGGCGTTCTTGTTAAGAAACCATCAGGGGCTTACGATCGCGGACATCGCGAAGGTAATGAAGACTACCGAGGGAACAGTGCGAGTCTATCTACACCGGGCTGTGGCTGCGCTGCGCCAGAGCCTGGTCGAGTTTGTCTAGGGAGAAAACTATGAAAAGTGTCGTGCCGCTCGAAGGCGCATGCAAAAGTTTCGAAGAAGACTTGGTACTCTTTTATTACGGTGAGAGTGCGGATGCCGATCGGCGTCGGGTGGAGCAGCATCTGCCAAGTTGCGCCGCTTGCCGGCGTTTCGTCGATGATTTACGCCGGTTGCTGCCGGATATGGCGAAGTCCGAAGAGCTTCCGCAATCCTTCTGGGACGCGTACTATCGAGACACGCTGGCGAAGTTGGCTGAGCAGGACAGACAAAAATATTGGTGGCGCGATCTGTTCGCGCCGCTGAAAGTCTGGGCGGTGCCGGCGTTCGGTACGATGGCAGTGGTGGTCCTCGCGATTGGTCTGGTTTTGGGTAGAGGGGATTCCAAGCGAGTCACCGAAGGATCTTCGGAGGCAATCCCGCAGGCAATTTTATCAGACGCCAACCAACTGGAGTTTTTCGAGTCGATGGACATGCTCGAAGCGCTCAGCAAACTCGAGGAGCAAGACGAACTGAAGGCAGACCCAACGACGAATCAATCGAGTAAGTTAACGTCGCTTGCGGTAAACGCGTGAAAATCGATCAGCGAGGTTAAAAACTAGTGAAACGAGTGAATAAACGAAATATCACAGCGGTGGTCTTAGGATTGTTTCTAATGCTTGTTGCGACTCCTGCGTCGGCCGCAGGAGACAATTGGCCAAATCTAAGCCCGAAGGAAAAAGAGCGAGTCCGGCGCAACATCGATCGCTACGAGAAACTGCCGCCCCAAGATAAAGAACGATTGCGCGAAGAGTGGGACCGCTGGAAAAAATTTCCCCAGGACCGACGCGATCGAATCAAGCAGCGTTATGATGAACAGCGGCGCGATCGCGACCGAAATAATGATTAATATTGCAATTCGTCTCCGACGCCGATCACGTTATTCGCACACTTCAGATTCTGCTCATAAATCTTTTTCGACACTGCGCCAAGCTAAAATTCCAAGCCTAAGCGCCTGAATTTGCAGAGGCGCTTCTTTATTCAGAGCGGTACTCGAACGACTGGCTCATTGGTCGCGCATTTTTTACATTGGTACTCCGCGCTTGCCGCGCAAGAGGCAAATCCCTACACATTAGCGGACTAAAATTTTCATCCACTCTTGTCTTCTGGCGATTAACAAAGTTGTGGATGGGAAGTCTAACCAACAAGAGGGGGAAACTAACCATGAAAAGAACATTCATGGCTATCATGCTCGGAGCGCTACTTTTGCCTGCCGGCGGATTTGCCCATGATACTTATTACCGGGATTCGTACGGATGGCGCGATCGCTTTGATCGCCGTGTCGCTCGACCTGCAGATCCTGGATACTACTGTCACCGGCATCGACGCACATCTTACAGGGATGATGCGCGGCTACACTGTCACAGCAGCTACAATGACCCACATGGCATAGCGGCTGAGCGCACTTATCCGTATCGGTGGTCGCGCCGTTGATTTTACGTCGCGCGGGCGCGGGATCTTAATTCACAACAGCGTACAGTCGGCGGTTAACGTCGATGCGGCTCGATTCAAATCAGTCGCAGCCTATTTGCATCAATCACGAGTGCCCAACCGAATCCGTATCTCACCTTTGATTCTGACAGCCTGTCAAAGTTCGACAACGGAAAGTCTGCGGCGCAAAAATTTTTTGCGATACTTCACAAACCGCTTCCACGAACGTCTAACGAAATAGAGAGAATCAAAGACGACAGTTAGTAGCAATCTATGAATTTTCTCAGATGAATGACACCGGAAAGAGAGGAGGAATCATGAAAACCATCGCCCTGCTTGCCTTGTTGACATTCGGATTTCTGACCGCGGCAGGATGTCACTGGGGTCACCGTCGCCACAATTATTCGGACGGATACAACCGCCGCTAACCCAATTTCAGCGCTGCTCCGGTTTCGCCAAGAAATCGGAGCAGCATAATCCCAATAGATCACGGGCCCGGTTCACATCGCATAATACGCCGCGCAATTGTCCCAGAGAATTTTTCGTTTATCTTCGTCGCTGATCGGCAGCTTTAAAAAATGAACCACAGCTTCAGGGTACTTGGAGTCGCCGTGCGGATAGTCCGTTGAAAAAACGATCGACTTGCCGCCGGTATAATCGATTACCTGTTTGACGGCCGCTTCGTCCGGTTCCACCGAAACTACGCACTGGCGCTTGAAATATTCGCTCGGCGCCATTCTGACATCCGGCGCCCAGACGTCGCCTTCACGTTCCCAGCCTTCATCCAAACGCCACAACAGCCACGGCAACCAACCGCAGTTAGCTTCCAAAAATGCGACTCGCAGTTTCGGGTGGCGTGCCAGCACGCCGCCGGCGCAGAAACTTCCGAGCGCCAGCATTTGTTCCATGGGCTGCGCATAGACGCGGCGCAGCATGAGGTTGGGCTCGAGCCGCTCGCCGATCTGCTGTTTCCCCGTGCCCGTCGACTCGTGAAAGCCCAAGGCAAGATTGAGCTCTTCGAGAGCGTTCCACAGCGGTTCGTAATAGTCATCATGCCATTGATGTTTAACCAACGGATTCGCCCGCAGAAACACCGCGCGAAAACCGAGTTCGCTGGCACAACGCCGCGCCTCGGAAACCGCGTCGTTCATATCATAGGGCGAGATCATGCCCGCGCCGATTAAGCGTGATGGGTCTTTGTTGCAAAAATCATAAAGCCAATCGTTGTACGCGCGCGCGATTGCAGCGGCGAATTCGCCGTCCATATCATTCACGACCAAAGCGCGCAGGCCACGCGTGGGATAGAGCACGGCGGCATCGATGCCTTCGATCTCCATCGCTTCGAGCTGGACTTCCGCCGTCCAGCCCCGCGCGGCATCCGACGCATAGATGCGCTGGTTTCGTTCGAAGTTTTCGCCCCGCGCCGAATTGTTTTGCCGTGTCGTCGTGCGCGCCCAGTCGCGCCCGTCGGGATAGATCATGCGTAGGTCGCGGACATTGCTGCTTACGACACCGCGCGGAGCGCGGCCTTTGAATTTGCCGTCGATATAGCGCTCCCAAAGATCCGGCGGCTCCATGATGTGCATGTCGCTGTCGAGAATCCTAAATCCCTGCTTCGCCATCTTCACATCCTCCTGATTGAGGTCATCATATCGAGTGACTCCATACTGTCAATTGCGTGGTAAGGGTTAAGAACCCGACAGGCTCGATGAACCAGAACCGGGGGGACTCTCTCAATGTGTCGGATGGGCTGCATTCCTATAGGCTCAAGAGCGTTGGCCGGCTTGACTGCTATCAGACAAGACCGCCTTGTGCTTCGAGAATTGGCGGCTTCGGTGCAGCGCGGCCCCATATGAAGGCATTCACAAAACCGGTCTGCATTGATTGCTGCGACAGCGTACAAACGTCCTAGTCTAGGAGTTTACATGTAAACTTCGCCTACACGGATTCGACATATAAAGTATTGAAAGATTAGAGATTACCAGCAATTTGTCTGTAGTTGTAAATCCAGCTTACACATCCGCCAAAAAAGGAGTCTGCAAACCAATTGGGTTTCCGGCATTTAGCCGTGGCACGGTGGTTGCTCGCATTAATCCTGCCGATTTTAACGGAAGGTCCGTGGGGGATCGCTTCGAGACAAATGGCGGCGCGGAACCGGGTCGGAATGCGATCACAGTGCGCATGCGCATATTGTCGTCTCAGCTGGTTAATAGTAAGAGAGATCGTGTTTCAGGTTCGGTTCAACAATGTTGGCCACAAGCGCAGTTCTAAGGTGCAGGACAAAAGAGTTCTCCTGCTATCCCGGCGTAAGTGAATTTCTGGGTGAGCGATTCATTCGCGCGCGGGCGCGAACAATTATGAAATCATGAGTGATAAGCCGACTGGTGATCTCTCTCTGTATGTGCGCCAGACATACGAGGTAACAAGAATGGGTGATTCATGGAAATATCAATTACCGCCGACGCAACAGGCGATTCGCGATAAGTGTTTTCACCCGTCGGGTACGTGTGTCGAGTTCCCGAAAGAGGAAATCGAACAATCGATCCCAGAGCGGTTTGAGAAGATCGTGCGGTTGTATCCTGACCGGATCGCAGTCAAGACGCCACATCAGATTGTTACTTATACAGAGCTCAACGCCATGGCGAATCGATTAGCCCGCGCGATTCTGGCGCAGCAAGGGAATAAGCCCGAACCCGTCGGGCTGTTGTTCGAGAATGGCGCTACCCTTATAGCGTCGATCCTGGCAGTCCTAAAGGCAAGCAAATACTTTGTGCTTTTGGACCCTACATTCCCTAGGGAAAGGATCGCGGATGTTTTGGAAGATTCTCAGGCGAGCTTGGTCGCTTCTGATCAGCAGAATATTTTATTAGCAACCGAATTGGCAAACAGTAGGTGTCGGCTCGTGAAATTTGAGCCGAATGATTGCAGCATATCAGCTGAGGATCTTCAAATACGCATTGCGCCCGAAGCGCCCGCCTATATCACTTATACCTCCGGTTCAACCGGACAACCAAAAGGGGTCGTTCAAAACCATCGGGGTCGGCTACATCACGCCATGCTATTCACCAACGCGTACCATATTTGCGCGCACGATAGATTAGGCCTTTTGACTTCCGGCACGGCAAGTGCCATCGCCAACCTTTTTTTTGCAATACTAAACGGTGCTGCGCTGCTCCCTTTTGAGGTTCGTACGGAGGGGATAACCCGACTATCCATGTGGCTTTTAAATAGTCGGATCTCCGTCTGTTCAATAAGCTCACCGCTCTTTCGGAAGTTCTGCGAATCCCTGACGGGAAATGAAAGATTCCATGATCTTCGTCTTGTTCGATTGTCGAGCGAAGCGTCTTACAAAACCGATATTGATCTCTACAAGAAATATTTTCCAGACAACTGTCTTTTAGCTAACGGACTCGCTCCCACTGAAACCGGACTTATTAGAACTTACCTAATGGACCACAACACTGAGATCACTGGCAATGACGTGCCAGTGGGTTACCCTGTGGAGGACAAGGAGCTGTTATTGCTGGACGATGAGGGAAACGAGGTTGGCTTCAACCAGGTGGGAGAGATCGTTGTCAGTAGTAAGTACCTGTCCCCTGGCTATTGGAATCGACCCGACCTCACCCAAACCAAGTTTAAGCCCGATCCAGACGGTGGTGAGAAGCGACTCTATTATTCGGGAGATCTGGGTCTCATGCTTTCTGACGGCTGCCTTATCCACAAGGGGCGTAAGGACTTTCGAGTGAAGGTCCGGGGCTACGGAGTAGAATTGGCGGAGGTTGAGAAGCTTCTACATGACCATGTGGACATCAGAGACGTAGTCGTGGTGGCACGGCAGAATGAAACGGGCGAGGCTCGTTTAGTTGCATACTTTACTTCTAACAGTCGCCCTGGTCCAAGCACTAGTGAGTTGCGTATTTTCTTGCGCCAAGAGTTGCCTGACTACATGATCCCGTCATCCTTTGTGAGACTAGAAACCTTGCCCCTCACAGTAAGTGGCAAGGTAGACCGACAATCCCTTCCTGCGCCAGACAGTTCCAGGCCAGAACTGGATACGCCCTACATTGAACCCGGAACCCCGCTAGAAAAGGAATTAGCCAAGATCTGGTGCGAGGTGTTAGGCGTCGAACAGATAGGCATTCACGACAATTTTTTTGATCTAGGCGGCCATTCTCTGCGAGCGATGCAGCTCATATCGCGGATCCGTGATGGTTTCCAAGTCGAGATACCTCTTCTTTACATTTTCGAGGCTCCAACTTTAGCCGCTCTGAGTCGTTACATGGAAACGGCCGGTCAGCCAAGCCATGGGGCAGATACTCTTTCTCCACAACCAGTCTTGAGGGACGGAGAACTCCCGCTCTCGTTTGCTCAACAGCGGCTGTGGTTCCTTGACCAACTGGAGCCGGGAAGCTCCGCTTATAATTTTTCGGCTATTTTTAGGCTTAAGGGTCGACTCAATGTGACGGCATTGGAGCAAAGCTTCAATGAGATTATCAAAAGGCACGAAGCATTACGTACAGTCTTCCACGCGGTCAATGGCTCGCCATGCCAGATTATTCTCCCGTTCATGGCGATCAAGCTGCACGGAATCGATCTACGAGACATCGTTTCGGATACAGAGAGAGACTCTGAGGCTCGCCGTCTGTCCACTGCAGAGGTTGAGCAACCCTTCGACCTGGCCCATGGCCCATTATTACGGGTTACTTTGGTGCGGCTAGCGGAGGATGAATACCGGTTACTCTTAACTATGCACCACATTGTTTCTGACGGATGGTCAATGGGAGTACTTTTTCGTGAACTCAATGCACTTTATGACGCCTTTTCGAAAGGGCACCCTTCGCCCTTGGTGGAGCTGCCGGTACAGTACGCCGATTTTGCTCAATGGCAGCGGCACCAACTGCGCGGAGAGCGACTAGAAAAACAGCTAGCTTACTGGAAAAAACAGCTTGAAACTGTCCCAACGCAGCAATTACCCACCGATCGGCCACGGCCTGCGCTTCGGACCGCTAATGGTGCACGACACCACTTCGAATTGTCCGATAACCTTTCAGCGGCTCTGAAGAGCCTGAGCAATCGGTACGGTGTGACTCTTTTCATGGTGTTATTAGCCGCCTATCAGACATTGCTGCAACGTTCCACCGGCCAGAATGATATTGTAGTAGGGGCTCCTGTCGCTGGTCGGAACAATCGTGAGATTGAGGGTTTGATTGGTTTCTTTCTTAACATGTTGGTCTTGCGCACCGACCTGACGGGCGACCCTACCTTTCCCGAACTGTTGGCTCGCGTACGGAAGATTTGCCTGGAGGCATATTCTCACCAAGACTTGCCTTTTGAAAAACTGGTGGAGGAACTTCATCCAGAGCGGAATCTAAGCCATCAACCATTGTTTCAAGTGACGTTTGCTCTGCAGAATACGCCAAGGTGTCCCCTAGCATTGAACGGCGTGTCAGCAAAGGAATTGGAGGGTAATGGAGGAATAAGGTTTGATCTGCACTTGTTCATGGAAGAGGAAGAGGGACATTTGCAGGGTTGGGTCGATTACAGCAAGGACTTGTTTAACGGCGAGACGATCGATCGAATGATTGGGCATTTTCAGACTCTGCTTGAAGGCGTCGTGGCGAATCCCGATCGATGTATATCGGACTTGCCGATTCTCAGCGAAGCCGAGCGGCAGCAGTTATTGGTGGAGTGGAACGACACAAAGAGAGATTTTCCCAAGGACAAGTGCATCCATGAGCTATTCGAAGGAGAAGTGAACAAGAGTCCCGATTCCGTGGCGCTCGTCTTCGAAAACCAGCAACTGACCTACCGGGAATTGAACTGCCGGGCCAATCAGCTTGCGCATTATCTTCGAAATCAAGGCGTGGGGCCAGAAACTCTGGTGGCGATTTGTCTAGAGCGGTCCATCGAGATGGTTGTGGGATTACTAGGCGTTCTCAAAGCTGGGGGTGCTTACTTAGCGTTGGACCCGGCGTATCCGAAACAACGCATGGAGTTCATGCTCGACGATTCGCGGGCAGCGGTCCTGATAACTCAAGAACCGTTGCTTAAAAAGTTGCCGAGACAGAAAACAAGAATTGTCTGTTTGGATAGAGATTGGCCGGAGATTTCTCGGCAATTCGAATTGAATCCCGCCGTCGAAATTTCAGCGGAAAACCTGGCCTACGTCAGTTACACGTCAGGATCGACTGGAAAACCCAAAGGCGTCGCTGTTTCGCACCGGGCGGTGAATCGCCTGGTGATGAATACCGACTATGTAGAGTTAAGTCCAGCGGATGTTATCGCCCAAGCGTCAAATATTTCTTTCGATGCGGCGACCTTCGAGATCTGGGGAGCGCTTTTGAATGGGGCGCGGCTGGTGCTGATTGCCGAAGATACCTTGCTCTCACCGCAGGCTATGGCTACGGCAATCGAGCAGCGCGGTATTACGACGTTGTTTCTAACCACGGCATTATTCAACCAGATGACGGACCGAATCCCCGCAGCGCTCCGCAATTTACATCACCTGCTTTTTGGCGGCGAGGCCGTCGATCCACAGCGTGTAAGAGAATTGTTACAAAAGGGCCCGCCGAAACGTTTGCTGCACGTCTATGGGCCGACGGAGACTACGACGTTTGCTTCATGGTACCTGGTGAAGGGAGTCGCGGAGGAGGCATCCACCGTGCCGATCGGGCGACCGATCGCGAATACCAAAATTTACATTCTCGACTCGCACCTAAGCCCCGTGCCCATTGGCGTCGTTGGCGAACTCTATATCGGCGGCGATGGCCTGGCGACGGGTTATCTGAATCGACCAAAGCTGACCCAAGCGAAGTTTATCGCAAACCCGTTTAGCAGCCAGCCCGGTGATCGACTGTACAAAACCGGTGATCTGGCCCGGTATCTCGCCGACGGCAACATTGAGTTTGTCGGGCGCATCGATGATCAGGTGAAAATCCGTGGTTTTCGTATCGAGCCGGGCGAGATTGAGGCCGTGTTAGGCCAGCATTCGGGGATTCGAGAGTGCGTGGTAATGGCGCAGCAAGATGATGCCGGGGAAAAACGTCTGGTCGCTTACGTCGTGGCAGTTTCCGATTCTCAGCTCGACTCCATTGGTCTCCGGGGATTCCTCAAAGAAAGACTTCCCGAGTACATGATTCCCGCCGCATTCGTATTCTTAGACACGCTGCCGCTGACACCCAATGGCAAGCTCGATCGGAGAGCATTACCGGAGCCTGATTCGCAACGAAGAGAAGATGAGGCTAGGTATGTCCCGCCGCGGACGGCAGTCGAACAGGGGTTGGCGGAAATCTGGGCTGAGGTGCTGAGAGTAGATCGAGTCGGCATCCACGATAACTTCTTTGACTTGGGCGGCCATTCACTATTGGCCACTCGGGTTGCTTCCAGAATTAGAGAGGTATTTCGGATCGAGCTACCGCTTCGCGCATTATTTGAGATGCCGACGGTGGCCGGCTTGTCGGACCACATCGAGGCGATTCGATGGGCAGGGGATGAAAATCAACCGACTTCTAAAGAGAGTCTCGATCAGACAGAAGAAATAATACTGTGACAACCAGCGAACTTTTGACGCACCTGCGCAAACTGAACGTTACGCTCTCGGCTGATAACGGCCAGCTCATCTTTAACGGACCGAAAGGGGCGCTGACGGCGAATCTTCGTGCCGAATTGAGCGAGCGGAAGGCTGAAATCCTAAAGTTTTTGCATAATGCTGCTGCTACCTGCGCAGCACCGACAGAGTTGAGTCTGCGATGTATATCGACAGATAGGGACCTTCCCCTTTCGTTTGCCCAGCAGCGGTTGTGGTTCTTGGATCAGTTGGAGCCAGGTAGCACGGTTTATAACGTTCCAGGGGCTCTTCGTATCAAAGGTCCACTTGATGTTGGAGTCTTGAAGGAGAGTCTTGAGGAGATCGTGAGACGGCCGCATGCTGGCCGAGTTGGAAGCGATGTCGGGGGACTAAGCGGAGCGACGCCTTGCGAGAGCAACTCCGCCAAGCAGCAGAGCAGGTGGACATGAGAGATCCGAACCCACATGAATTCGCGCTCCCGCCGGAGCAGCATGCGATCCGGGCGAAGTGTTTTCACCCGTCGGGGACATTCGTTGAGTTCCCGAGGGATGAAGTCGAGCAATCGATTTCGGAGCGGTTTGAAAGGATCGCATGGAAGTACCCGGACCGGACCGCGGTAAAAACGAGGAACCAGCAGCTCACTTACCTGGAATTGAACAACGCAGCCAATTGCTTAGCCCAAGCTATTCTGACTCGATGGGGCACTGGACAGGAACCTGTTGCGTTGCTGTTTCCAAAAGGAGCATCGCTGATTGTGGCAATACTCGGTGTCCTGAAGTCCGGCAAGATGTTCATGTTATTAGACCCAACGCTTCCGCATGCCCGGCTTCGCTATATGCTGGCCGATTCTCAAGCCAGTCTTATCGTGGCGAGCGATGAATATGGCGCGCTGGCCGCAGGCTTGGCCCAGCAGTTGCCTTGCCTCAATATCGATCACTTGAACTCCAGTCTCTGCGGTGAGGCGCCGCAGATCTCGCGAACGCCCAATGACTTTGCCTATGTCCTCTACACCTCGGGTTCGACTGGCCAGCCAAAGGGTATCGTCGAAAATCATCGTAACTTGCTGCACTACATCATGACCGAGACTAACGATCTACACATCTGTGCCGAAGATCGGTTAACCTTTATCGCTTCCCAAGGACGAGACATCTTTCGCGCCGTATTGAACGGCGCCGCCGTCTATCCTCTAGAGATTAGACAGGATGGATTAAGCAGCTTAGCGCGTTGGCTGATCGAGGAGGAGATTACTATATATAATTCTGTCGCGTCGGCGTTTCGCGATTTCGTCAACACGCTCACCGGAGTCGAGCAGTTTCCCCACTTACGACTGATCAAATTGATGGGGGAGACAGTCTACCGGAGGGATGTGGAACTATACCGGAAACATTTCTCCGACCGCTGCATCTTCGTTAACTGGTATGGACCAAACGAAGCGGGACTGCTCAGCCACTATCTCGTTGATAAGGCTTCGCACATCACGAGTAGTGCTGTACCAGTGGGCCACGCGGCAAAGGACAAAGAGATCTTAATACTCGATGAGGACGGCAACGATCTTGGCGTCCAACAACCGGGCGAAATCGCTGTACGGAGTCGTTACATGTCTCCGGGATACTGGCGCCGTCCTGATCTCACTCGCACTGCATTTGCCGCGGTTTCGTCCGAAGATACTGAGCGCCTCTATCGAACAGGTGACGTCGGTTCCATGGGCCCGGACGGTTGCCTCATGTACTTGGGACGCAAAGACTCTCAGGTCAAGATTCGCGGCAATAGAGTGGAAATCGCGGAAGTCGAAATGGCGCTGATCGATCTCGACGTTGTCAGGGAAGCCGCTGTGGTAGCGCGCGAAGATATTCCCGGCGATAAGCGCCTCGTCGCTTATATCGTTGCATCGACGGCGTTTGCCCCCACTGTGAGTGCGCTCCGAGGTGCGCTGGCAACAAAACTTCCCGGCTACATGATTCCGTCGGCCTTTGTCTTTCTCACTGAGCTGCCGGTTATCGGTATCGGCAAGGTAGATCGCAATGCTCTCCCAATGCCTGATAGTCGGCGGCCGAAACTGGAAGTACCTTATGCCCCACCCCGTACATCCATTGAAGAAGAGTTGGCGCGGATCTGGTCGGAACTGTTGTGTCTCGATCAGGTAGGCATCCTCGATAATTTTTTCGATTTGGGTGGGCACTCGCTGGCGGCTACACGGGTGATCTCCCAAGTCATTCAAACTTTTCAGTTAGAACTGCCGCTCAAAGCGCTTTTCGAGTCTCCGACCATCGCGGAGATGGCCGTGGTGATCATGCAGCACCAGACAAAGAAAGCGAGCCAGGCGGACCAGGAGCGCATGCTGGCCGAGTTAGAGACGATGTCTGAAGAAGAGGCGCAGCGTCTCCTGGCTGAAGATGCGATGTCAAAGGGCGGCGGAGCGCGACATGAGTGAACTCTCGGCATACCCTACCAAGCTACCGCCGGAGCAGGAGACAATTAGGGCGAAGTGCTTTCATCCGAGCGGCACGTTCGTGAAGTTTCCGGAAGAGGAAATCGAGCAATCGATCCCGGATCGATTTGAGAAGATGGTCGCTCAATTCCCTGACCGAGTTGCCGTCAAAACGGGAAATATTGCCTGGAGTTATGAAGAGTTGAACAAGGCCGCCAATCGGGTGGCGCGGGCGATCCTGCTACATCGAGGCGAACAAGAGGAACCGATCGGTCTTCTTTTCCGTAAGGGAGGTAACCTAATTGTCGCTATTATGGGGGTGCTTAAAGCTGGCAAGACGTATGTGCTCCTTGATACGTCCCTTCCCGTTGCAAGAATCGGTTTCATTTTAGGCCATTCACAGCCAGCTCTTCTTCTTACGGACACTGAACATCTGTCTCTCGCAAGGAGTCTGAGGCGGGAAGGGCAAGTAATAGACATCGATGGGCTGGATTCGTGCGTTGAATGTGAAAACCCCGGTCTTCGTATTCTACCCGATGCAATAGCGTGGATTCACTACACCTCGGGCTCAACCGGTCAACCTAAGGGAGTAATCCAAACTCATCGAAATGCACTTCACGTAGTCATGATACACACGAACGATTATCACGTGTGTTCACATGACAGGCTGACTTTTCTTGCGTCGCGCGGTGGAGATATTTTTCTGGCGTTACTCAACGGAGCGTGTGTTTTTCCGGTGGACATAAAGCTAGAAGGGCTTGCCGACCTCGCCAAGATATTGATTAAAGAAGAAATCACGATCTACGGTTCCGTCACGTCTACGTTTCGTCATTTTCTCTCTACTCTTGGCGGCGCCGAAAAGTTTCGTAATCTTCGCTTGATTAAGTTGGGCGGTGAGCCGATCTATTCGAGAGATGTGGAATTATACAGGAAATTTACCTCTCAGGACTGCATCCTCGTCAACCGACTCAACGGCACCGAAACGGGGACGTTTTGCCACTACTTCGTAACACACTCCAGTCCGATCCCCGCTCCCGTATTGCCGGTCGGATATCCAGTTAAGGACAAAGAAGTTCTCTTGCTCGGAGAAGATGGCAAAGAAGTCGGCATCAACCAAATTGGTGAAATTGCGGTAAGGAGTCGCTATTTGTCGCCGGGTTACTGGCGAAGCGGTGATCTTACACGAGCAGCATTCCTACCCGACGCCGAAGGTGGTGACAGACGGACTTATCTAATCGGAGATTTAGGTCGTATGCTTCCCGGTGGCTGTCTCGTCCACCTTGGGCGAAAAGACTTTCAGGTAAAAATCCGAGGCAACCGAGTCGAACTCGCAGAGGTCGAAACCTTTCTACTCTCTCTTGACGGTGTCAAGGAAGCTGCCGTTGCGACCCATGACGACTCATCGGGCAACAAACGGCTGGTAGCTTACCTTGCTCTCGATAAAGATGTTGATTTGACCGTAGGCGAAATGCGGCGCGCCCTGTCAGAGAATTTACCTGACTACATGATTCCATCGACCTTAGTAACGATGGAGAAGTTGCCAGTAACTGGCATCGGTAAGGTAGATCGCGGAGCGCTTCCGAAACCTGGTAATTCGCGACCCAATTTAGGCAGTGTCTATGTCGCACCCCGTACGTCACTAGAGGAGTTGCTGGCAAAGATATGGGCTGAAGTTCTTTCGCTTGACCGGATCGGTGTTCACGATAACTTCTTCGACTTAGGTGGTCATTCACTCGCAGCTACGCGAGTGGTTTCCCAAGTCATCAAGAATTTCCAGTTGGAGCTACCGCTTCAATCTCTGTTCCAATCTCCCACGGTTGCCGAGATGGCGGCTGTAATTATGGAGCATCAGGGAAAGCGGTTAGGGGAGGAAGAGCTGGAGCACATGTTGGGCGAATTGGAGTCGCTCTCGGACGAAGAGGCACAGCGTCTCCTGACTGATGAAACCACGTCAAAGAGCGGCGGAGCGCGACATGAGTGAACTCTCGGCATTCCCTACCAAGCTACCGCCGGAGCAGGAGACAATTAGGGCGAAGTGCTTTCATCCGAGCGGCACGTTCGTGGAATTTGCGAAAGAAGAAATCGCGCAATCGATCCCAGAGCGATTTGAGAAGATGGTTCGTAAGTTTCCTAACCGGATCGCAATCAAAACTAAGGATCAGACATTCACCTACGACGAACTGAATAAGAACGCCAATCGCATGGCGCATGAGATTCTGAATGAATGCGGAAAAGGCAATCGGCCCGTAGTGATACTCATGGAGCATGGCACTGATGTACTTGGCGCTATATTAGCGGTTCTAAAAGCCGGCAAGATATATGTGCCTCTAGATCCCACTTACCCTGTGGAAAGACTAAGTTACATGTTACGCGATGCTCAGGCGGAGCTTATCCTGGCTCAGGATCGAACTCTTGCGTTGGCGCGCGAGATCGGCGGACAGGAATTCCGCGTCGCCAATGCCAACGAGATCGGCAATGACAGCGCCGAGGGCAACCTAAACCTAGCTTTATCGCCAGATACGTTGGCCTATATTATTTACACCTCCGGCTCAACGGGGCGGCCCAAGGGCGTAGTCGACAACCATCGTAACGTACTCCACGGCACCCTTAGATTTACGAATGGGCTTCATATTAGTCCCGAAGATCGCATAAGTTTCACGCATTCTTGCAGTTCGAGCGCTTCAATTAGAAGAATCTTTCCTGCGTTCCTGAATGGGGCGTCTCTCTTTCCATTGGATGTCAGGCGGTCAGGAGTGCAGGGTCTCATAGATTTGCTCGTTGCTGATTCCATCACAATTTTTAGTACCGGGCGAATCCGAGACTTTGTGCGTAATCTTGATCAAAAGCAGACGTTCCCTAACTTGAGGCTAGTATCTTTGGGCGGCGAGATTGTTCACCGACGAGATATCGATTTATACAGAAAGATTTTCCCTCCTTCCTGTCTAATCGGTATCTGGATGTCGACCACAGAAACAGGGAACATCACCCAGTTCTTTATCGATGGCGAGACGCGAATCAACGGTGATATCGCTCCCATCGGTTATCCAGCAGAGGACATGGAGGTCATACTGCTGGATGATGCCCATAATCGGGTAAGAGATGGAGAGTTGGGAGAGATCGTTATTAGGAGCCGTTACCTTTCACTAGGGTATTGGCGCCGCCCCGACCTAACAAAGGAAAAATTCCATTCTGATCCAAACGGTGGAGAAGAGCGAATTTACTTTACTGGTGATTTAGGCCGAAGAGAACCCGATGGTTGTTTATTCCACATGGGGCGCAAGGATGACCAGGTCAAGATCAGAGGTTATAGAGTAGAGGTTGCGGAAATCGAAGCCGCTCTACTGAACCTGGGCTATTTCCGCAAAGCATTTGTCGCCCTTCGAGATCGAGGTCTCCCGGAAAAATCGCTGATCGCTTATCTCGTCCCAGAACGCTGGCCTGCTCCTACCACCAGTTTTTTGAGGAAAACTCTAACGGCCATTTTGCCGAGCCACATGATTCCGTCGGTTTTCGTCATGCTTGAATCGTTACCACTGACGCCGACTAAGAAGGTAGACCGCAATGCGCTTCCCGATCCCGGCATGAGACGACCGGAACTTGACATACCGTTTGTCGCATCTAGAACCCCAGTCGAACAGCAGTTGGCGGGCATTTGGGCAGTAGTATTAGCGCTCGATCAAGTGGGCATCCACGACAATTTTTTCGACCTAGGTGGTCATTCACTCGCAGCTACGCGAGTGGTATCCCAAGTCCTCAAGAATTTCCAGATGGAGCTTCCGCTTCAATCTCTGTTCCAATCTCCCACGGTTGCCGAGATGGCGGCTGTAATTATGGAGCATCAGGGAAAGCGGTTAGGGGAGGAAGAGTTGGAGCACATGTTGGGCGAATTGGAGTCGCTGTCTGACGAAGAAGCGCAACAGTTGGTGGCCAAGGAAACGGTCAAGGAATGAGCAACCAAAACTTATTACCGATGTCACTCAATTGTTCTCGTGTTAGTGCTGCGAAACGATCAACCAACTACGGCGCTTACTAACCTAGAAAAAACATGCACAGCGGAAAACACAACACAATCTATGAATTACTTAGAGCGCGGGCTGAGTACGCTCCTGAAGCAGTAGCTATTC
>Ga0184612_10000671_pt1 | contig 16028 bp, 13 predicted proteins | sample PLM3_60_coex_FD_133163 | JGI IMG/M metagenome (GOLD analysis project Ga0184612, IMG submission 133163) | Groundwater sediment microbial communities from an aquifer in East River, Colorado, USA - PLM3_60_coex | ecosystem: Environmental > Terrestrial > Soil > Riparian zone | place: USA: East... | reverse complement strand
GCCGATCCCGGCCAGCTCCGGTAAGACCCACCGGCACCGGCTCCACCGTGGTGGTGACCGTGCCGCCAACCGCGCACTCCACCTGGCGGTCGTGGTCCGCATGCGCTGGTGCCCCCGCACCCGCGCCTATGCCGAACGGCGCACCACTGAAGGCCTGAGCAAGCCGGAGATCATGCGCTGCGTCAAACGCTACCTCGCCCGCGAGGTCTACCACGCCCTGGTCGCCGACTTCGAAGCCCTCAACGCGACTTGACGATCTATACGAGCATCCCGGGTTCCAACCCCGGGGCGGTTCACTACACTCCTGAAGCTCAGCTGTGTGCGCTGAGGACCAGCGCTGGAAGGTGGTCGATGCAAAGTGGATGGGCCGGGGTGAGCCGGCCCATCCATTGGTGCTCTCGGTTCCGCTCTACCTGCTGCCTGCGGCCAGCGCGTCGACCAGGCCCTTGCCATAGAAGTTGGTGTGGCCCGGCCCGCCCGTGCAGGTTTGCACGCCCAGCGCCCCAGACAGCGGGTCCATCTCCGCAGGCGTCGGGCAGTCCTTCGGCATGGCGGTGTTCTGCAGGGTGGCCTGCACCGCACCCACCGGCATGTTCGGATGGGCGGCGCGGATCAGGGCCGCGACCCCGGCCGCGTGGGGAGACGCCATCGAGGTCCCCTGCACCCACGCGTATACGGCGCCACCGGCATCCTGGACGTCACGGCCGGGGAGGTCGATGGGCGGACCGGTGGACGACCACGCCGCCAGGACCCGCCCGAACGGGTTGGGAGCCTGGCCCGAGGAGCCGCTGGGTGCGGTCACGTCGGTGACCCCGGCGCCGTAGCTGGAGAAGAACGACAGTTCCCCGGATGGCCCGATCCCGGTCACGCCCACCACGCCGGGCAGCTCGGCCGGCAGCACCAGGCAGTTGTTGCCGACCTCACGGGTCAGCTCAGAACCAGGCGGGAAGTCCGGGCTGATCTCGTCGGTCACCGGATGCGCCAGGTCGATGGCCTCGTTGCCCAGTGCCGCCACCATCACCACGCCCTGCTGCTGGGCGTAGCGGCTTGCCCGGCTGATGGCCCTCACGATGGCACGCTGGTCGGCGTCGTTGCGGCAGTTGAACAGCCACGGGTCGGCGAAGAACGACATGTTGACCACGTCGAGGTGGTGGTCACCGGCGTAGATCATCGCGTCGACGACTTCCTGGGTGAAGAAGAAGCCGTTCACGTTGCCGGCCTTGAGCGCCACGATGGTGGCCGCCGGCGCCACGCCGGCGGTCCCGACCCCATTGATCGGGGACGCCGCCTCGCTGGCGGTGTGGGTGCCATGCCCGTTCAGATCCTGGACCGCCGTCTTGTTCGAGCAGTCCCTGTTGGTTATTTTTGCGGGATCCGCGTTGGGATTGGCCGAGGTGATGAACGAGCACGACAGGCCAACGTCGAGGTTGGGCGCGATGTCGGGGTGGGTGAGGTCGATGCCGGTGTCCATGACGCCGATCGTGGCCCCGGCGCCTCGGTTCACCGCATACGACTGGCCGGGGGAGGCGTTGATGATGCGGTCGTCCCATTCACATGCCGACAGCGGCTCGGGGCCGACGTTGACCGGCACGCCGTAGAAGGCGGCGCAGTTGGCGGCCTGGGTCGCGGCCGGCACGTAGGTGACCGATGCGACCTGCTTCGCGCCGAGGTGCCAGGACGCGTCGTTGGCGGCGGCGTCGACCGCGCCGGATTTGCGGATGGTCGACAGGAACGATGGATTCGTGGAGGACACTTGGGCGATCCCAAGCTTGTTCACCTTGACAGCCCGACCCCCCGCCTGCTCGACGGCCTTGAGGCCCGCCTGGGTGTTCCCCTTCAGCACGACGACGTAGGTCGTGGCCGTCTGGGCGGCACTTGCACCAGCCGCCGGTAGCACCAGGTACGCGAGTAGCAGACTGGCCGCAGCGACCAGCAGCCACGCTCGCCTGCGACGTCCGAACATGCTGCACCCCTTCCTGCCCGCCTGCGTTGGCGAACACGGGACATGCCTACCCTTGAACGCATGCGCGGTCAAGCGGCAAGAATTATCTCCAGAGCGCATAATCGAGACGAATCGACCGGCGGCGACGCCAACGCCGGCTTGAGGCGCGCGACCAGACCCGCCGTGGCGTCAGTGTCTGCTCGACCCGCTCGTCCGACCTGGTTTCGTCGGGGCCGACGACCCTCCGGTCAGCGACACGCGGTCGCCCACCACGCGCTGTCGAATGCGGTGTGGTGGTTGAGGTCGCGACCGACCAACGCCGCACACGCACCGATCGCCCCGACAAGCAGGTCGCGGAGCAGCTCGTCTGGGTCGGCACGCAGGCGTGCGCAATCCCCTCCGCGGCGTTGCCCTCAGAGAACACAATTGGTTAACAAGTAAAGTGCTCTTGACCGCTGTGCGGGCTCATTCCATCAGCTCTGTGACCGGCGAACCGGTCAACGAGCCCTGATGGTTCGCGTTTGCGCTGGTCAGGCTGGTGTGGTGGGCGCGACAGGGTTTGAACCTGTGACCTCTTCCGTGTCAGCAAACCACCAGGGAACCGCTGTGCGGACTGCCGTTTCTGCAGGTCGCGCTCGACCGTAGAGGCCGAAGTAAAGTGCTCACTTCGCGTTCAGTAAAGTGCTCACTTCGCGTGCCTGACCTGGTCGGCGGACGCCAGCGTATAGCATGCAAGAGGTCAAGGGTTGAAATCCCCTCAGCTCCACTCCAGGCCGAGGATCTTCAACAGGTCGCGGAGATCGGTGATCCGGTAGTCGGGCACGCAGTCCAGGTAGGCGCTGGTTCCCTGGTCGGACTCGAACAGCACGGTCGTCATGCCGGCCTCCCGCGCTCCGAAGATGTCACGGTGCATGTCGTTGCCGACGTAGACCGCGTTCTCGGCCGCCACCCCTATCTCGTCGAGCGCGAGCTGGAAGAGCCGCCGGTCGGGCTTGCGGTACCCGTGGTCGCCGGAGACGACGATCGGGTCGAAGTAGTCGAGCAGACCGACCTTGTGCAGCTCGCCGCGCGTGTGGGCGCTCTGCGCATCGGTGACCAGCGCGAGCGGGTAGCGCTCGCGCAGAACGTCGAGCACCTCGCGCACGTGCGGGTAGAGACTCAGCCGACGGCGGGAGATCCCGCGCGACATCTCCGCCAGGAACAGCGGCATCTGCTCAAGCTTTCCAGCCGGCAGGGTCCGCGTGAAGTCCGTCGCGTTCCCCTCGATGATGCTGCGCCAGATCCCGACGGCGTCGAACTCCGGATGTTCCTCTGGACTGGTCCGCTGCTGCTCCCGCAGGGTCCCGAAATACAGCTGCCGGACCTGGTGCCGGTGCACGTCGATGCCTTGATAGGTGAGGAAGTGCGCCGCGGACCGGAAGATCTGCTCCATGCCCTCGTCGGTCAGGATCCTGACCAGGGTACCGTTCACATCGAAGGCGACCGCTCGAATGTCCATGTCACCAGGGTACGGGTCGTGGCAACCAGTGCCTCCGGCCCGATCGGGAGCTGGCGCTCAGGCGGCTCGAAGCAGGACCTTCGCCTGGTCCACCAGCCTGCCGCCGTAGTCGTAGTCGATGTAGTCGTTGCGCGCGATCCGCAGCAGGTTAAGCGCCATGTAGAACGGCAGCCGTGCGGTGATCGACTCAAACGTCCGCTGGCGGTCCGGGAAGTGGCAGCTGTACTCCCAGAGGAAGTGCCCGATGAACGGCTCCGCGCGGCGCCAGTCGCCGACGGCGCTCATGAACGCGTGCTGGAGCTCGCCCGCGACCCGGCCGACGTCGAACATCCGGTCCCCGCGCTTCATGCGCTCCAGGTCGATCGCCGCGACGTCCATGCCATGACCGAACAGGAAGTTCGCCGGGGTGGCGTCGCCGTGCAGCCACACCTGCCGGTCCTGCCACATCCGCGGTCGCTCCCGCCAAAGGTCCCGCAACCACGCGAGCTCGTCGACATCCCACTGCCCGATGCGGCCGGCATCCTTGAGCCGACCAAGGAGCTTGTCGAAGTACCTGCAGTCGGGATCGAAATCGACGGTGGCGCCGTTCGCCGTCCAGTTGTGCTGGGTGGCCAGGAAGTAGGCCAGCGCCTTCAGCCGCCAGTAGAGATGGGCGTCGTCCCAGTGCCGTGTCGCCCGCTCGATCGCGTGGCTGAACTGCTCACCGGAATAGTATTCGACAGCGAGCACGCCGTTGATATCGCGGCTGAGCCCCAACGGGCGGATCACGTGGTGCGGCGACCCGACCAGCTTGTACCGGCGCAGCATCTTGAGCCCCTCGTACTCCTGGCGTGCCCCTCCGAATCGCGAGCCGTAGAACTTGCAGATGACCTTGGCGCCGCTGGACTTCTCCTGGTACGCGTAGACCTCGTTGCTACCGGACAAGCGGAAGGCGCGGTATGCCGGCTGCGGCTCGCGCACCCCCATGCGGTCGCGGATGATCCCGGTGAGGAAGTCGTGCAGCGGGTCGTTACCGGCGACGTAGCCGACATAGTTTCCGTTCATCGGGAGCCTCTCCCATTGCGGCCCAGGCCGCGGACCCTGCGGCCTTGGCAGGCGACGCACGGCCCCGCCGCATCCTCCACGAACTCCCAGTCGCGCAGCGCGTCCGACCACTGCGGCTGGTAGCACGCCTCACAGACCTCTTGCGGCCACACCAGGTCGGGAACCCCGAACGGGCGTAGCGGCAGCGCGCTCACGTTGTTCTCCTCCAGGGGTCGAGCGGTGGCATCACTGACGGTGGCCACGGCTCCCCCGTACCGCGGCACACACCTCGCTCGGCCCCCGGCCATCCGGTTTGCGCCGCACCGTCCTGACAGAGACGCCTGACTTGCTCCTGATACGTGCATCGTCAGGTGGAGACGCGCCCGAGGGGCCGGTTCCGGCGAGTTCTCAGCCGCCGCGGTCCAGCTCCCGCTCGCGCAGCTCGACGCGGCGGATCTTGCCGGAGATGGTCTTGGGCAGCTCGTCGGTGGATGCTGAAGTTAAGACGTCGTTTCGCTCCTTGGTGCGGGTGTGGCAGGATCCCGCGCCATGACAACCCTCATCGACGACCTCGTGCCGGACGAGCTGTGGGCGTTGGTGGCGCCCTTGCTGCCGGCGCCACCCCGCCCGCCGTACGGCGGCCGGCACCGCGCCATTCCCGATCGCAACTGCTTCGCCGCGATCGTCTACATGGCCCGCACGTCGACTCCTTGGCGGCTGCTGCCTGCCCGTGAGCTGGGCTGCGGCTCGCCAGCGACCTGCTGGCGCTGGCTCACCGAGTGGGCCGAGGCCGGGGTGTTCGACGCGCTCCACCTTGAGGTCTTGGACCGGCTGGGCGAGCGGGGCCGGGTGGACTGGTCGCGGGCGAGCGTGGACACCATGAGCGTGCGCGCCAAGCGCGGGGGGACCACGTGGGCGCAAATCCCGTCGATCGTGGCAAGCCTGGGTCCAAGCTCCATCTGGTCTGCGACGGTGGTCGGCTGCCGCTGACGGCGGCGGTGACTGCCGCTAACACCGGCGACACCATCATGTTCGCAGCCGTCCTGGATGACGTTCCGCCGGTCCGCACGCCGTCGGGACGGCGGCGCAGACGACCGGGCAAGGTCGACGCCGACAAGGGGTACGACAGCCGAGCCAACCGGGCCTGGCTGCGGCGACGTGGGATCACCCCGCGGATCGCCCGCCGTGGGATCGAGTCGTCGGCGCGGCTTGGGCGCCATCGGTGGAAGGTCGAGCGGTCGCTGTCCTGGTTGAGCTGCTGGCGGCGGCTCCAGGTGCGGTGGGACAGGGATGCGGGGCGGTGGTTCGCGTTCGTGCTGGTGGCCTGTGCGGTCGTCTGCTTCAACCGGCTCTAACGGAGTGACGCTGTCGCGGTACAGACCGCCGTGACGGCAGTTGTTTGCTGTCAGCCCAAGTTGCCAGCGTCAGCAAGAAGGGCGAATAGCAGGACGGTTGTGCCCGCTCGGCCATCCCGCTGGGCGCGGCGGGGCGTTGCTGTCTGGGGAGGACTCAGCGCGGGAACGCCGGCATGCCCCCAGCGGTCTGCTCGAGTTCCGCGCGCCTGCGGGCGTTGGTCTCCGGCCCCGCGTTCCAGGTCGGCAGGGCCCGGCTTAGGGCTCGGGGGCCGCTGACCTGGATCCCACCAGATCGCAGCGCCGCCGCCCAGTCGACCCGTCCCATGTGCCAGTGCGTGAAGCTCAGCGGGTCGGTGATCGTCACCACCAGGTCGTCACCGAAGCCGGGATCCACGCGGCACAGCTCGCCCTCGCGCCCCTCGATCAGCAGCCAGCCCCTGGTTTTGCGGCCACCAAACAAGAAGTCGAAGCGGACCACCACCCGCCGGTCGGGCAGCAGGTCGCGACGCAGGAACTCCTGGCACCACGACCACAGGACCATCTCGGGGTCGGCATGCTTGGTGGTGAGCTCGGTCCACCGCTCCGCCCAGAACCCGAGGGCCAGCAGCACCCCCGACAGGTCCTGCCCTGCGGCGGTGGGCTCGTACAGCGACCCGTGCCCGTCGGGCTTGGGACGGATCTGGATGACCCCGGCGTGTTCCAGCTCGCGCAGCCGCCGGGTCAGCAGCGCCCGCGAGAGGCCGGGAGCGCCAGCCGCGATCTGGTTGAAGGTGCGGCAGCCCTGCAGGATGTTACGCAGGATGATCGGCGTCCAGCGCTCGGCGAGGATCTCCGACCCTCTGGCGATCGGGCAGAACTGGCCGTAATTGCGCATGGATGCAGTCTGGCTTGTCGCCCGTGGTCCTGCCTAGTTCCAATCGTGAACCGGATGGATGGAACCGGCCGGGAGGTTCACAAACTGTCCTAGGCGAGCCTCGTGCTGTCCCCGACGATGACCAGCGAAGGCGTAGCAGTCTCCCGGAGGAGATCAGCCATGAGCAGGCAGCGGATCGTGGAGGACAGCAGCCGTCGCTCGGACGGTGATGACGCCCGGCGGCGGGTGCTGGCCGGGGCACCGGTCGCGGAGCGACGCCTGGACCTGGCTGGGGTTTCGACCGCCGTGCTGGAAAGCGGTGACGGCCCGCCGGTGGTGCTGCTGCACGGCCAGGGCGGCTGGTCGGGGATGTGGCTGCCGGTCATCCCTGACCTGATGAAGACGCATCGCGTGATCGCGGCCGACCTGCCGGGCCTTGGCGCCTCGGAGGTGCCCGACGGCCCGCCGGACGCCGCCCGCGTGCTCGCCTGGCTCGATGCGCTGATCCAGTGCACCTGCCCGTCGCCGCCGGCGCTGGTGGGAGCCTCCCTCGGTGCTTCCATCGCCGCTCGGTTCGCGATCGCCCACCCGGATCGGCTGTCCCGGCTGGTGCTGGCGGCTGCGGGCAGCTTGGATCGGTTCCGGCCCGCACCGGGCGTCGTGCTCGCGTTGATCCGGTTCATCGCCCGACCCAGCGAGCGCACCCAGCAGGGTTTCCTCCGGCAGGTGACGGTGGACCCGGCCCGCGTGCGGGCGCTGCTGGGCGAGCGCTGGGAGGCGTCCCAGGCGTACAACCTCGACCGCGCCCGCACGCCGAGCGTACGGGCCGCCAACCGCCGGATGCTGCGAGAGCTCGGGACCAAGACGATCCCACCCGAGGACCTCGCGCGGATCGCCGTCCCCACCTCCCTGATCTGGGGACGGCACGACCGGGTGATGCGCCTGCGGATCGCCGAGGAGGCCAGCGCCCGCTACGGCTGGCCGCTGCACGTGGTCGAGGACGCCGGCCACTTCGCGGTCGAGCAGCCGGAAGCGTTCCGGGAGGCACTGCGGGCGGCGCTCGGCGACCGCTGATGAAACCTCACATCCGGTAAGGGCCGACGGCGCCAACAGGAGTCCCCAGGCCTTTCCTCGGGGGTGGTCCGCTGGCGATGGCCAGGCCGACCGAGGCCCGCATCGGCACCAACCACCCAACAGGAGCGAAACGCCGTCTAAGTGCTGTCTTGGCGTCCAGGTAAGCGCTCTTCGTGTGCTTGAGCTGCCCGGCGGTCAGGCCGGGCGGTTGCATCCGCGGTGTCCGTGGGCGGGGTTGGAGCCCCGCGGCGCGGTGGCAGGCGTCGATTAGCTCCATGATGGCCAGGCTCGTCGGCGATCGATGGGCAGCGTGGCGCTGTCGTGGAGTAGGGGCCCTGAGCGCCACCAGCTAGTAGCTGGGCTTGCCGTACGCCGCGACTGCGCCCGGACACTACGGTGCATCGCCGTCCCCAGGAAGATCGATCCGAATTCCTCGTGACGGCGCCCTCGTCCCTCACGGGTCGGAGGGGCTGCCGGTAGAGGATCTCGGTCACTGGGCGCTCAGGTGGCCGGGTGTGGACCAAGAGGCGGCAACTCGGGCATCTCTTGGTGACTGGGTGGCACCACTCCCGTGTATCAACGGCCCGGCCGCCTGCTCGTATCTCACAGAAGTAGGTGCTCAGCTACCCCTCTAAGGCAGGTACTCGGGCGAGCCCCGCTCTGCTGGAGACGCTGCTGCGCACCCACCGGTTGGGGTATGGGCACAGGCATTTGGGGGAGGCATGGACGCGGCTGTCGGCAGGGACCGGTTCTGGGAGCTGTTCAAGGGGCGGGCGCTGGTGGTATCGGAGTTGCCCGCTGGGCACAGCAGAGTCCTGGCGAAGATGGCCAACGAGCTGGCAGGCGGTGCCGACGCGTCGCTGCGCACAAAGGCCGAGTACGAGGCGCTCTTCGACCTGCTCGCTGCGCATGCCCCGCCGGTTCCTGCGAAGCTGAGGCTGCTCGACGAGGCCGGGCGCCCCACCGCTGCTGCGCTGGCGCTCGAGGACTACATCGGCGCGTCGCTGGGGAAGCCGGAGTTCTTTGACATGGACATGTACATGTTCCATGTCAGCGGGTTTCGCCCAGGGCGCGGTGTCCTGACGGAGCGGGTGAGGCCCGACCACCGCGCCAGGCTCGACGTGTGGAAGACCGACCCGGCCGATGACCGGCGCATCCCAGCCCCGCCAGGTGGAGGCATCTTGTTCGGCACATCAGCGTTTTCGCTGAAAAACAGCGGGAATCGCACGCTGCGTGCGTCAAAGCGGTCCTGGAGGATAATCCTCGATGCCACAGGGCCCGGCAACCGCCTGGCCGGGATGACCCGGATAAATCTCAAAGCGATGTACAACGATCCATCGCAGATGCGCGAATCGCTGGCCTGGCGCCTGTTCAGAGAAGCCAATGTCCCGGCGCCGCGGCACACGTATGCGAAGCTGGCATTTGACACGACCTACAGGGGCCTCTTCTCGGTCATCGAGCAGGTCGACAAGAAATTCCTGAGAGACCACTTCGGAAAGAACCACCTGGGAAACCTTTACAAGGCTGGCTGCCGCGACATCGGGTGCGCGGGCCTCGAATACCGGACCGGGCCCGATGGCGATGACTCAGGGCGCCAGTACTTCATCCCGGGATCCCCGGAGCGCACCTATCGTATCAAGACCAATAAGAACGACTCCGAGGCCAACACGTACGACGACCTCGCCTGCTTCATCAGGACGATCAACGGTATCGGGCTCACGGGTGGCGACGAACGATTCGACACGGACGCCTTCCGTGAGTCGGTGGACGGCATCATGAACGTCAATGCCTTCCTCAGGTGGGCTGCCGTCAACATGCTGCTCGGGAGCTGGGACAATTACTATGCGACCCGGTCAAACTATTACCTCTACAACTCGGGTCGCAGGGGAGCGGCGAAGGATTTCGTCAGCTCTCCCTATTTCCACTTCATCCCATGGGACTACGACAACTGCCTGGGAATCGACTACTCCGGCACGCAGTGGCAGTACGCTGATATCCTCGACTGGCCGGGCAAGGTGAACCGCCACACCCCGAAGATCCCACTCGTCCGGAATCTGCTCCGCAACCACGACTACCGTCAGTACTACTTGGATTATCTGGAGCACACGCTCGATACCGAGTTCAATCCAGGAGCAATTGCCGCGCAGATCGGAGCACGCTCTGAAGGCGGCCTGTGGCAGCGCGTCCGGCAGGCAGCCTATCTGGAATCTGATTCCCCGTATGAGCGGCCGTTCACCGGGCGGCGGTACAGCAACGACGAGGTCTACCAGAGTGGTTGCCGGCAGCGCCAACTGCGGCATGGGAAGAAGACGATCGAGGGCATTATCCACTACGTGCGCATGCGTCATGACAGCGCCCGCGCGCAACTCGAGCAGCTGAGGCGGACAATACCGCGCACTGTCGACGGCTTCCCCCCAGCGGCAGAGCGGCTGCCGCGGGCGGCCTAGTGCTGTTCGTGCCTGCCCCCGACCGGAATGTGGAGTGAGGGTCATGGAAACTGCCCGACGAGGTCTCGGCGAGGCCGGCACCGAGGGAACCAACGCGGAGCAGGAGGTGCTCGGGCCCGTTCATGCCCTGTTCCAGCAACGCGTTGATGGAGACGACGCGCTGCTCAGGCTCGCTGGTCTCCGCTTCGCCCAAATGGGCATGGCCGCCGAGGTGCACGCGCACACGCCGGACCAGCTCGAACATGTCCTGCAGTTCGTGCCCCCCCATGCGCGCTTGCCTGTCGTCCACCTGAACCGCGGCATCAACGTGCTGCATGGGCGGGACCGTGCCGTGGTGGGGGAATTCGCCGACCGCTTCGCAGGCCGCGTCGCCGGACTGGTCGTCCATGACAAGCGTGAGATGGCGGCACAAACGGATCGCCTGCTCGCCGCCCTGCGCGAGCTGAATGCTCGCCTCTGCGAGCGGCCCGATGGTCCCCTCGTCTTTCTCGAGTACGCCGCTGGACTGGATCGCGGCTGGTTCGTCGAGGTGGCGGAGCGTCTGCAAGCCGCTGAGCGAGTCAGTTGCTGCCTCGACGTCGGCCACATGGGCCTGAGACAGGCGACCGCCAGGTTCGGAGAAAGCCATCCTGACCTGAATCTCAAGAAGCTCAGCCCGGTGGACGACCGGTTGCCCGACCTGGTAGCTGACGTTCAAGACGCGGTGGGAAGCGCGTTACCGCATGTGCTCGACGTCACGCGTTCGCTTGCCCGGCTCGGCAAGCACCTCCACTTTCACCTGCACGATGGGCATCCCCTCGTCGAAGGTCTCCGGGATCACTTCAGCTTCCTCACGCGGCTGCCAATTCCCTTCAGCTACCAAGGTCGCCGGTCACTGAGCATGCTGTACGGGCCAGGCGGTCTGGCCTCCATCGTGTCGTCAGCTCTCGAGGCATGCCCCCCGCAGGGGGTCTCGTTCACGCTTGAGATCCACCAGGTCGAAGGCCGGCTGCCCCTCGCCGACGCCGAATGGCTCTTTCCCCACTGGCAAGACACCACCAACGCCGAACGGATGAACTACTGGCTCTCGGTACTGTCTGAGAATGCGATGCTCATATCCCAGCATGCCGATCACGACCTGCCGCTCTCCGGCCGCGACGGCCGGGTTTGAACCCGCGACCGCTGCCGTCGGCTTCAGTCCCTGGGCAAAGTGGTCCCCATCCGGTACACGACCCGCCGAACCGACCCCAGACAGCAAGCTGACCAGCGTTTCCGCTGGTCAGCGTCTATGTAGTGGGCGCGACAGGGTTTGAACCTGTGACCTCTTCCGTGTCAGCAAACCACCGGGGAACCGCTGTTCGCACGGCCGTTTTCCCAGGTCGCGCTCGACCGTGGGGCCCGAAGTTAAGTGCTCACTTGGCGTTCAGTTAAGCGTTCTCCTGTCGGCAAGGGGAGAGCCGAGCAGCGGGGTGGCAGCCGCCAGGCGGTCCCCGCCTTCCAGGGTCAGCGTTGCTCACAGCTCGTACCCCTGAGCGACCCAATACTGCCAATCCTCGATCACCTGGCGGGTCTGCTCGTCCACCGCGACGCCCTCCAGCTGGGCCAACGGAACCGCAAGGGCTCGGCCTTCCCAGCCGATCAGCACGAACATCTCATGCTGGCACTCCTCCTCCGGGGCCATCCCGACGACCTCGACCTCCTCGCCGATGCGCAACGGCGAGATGCTGCGCTCGGCGATGCACCTGGCCACAAAGGGGAAGGTCAGCCGGTCCTCCAGGGAGTAGTACCAGCCCATGGCCTGCTCTTCGGGCGTGTAGGCGTCGACGACGATCTCCATGGTGATGCGCTGCTCCCGCTCCTCGTCGTCACGCGATCGTCGCTTCATCCGGTCTCCTCATTCGCTACGAAGCCTCGCTGCGTCCCATCGCTGCGGAACTGCCCGGGCGATCAGGTCGGGATCGGGACCGCTGCCGCTTGAGCCGCGCAGGTCGGCGTAAGCATGGCAGCTTCACATCTCCTGTTTCCCATCCGGCAGGGTGACCAGTGCAGTGGCTCAGCCTCAGCGGGCGGGAGGTGGACATTGGGCGTGGCCTCTCGGCTTGCCCGACGATCCCGAGGTGGCTCGGAACTCTGCGCGGCGTTCCACCGGGCTGACTCTCGAGTCACGGGTTACGGACCAGAAACGCCGGCAGGGGGCGAGGTGGCTCGCCTCCTACCGGCAACCTACGTGGTTGTTTGTGCTTACCCGGTGGGCTGCATCAGGAACAGTTGGCCGTCCTCGACGGTCACGGTCGGGCCGACCGGCGGGGTCGTGGGCGGGTGGGCCTGGACGTCGGAGAGCCAGGTATCGGCGCCGAACATGGCGGAGGCGTCGATGATGCCGCTGGTCTCCCACACCCCCGGGCCGACCGCGACGTTGTCACGACCCGGTGGGTCGAGCTGGGCGACGCGCGTCGCCGTCGAGGCGTCGACACCGACCCTGCCCCTGACGAGGTCGAAGCGCCAGATCGAACCGTCGCGGCCCTTGGCGGCCATCACGGCCCGGCTCTCGGTGGTGCCGTCCTCGTTGATCATCAGGTAGCGGCCGCTCACGCCGATGTTGTCGGGACTGATGGCGATGTCGCCACCCGCGGCGACGACGGTGTCGGCGTTGTAGACGATCGAGAGCGTCGCCGGCTTGACTGGGTCGGACGGGTTCAGCCGTAGGGAGTAGAGGCGTCCGAGCTCGTTGACGCCGTCGTCGGCGCCGCTGGAGGAGCCGGTGGTGTCGAAGAAGAACTCGTTGGGGTTGTTGGGGTTGAAGGCGCCGTCCTCCGGGCGCACGAAGGTCATCGCGCCGACGGCGTCGCTTGCCGCCTCCAGCTGCGTGTCGGTGAGGTCGGCGGCGTCGGGGATCTCGACCCACTTGCCGGTCACCGAGCCGCTGGTGAACGTCCGCTCACTGTTGCGTTCGGGGTCCAGCGAACGGAAGACGTACAGCTTGCCGTTGTCGAGGCCGTTGCGCGCCAGCACGGAGGCGTCTGCGGACTGGTCCTTCGCACCGATATACATGTACAGCTGGTTGTCCAGCGTGGCCGGCCCGTCCTCGGTGGAGAAGATCACCGTCCGCCTGCCCTGCGTGGGCTGCACGACGGTGTTCTCTTTGGAGTAGCGGCCCAGCTTGGGCAGCGTGTGGAGTTCGCCGTCGAAGATGGCGACCGACAGGCCGCCGTTGCCGTCGAAGGTGTCGGGGCTGGTGGACTCCTCGTTGGTCAGGTAGATCGGCCGGTCGAAGCCGTTGGCGGGGCCGGCGAGGAAGCCGGAGCAGAACCGTGCCAGCTGGCGGGGCATCTGGGCCTCATTGCCCACCACCGGCGCCGGGCCGAGCAGCGTGTTCTCGTCATAGATCCAGTCGTAGGCGCGCTTGCCCGCGACCGGGTCGCCATCGTGGTCGAGGAGCCACTGTGAGACGATCGCGCCGCGGTTCTTCGGCCCACCCACGACCGGCTCGGACTGCGCGGTGAAGCCGAGCTCGTGGTTCATGAACAGCGTGCTGGTGCCGTCGGGGTTGGGATGGGCGCCCAGCCCGTCGGGGATTCCGACCATACGGTACTGCTGCCCGGGTGTGCCGCCGAGCAGCGGGACCTTGTCGTCGACGCTGAACAGCGCCTTGATCTGGTAGTCGCCGCCGACCGGTTCGACGTACGGCTTGACCGAGGTGGCGGCCAGCCCGGAGCCTGCCATCGCCACCGTGAGGGCGAGGGCCGCGGCGAGGGCGGCGCCGATCAGCCGGCGGGTCGTCTTGTGGTTGGGTTGCCGCACGGGGTTCTCCTCTCTGTGGGAGGCGCCTGGGTTGCTAGCGCAGCGCGGGCGCGTGGACGACGATCAGTTCGGTGTCGTCGGGCCGGTCGCGGGCGGTCCAGCGCCCGTCGCTGAACGGGTAGTTGTTGTCATTGGCGATCAGCAGCCGCTCGCCGCTGAGGACCTCCAGGCTCTCCACCGACTGCAGCGGGAACAAGAACGGGTCGCCGACGCCGAACTCACCCGGCCGCGGCGGCAGCGAGATCCCGTCTGGGTCCGGGATGGCCAGCAGGTCGAGCACCAGGCGCTTCTCCAGGAAGCCGTCGGCGTCGACCCGGCGTAGATCCACCAGGTAGACTTTCTTCTGCCTGGCGTCGGCGCCTTGGTCGTCGTCGCGCTCGATGAGGACGAACCGGTGCTGGTCCAGCGCCGTGAGGTCGCCGATCACCGCGTCGGGAAAGCCCGCGTCGACGTGGTACTGCCAGGTCCGGTCGGTGTAGGCACCGGCGCGGAGGTCGAATTCGTTGAGGATCCGCCGCCGCGGGTCGGGGTCGTTGCGCAGCGCGCCCTCCAGCATCGGGTACAGCGTCTTGCCGTCGACGCTGCGTGCCATGCCCTCGAACCCGCGGCTGGCCCGGAGCGTCCAGGCGTCCGGATCCGGGAGGTAGGGGTTCTGCGGCGACTGGACGCCCGGCAGCGGCACCGGCGCCTCTAGCACCTTGCCGGTGGCGTCGGTGTGGAGGAGGAAGGGGCCGAACTCCTCACCGAACCAGAAGCTGCCGTCCCTGGCCCGTCGCACGGACTCTAGATCGAAGTCGGCCCCGGTCAGCAGCCGATCCGACCGGAAGAGCGCGAATGGGACCTTCCCGTCGGGGTCGCGGAGCTGTAGGAAGCCGAGCACCGCCACCGTTCCGGTCCCACCATCGGCGGTCTTGAAGTCCGGCCGGATCCTGTACAGGCGCAGCAGAAAGTCACCGGAGTTGGTCTTGGCGCCGTAGCCGTTGTCGGGCATCGCCCAGAACGCTCCGTGCCCGGCCTCCAGCACTGCCGAGAAGCCGGGGATGGGCTGGCCTGGGAACGGCGGCGTGACGCCGTTGTCGCCGGTGATGAACGCGCCCGAGGGCGGCCCTGGCTGGTAGGCGTCCGACGGCAGGATCGCGCGGCCCAGCAGCGTTGGCGGCCGGTCATCGGCCGCCGTGGCGGGTGCCGCGAAGGCTGCGACGGCCAACGCGACGGCGGCGAGCGCGGCGGACAAGACTCGCATAGGTCATCTTCCTTCCCCTTCGGGCCCAGGTCGGACTCTACAGCCGTTGCAAACCATCGAGGTAGCCTCGGCGTGACGCCACGGTGAACCCAGGCGACCCAGCCACGGACGCGGCCACGTCCTGCAACCGCGGCGCGCACACCTGCACACGCGTTCCCCCGGGAGTCCCCTCGAGCCCGACGCGCCCAGCAGGGTACGGGCGCCCTCAGGGAGGTGGTCCTACGCGGGCGCAGCCACCCCGGGGTGAACAGAAGAAGCCACTCCGCCTGACCGTAGTTGCCAGTCATGCCCTTGTGGTCTTGGTCCCGTGTGATCCCGGGCGCGGACTGAGGTTCGGTCCCGGACACATCAGCTGCTCCCGTCCTCCGGAACCCGGGGACCGGCGTGGACGGGCATGGTGAGGCCGGTCGCAGCCATGGCGAACTGGCTCTTTGTGCCGAGGCACCCGAGAAGTGCTACGAGGCCGACATCGGGCTGGGACGCATCACCGCTCCACCGTAACGGGTGCCAGCTTGGCGGCCCGCTCATGGGTGCCCGTGGAATTAGCTGCTGAGATAGCGTGAGGCGAAGAACCCGAAGCTCTGCGAGATCGCGGTGGTGCCGGCCACCACCAGCCGGCCATCGGCCTGAAGCTCCAGCCCACCCACTTCGTCGGTCGACGGTGAGACCGGGGTGATCACAACCCCGTTGACGCCGAAGCCGCGATCAAGCCGGCCGTCCGAGCGATACCGTGTCAGACCGACGTCCGAAGCTCCCGGGCCGGATGTGTCGCCCGCGGCGACGATGCGACCGTCGGCCTGCACCACGACGCCG
>Ga0184612_10000669_pt1 | contig 16051 bp, 21 predicted proteins | sample PLM3_60_coex_FD_133163 | JGI IMG/M metagenome (GOLD analysis project Ga0184612, IMG submission 133163) | Groundwater sediment microbial communities from an aquifer in East River, Colorado, USA - PLM3_60_coex | ecosystem: Environmental > Terrestrial > Soil > Riparian zone | place: USA: East... | reverse complement strand
GGCTCGGCATCGACCTCGAACGGAATGTGATTGGCGTTGAGACCTGCGAAATCCAGAGTTACCAGCGTGCCCAACGCGCGCTCGCGGATCTGCTGATGAAGAACCTCCACCCGCTTTTCTTCAAAATGTGACGGAACGTACATAGATATCACCCACCGATACGGTGAAGCCATTACACTTACGTCAAAAATTCATCGATGAATATCGCCCGCAAATCATGGCGCTGTCAACAATGCCGCACATCGACAGCGCAGTTGGCCTTGGCCGCGTACTGCAGCCGATTCCGGCATTCGCACGACGGCCGGTTGAAATAAACCGAAATAAACGGAATAAGATTGAATATTGGTGGCGTAATGCCGTGATTCCAAAAGGGGAGGATATCTAATGAAATCGAGATTGAAGCTCGCCGCAGTAAGCTTTCTCTTGGCGCTCCTGACGATCGCCAGCGATAAGCTCCATGCGCAAGAGTCGTTTTTCAAGGGAAAACAAATGCGCATCGTTGTCGGCTTGAGCACCGGCGGCGGCTACGACCGCGCCGCCAGACTGATTGCCCGGTATCTCGGCAAGTACATTCCCGGTAATCCGGACTTAGTGGTGCAAAATATGCCGGGCGCCGGCTCGGTTACCGCTGCCAATTACGTTTGGGGCGTGGCCAAGCCCGACGGCCTCACGCTGCTGGCACCGCACAACAACGTTTATTTGGGCCAGCTTTCCGGTCAAAAGGAAGTACATTTCGACCTGCCGAAGTTTCAGTGGATCGGCTCGTTGGAAAACGACGACATGATGCTTTTCTCGCGCGCCGACGCGCCGTTCAAGTCGATGAGCGAGATCGTCAGAACGAAAGAGTCGCCCAAATGCGGCTCTACCGGCGTCGGCAGCTCGGATTACGTGATGTCGAAGATATTAGAAGAAACGATCGGCGCCAAGATTCAACATGTCATAGGCTATCCGGGCAGCAGTGAGATAGCCATCGCTATGGAGCGCGGCGAGGTCTTGTGCATGGGACTGACGATCTCTACTTACTACGGGCGCGAGCCATTTTTGAGCTGGCTCAAAACCAAATTCGTCCGCTTTCTTGCCCAAAGCGGGCGTCAACGAGATTCACGCGTAGCTGACGCTCCGACCATTTACGAGCTGATGGAGGAATTCAAAACGCCGCCAACCAAGCGCCGGGTTGCCGAAGCGATGCTTCAGGGCGGTGAGTGGGCTCGGCCGTTGATGGCGCCGCCCGCAACTCCCGCCGATCGAGTCGCGCTTTTGCGCAACGCTTATGAAAAGGCCGCCAAGGATCCGGACCTAGTGGCGGAAGCCAAGAAACTGCGCATTGAAGTGACCCCGGTGCGCGGCGAAAAATTGCAAGCCATGGCGAAAGAAGTGATGACTCAGCCGCCCGAAGTCACCGCGCAAATTAAAAAGTTATTCGTTCAGTAAGCGTCGGATTGCAATCGGCGGTAAGCACGCGCTGAATAAACTCACCTTTGGCGTTGGAATATTCAGTGCTTTTGGTGACGCCGCGCGCGAGGATCGCACGCTTTTCCGCCTCATAGCACCGCGATAATTCGGCGTCGCTTCTCAATAGATCGCGGAATTTTAGAAGATCGCGCGCTTCGGAGTGCCCCGCTTCAATGACATGGGCGTGAATGCGATAGGCGCGGCCCAAATATTCAATGCTGCCGACGCGCATCGGACGAGACTCGGGAAAGGCGTCGGCACCGCCCTGACGCTGAAAACCCATGTGGTCCAGTGTATCTTTCGCCGATCGCAGACAACCGGGTTCGTACGTCACGAGCAGATCGATGATGCCCTTTCCCCAGCAGCCTGGAACGGCCGTGCTGCCGATATGCTCTACGTTGAGTCGCGGATTTGACTCGACGATGCCGGCCGCTAGATTAGCAGCCACCCTGGAAGACTCCCAATTGGAAGGCAGATAGTGGGCCGCGGTAGGTGTATACGAACCGATCAACATGCTCAGATTTCTCCGTTTACACTGTGCGTAGGCGTTCATCTAGAACTGTTCCTGGGAAGAAGTCGGCAAATAAATTCTGCCAAGCTAATACTGATCTCGCTCATCTCGCATTTTTTCTCCTCCCCCCGAAGGATCTCGCCGAAACTTTTTTGAAAGCTAAAATGCATCAATCACCTACTATTCGAGGTCAGAGAGCAACCTTGATGCCATTAATCGTCATCGGCATCGCTGGGCGCAATATGTCAATTTTTTAATGGCTTACGCGGACGGACGGGATTTGGTGGGAACTCACGCGCAACCACGGTGCAACTAACGGATACAGCCGGTATCCATTGGTTGCGTCGTTGCACGTTAGGGACGCGCGCAATCAACGCACTGCGATTGATCGAAGGTCGAGCGTCAATCGACTCGCGGTTTTTCCTCACATAGAAGCGGCGATAATCTGAAACGTGCGAGCAGATGGCCAGCGTAAAACGGCTTCACGCGACTTATGTCTTAGTTCTCGGTCGACAAGTCTTTAGTCCGCTTCTTGATCGCCGCCATAAAACCAGCCTTATCCGCGGGCGACACCATTAGCTCGCTGCCATCACCGTAACGGATGAGTAAACGATCCAAAGACAGCGCTGGGCTCGATGCGGATTTCGCGTCGGCTCGATGGTGTAGATTTCTCGCAGCGGAACGACCCACGAAAACGGTCCACATTTCACCCAAAGCATGTCGGAACTAATCGTGTAACGGGTGCTCAGATAAAGCCACAGGCAAAATCCGAGTACGATGACGACGATGACCGTCGCCAGCAGGTCGGCACCGCTGTCATCCGGCAGGATCCCCTCGAATACAAATTCCAATACTAGAACCGGAATACCCACGACCAGACCTATGAGCCAAAGGTCTACTTTCGATCGAAGGACCGCATCCAAAGTGAATTTTCTCCAGGCATAGTAGCTTTTTTTGAGTCTAGCTTTTTTTTCTGCGGGGGAAAACTTTGTGCAGATCCTAATGTCTCACCTATCTAGTAACTGACGAGATATACTACGCCAGCACTGCGAGCGTTTCGACTCGCGGCTCACGAATCGGCAAATTGCATAACGCGGCTGCGCTCGCTAGCAAAGCATCGGCGTACCACATCCAGAGATAATCGCCGTTATGAGAGAACGCGAGTCCACCGAGCCACGCGCCGAGGAAACCGCCGATCTGATGCGAGAGCAACGTCAAGCCAAAAAGCGTAGCGAGATAGCGCGTGCCGAAGAGTTTGCCGATCACCCCTGCCGTCGGTGGCACCGTCGCCAGCCACGTGAATCCAAGTCCAATAGCGTAGAGATAGAACGTCCACGCGGTCTTCGGCACGGCAAGATACAACAGCACCAGCAACGCCCGCGAACCGTACACGTAAGACAACACGTACTTGCCGCGATAATGGTTGACACACCAGCCGGCGAGCAGACTGCCGGCAATATTGGCGAGGCCGATGATCGCGAGAGTCCAGCTCGCCACCGAAGCCGGCAAACCGTAAAGATTCACTTCGCCGGGTAAGTGCGTCACGATCAGCGCGATGTGAAATCCGCAGGTGAAAAAACCCGCGTGCAGCAGCAGATAACTGCGGTCCGCAAGCGCATTTCTTACGGTTGTGCGCATGCTCCAGCCGCCTGCCATTGGCGAAACACTAATTGGCGATGTGCGGCTCATGATGTGCACGAGCGGCAACGCCCCCAGCGTGATCACCGCCAACGACCACATAGCGCCCATCCAACCCAGCAGCGTTATAAGCGTCTGCGATAACGGCGCGAAAACGAATTGGCCGAACGAACCCCCGGCGTTAATCACCCCGGCTGCCGTGCCGCGCTGGTTCACCGAAACCCGCCCGGCCACCGCACCAATGAGCACAGAAAAACTGCCAATTCCAGAGCCGATTGCCGAAAGCAGCCCAATCGAAACAACCAATCCTAATCCTGATGACACAAACGGCGTCATCGCGCTGCCCAAAGATAGAATCAACACACCAACCACCAACACGCGCGTCGGTCCAAACCGATCCGCGGCAGCGCCGGCCAGTGGCTGCACCGCGCCCCAGACGAATTGCCCCACAGCCATCGCGAAACTGATCATGACTAAACCGAGACCCGTCGAGTCATTGAGCGGAAATATGAATAAGCCCAGCGACTGCCGCGCCCCCATCGTCACCATCAACACCGATGCTGCAGCGAGGGTGATGAAGAGCCAGGATTGCGGTTTGGTGTTGTCACTCATTACGATCAAACCGTCTGAACGATCTAAAACCTGGATGGAGTGAAACGAACCGGATTTCGCATAGCTCCATCCGGGCTACATACTGGAGTGAAAAGCGTCTACTTTCTTGGACGGGAATGCCCCTCGTCGTCAATATAGTCTGAAAAATCGGGTTTACTTGATAAGTTAATTGGCAACTTGTTTTCAACAACAAGTTTAACAATTTCGATCGCCTCAAATGGTGGCTCACCTTTACCACTTTCTCGGTAGAACCATACGGCGCCTTTCTCGACCTTGGCTTTTTCGAGTGCTTTTTTCACTTCTGAAACGCTCGCATCCTTCCCGTCTAATAAAACCTTTCCCGAACTAAACACGCTAATCTGAAGGAAAGACTTGTTTGGTAATCTACTGTCCGCAGCACAAATTGCACGGGGTAAAAGCCGGGCACCAATCGCACGTAGAATTTCAATCATGATCCTTCACTCGGTTATCCGACTAAACATATACCACCACCCTCCCCACAACACCGCCCGCCTTCAACTCATCCAACGTCCGGCTCACTTCCGACAATGGTCGGGTCTGAACCGGGATCGGTTTGATTTTCCCTTCGCGCGCCAGCGCGACGACGGCTTTCAATTCATCCACGCTGCCGAGATGAGAACCTTGAACCGTGATCGCGCGCAGGATCGTTGCCGCGATCGAGAGCGGAATCTCGCCGCCGAACAAACCGACAAGAATCAATTTGCCGCCCTTGCGCAGCGCGCCGAGAGCAAGATTCGCCGTGTCGGCGCTGCCGACGAAATCCACCGCGCCGTATAGCGCGCCGCCACTAATTTCTTTCAGCTTCTGCTGGGGATTACCTTCGCGGCTGTTGAGCGTCGCCGCTGCTCCAGCGGCGATTGCTGGTGTTAGTTTTGAATCGTCGATATCTACAGAAACAATTCGCTCATGGCCGAGCGCGCGCAGCATGCCGATCGCAGACAACCCGAGTCCGCCCGCACCAATGATGGCAACCCATTCATCACGCGGAATTGGTTTCAACTTCGAAACCGCGGAATAAGTCGAAAGCCCGGAACAAGATAGCGTCGCCGCCCAGACAGGATCGATGCCGCTCGCGTCGATGAGAAAGCGCGGATGCGGGACGATGAGATGATCGGCATAGCCGCCGGGGCGTTGAATCCCGATCATCCTCGGCGTCATGCAGTAGTTGTCCAGGCCATCGCGGCAGCGCACGCAGTCACCACAGCCTGTCCACGGATAGACCAAACGATCGTCGCCGATCGGCACGTCAGCGGATTTTGGACCTGCAGCGATCACCGTGCCGAACGGCTCGTGCCCAAGTGTCACCGGCGGATACATGCCGCGCTCGCTCATGGGCAAGCGCTTGCCGCCACCAAGATCGAAGTACCCATCTCGAATATGCACGTCGCTGTGGCACACGCCGCAGTACTTTAGCTTCACCAGCACCTCGGTGCCCTTTGGCGCCGGTGTTTCGCGCTCGATTTTTTCGAAGGGCTCACCCCATTTGACGACGTCGTAGCTCAGCATGGCAAGTTTTTAGCTCTTTGCAGCGCGCTTGGATCATAGCCTGTCAATTGTCGATTCTTCACCATTACATAGTACATAAACGAGTTTAGGAAATCGCCTTACCGACACAACAGGATTCAGTCAATTTATTTACGAGCTTCCGACTAGTTCGGTCCAATCAAACCACAGCAAGCCGGATCATCGACAGTTGATTTTAGTAAGCCATGGCGATAATAAAACTGTCAACCGCAGATTTTGCAACAAGCCCTCGACATCCCAATGACGTATTACCCGTATCACCGGCTGAAAAACGCCGAATGAGCGCAGCACCGCCAGAGAACGAGCAGCTAGCCACGCTCGCGGATCACCTCTCCGAGAGGCGCAGCGCCATTCTAGAAAACTGGCGCGCCGCCGTCGAAAACGATCCCGCTCTGACCACCGCTTCGACCCTGGCGCGCAAGGAATTCTACGACCACATTCCAGCCGTCCTAGACGCCTTCGAGCAGATTCTTCGCGCTCGCTACCTGGCAGACAAGGCGGAGGCCGCCGAGGAACAGAAAGAGCGCGCTGCTGAGCACGGTCTGCACCGCTGGCACCACGGCTATAACCAGCAAGACGTAATGCGCGAATGGAGCCATTTGCATCTTTGTTTGGTTAACGAATTGGAAAATTATTGCGAAATGAATCGCGGCCTCGATGATAGCGGAGTCATGGCCATCGCCCGCCGCGCTCTGGCGCGGCTATGCAGCGATGGGGTAACCGAGAGCGCGGCAACCTACGCCGAGCTTCAGCAATTAGAGGCCAAGGCACGCATGCGCGACTTGGAACACGCTCTGGAGGAACTGAAAGAACTGGACCACAAACGTAGCGAAACTTGGCGTCAAGCGGTGCACGACGTCCGTGGCAATTTTGGCGTGATCAAGACCATCACGGATCAACTGCGCGACGACGCCGACGAGGCGTTAAAGTCCGAATTCTTGTCTCTGCTTCAAAAGAGCGTCGCGTCACTGCACACGCTCTTGAACAACCTCTTGGTTCTGTCGAGATTGGAAGCGGGGCACGAGCAACGCAAGCTGCAGCCGGTCGACGCCGCCGCCGTACTCAAAGAGATATGCGATTCACTCCGGCCCCTAGCAGTGGAACGCGGCCTATTTCTCCATACCGCCGGTCCGGCATCGTTGCCGATTGTAGGAGATGCGCTCAATATCCAGCGTATCGCACAGAACCTAATGTTGAATGCGTTGAAATATACAGGCCGGGGCGGCGTCACGGTCACGTGGGAAGCGCTCGAAACAGATGGGCTTCAACGCTGGGTATTTTCTATCGAGGACACCGGCCCGGGTATTCAAAATGGCGCCGCGGCTTCGCTGGCCGACGCAATAGAACAATCGACCCTCGAAGCACAAGCCGTCGAACAAACTTCCGACGATGTAGAAAAATCCTCGACACAAGCCGAATCAGTTCCGACACTCTCGGCGCAGAGCGCGCCAGACACTGCGTCACAACAGCCGGGCGAAGGCATCGGACTCGCCATCGTCAAAAGATTGTGCGAGCTTTTGGACGCGACTCTGGAATTGAGAACCGAGTTCGGCCAAGGCAGTGTCTTTCGAGTCGTGCTACCGCGGCATTACGATACGGCCTGACTTTTTGAGTGAGGCGGACACATCACGAGCCGACGACTCGTGATACACGCTTCGTGCTCATCCCATTCGAGCAGATCCTTGTAACGCGCCGACATTGTGTAAAGACGATCCTCCTCCCAAAAATGATCCGGGCTAGTCTCCAGTGGGCGACAGCCGGTACTCTTTTACCGAATCGAGCCGGTTAAGCGTGTCTTTGAGTTTGCCTGCGTTGGCCGACCGGTGCGTGCCGATCACCATCCGGTATTCAAAAAAACCCGCGCCGCCGTCAAGCCGGTAATTTAAGTTTGCGATCGTAAATCCGTGGTCGGTCAGCAATCGGCGCAGTTCAGGCTCCGGCATCATCTGCTCGCGCGCGAAACGCACCACCAGATGGGCGTAAAACCACGTCGGAATATAACTCTCGATCCATCGGAAGACCGACAGCGTCACGAGCGTCAGAAACGTGCCGACCACCGCGGGCAGATAGAAACCGATGCCGATCAGAATGCCGATCGCCGCGGTAATCCAGATCGACGCCGCCGTCGTCAGACCCCGGACGGAGAGTCCTTCCCTCATGATCGTGCCGGCGCCGAGAAAGCCAACGCCCGTCATGATTCCCTGGGCCATGCGCGTGGGATCGAGAGAGATTCGACCCTGGTCGACTTCGGGGAACCAGCGCGCCTCGTATACGGTGACGAGCATGAGCAGGCTCGTCGAAAGGCAGACCAATGAATGGGTGCGAAATCCCGCCGGCCGGCCGTGGTAACTCCGCTCTAGCCCGATCAGTCCTCCGACAAGAAGCGACGCAATCAGCCGCAAAGTGATGTTAAGAAAATCGCCGTCGGAAAATACGTTCTGAGGCATAATAATGGCTCGACGAAAATCGTACGTGCGTTACTCCCCGGGGCGCAAGTCACCGGATCACGCCCTGTTGCGTCAGCAACGAGCGGAGCTTTTCGACGCGCTTGCGATTGACGCCTAAGTCGCTGTGTCCCAGGCGCGCTGCCGAGCGCACCGCGATAACACCCTGCGCCGAGCGCAAGTGGAGCTCGATATCGTCGACGAAGCCGAAAAATGCGCTGCTGCACTCGGCGTGGAGATAATCGTCGGTTTCCATGATGATCTTGGTTCGCGGCAAACCTGAGACCGTGGAACGCGCTGCTCGCCATGCATCCGTAGCCGGAACGACAAGTGGAAACGCGGCAACCAAGTGTGAGGGATCGTGCGCATCACTCGACACGCAATTCGGCGTCGACGGGCACGGCGCCAAGCGCAAATCTTTGACACCGAGATTCGTCGGTCTACTGCCGGGGCAGGAGAAAAGCGGCATGACGATGACAACGGCGGCGAGACTCCTCAGCGCTGTCTTCAAGATTGAGGTCGATCGCGCAAAGCAGCCCTACACTTTTTTCTGCTCCGCCTGCTTATCGAAGAACTTTAGCGCCATCGTTCCATGCGTCGCCGCCGCGCCGGCGCGTAACGCTGCCGCGACCAGCGACGCTTCGACGACTTCCTCTCGCGTCGCGCCGGCCGCGTGCGCCGCCTTGGCGTGCGCCTCCATGCAATACGGGCACTGCGTCGTACACGAAATCGCGATGGCGATGAGCTCGCGGTATTTTCGCGGAATTGCGCCGCTCTCTCGTCCAACGATATTGTTTAGCCCGAGCCAAGCGTTGAAATCATCCGGCGCCAACTTGCGCATCTCGCGCATTAGCTTCAAATCATTTTCGTCATGATAGTGTTCCGGCATAATCGATAAATCTCCTTAGAAGGCATCGAGAGATTGAACCTCACGCTACGGCAATTCCACTGTTTAAATAAAAAAGAGTTCCACGAAGATCATCACGACACGAATCCGTCGCGGATTTCGCGTTGCTGAGGGTCAATGCCACTTGTCGTGGGATTAAGTTTCGAAATTGCGGAAAACAGGCGGCCAAATAGGCGCGGGTAAAGAACCATTGCCAATCCGTATAAGCCGGCGCTCAACGCAAACAAATAGGGAGCCATCATCTCTAACCCGAGACAACCAGCAATATATTGTCTAGTCCGTACACGGCAATTCCGACTCGTTGGTCTCCACCCAGCCGACGCGGCTGCTCCAGTGACCATGCACCGATGGTTTGCCGGGCGGGAGGTCATCGAGTGTGCCTGCGGGGACAATGACGCGCTGGCGGTCGCGCGACGCGTGCGGCACGGGGCAATTACAACTGCCGCAGATTTGCCGCGCGAAACTTTTCGCCTCCGGCAAATCGAAGCGCTTAACCAACTCCTCGCCTTGTGTCCAGCGAAACTGCTCGATGGGCACCGCGATATTTGTCGAGCGCACCCCACCGGTCGCCTTGCGGCAGCGCGAGCAATAGCAGTGGCCGAACCTCATGAACGGCGTGCTCACTTCGTAGCGAACCGATTTGCAAAGACAACTGCCATGCAGTGTTTGTTCGGCCATAAATCCTCCTGATGAATGAGCTATTTTAGTCTACTCGATCTGCACCAAACCGATGCGATTCACGCCGCTGAACGCAGCGGCGATATTGCCGGCCTTGGCAACGTCCACGTAGCGCACGGCCGGCATTCTATTGCCGACCTGTAATATTGGCAAGAACCGATCAACGTTAAGCCGCGCGTATCGCGCAAGACAGACTCAGAAAAAATACTCATGACCGGGTTCGTAATTTCAATTTGTTCGATCAACAGATCGGCCAATGTTCCTAATGGATACGTTTTACTTTTCGTGCCTGTCAGTTTATTTCCTACATAAAACCCTTTCTCCCTGCTGAGTCATTTCCGAACCATCTTGCAAGCTTTTGAATTTCTTACCTTTCCACCATGGCACGCGCCTTGCGCATCTACCAGTAGGAGCGAAGGAGCAGGATTGAAGGGAAAGATTATGATTTCAAAGAACCGGATTTATCAATCGACTTCGATCGCGTTATTTATCGGATCTCTCCTCTTCGCAGCTTGCAACGGAGGTCCATTGACGACACGCGAAAAGTCGGCGGGCATCGGCGCGCTGGGTGGCGCCGCGGTCGGCGGTATCGTCGGTAGCGCAGTCGGAAATCCGGGCGCGGGCGTTGCTATCGGCGGGGGTTTAGGTCTCGGCGCAGGCGCGTTGATCGGTGACCAGCTCCAAAGTCAAGAATACCGACGGTAGGAAAGATAGTCGTAAACCAATTTAACCAACTAATTCAACGAAAGGATAGGTAAACTTATGCTGTCAATACTTTTATCAGTCGTTTTTGGTTTGGCAATCGGTTACTTCGCAACCCAAAATACTGCGCCGGCCTCCGTTCAATTCGGCGAGTTCGTGATTGAAAACGTGCCTTTGTACATGGTCACGGTAGGATCATTAATGTTGGGACTTCTTATCGCGTGGATTTTCTACATCGCCCGCACCGTTTCAACGACCCTGACGATCGCCGGGAAAGACCATGAAGTGAAGCGGTCCAGACGAACGGTCGCCGACCTCGATCAAAAGATCCACGAGCTGGAAGCGGAAAACACGAGGCTCAGATCCGAAATTGCGTCGACTCCGAAATATTCGGCCCCGGCGGGCACATACAGGGAGTCGATGCGCTCGAACGAACAGATTCGGCGCTCGGGAATGGACGATATACCACCGCTTTGACTTGCGCTAAATTATCAGGTTGGAAGCAGAAGCTCGTCGACAGCGCCGGCCACTTTCCATTCCGGAATTCGCCCTGTGGAGGCGAGCTCGCAAATGCGACGACATAGGGCATAGAACCTGAAGTCGGCGGCATACCAGCGCCTCAAGTTTTCGATCGCCTCGGCGTCAAGTTTCTTATCCAGATTGTTCGGAATCCGATGCGCCGTGACATCATCGGTAGGAAGCTGCACGCGGTATGTTAATCCCAGTTTTGATCTTAGCAGCTCGAAATCCTGCGCCAGGGTTTCTTGAAAGCCGATCAGAAAAATATCGGGCAGTCTCGACAGCAAATATCCTTCGCTTTCGAACCATTTTGCGTAGCCATCTTTAACATGGACGATGCCTTGCATCGCTTGCTCCGCTCGGATGCGTTCTTCATCATCGGTGGACGAGAGCGCTAAAGCAAGCCGGTTCGGCGTATCGAAATGGCTGAATGCCGTCTCCTCGTCTGCCGACCAGCGCACGAAGTAGCGGGGCTGACCTTGCCTAAGTCTGCTGTAAAATCCGCTAACGAACCGGCTAATGGGATCTCGCAAACAAAAAATAACTTTATCGCTCTTCGGTACGTCTCTTAGTGTTTGACGGTGACCATGAAGGACAATGGCATATTCGGGCGTTGCCAAGTGCAGTTTCAAAACATGCTTGATGGCGGTGCCGCCGGTTTTACTGACGTGCAGAAAATGGACGACCTGCTTTCCCCGCGCGCGGCAGTATCTCTGCCGTACCTCGCTTCTAAAAGTCGACCAGGTATTTTTCATTCGGATCCGCGACATGATCACCAAAACGTACCGTGGAATTATGGGCTAGTAACGCGATGGATCTGCGGGATGCCTGTTGTGGAATTTCTGCGCGTGTGGCGGTCCGCTCGTCCATCTCTGGCCTCCCTCGAGCCCGCGCCATCATCTCACGAAAAAAGCGATATATTTAAGGTATTTTTACCTTAAGGGGCGGTCCAAATGCAACCGTTTAGAGATTGGGCAGCGAATTCTAAAGGGAATTTGCGCGCCTTACTTCCTGCAACGCTCAACACGGTGTGATTGACGTTCGGTGATGAAACAATGAGGCGCGACAACGCGGCTAGTCGGAAATGAATTATTTCAGCGATTATACCGGAGTAGGCGCTTGTCACCGGAGGACAAAACCTGCTCGTCGGCATAGCCGGAATTTACGCCGTCCAAAGCGATGTCGAAGGTGACAACCTTTCGATCGAGGGACAAAAACAGCTCGCCTTTGGGGCTGGCGAGAAACGTAAACCCACTGTAGGAATAATATCCCTCCGGCATCGAAACGCCTTGTCCGTTGGGATGCGGGATCAAAATTTGGATCGGCCGTCCATCGAAATACCCCAGCACGTTGCGCTTTTCCTGCCACGATTTCGCTTGCGGATTCACCGCGCCGCTCTTGCGGTCGGTAATCCGCAAATGTTCCGCGGTGTGATATGATAGAGAGCGACCAAACCGGGATCGCGCAGAATCGCCGGAAGAACTTCACTGGGCGGCAGATGCTGATACTTTTTGTTCCAAACCGCGATCGGAACTCCCAGATGGGCGTGATCCGCATCCAACGGGAAAAGATACTTCGCCGCGCCGACACCGAGCATTTCTCGAAGGTGGCGCGTGGTTTCATCCACGAAACGGCATGGAATGGTGAACTCGTGTCCTCGGTACGCCACTGAAAAGTCACGCTCGCGAAACATACAATCCGCGACGGGCAACGGAGCGCGCAACCGCTCGCCATAATTTTGCTGATACTGATACGCCGCCTGGACCTCCTCCGCGGTAAAATACCAGCTGCTGTAGCGATCATCTTCTTCAGAGGAATTAACGATGCCCCCTGGACCGACAGCGAAAGTCATGAGCGCAACCACACCGCTCAACATGAGGTGTCCGAGCGGACGATTCTTACGCCTCGCGTGTCGTTTGCTCGTCAACGAATTCATTTTCGCGAATCCCTCCCGCTGTCCGAATAAGTAAGGCGCGGCTCATATAAGAGTGTGCGCCATTGCTTCGTCACGACGGTGTCGTTGCCTTTTTTGCTGGAATTGGTCAACAGCAATTGCCATGCCGCGGTGCTGAACTGCGCTTTGGGGCGCAATCCGCCATTCCCGGGGGCTAACGATCGAGTCCTGCTCGTTTTGCGTTCATGCATTGCTCAAATAGTATTCAAACCTCTGTAGAATTGAACCAATCACACAGCTGAATTAAGTCGATTATTATTGCAATTGATTAAGATCGAGGCACTCACATTAGCGCGCAGAGCGCGAAGTCAAATAGAATTCAGAGAGCGCGAAGATCGCTGAGATTGTGCGCCGCCGTTGACAAACCACTGGGCGCTTATCTAGAGTCGGGAAACTTTAGCGGAAGGGGATTTCAATGGCTGATCCAATTCTTAGAGCGAAAGACGGTGACATAACGACAATTACTTTGAACCGGCCGGAGGCCGGCAACCGGCAGACCGACGCGACCTGGGCCCAGGTAACCGAGATGTTTGACGCCGCCGCAAAAGACTCTCGCCTGATTATTTTTAGAGGCGCCGGCGAAGATTTTTGCTTGGGACGAGAAGCGATGGGCCAAGCGCAACCCGGCCCCGCGCCGGAAGCCTACGCCGTGCGCGATCGTGCCGAGACGATTTTCAATCTTTACGGCGCCTTTCGTAACGCCAAGGCGCCGGTCATCGGCATTGTGCAAGGGCGCGCTGTCGGACTTGGTTGTGCGCTCGCCGCGCTTTGCGATATCACAATCGCCAGTGAAAAAGCCCGCTTCTCATTTCCTGAAACGGCGCACCGCATCATGCCGACCATCGCATTTTCCGCGTTGGTGGATCGCGTGCCGCGCAAGGCTGCAACCTTCATGATGTACTCCGCTCAGGAAATCGACGCGCACAAGGCGCTGACCTTCGGCCTGGCGAGCGATGTCGTTCCACATGGAGAATTGGAAGCCAGCGTCAATCGCCTCGTCGAACATCTGGAGAAAATGCCACTCGCTGCCGTTCTCGCGCTCAAAGAATACGCGCGCACCGCTTTTGGCATGAGTACGCAAGCTGCCACCGACTTCGCGCGCAATTTGCACGCCACTGTAAATAGTTTTTCCGGGATGAGAGCGTAGAGAAACAAGCTGTCGGCTTTGAGCAATGCGTTAACGCGGATCCATCTAAACGTTCATCAGATTAGACCGCTCATCGGCTGGGCTTTCGATGGTAGAGTCTGCGGAGTGCGACTTTGGCCGCCGCAAGGCGGTCGCGTCGAGCCTTCGAGAGTTTTCGACCTGCGCGATTAATGTAAAAGTTCAGCATCGACATCGACGATCGAAAGGGATCGCTTTTGCGGCGGCGGCTTCGCTCGGCGGAGCGCCTGAGCGAACGCGCGATGTTGCGCGGATCGTCGAGAGAGAACACTCCCTTGTCCAGATCAAGCGCGTCGCTTGTTTCAGTGACGCGTTGGGACCAGCGATTAATTTTCCTCGCAGCCATTTAATGCTTTCCCACCCACCGTCCATGTCGCGGGCATTCCAGTTTACAACTTAGATGGCGAATAGGTCGCCAAGCATTTTTTCGTCGACTCCCGATAAGGATTTTCCGCTATCGTTCCTCGAACTCTGTGATGGGTCAATAATCTCGCGGCGTCCATCCGACGTTTCGTTTCGATACTGTCGGCGACGCGACGGCGGGAGCGGAGGCCGCGGATCGAAGCGCCATAAGCTCGCTTTCCCATTCAGGTTGCCGCTCGAACCGTGATTCCGCGACTTCGATAAAATTTAGCGATCGCTGATAATCGCCCAGATGGAAATGAGCGCGGGCAAGGTAGAAATAAACGAATGGGTTAGCATCGAGACTGAGAGATTTCTCTAAGTAAACTATCGCCTTCTGATATTCTCGGTTTTGGATCAGAGTTCTTCCTGTTTCCGCGAAACGCAAGGCCGCGGCGCGCCGAGGAGCAGTGCCGCGAGTAATACCGGTCAGCAACGAGCGATTCGGCAACACGGTAGAAAAATCAGTATCTCTAAAAACTGTTGGCGGGACAATGTCCTTTGTAGGTCTCTCTGAGTTGTTACTGTTTTTCTCTGCCCAACGATCATTTCCAAATAGTCTGTCAAGTAAGTCATTATCGAAGACAACCAAGTTGCCGTCTTCGTTTCTGTATCGTGCAGGTATTTGTCGGGCCGGCTGGACTCTCCCGGTTTCAAGGGCAACGCCATTGGACGGAAGAAGAATCAGACTGCATACACCAAAGCCAACCCACGCGATCAAGTTGATCAAGCCGATTAGAAATTGAACTGTTTTTGTCATCAGTCTAGCCGTTCGAAGCGTCCGCATTCGTTCTGCGCCGGCTACCTTGATTCGAAGCGCTCTTCGCACTTGGGCCGATGCCGCTCTAGTTCCTCACGTGAGCGGAAAGCGGTGCCGCAACGATCGCACTTGTTTTGCTGTGGCTGCTTCGCCGTACTCCGTATTCGGTTCTGATCTTGTTTGGTCATGATGGCCGTTCGTCCTTTTCCTTTGGGTAATAAAGTGTGCGATTGCCTTTCGAAACGACAATCGTCGATATCCCCGACCCGTATGACTGCCCCTCGTCGCGGCACGCCGTCACTCGTGAACTTTTTAGCCGCAAACGATGTACCAGCAAATTATCGCCGTGATTTGTGTTTTTTCGTAGAGATGAGCCGCAGACTGAAAGCCTTTGGCTCACAGTTGGAGTGACAATACTTACACCAAACGAACGAATGATGGATCACGGCTTTACGCCGATGGAACAAAAACAGATCGCAAGTCTATTTGGGAAAGTATTTCCATGCTGTAGCTTCCTTGAGTCGCGTCGCGACAACTGACGCATCACCGCTGAACGCACGAGCATCAATCGAGCGGATGGCGCAACGCCGCGGCGATGAGCTCCTTCTCGTTGGTCAGGTCGAGGCGCAACGGCGTCATGGATACATAACCCTGTTCGACTGCCCACCGATCAGTTCCTTCCTCGGTGCCTTCGATAGGGACGACGCTAAACCAAAAGTGCTTGCGCCCCATCGGGTCTTCGCCGGGCACGACTTTGCCGTC
>Ga0184612_10000668_pt1 | contig 16051 bp, 12 predicted proteins | sample PLM3_60_coex_FD_133163 | JGI IMG/M metagenome (GOLD analysis project Ga0184612, IMG submission 133163) | Groundwater sediment microbial communities from an aquifer in East River, Colorado, USA - PLM3_60_coex | ecosystem: Environmental > Terrestrial > Soil > Riparian zone | place: USA: East... | reverse complement strand
TCTTTTTGACGGCTGAAATAATCCCGCTCGGTGCCCTTGTCCTTTAACTCGAGTAGCATTTCTTTTACCCCACTCAAAGCCGCCAGCGAAACGCTCGATGGCATGAGTGCGATCCTGAAGCCCAATTGCAGGAACTCAAGAACCGTCATGCGTGCTTTGGGCCAGAAACTGACAAGCGGAGCCCGCGAGCGCGCGCTGACGTGACGAAATTCTTCAGCATCGGAAAGCTGAACCCCGATGGCATCGGCGCCGGCTTCGGCGTAGGCTGCCAACCGATCTTGGACTTGCATGAGTAACTCACGGCAGCGCGCGTCGCAACGTGCGATCAAGACCAGGGCCGGATCGATGCGAGCGTCCACGGCGGCCTTGATGCGATCGACCATCAACGTTTTCGGGACGATGGTAACTTCGTCAGTCTCAGCATTGTGTTCGTCGAGGTAGCTATCTTCAAAACGAAGCGCCGCGGCGCCGGCGCGCTCGAGTGACCGAACGGCGCGTGCGATAACATCCGCCTGCCTGGCGGCTGGCCCTCCGTCAACGATCAACGGCAGGTCGGTCGCGTCGGCGATTTGCGCAGCCCGTGAAGCAATCTCCATAACCGTCAAAAGATTTCGGTCGGGAAGACAAAAGCTCTTGTGAATCGCATTACCGGAGAGATGGACAGCGGAGTAGCCGCAATCCGCCGCCAGGCGGGCAAACATAGGATCGGTAACCCAGGGCGCGATGGCGCCCTTCGAGTCGGCGAGGATTTCACGCAGACGCGCGCGCTTTTGCCGGTCATTCATTCTACTCGTCTTCAAGCCGACCTATTCCATCCCGTCGGTGATAAATTGGATCACGTATCCAGCCGGATCGTCCATGTAGGTCCCTCCCTGGCCTTCATGCCGTTCTTTAGCTGCGCCACGGTCACCGTGGGAAATTCCGAGGCTATCGAGATGCCCGAGAGCGGTGCTCCAGTTGGCGGCCGGGACATAGAACGCGATATGAGGCCCGGGCACCTTACGGCTCATCACCAATCCCTTGGATGAAAAAGGCGCCTCCGTAAGCATCAGAGTTTGTCCGCTCGCCATCTTCAGCGTCGCCTGCTGGGGGTACCCTTTGGGATTTTCACTGCGGGTTTGCATCTCAAAGCCGAGCACCTTTTCGTAGAAATCGATCGAGTCATCGACGGCAGGAGCCTCCAGCTCAAGGTAACCGACCGCCGTCATTCGGTTGCCGGCTGCGGGCGAAACGCCGATGGTAGGTTGTGGAACATAAACCGCATAATAATTGCCGGCCGGATCGGTTAAAAAGAGCGTCTGTTTGGCGAATGAGTGAGCGTTCTGAACCGGCCCGTCGAAACGCGCGCCAAAATCGTACAAGTCTTTTGTTATTTCTTCGAGCCCTTGCTCCGTTGTCGTAAAAGAATAGGTGGGTAAACCTCGGGCGCCCGCCGGCTGCGGCCGCTCTTCACTCTGGAGATAGACGCCCATCCGCTTGCCGCCGATTTGAATAAAAGTGTGTGGCACCGCGCCGCGCTTGCGCTGGCGCACATTCAATCCATTACGGCGCGTGATCCGGCCGCCGAAAACTCTCACATAAAATTCCTCGGCGATGACCAGGTCATCCACCGGAACAACGAAATGATCCAACGATTGGGCCACCTTCATAAACCGCAAACTCTCCTTTATGTTTTCTCTGGCTGGTTGTATCAAGCGCGGTCTTCGAGTGTCAAGGAAGAGAACTGAAGCTAAAGGATGTAGTGTTGGTGTTCAAAACAATGCGGGCGAGGATGCGAACCAAGTTTACTCCTTGCTTAGATGGTTTACGCGAGAAGTGGCCACTGGCACACTGCCGTCGAGTTGATGCCACGTTGATCTTCGCGCAAATTCGATAGGGATGATAGTCGTTTGTCTCAATCCAAGCCGTAAAAGCGCGCCGGATTGGTGAATAGAATTTTGTCGATCACCCGCGGACTGATCTCACCGTTTTCTTTGAGCCGCGCCAAGGCCAGCAGCTCGCTGGCATTGTCGGCATGGCCGTAGTCCGAGCCAATCATCAGACAGTTCGTCCCCGCGTACTTGAGCACGTAGGGAAGGTCGTCGTCGGTCTGGCAAGCGACGAACAATTGGTTGCTGCCGCTGAGCACGTCAGGCCTGGCCTGTTTGCTCTCAAGCTTCGGGAATCGCAGGTTGAGATCGTGGACCAAATAAGGGACCCATTGCGCGGCGACCTCGATGGCTCCGATGCGAAGCTTGGGGAAGCGTTCCGTGATCCCGTTTAAGATCATCGAGTGAAAGCCCCCAATCACCATGAGCTTTGCCACGCGGAAGGGCTCCCCGTTGAGAATCTCATTGACTGTGAAATTGCCGATACCGGAATGAATGCCGATGGCCAGGTTGAGCCTGCTCGCTTCTTCATACAAGGGAAAGAAATAGGGATCGTGCAGTGTGTGATTGGTTTCGATTCCGCGCATGAATACTGCACAGGCGCCGTTGCCATGGGCCCAACGCAGCTCATCCAGTGCCTTGTCCATGGTCATCAACGGTAGTTGGACGGCCCAGCGCAAGCGGTCTTTGGCCTTCGACCAGATGTCGGCCATCCAGCGGTTGTAAGAACGGGAAAGCGCAAGCTCGATCCTCGGATTATCCGTAACGGGACGCAAGAAAAGCGTCGGATAAAGGACTTGAACGCCCGTGCCGATTTCGTCCATGTGTTTGAGGCGCGAGTCGATATTCGCCATTTCGCGGGACTCCTTCGACGTGTCCTGGCCGATATTGTCCCGCCCGCCGATTAAACGTCCGCCGATGATCCAAAAATTTTGCGTCTTGCCGGAAGGCATATCGACGGTGATGGGGACCGGCCGATAACGGCGGTCGCTGCCTTCTAAGTAGTCCCAGGTTTTTTCCGCCTCGATGACATGGGCGTCGGCATCTATCGATAACATTCGCAAACCTCCAAGAATAAAATTCTACGAGCAGGTCTACAGCGCATACAGGGCCCGCGGATTATCATCGAGGATCTTGTTGATGACCTGTGGAGCCAAATTGTCTTCACGTCTGAGTTTGCGCAGGGCCTCGATCTCGCTGGCGTTGTCAGAATGGCCGTAGTCGGTGCCGATGACGAGGGTATCTTCACCGGCATAGCCGAGAATGTAATCGAGATCGTCGTCGGTCTGGCAGGTGACCCAAACCCGCTTGTCCTTCAGAACATTTTTGCTCAACTGCTTGCCCCGCCGCGCATGGCGGCGCGCCAGATCATGAATCGCATAGGGAATCCATTGGGCGCTAACTTCGATAATTCCGATGCGCAATTGGGGAAACCGCTCCGGGATGCCGTCGTTGACCAGCGAATGAAACGCACCCACCACGGCGAGCTTGAACTTGCAAAAGCCCGGCTCATCGAGGAAAAAATCGTGGGATGCGATGCTGCCATTCGCCGAATGAACGCAGATTGGCAAATTGAGTTTGCTCGCCGCGTCGTATAATGGGAAGAAATAGGAATCGCTGAGCCGCCGGTCGGCTTCAAGGCCTCGCAGATAGATGCCGCAGGCGCCATGCTCTTTACCGAACTTCAGTTCTTCGACCACGCGATCCCTATTGAGGAGGGGTGGCACGACCACCCAGCGAAAACGGTCCGGCGCTTGCTTGACGATATCGGCCATCCAGCGGTTGTAGCTGCGACAGAGCGCAAGATCGGCCTCCGGCCGCCGCGCCGTGGGGAAAATAAAGATCGTCGGATAGATCACTTGGATGTCGATGCTCAGCTCGTCCATATGTTTGATCCGGATACTGAGATCGCTCATGTTCCGGGCCGCCTCCGGTAGTGTCTTCTCCACGTTGCTGCGAGGTATGAGTCTGCCGTCGATGAACCAATAATCCACGGCGGGATCGCCGTTGGTCGCGCCGACGATTCTTGGTCGAAACTGGCGCTCCGATTCGAGCATGTAGTCCCAGGCAGACTCGTTCTCGATCACATGCGCATCGGCATCAATGATTGGCATCGCTGGCTCCTCCCTCATGTTGCGTCACGTTCATACCGGCAGCGCTCCTCATCCTTCCCTGGGCAACTCATTTACCAATTTGCCGTCTTCGTACGCGAAACACTGGCCGCTCTTTTCGATCGGCAGCTGAGCCGCGAGCACAAACGCGTTCCCAAGAACCTCTGGGCCCGGCAAACGCTTGAGCGCCTCCTCCGGAGCGGTTTCGGTTACTATCGGCACGCGCGGGGAAAAAGTCACCACGCAAATGTTCGAATCCCTGACTTCCTCCGCCACATAACGCGTAAAGGTGCGAATCCCGTCCTTGGTCGCCATGTAAGTACCAGCGCCGGCCGGTTTCACGCCGCCACCACCGTAAAGATTGATAATGTGCCCGGTCTTTCTCTTCTCCATGTGAGGGATCACGTGTTTTGTGCCAAGAAAAGTCCCATAGAGATTTGTTTGTACCACGCGACTCCAGAAATCCATCGGCATCTCACTGATGCGCGGCCAACGCGGAATGCCCCAGGCAAAATGGGGTACGATAGCAGCGTTGTTGATATGCACATCGATTTGGCCAAATCTGTTGATGACCTGGTCGACCATCTGTTTCACGCTATCTTCATCGCGAACGTCGACAAGTATCGCCAAGGTTTCAGCCAGCTTGCCGAGTTCGGCGGCGGTTTTCTTGGCATTTTCTTCGTTGAAATCCGCGATGACAACCTTAGCTTGCTCTTGAGCAAATGTTCGCGCGGCATGCTTACCGATGCCCTGCGCGCTACCCGTGACGATCACTACTTTATCCTTAAGCACAATCGAACCTCCTTCTGGATTGCTTTGCCAATAAGGTATTGGATAAGAGATTTTTCTGTCAATCCTGTCCGTTACGTCTTAAGGGCGCGATAGATTTTCTCGGCGGTCACCGGAAGCTCAAAAAGGCGTACTCCGACTGCATCGGCGACCGCATTAGCGATGGCCGCCGGTGGTCCGTTGTTGGCAAATTCGCCGATGGGCTTGGCGTCCAACGGCCCAACGCCACCCGTAGATTTCACGAGAACGGTCTTGAGCTCCGGAATGTCCTTTACCGTCGGCATCTTGTAGTCGCCGAGATTGTTGTTAGTCACACGGCCGTTTTCCATGACCAGCTCTTCCATGATTCCCTGGCCCACTCCCATCACCGTGGCGCCGTCAATTTGGCCTTGGTGAGTGAGGGGATTAATGACGGTACCGACGTCATGGGCGCTGACAACGCGGTGCACGCGTACCGCGCCCGTTTCCGGGTCCACTTCGACTTCCGCCACCTGGGCGCAGATGTAAGAGATGTCTTCAGGATAAGGATAATCCTCATAAACTGAGACAGAAAGCGGGCTGGGCGCTTGAGTGACCACGCGTCGCAACGTAATCTGCTGTCCGGGGTCTTGGCGGAGCCAGAATTTTGAGTCGCCGAACTCAACCTCTTCTGCGCGGCATTCCAACATTCGGGCGGCTTGCTCCAAAAGTTGCTGACGCAATTTTTCACTGGCCTGCATCACGGCATTGCCCGCAACGTAGGTCACGCGGCTAGCCCGTACGCCGCCGTCCCGCGGCGTCACGTCCGTGTCGCCGATCACGACGCTCACCCGCTCGATGGGCACGCGCATCTCTTCGGCCACGAGTTGCCGCAGGATCGTGTGCGTGCCCGAGCCTTGATCGATCGTTGGACTGAGGATCGTGAAACTGCCGTCAGTTTCCGCTGTGAGGACAAGCCCCGTGTCCCCGCCACTGATGTGGCGCCCGGACAGAGCAATGCCGCGGCCGTAGTTAGGACCCGGCTTCGGCTTTTTCCAGCCCGCGGTGTCCAATGCGGCCTGAAGCACCTCGCGAAAGCGCACGTGGTGCAGCCGGTGGCCGACGGCATCTTCTTCTCCTTCACCGAGAAAGTTCTTGAGGCGAAACTCGCCGGGGTCCATTTTCAATTCCTTGGCGATCATGTCGGTATGGGAGTCGACGGCAAAAGCAGTTGCCACGGCGCCAGGACTGCGATAGTACCCTCCGGGAACGGTATTCGTGTAAATCTGAAGAAACTCGAAAAAGGCGTTGTCCACGCGATACTGCCCACCCGCATAATGCCACGTGGCCAGAGACGCATTGGACTTGAGCGCGCCGTAGGCGCCGCTGGCATGAACCGCGCGCAGCGAGCGCGCCACGATGCGGCCATCGCGTTTCACGCCGCTGCGAATAGTGATCACCGTCGGGTGCGCTGGATTGCTTGCCGTTAATTCCTCGGCGTAAGTCATCACTATTTTGACGGGGTGTCCCGACTCTCGCGCGAGGAAGTAGGCCACGGGTAGATCACTTGCGTCGCCTTTGCCGCCGAACTCGCCGCCGACATTGACGACATTGATGCGGATTCGGTCCTCCGGTAGACGCAACGCTTTGGCGAGCTGGCTGCGAATCCCAAACGGATTTTTCGCCGACACTGAGACCTGAATGCGGCCGTCGTTATCGATGGCGACGACTGCCGCGTGGGGTTCGAGGTACCCCTGGTGGCGCGCGGGGATATGAAACGTGTGTTCCAGCACGACATCTGCATCGCGAAAGCCCTGCTCCACGTCGCCTTTGCGCCAGGCGAGCCGTGTGAGTCCGTTATGCACATCCACCGCGAGCAGATCTTTGGGCCCGCCTTCATAGGCGGTCACGTCCGCATGCAACGGCGGCGCGCTCGATTGCATCGCTTCGAGAGGATCGAACACCGCAGCCAGCTGCTCATACTCCACTTCGATGAGCCCCACAGCCTCTTCGGCGGCGTCGAGGGTTTCCGCGGCCACCGCAGCCACACGATCGCCCACAAAGCGCACGGTATCCCAGCACAGAACGGGCATGTCGCGAATCTGTTTGCCGATGTAAAGTCCGCGGGTGTCTTCACCGGTGACGATCGCTTTCACGCCGGGAACTTTACGAGCGTTCGCGGTATTCATATGCAGAATGCGGGCGTGGGGGTAAGGACTGCGCAGGATTTTTCCCCAGAGCATCCCCGGTAAATTGACGTCAGCCGCGTAAAGAGTGCGACCGACAACCTTGTCCGAGCCTTCGGCACGTGGAACAGAAGTCCCGACTACCTTGAAGTCAGCCATTTTATCTCCCCTTGATGAGTTATTTTTCTCGAAGTCCCAACATTGTTGATTCCGATTTTCAATCCCCACCACGCGACTGTTTAGCGCTTCTCGCATGCAATCATCGGCCAAGCGCAAAGTGAATCAAAACATGAACAGGCTTATTAATCGAGGCTTGTTCATTGAACGACTTAGTACGGCGGAGTATAAGGCGTCAAGCGGTCTGAAAAACTTTGATACGAGAAAGGCGACTATTGAGGTCGTGCAGCAATTTGCGTTTAGTCATTGTTCGATTCAGGACCCATCTGCTGCTACACTAAAGACATGAACTGGAAAGAAAATCTTATCGACAGCCCTTCGGATATTCGCGACTTAATCCGACAAACCCAACGCATTGCTGTTCTGGGTATTAAGACAGAAGCGCAGGCAGATCAGCCTGCCTTCTACGTGCCGAAATATCTTGTGACCGCAGGATTCGAGGTGATCCCGGTGCCTGTTTACTATCCCGAAGTTATAGAAATCCTCGGCGAGCGAGTCTATCGTCGCCTGACGGAGATTCCCGGTAATATTGATCTGGTGGATGTCTTCCGCCGCTCCCAGGATATCGAAAGTCACGTCGAAGAGATTCTGGCCAAGATGCCAACCGCGGTTTGGTTTCAGTCGGGCATACGTAACGACGCCGCAGCGGAGACGCTGGCGAAGGCGGGCATCAAAGTTGTGCAAGATCGTTGCTTGATGGTGGAGCACAGATTAGTGGCAAAAGTATAACATCAGAGCAAAGACCTGTTCTTCTATGAACCACAATGGAGTGTGGCAATACCGAGGTCAGCAGAGACCATCGTTTGCCAAGGAGCCTAGGCCCGGGCAGGAGTCGGTCTGGGATTATCCTCGGCCGCCGGCAACCCTAGTCGATCAGCGGCGGGTCGAAGTTCGACTCGGAGATTTGGTTATTGCCGATTCGCGCCAGAACTTTCGGATTCTGGAGACCGCGAGTCCCCCGACATTTTACATTCCACCTCATAGCGTCCGCATACAGCTGTTGGAGCCTTGCCTGGGAAGTTCCGTTTGTGAGTGGAAAGGCGTTGCCCACTATTGGACGTTGAAAGACCCGCCGCGTTCTTCGCAGTCGATGGGCTGGAGCTACCCGAGTCCCAACCCGCCGTTCGAAGCGATCGCCGGTCATTTCTCTTTCTACCCGGCCCTGGTTGAGTGTTTTGTCGATGGCGAGCGAGTGCGGCCGCAACCGGGTGAATTCTATGGCGGCTGGGTTACCAGCGAAATCGTCGGACCATTCAAGGGCGAGCCAGGCACCGGGCAATGGTAGCTAGCGGCGACTCTGGCGAAACTTTTCCCAGGCGGCAATGGCGGCCTTGACGGCGCGCACGTCGCCGTCGCCTCGGTGTCCGGCGCTACCGACGCCGCCCACCACGACGTTATCGATGATCAGCGGTGTGCCGCCGGGGATCAGTAGGATCTCTCCCTCCAACATGCTCAACGCGCTTTGGAAGCGCGCGGGGTTCGTCTTGACCTGCTCCGCCGACACAGCCGTGTCCACCTGAAGAGCCACCGCGCCCACCGCCTTGCCGACGGCGAAGCGCGCCCAGAATCGCGAGTTGCCGTCCATAGAATCCATCGAAATCAGGTTGCCGTTGTAATCGACCACGGCGATGGCCGCCCGGCCTTTTTCCGCTTTAACCAGGGCGACGGCCGCATCGATAATGACCCTCGCCTCCTCCAAAGAAAGGGAGACCGGGACGTCGATTCGAGGACGAGTCGCAAACATTTCGCCGGTAGGTGCAGATTGTTCCTGCCCGGATACCGTTGAAGGCATGAGCGCCGTTGTGACCATCGTCACAAAAGGGATCATCAACGTTAACGTTATCTTCGATAAAAACAATTTTTGCTCATTCATTTTCTTCTCCTCTCTTGCGAAGCTGATTCTAAATTCGGCTCGAACGTGTCCAAGATCACCTTCGTTGTGCGGGCACTGTCGCAGGTGAACGGAAAATATTTGATAAGGTCACATCGTGTCAACAGCTTTGTTTCTCCGGTACGCACGAGGCCCATTCGTCGTACCGCGTCATGCCGGTATCCATGGCGACGGGGCAAGCCGCAGGTGTGTGCGCTGTGCTGGCGGCGAGCCTTGGCAAACCTCCGCGGGCTGTGCCGGTGTCGGATGTTCAGATTGAACTCACTCGGCAAGGCACCAACCTACGGGATACTCAATAGAAGAAATTCTAAAACTTTCGATATCCAAATAGCCCTCGTTATGTTATGAGGGCCCTAATTCTGGGCGCATATCCAATCAGTTAAGCAAGCCACGATCTGCTTACTACGCCCGGCGATTGACTTAATGCGAACGGTCGTCGCTCCGGCGCGATCAACATCTTTCAAGACATTACCGAGTTGAAGCAGGCAGAGCTTGCATTGCGCCAAGCCAAGGATAATTTGGCGAAAGCCAACGAGGAGCTCCATCGACGGGTCCGCGAGGGGACGGCCAATCGTGAACGAGCAAAGATCGGGCTATTGAAGGACCTCAAGAAACAAAAAAGGCTGGAAGAAGAGACACGTCAGGCGCAAAAGATGGAAAGCAAGGGGACACTAAAAATCGCGAAAAGAGAATCATCGGGTGCAAAAGCCGCAGATTACCGGGAAACCGTTTTCTTGGCGGAAGACGAAGAACAGATGGTTCGTCTGTTGAAACGAGTCCTATTTCAACGCGGCTATCGAGTTCTGGTTGCTGTGGACGGCGAAGAGGCGGTCGATCTATTCTCTCGTTACAAACCGGAGATCGACGTTGTTCTGATGGATATCGGCCTACCTAAGTTACGGGTTGGGATGTGATTCGCAAGCTGAAGGAGGAAGACCCGGACGTCAACGTCGTCGTCGCTAGTGGCTATATTGAACCGGAATTAAAATCGAGGATGTTTCAAGCCGGTGTGAGGGCGGTCGTCCATAAGCCATATGCAGTGAACGATCTCATAGAGATCCTTCACACTCTGATTGAACGCAGCCGAATGATTTGGAAAGACAAAACAGAGAACGGTTGACGATCGGATGGCTATTTGGTCGGCTCGAAGAAGGCGTCCTCGCGATGAACGTAGCCGCTAATCGGATCTCTGTCTAAAGAACGAACACGGAAATAGTCGCCCGTCTTGCTCTGTATTTTGATGCGAGTGCCGGGTTCTAACATGCCTGTGATGTTGGCATCGGAGCGCGGTTTGTCGCGCACAAAGGAAGCGTCGAAAACCCTGTAAGTTCGTTCTTTCGGCTTGGCCTTAGCGTCGGTTTGGGTTGGGTTAGGGTCTAGTGAGGTCGCCAGTGGTGTTCCGCTTTTTGGGCTTTGGATCTCTATGTTAGCTGAGGAGGGTTCGGATTTGCTGGAATCTTTTCTTGTCGGACCGGTGATGCCGTCGCCAGTCGGGTCGCCCGTCAAGAACTCGGAAGCTCGGGACGCGGTCACTTGGAGATGAGGCATATGTGATTGAGCAACGTTGTCTTGGGTAATATTATCCGGGGCCTGGGTCTGGGCGGGATTTTTCCAGCGTACGCCGACGAGGTCATCGATATTGACACCCAAAGCGGCAAGAGAACCGCTTTGTTGGGAGTAGAGTACGGTGCCAGCCAGTACTATCACCGCCAGCACGACTGCGATTGCCACCCCTGCCCAGCTGCGCTTGTGGTGGGACTGGCGCGACGGTTGTTTTAAGGTCGCCGGAAATTCCTCAACCTCCGACCGCCACCGCTCATCGTCATAGCGTGCCTGCCCGGAAGCGGGCTTTCGCTCTTCCGTTACTTTGACCGGAGTCGGCTCTACGAGTTGTAAATCGCGCGCCACCTCATCGATGATCTTTGCCGAGACCTTGCTTTGGGAGGTTGCGTAGGCGATCAGCAGGGCATTATCACAAATCACATTGATAAGCCGGGGGATCCCCTTCGAGTACAGAGCTATTTTCTGAACCGACCCAAGATCAAATAGCTCTTTGCCTTTATAGCCCACCGTCTGAAGTCTAGAATTAATGTAGGGAGCCACCTCATCGCTCCTCAGGGGAGCCAACCGGCAGCGAACAGCCACCCGCTGCTTGAGTTGCCGAAGTTCCGGTTGATCGAGCTTTTGTTCCAGCTCGGGTTGACCCATCAACACAATTTGGATCAGCTTGGCCCTGTCGGTTTCCAGGTTGGAGAGCAGCCTCAGCTCTTCGAGCATCTCATCGCTTAGATCTTGGGCCTCATCGACCAGCAGAGAGACGATGTGGTCTTTATGGAGCTGCTCGATCAAATAGTCATTGAGGTGCGCCATCAAGGTCAGCCGGTCTTGTGCGGAGGGCGCCACCCCCAACTCGTTCAAGACCAATCGGAGCAATTCGGTGAAATCGAGATGAGTGTTAAAAATAAAGGCCGTATGGACGGTGGCCTCCACAGTGCGCATGAGCCTTCTGAGCAAGGTCGTCTTTCCGGTTCCCGCCTCGCCGGTAATGACGATAAAGCCCTTGCGGGCTTCGATACCGTAACGCAGGGTAGCGAATGCTTCCCGATAAAGAGAGTTGGTATAGGAAAAACGAGGATCGGGAGTGACGCTAAAGGGTAGCTCTACCAATCCAAAATGTTTGCCGTACATACCGTCTAATCTATTGGAGCGCTGCGTTGGTTTAAACTTGTTGCACTGCCCTCGAACAGAAAGCCGTTTTAGTCAATATCACAAGAATACCTTCAACGGAAGAGATTCCTAAAAATTTCTCTAGCACTAAGCCGTTGGCTGGCACACTTCTCATTCTGTTTTCCCTTGGCCCGGGCGGCGACTGCCGCAGTTTGCATAAGCCAAATCCGGATATTTCCTCAGCCGAATCGAGTCTTTTTGGGTTATGAACCTGACCTGATGGCCAGATCCCGCTCAATGCCTATTATAGTATTCTTTCAACCCTCGCCATCATGCGAGGTAATAGGAGAATTTACGATTACCTGGTCGCGCACCTCCTTGACGCCGGGAACACTACGGGCGGCCTGCGCAGCCGCAAGTTTTTGTTTTTCGGTCGCAACTTGGCCGGTAAGATAAGCCGTGCCGTCTCTAACGGAGACTTCGACGCCTCTTATCGCACGGTTGTGGATGGCCTTGTGTATTTCGAATTCCAGTTTTTCCGCTGTGACAGGCGCATCATTATAGAAGGTCTGAGTCTGCTTCCTAGTTTTGGCCGCCATCGCCATTTGATCGGGAGATGTTGTACTGCTTTCCGCTCTAAGACTGCTTGCTTCAGTTGGAGGCGTTGGCGGTTTGCCGGCGTTCTCTATTTTTGCACCAGCTGCATCATCCTGCTTTAGATCTGACGCCGATAACTCCGGCACTTGCAGGGCGGGGATTGGGATATGAGGCTCTTCAGCCGTAACTCTTTCCGGAACTATGTCTTTGATGGGTTCCGGGGCCGGCTTGGCCTGGACGAGATTTTTCAAGCGTACGCCGACAAGATCTTCGATGTTGACGCCCAAAGCGGCAAGGGAGCCGTTTTGTTGCGAGTAGAGTGAGACACCGGTGGCAGCTAACGTGACAACTCCCAGCAGGATTCCGATTCCCAGCCCTGCTAAGTTCCTCTTTCCGTGGAGCCTGCGGGTTGGTTGTCCCATACCCAGCGGAAATTCCTCAACATCCGACCGCCACGGCTTGTTGTCATATTGTGCTTTTGTCTGCCGGGAAGCTTCCTTTCGCTCCTCTGCCGTTTTGACCTGAGACGGCTCCATGAGTTGTAGGTCGCGCGCCACCTCATCGATGATCTTTGCCGAGACCTTGCTTTGGGAGGTTGCGTAAGCGATCAGCAGGGCATTATCACAGATCGCATTGATGAGCCGGGGGATTCCCTTCGAGTACAGAGCTATTTTCTGAACCGACCCAAGATCGAAGAGTTCTTTGCCTTCATAACCGACGGTCTGAAGTCTGGAATTAATGTAGGGAGCCACCTCATCGCTCCTCAGGGGAGCCAACCGGCAGCGAACGGCCACCCGCTGCTTGAGTTGCCGAAGTTTCGGTTGCTCGAGCTTTCGTTCCAGCTCAGGTTGACCCATCAACACAATTTGGATCAGCTTGGCCCTGTCGGTTTCCAGGTTGGAGAGCAGCCTCAGTTCTTCGAGCATCTCATCGCTTAAATTCTGAGCCTCATCGACCAGCAGAGAGACGATGTGGTCTTTATGGAGCTGCTCGATCAAATAGTCATTCAGCTGCGCCATCAGGGTCTGTTTGTCACGTGCGGAGTTTGCCACCCCCAACTCGTTCAAGACCAATCGGAGCAATTCGGTGAAACTAAGATGAGTGTTAAAAATAAAAGCCGTATGGACGGTGGCCTCCACAGTGTGCATGAGCCTTCTGAGCAAGGTCGTCTTGCCGGTGCCCGCCTCGCCGGTAATGACGATAAAGCCCTTGCGGGTCTCGATACCGTAACGCAGGGTAGCGAATGCTTCCCGATAATCTGAATTGACATACGAAAAACGAGGATCGGGAGTGACGCTAAAGGGTAGCTCTACCAATCCAAAATGTTTGCCGTACATACCTGGGGAGAAATCTATCGCGCGAACTCGCGACTTGCAAGGACGAGTTGCCCCGTGGTGTATGGTAGTTTTCTTCACTTCGTGCCAGCTCCTCCGTGAGCCGAAAAAGAGTTGAATGCTTGGAGAATCTGTTTCAGGCTGTTTGCCAGTGCACTTCCGGGCTGGATGAACGATCGGCCCCACGAACGGTTGGATTTGTCATCGAGGTCGCTTCCCGCCCTTCGGCGAGTCCCTGTTCCAGGGCGAAGTTGGAGTTGCTCATTTTCCACATGCCGTCGTGAAGAGCAACCATGCTTTGCGCATCCCTAAGCAAGTAGGCCCGCTCCGAGGGACTCAAACTAGCCAGACCTTCTTTGAGCATTTTTTCTAGAAAATTCTTGTTTCGTGCTCGGGCTTCTCCTGACTTAGGTATTTTCCCACGCAACAATCCAACATGAACTAAGTTGGCATAAGGATCGGTTGCCGCCCGCACAAATCCTTCCGGTCGCCATTTTTCCCGCTGTCGCTCCGTAAGCCGAGCCTGTAAATCTTTGATAAGCTGCGGAGTGATAACTTCTTCCGGAATGAGAAACAACCGCCATCGCTTGGCGACACGGCCCAGACTCACCCGGCTCGAATAGACCGACAGAGGTATCGATAAAAGGAGGGGAGTCGCGACGGGTAACAGCCACACGGAGGGCGCGGGATTCATCCAGGACATGCCGACGATCCAGGCAAGCGCCAAGAGCGTAGAAAAGCCATGCAGGCGGAAGGCTTCCATCCAGCCGGTTTCGTTGTCAGTTCGACGTTGCGGGCCCCATTTGATTTGCTTTCGCATCAAGGTCAGTACGACGAACTTGCTGTGAAACCACATACGGATCGGCGCCAGCAAAGTGGAGACGAAAATTTCCGAGACGATGCTTAGGCAAAGAAAAATAGGCCCACCGAAAAGATGCGCTTCGCGGTTTCTCAAAATCAATAGCAAGCTGAGAAGCTTGGGCAGAAACAGCAGCACCGCGGTTGTGCTGAGAAGGGCGATGGCCCATTCGGGATGCCACTGAGGCCAGATCGGGAAGAGACTGGGTTCGGATGAAAAGTAAGTGGGCGGGAGCAGGAACTGTAGGGCAATTTCAACTGTGTTGAGAAGCAAAAAGATGAACCAGAGCAGCGCGGAAGCGTACGCCATAACACCCATGGAAAAAATCGCGCGATGACCGCCGCGGATTCCATCGCCGAAAACTAAACGCAAGTGCTGCAGGTTCCCTTGGCACCAGCGGCGATCGCGCTTGAGCTCGTCCGCAAGGGTGGGCGGTGATTCTTCATAGCTGCCGGCCAATTCATGCACCACCCAGACGTCCCAGCCGGCCCGTCCCATCAGAGCCGCTTCGACAAAATCGTGACTTAGGATTTCACCACCGAGGGGTGGTTTGCCGGGCAGACGGGCAAGGCCGCAGTACTTGATGAACGGAGCAACGCGAAGGATCGCATTATGTCCCCAATAGTAACTTTCGCCCAGTTGCCAGAAGCGTAGACCCGCGGCGAGCATGGGACTGTAGGCGCGGCTGGCGAATTGCTGGACCCGACCGAAAAACGAGTCGCAATTGACGGTTGTGGAAGCTGTCTGAACGATGCCCGCCTCAGGGTGCAGATCCATGATTCTCGCCAGGCGAACCAAAGTCGGGCCGGCCATGACGCTGTCGGCGTCAAAAACAATCATGTAATCGTAATTTTGCCCCCACCGGCGCAAGAAATCGGCAATATTGCCGCTCTTTCGCCTAATGTTGTTACGTCTGTGACGGTAGAAAATTTTGCCGAAGCCCTGAACGGCGCGGCAGGTTTGTGCCCACGCGACTTCCTCTTCGACTTGCGTCTCCGGATCGCTGGTATCGCTCAAGACATAGAAATCAAAGTGGCGCAGCTTTGAAGTCGCCGCCAGCGAACGATAGCTTGCTTCGAGCCCGGCAAAAACGCGGGCGACATTTTCATTGCATATAGGCATGAGCACTGCGGTGTGGGACTGAAGCGGCCGGAGATCCTCTTGCTCGGAACAGAGATCGGCAACCGTGAATTCTTTGACACGCCGCCAGAGCATCCAAAAACCTGCTACTGCTGTCCAAAACCCAAAAGAGATCCAGGAGAACAAAATGGCGAACATTCCGAGGATGGCGATTTCCGAGCCCTCGAGCCATGGATAGGGGAACGTATTGGTTAGAGACCAGCCTGCCGCAAGGGTCTGAAGCGTGATCAAGATCAGCAAAGCGATTCGGCGAAAGCCTGCCGCCCGGCGCCAGCGCGCATATTGGCTCTGTACTGTGCTTGCGCGAGTTGAAACGGCATCGCTCTGTTGGCGCGTCTTGTGCGACTTTGCGCGGCCGCAGATTCGCCGCCATAACCGGCGCAAGGGGTTGCGATCGATGGGGCTTGGAACCATCGATAGACGTCGTATTCTCGGCGTGGAAAATAGATGTGAAAGCCCGGTTATAGTGATTTT